>Ga0302233_10002660_pt1 | contig 11010 bp, 9 predicted proteins | sample II_Palsa_N3_1_FD_193516 | JGI IMG/M metagenome (GOLD analysis project Ga0302233, IMG submission 193516) | Peat permafrost microbial communities from Stordalen Mire near Abisko, Sweden - II_Palsa_N3_1 | ecosystem: Environmental > Terrestrial > Soil > Palsa > Peat permafrost | place: Sweden...
CGGCGCAGATGGCCGAAGCCACGGCTGTGCCCGTCCGCATCGTTCATCTCTCCGATGCAGCTGCGTTGGAGGCTCAATTGGTAGAGAACCTTATCAGGTCGGAAATCCACCCGATGGAAGAGGCGCAGGGATTTCGCGCTTTGCTGGACTTGGAAGACCCGAAGTACAGCATCGAGCAGATCGCTGCCAAGGTAGGCAAATCTCCCGTCTTCGTGGCTTCGAGGTTGAAATTGTCCGACCTTGTACCGGCAGCGGTCGATGCCTTCTATGCCGACGAAATCGGCGTTGGTCATGCGCTACTGTTGGCGAAGCTACCCGCCGACCAGCAGGAAGCCGCACTTCAATCCTGCTTCAAGGAGGTCTACAACGGAGGATCGAAGCCAGCGCGTATCCTGCTGCCAGTCCGCAACCTGCAATTCTGGATTGACTCGAACATTCTGTTAGTCCTGAAGGATGCGCCGTTCAACAAGCGTGACGCGCAGCTTGTTCCCGCCGCTGGCAGTTGCGCCGACTGCCCCAAGCGCACCGGCCACAACAAACTGCTCTTCGGGGATGACCTCGGAAGGCAGGGCGACCGATGCACAGACCCCGGTTGCTACGCTACCAAGGTTTCGGCTCACGTCGCTCAGACCGTAGCGGTGAAGCCGGAGTTGGTGCAGATCAGCACGGCCTACGGTGGACAGAAGGAAGGCAGCTCTGTATTGCCGCGCAACAAGTACACGGCCATTCGGGACGACAAGCCGAAATCGAAAGACGACGCGAAGCGGCCCGAGTTCAAGCTGTGCAAGTTCACCACCGAGGCCATCATCACGGAGGGGAACGACGTTGGCACCATCCACAAGGTATGCGCCAATCCCACTTGCCCGGTCCATCATCCGAAGCAGTCGACCAGCCGCAACGATGAGAGGCGGAAGGCCGAGCAGGACAAGCAGCGCAGGGAGCAGGCCATCGCTAATACGACAGGCCTCCGTGTCCTCGCCGCTGTGAGCGGCGCCGTTCCCGTTCGCCTCGTGAAGCGTGATCTGCTCTTCATTCTCGAAAAGCTGGTAAGCGTCATGGATGAGAACCGCGTGGAGATGCTGGCACGCCAGCACGGCATCCGCCAGAAGCGCGATGATGGAGGCATTGGCAAAACGCTGACTGCCTTTGTTCGTCGCGTAGATGAAGGCACGCTCTCCCGACTGCTGGTCGAGTCGAGTATCCTGCTGGCGTCCTCGCGGGGCAATCCCACCGTGATCCTCAAGGAAGCTGCCACGGCATACAAGGTGGATACTGATGCCATCTCCACCAAGGTGAAACAGGAGTTCGTCGCGAAGGAGAAGGCAAAGAAGACTGCGCAACCCGCAACCAAGACCGCGAAGAAAGCGGCCTAGTTGTCTATCAAGCGAGGGGCGGCATTCCGCCGCCCCCCATCTTTCTGCACTAAAAAGCGCAGGGAGAAACCATGCTGGTTCTCCCTGCACCCTCATCCGGCACGACTTCCGGCCCTCGCTCGCCGGCTGCGCGGAGAAATGCGGGAGGACTAAGGACGAATAACTCTACGAAAAGACCAACGTTCTTCCGGCCTTCCCACAATCATCACCGCGAAACACAAGGCCAAGATCGTCCAGTTTTCGGAGGACGCCCAATATGCCCAAAACGCGGAGTGAGCGCCAGGGTATCCGCCTGAGAGCCACAAGAGGGTCATCAGGACGAATCCGAAAGCGCTGGCGATCCGCGAGAGCACGCCGCTCACCAGCGACAAGCCGATTGCGAACTCTCCATACGCAACCAGAAATGCCACCGGTGTGGCCCCGCGTGCAAGGAGCATTCGGAGAAACGGCACCATGAAAGGATAGGTGCTTCCACTTGAGATGAAACCCTTCACTCCCTCTTGAAATCCGCCGCGTAGTGTGAATTCCGTGCCGAAGACCTTGTACTCACCGAATACGACGAAGAACAAACCCACTACAATTCGCAGTATGGCGATCGCTGTGGCATTGGACTCGTTCGTACCTCCCATGCCAAACATATTGCCTCGATTTGCTCCGGAAGAACTTTCGCGAGAAGAGCTGTTCCTCATGGCCGCACCGCGATCCGACCCCCCTCACTGTGAATCTTTTTGGCATAATCGTCTGCGAGTTGAACGTTCCCATTGTTAGCGGCTGCCTTCATGGCTCCAAGTAAGGAATCCAGTCTGTTTGGAGCAAGGTGAAGTGCTGTTTGGTAGGCTGCCAGAGCTTCAGTTGGCCGCCCCATCTCCGACAGCATATCGCCCAACATCTCCGAAGATGGTCGAGGAAGAATGTCGGAGTAATACATTGGGTGATCCTGTTCATACTGCGCGATACTTTTGAGGTGGGCCACCGCATCATCGCGCTTTCCTTCAGAAAACATTGTCCAAGATTCAGCCTCGGTCAGTGCCAATCCAAGCACATCGCCCCATCCATGGGACTTATCCCAATCGGCAGACGATCTCCTGTACTGTTCAAGTGTCTGTTCTGCTTTATGAGAATCCCCCAAACGGGCAGCGGCAATTGTCTGTATCCAGTAGGCGTCGAAGTTCTCTTCGAACTTCGACGCCGAAGGTGGCTCAATTTTCACTGCGTCCGTCCAGTTGTGAGTTTCGAGATCATAGTAGATCCTTGCATCAACCGGAATCCAAGGATCTGGGACGGTCTCAGCGACCGGCACCATCTCATCAATGAGCTGGAACGCCTTTTGGTCTTGTCCCAGTTGCAGGTAGCCATATTCCATGTTGTTTAGAGCGTGAAGTTCATCAAATTTACCGTCGCGCCCGGTTCTGATCCACTCTGCTGCTACGCGGGCTGACGCTTCATTCGTGCTAATTGACTCTTGCCAGTATCCTAGTCTGTTGAAGATGTGAGACGGCATATGAAGCGCGTGCGGAGAGTCGGGTGCGATTTTCGCGTATTCGCGGGCTGCTGGTAAAGCTTCCGGCGCAAGTTCGGCGGTATCCGCCGCATGGATGATGTAATGGGCTGCCCCAGGATTCTGCGGATACTTCTGGAAGATGGGTAAGAGAATGGCGAGCGCTTGCCTGCGATGCTCAAGTCCCTCTCTTCCTGATCCAGCGTTGAAGGCGAGCCCGATTGCGTAAAACAAGCTGGCATTTATATCTTCTGGATACTTGCGTCTGATTTCCTCCATGTGAGCGAGGTACTTCTGCTCTCTCACATTCGCGGGGGTCTTGTCGTAACCCTCATACATGGCACGAACCGCATCCATGTACATCTGCTCTCGTTCTGACCCGGCATTAACCGCGAGCCACGGCTGGAGTTGCCCCCACCCTGCTGCCAGGTCCTTTTGTGGCGCACCCGCTCCGCTGCGTTGGGTCTTTGAAAAAGCCATACCCCATGCAGCGATGACACAGTTTGGGTCCTCAGTCTCAACCTGACCAAACGCTTGTTCGGCTTCCGGAAACTCGAATGAATGGAGTAGGGCAATCCCTTCCAGAAATCGAACTTGCACCTGCGGTTTGCATGTGTTCGCGAAGTGAACCTGCCCCAGAGACGCCTCACCTGATGATGTGGCAGTTGCCACGCAGCTACTCACCAACACCATGAGTAGTCCCTTTAGCAATCCTTCTCGCATCGCGATACCCTCCAACGAGATCGACCCGTACTGCTAACCATCTTAGCAGTACGGGTTGAAAAATCGTATTCGGTGTTGAGGCGGCATATTTCCACGAACATGGCCCTTCTGCTAATGTTCTTAGCAGGTATGCGTTTTCTTCGTTTAACTCGGAAAGGCGATGCTTCAGCGCTCGGTCCGCTCGAAAGTCGGGTAATGGAAGTTCTGTGGGACGCTAAGAGTGCGGTCTCAGTAGCCGATGTCCTTACAGTGCTCAGCAAACGTAAGCCGGTGCTCTCCTACTCAACCGTCAAAGCTGTCCTGAGCAACCTCACGCGCAAAGGGCATGCGAAGAAACGAAGCATCGGGCGCAGCAACGTATTTACTCCGACGACCACCAGAGCTGCTTTCCAAAAGCATGTGGTGTCCGAGGTGATGGATTCACTCATCCACTCCTATCGGGAGCCGGTGCTTGCCCATCTCATTGACGAGTTCGCGTCAGACGAGGGTACTCTCGACGAATTGGAGCGGCTGATTGCTGAGAAGCGGTTGGCCAAGGGGAAGGTCAGATGACACATGACTATTTGCATCGCCTGGGGCTTCTGTTGTTTGCAAGTATCTGGAGTTCAAACTGGCCTCTTCTCGTGTTGCCGCTGGCAGCATCGATGATTGGACGAAAGACATCTCTTCTTCTCGATTGCATGGCGGAGGACGTGAGATGGCAACAGAGATGGGCGATCCATCTCGGCTGTCTGCCGGGTCTTGTGATGCTTTCATTGGGAGCTTCTGCGATTTTCACCCTTCGCCGCGCGCGCATTGACTCATTGCTTTGCATCGCGGTCTTCGTAGGACCTGTCTTCATTTGTTTAGTCGCCATATCTAGAGCGATGGTCCTCCTCGAAGGCCGTCGCCGCGCTCTGAATGCTCTCAGGGCTAAGACCATCCACGCATCCCCTAAACTTCAACGGATCGCCGATGGGATTCAAATCACCGCACGGGAATTACCTGACGATGGGTATGCGTGTATGGTTGCGGGTGTCTTTCGACCAATCGTCATCATTTCGACTGGTGCAGTCGGAAGCCTAACGGATGAGGAGATTCAAGCGGTGCTATTGCACGAGCGGGCGCATTTGAAGAGACGAGACACGCTATTGGCGACACTTGTGACTTTCATCGCCGAGTGCGGAGTGTGGCCGACGGACAAAGTTTTGGGCACATATAGGAAATCGCGCGAGATCATGGCTGATCAGCTTGCGTGCCGAGATACCGATCGATTGTTGCTGGCATCAGTCCTTATAAGGTTTGCCAGAGGGCTCCAGCATCGCCAACTTAGCTTCATCGAAAGCTTTGCGGATCGCAGCTCAGTTTCCGAGCGAGTCAAACTGTTGGTTGAGGACAACCCGCAAGTCGGCGGGTCTCCATTTCGACTGCGAGTCGGATTCGTGGCCATAGTCGCTTCCATTCTCGTGTTGTACCCGCTCCTTGCAAGGATAGCCGTCGTGATGTGGCTTCATTGTCCGTAATTTTTTTGGCCGCGATATGCTAAGCATGTTAGCAGTTCTGGCAGTCCTGCTTCTCGCATTGAAGGTTAGATTGATCTCGGAGCGTGGTGAACGAGGTACGGGCGTGAAAAAGGCTAAGCAAAGTGGTACGCCAAGTGAGGCCGCAAACTCGGGCAAGAGAACTGCTGAGCAAGCCTATGTTCGACGAGCCTCTCTTGCGTGCGACACCTTGCTCCAAGGAAAATGGAGAGTCCAGATTTTGTGTGCGATGCGTGTCGGACCTGTTCGGTTGGGACAGCTTGTAAGGTTGATCCCTAATGTCTCGCGTAAAATGCTGGTGCAAAACCTCCGAAGTCTCGAAGGTGCCGGCGTAGTGATTCGCAAGGATCTGAGTGATGTCTTACTGCATGTTGAGTACGATTTGGCACCCGGTCTCCGGGAATCCATCTGTCTGCTTCTCGATGAGCTGTCGAAGTGGGGTTCGTTCTATTCGCAAAATTCGTTTGAAGAAGACCATGTTAGGCGGGATGGCTTTGGAATTGGAGAGAACACATGAAGTCCTTACAGTCTTCTGTTTCGCACTTGCCGCAAGCACGGAATGTCCGTGTCAGGGAACAGTTCCCTTTCCCAAGGTACTCTTGCAATGGCTCGGTTCCATCAGGTTGCAGACGTGATGGACCACAATGCTACTTGGGAAAGCCTGCCTGGCGAAGTTCGCGCCGAACGGTACGAAATACGTCATCATACTGAGGCAACGCTTCCATCTGATGCCCGAGACGGCCGCTCCACAACGCCTTCAGGCGAGCTTCCTTCGCAATGATCCGGTCTTCGACACCAGTAACGTACTTCTCCCGAAAGCGGAGTTTCTCGGTGATGGCCCCGATAAGATCGGTCGATTTTGATACCCGCATGAGAGGTCAGATACCACAGACCGTAGAGGTCGCGCGGTTCGTTACGAGCCCGGTCCTGGAGAGCCACGATCTTTTCGGTGGCGATCTCGTTCAGGCTGTACACGGAGATTGGGCGATCTTCTGGTACGTCCTCAAATTCGGGGTAAGTGCGTAGCACCGGAAGCTGTTCTACCGGAAAAAGTAGAATCTCCGAAACAGTAATATCCACCTTCACTGTGTTGGGTGTCGGCAGCGGCCCATGGTACTGAAGATAGAAGGTGAAGCTGTTGACGTGCGTCTGGCGGTCTTCGGCCTCGAACGAGAAGCGTATGCCGGAAGCTTGGGCCACTAACTCATAGACCTCTTCCAGCCCTGCTCGGATCTCCGCATAAGGGTGCGATAAGCGGTGCCAAGGGTGTCTCAGAGCTCCCAAAGTGGCCATGCGGGGCGTCTGTTTTCAATAAGTTACGAAATCCTTCCTTGCTGTCACGACGAAGGTTGTGCGGGAGACAGATGCCGAGGCTATCGCCTTTGTTGTCGGCAAAGCAGTAGGGTTTGAGGTTGGGACCGCGAGTGCCGACTACATCCAGCTTTATCTCGGTAACGCATCGCTGCTGGCCGAATCGCTTGAAGTCATCCAGCAGACCTCCGCCGTCATCCTTGCCTCGTTGGAATCGTCCGCAACCGAGACGATGGCCGATGCAGAACTGGCGAAGGTGGCGTGATGCACTGTTACTGGGGGGATCTACGGGTCCGCTCAATCTCCGGATTGCCGGTTATAGGGCCAAGAGAGTAACTTCCGAATTGTTGCCACGGCGTGCGGCTTCGGTAAATTCCTAAACGCGCTGAGAACGGAATGATGGACTATCCCGATTTAGCTCCATAAAGAGGGTCGAAACGCCCACCCATAGCGCCTTGTTCTGGGTGGCTCGATTCGAAGGCGGGCTTTTCGTTCGGCCAAATGCGTCTGGATTTGGGGGTAATTGGTTATTCTGCTGATGTGATTACCTTTTGGCCCCCCGGAAGTCTGTTTTTTAAAGGAGTCAGTTTAAATGGCTCGTATGAGTACTATTGATATACCCCTATTCGAAATGCTGTGGACTGATGTGCGTCAGGTTCTCCGGCAGATTCAAAAGAAACCAGCGTTTGCCGGGACCGCTATCCTGGTACTGGCTGCGGGCTTCGGTGTCAGTACCGCCATGTTCAGCACCATTCGTAATGTTCTGCTGAATCCATTGCCCTACAAGGCGCCTGATCGCTTAGTCCAAATAGTCAGCAGATGGCCCAAGACGGGCGAGCAGACGGAGTGGAGTGCGCCCTTTCGAGACGCGCTTGATTGGAAGACTGCGGTGCCTGCCTTCCAGGATGTTGCAATGTACCGGTACATGCTGCTCAATCTGACGGAGGTTGGTGGACAGGCAGAAGCGCTCTATGGGCTGCGCACGACAAGTAACCTATTGCCGTTGTTGGGTATTCATCCTCAGATGGGGCAATGGTTCTCCGCAGGAGACGATCAGCCAGGACATACGCACGTCATGATTTTGAGCGACGATCTTTGGCGCCGGCGATTCCATGCCGACCCTCAAATAATAGGAAAAATTGTTCATCTCGACAACGAAGGCTATCAAGTTCTTGGAGTGATGCCAAAGGGTTTTAATTTCCCGCTGAAGTTGGGTACGGGCGCACAGCTACCTACTGATCAAATGCAATACTGGATCCCGCTCGGGGCCGACCTTTCAAAAGAGCACCGTGGTGACCCAAATGCAGGCGTTATCGCGCGCCTTAAGAAGGCAATTCCGATTGGCGAAGCGAGGGCGCAACTTGAAACTAGTTGCCAACTACTCCAAAGCCAATATCCAGCCACCAACAAGGGCATGAGCGCTGTCCTGTTGTCTCTGCGTCAACAGACCGTTGGCCAATTCAACGCACCGTTGCTTGCTCTGCTCGCCGCAACCGGCCTGCTTATGGCCCTCACTTGTGCCAACATTGCAAGTCTGCTGCTTGTGAAGGGGGAGTCAAGTAGCCACGAATTGGCAGTGCGCATGGCCCTTGGCGGAAGCATCGGGCGTGTGGCCCGTGTACCTTTAATAGAGGGAATTGTGCTTTGCTTCGCAGGCTGGTCATTGGGCGTCCCTCTGGCAGTCGTCATACTGAAATTCCTGATTTACTTGGCTCCGATCGATATTCCTCGGCTGGCCGCTACCCGGATCGATCTACAAGCGGTCTTTCTTGGGCTCTCTCTCGCCCTCCTATGTGGATTCGTGGTGGGCGGGTTGAATGCACTTCAAGTGCTGAAACGTTCTCCTCGAGAGGTACTTTCTGAGGGTCCGAGAGCCAGCTCGGGGCGACCGCGAGCCAAGCTGCGCAGCTCCTTGGTAATCGGGCAAATTGCCCTTGCGGTCATCTTGGTGAGCGGTGCGGGCCTCATGCTGCGAACATTCGTTAATCTGCTATCCACCGACATTGGGTACAAGCCGGACCATGTTTTGTACTCGGTCACCGTGCTGCCGCCTTCTCAGTATTCCAAGCGTGCTGACATGGAATTGTTCTACAAGAAGGTCTTGGATCGGCTGCGCACGATGCCTGAAATCGAATCGGCCGCTGCGTCTACCGGATTTCCGATGGTAGGCCAGTATGACAACACCAAGGCGCAACCTGCGGGACTGGCAAATGGAGATCGCAGTTCTGGCGTCAGCACTGATTTCGATGAAGTTTCCCCCGGCTATCTCGAAGCGATGGGAGTTCGGCTGACGAACGGGAGGACCTTCACAGAGGCGGATACGGCGAACACCCCGAAAGTAGCGGTCATCGATACAGACCTGGCCAAAAAGTTGTGGCCGGAACAGAACCCGCTCGGAAAGCTCATAAACACGGACGATCCTGCCAAACCGGTATGGCGTCAAGTTGTGGGGGTCGTAGCACCAACGCGCAACAGATCACTCGACATTACGGCGCGTCCAAGTGTCTATGTCCCTCTCTCACAAGGAGCTGGCTGGGTCAATTTCGTAATAGTGAAAAGCCTGGCACCACCGGAAGAGACCACCAGGTTGCTCAAGAGCATCGTATCAAGTGTCGATCCCAACCAGTCTGTGTTTTTTGCTCAATCAATGTCACAGTTGATCCAGGACTCCATTGCGACTCGGCACCTCCTGTTGGTTGCATTGGCCTTCTTTGGATTTGCCGCGCTCATCCTCTCCGCTCTTGGTATTTACAGCTTAGTATCTTTTATAGCGGCCAGCCGCGTCCGCGAAGTTGGTATTCGCATGGCGCTAGGAGCAACGCGCGGAAATATCGCTGGGCTCGTCGTTTTTCAGGGCATTCGCCTGGCCCTACTGGGCATGACTGCAGGATTGATCGGATCTATACTTTTGAGTCGTTTACTGATAGGTCTGCTCTTTGGCGTTCGGCCGTTCGACGTTGAAACACTACTGTTTGCAATTCTGGCTTTAGGAGCTGTGACCACGATAGCGGCGTTCGTTCCTGCATATAGAAGTGCTCGGCTTCAACCCATGCGAGCGTTGCGAGCCGAATGATGAACGACCTCCGACGATAGCAAACCGCTTGCCGGGCCGGTCCTCACCAACAGACCACAACTTGTGGTTTCATAACTCAAAAGGCTGGAGGTCGTTTAAACGAAAGTTGTCCGCATGCCAGTATAGTCGCATACCCGGACACTGACGCAGGGTGGGACCTCGCGACGCCGCAGTCGCACGATTCTTGGTGAGCTTTCGGCAGGCATGCGCAGATCAGAAGCAGTATCCCTGTGCCACCCGGTGATGTCATTCTTCGCTTGCCGAAAGGACACGCTACACAGCCTTCCTAAGACCTGCGCTTCACTAACGCTTACATCCACCTGCTCACTTCATCGTAACTCTCGACATTGCGTTCAACCGTGCGTCAGCAACTGCACCGCTCGATCAAAGAGCGCATCGACGTTCGTCTTTTTTCTAGTAGTCGAGACAACAACGTCGGGCGATAGCCCGGAACCTTTGTTGAAGCGAATGCCGTGCACACTCTCCGCGTTCGCGGCCGGAATTATAATCCCTCCGCTCTCGTTCAGTGCGACGTAGGTTTGGATCTGGCCCCGTCCGTGAGTCTTCGCTCCAACGAGTTGTGCGCCAGCAGTGTCGCGGAGACCCGCAGCCAATATCTCCGCTGCGCTTGCCGTGCCTTGATTGACGATTACAACAAGTTTCAAAGCCTCGAATGGTTTCGCCATTGCATGGATCGGCTCTCTCCTATCATCACGTCTGACCTTCCAGCCGAGCACCTGATTTGTGAAGGCGCTTCCAGCCGTAGCCATCGCGTCCAGATATCCGCCAGGATTGTTGCGGAGATCGATGACGCACTTATGGATATTGTGAGTGGCCAAGGACTCTACCGCTTTGCGCACCTGGTCTCCTGAGTCCGGGGTGAAGAGATGGACCGCTATGTACCCAATATGCAGCTCGCCGACAGCAACATCTCGTGCGACCACGGCTTGCTCGCTCCAGGACTTCATCGGAACTTCCATCGACATCCGCCGCCCTTCACGGAGAATCGTTAACCTTAGCGAACCGGAGTCACCTCGCAACATCGCCATGACATCCTCATGGATCAATCCATGAGTCGCCCGTCCGTTGACGCTAAGGATCAGGTCGTATGGTCGCAGGCCGGCTTTGAACGCGGGAGAATCGACAAGCGGCGTTACTACTCTCGGCTCACTCGTACCCGGTTCCACCGCAACCGCGAAGTCGACCAGCCCGATTCCGCGCTCCTCGCCAGCGGTCTCTGCCTGCATCGTCTTCATCTGCGTCGAGGTGACAATCCGGAGGTCTCCGTCGTGGAGAGCTTCCAGTTGTCGATCGAGGGAAGAGACGGTCACATTAGTATCCGCTAAGAGACTGGCACGAAGACGCTGCCATGAACTCTCTTTGGCGTAGAGGTAATTCTGATCGATGGCTTCCACAACCCTCGTAGCCAGAGATGATGAGCCGGATTGCATCCCCAGTGTCAGGGTTGACGTCAGGACCAGAGCTAGCAGCATCGATGTACCCCATCCGTTC
>Ga0302233_10002665_pt1 | contig 10999 bp, 16 predicted proteins | sample II_Palsa_N3_1_FD_193516 | JGI IMG/M metagenome (GOLD analysis project Ga0302233, IMG submission 193516) | Peat permafrost microbial communities from Stordalen Mire near Abisko, Sweden - II_Palsa_N3_1 | ecosystem: Environmental > Terrestrial > Soil > Palsa > Peat permafrost | place: Sweden...
ACCCTCCCCACCCCCTCTTTGTAAGTATGTCTTGACGGTAAATAAAAATAGGGTGTCTCGCACTCGAAAACCTCCATCGCCAGATGCTCCCGTTCATGCTGAGGAGAATGAAGGAGGACGTACTTGCGGACCTGCCCCCCAAGATCATCCAGGACGTGTACTGCGAGCTGAGCCCGCTGCAAGCGTGGCTCTACGAGGACTTTAGCAAGCGGCAACTGCAATCGATCAAGCAGGAGGTTGAAGCCGACGATGACCTCCCCATGACGAGCGACGACATGCTAGACGACGTCTCGGCGGGCAAACCAGTGCACGTCTTCCAAGCCCTCCAGTACCTCCGCAAAGTCTGCAACCACCCACTGCTCGTTCTCTCGCCAAAGCACCCACAGTACCAGAGGCTCATGCGCGATGACGCGGCCTGGGCGTCTGTGATGTCGTGCTCGTCCGAGCTCTCTGGTGAGGCCGTCCCGTCAAATGCGAGCCGCACCCAGCTGTTGCACTCTGTCGTCGTCGCACCAAAGCTGCTTGCCCTGCAGCAAATCCTGTACAGCTGCGAGATCGGCATTCCCGAGTCCAAGGGTAACTATTCGATTGTCTTTTTTGTGGTTGCTTTGTGCTCAAGTATGCCCAACGAGTGCAGACTCGACATCGCCCCACCGCGCCCTTGTCTTTTGCCAGCTCAAGGCGATGGTCGACATCATCGAATTGGACTTGCTCAAGCCTATGGGCGACAACGTCTCGTTCCTGCGCATCGACGGCTCCGTGCCCGTCCTCGAGCGTCAGCGTATTGTGGACAAATTCAACAACGACCCGTCGATTGGCGTGGTAGGCCATTTTATTTTATGTTGTTTATTTTTATTTTTATGGAATATTGTCTTAGTTGCTGCTGACGACCAACGTGGGCGGCCTTGGGCTCAACCTGACGGGCGCGGACACGGTCATCTTTATGGAGCACGACTGGAACCCGCAAAAGGACCTGCAGGCAATGGACCGTGCGCACCGCATCGGCCAGAAGCGTGTGGTGAACGTGTACCGTCTGATCACGCGAGGCACGCTCGAGGAGAAGATCATGAGCCTGCAGCAGTTCAAGATCGGCATCGCCAATTCGGTCATCAACAGCGAGAACTCGTCGCTAAAGTCCATGAACACGGATCAACTGGTCGATCTCTTCACCGTCAGTAGCGCACCCGCCGCCGCTGCTGCCGCTGCAAGCACCTCTGCGGAAGCAGACGCAGAGCAACACGGCGAGGTTGCCAGCAGCAGCAGCAAGAAGAAGCCCACCGGCCTTGCGGCTGTACTCGCGGGTCTCGACAAGCTCTGGGACGAGGACCAGTACAAGGAAGAGTACAACCTGGACTCTTTTATCTCGAAAATGTCTGCGTCCTAGATTTTCCTAATAATTCATCTGTGTAAAAAAAAAAAGTACGACAACACATCAAGATAACTTCTGTGCCGCTTGTGTCCCTTTTCCTTTTACTTTTTGTTGGCGGGGGCGTTGAGCCAGACCTGCTCGGCAAAGTACTTGAAGGCGACCCAGATGTGCTCGCCCGTGGGGATGATCTCGGACGGGGGCAGCTGGAACGTGATCAGGTTGGGGAGCTCGATGCACCAGCCCCAGACGCCGGCACCTTCGGTCAGCCAGTCGTCAGCGCTGCCAGTGGTGGGGTCTATAACCGAGGAATAAAAAAAAAAAAGGATGGAAAAAATAATAACTTACAGAGCTCAGCGGCGCGCTGCGAAGTGTATCGCTTGCCCGAGAACTCATCGATCACCTCGACCATAGTGTCGCCGACCTCCTTGAGCAGGGCTTCGTTGGGCGAGGGGTCGACGGTGTAGCCGTACGAGCGGAGGATCTGCCGTAAATTTAAAAATAGTTGCTCTTTCTTCACCAAAAAAAAAAAAAATTCGTGGTCTTACGAGCTGGCCATAGGCGTGGAAGTCGATGCCGGCTGCAAGGTTGTCGAGGGAGAGGGCAAAGTTCTGGACAGCGACGGTCTCGGGCTCCGAGGCGATCGAGGGACCGCGGAAGTCGGCGGCGCAGGGCTGGGCTGAGCTGCCACCTTCTCCCCAGTGGTTGTCAAAGTTCTACACATTGTTTGCGTAAGTGAAGGAACGAAAGAACGACCAGCGAAAAAGACGCACGCGGTTGAGGTCAACACCGATGCAAGTGGCACCCTCGTTCACGCGGCGGTTCTTGCGCCAGAGACGGTCGTCGGTCCAGGAGAACGCGTAGCCGTCGGGGTTGGTGATCGGGACGACGACAATCTCGAAGCGGTCGAGGATGGTCGTGGTGTCGTTGTCGTTGCCGTAGCCCTCGACGAGCTTGGTTGCCTACACAGAATGTGATGATAAGGATTGCTGTGTCCGATTGGGCAAAAGAAAAAAAAAAAAAAGAAATATGCTGTACGGTGTAGGCGACGGTTGCGCCCGAGATCCACTCGCGGGCGTGGATGAGTCCCTCAAAGTAGATGGTCTTGGGTGGGTTGGCGTGCGACTTGATGCGGATGGCAAAGAGGTCGCGTCCCTCGTTCGAGATGCCGATCGAGGGGATGTAGGTGACCAGGTTGGGGTAGTTGCGCGAGAGATCGATGTAGTACTGCTGGATCTCCTCGTAGGTGTGGTAGTCGTCGAAGAAGCCGGCGTCCTTGCCCTTGGCCAGCAGGTGGCGCTCGCGGGCCTTGTTCTCCTCGTACATTTGCTGGGCAAGGTCGCGGACGACGACATCGCAGGCGAGCGACTGCTTCAGCGGCGCGAGCGTGCTGCGCGAGCCACGCACGTCGACCTTGTGGCCCACACCAAAGTGCTCGGTCCACACGTCCAGGTCAAACTGCTCCTTGAGCACGACAAAGGCCTTTTTGCAGACAGAGATAAGTTAATTTCACGTGCCCAATTTTATCTTACCTCGAGATCCTTCTGCGTCTTGAGCGCACACGAGACCACCTGGTGGCCGCGGTACTGCTCCACGTTGAAGGTCGTCTGGGTGTAGGCGTGGGCGCCCACGGCAGCGGCGGCGGCCAGCAAAACAGCGGCGAGCGCACTCGTGACAGCAACCATCTTTTTGCTTGCCGAAAATGAGCACTGACGCGACCAGGTAAGAGTGCTGTTCGACGCGCGCGCCCGGCGGTTTTGAACTCGATCTTGCTCCTTTCCCACGTAGAAAGCGCGTGAGGGCCGTCGAGGATGAGGAGGCCCCTTTCGATGCCGTGACGGACCAGGAAATGGTGCGTGATGCGTGGTTGGTTGGCTGCCCACCCTCAAAAACCGATTGCCATTTGACAGGAACTCAAGAACAAGGTGGCCGATTTCCGCAAGGAGATGCAGCACCAGGCGCGCCAGCTCATCCACGAGACGATGCCCACCAAGATGATGCAGTTGAACCAGATGTTTGAGGTACAAGTTCAGTGCACCCAACAGGTGCAACGTACTCACACAGACACTCTTGCAAGGCATTGCCGCGCACCCTGCCCGACACGTACAACCCTCTCGTCGTGTCCCTGGACGAGTCGATCAAGCTCGACCAGAACCAGCCCAACATGGTCCCCAGCGTCACCCTGCCAAACGGAAAGATTTCGTACCCGCAGCACGTCAACTCGAGCAAGGAGATCCGCCAGTTGGGCGAGCAGCTCAAGGCCGAGGCCCTGCAGCTCATCGAGATCTCCAACAAGGTCAAGATCAGCATCCAGCTGAACATTCCCAAAATAGAGTCGGGTGGTGACTTTGGCGTGCAGATTCGTAACTATGATTTTTTTTCTTTTTTAATAAATTAATTTGTATTCTTTTTTGTTGCAGAGGAGGAGACCGTGGCAGAGCTGTCCCGTGCCGAGGACAACGCCTTTTCCATCCTTGACACGTTTAACAAGTACCACCTGGTGCGAGCCAAGCTTGTGACCAAGGTACATTTTTTTTTGTTTCCTTGTTTTTCTTTGCGTTTTAACAGTGTGTGCCAAGGTAATCAAGTACCCCAACGTCGAGGACTACCAGCGATCGATTTACACGCTCGACTACAAGGAGTACCTCAACTACCGCATGATTACTGCCGTAAGTTCCCTTGCGCGCAAAAAACTTGCAACTGAAAACTTTCGTTTGCAAAGGACCTCCGAAATGCGTACGCGATCATGTACGACCTCATCACCAAGAACCTCGACCGCCTAAAGAAGCCCCGCAACTCGCACGTGTCGACAATGTTTTAAAATAAGTAAAAGAAAAAGCAAAGCTTCTTGTAGATGAATTGGCATCGAGTACTGTAACTTTTTTCTCTCTAGAGACAACAAAACAAAAACAAAAATTCTAGACACCGCCGATGAGCTGGCCAAGGGAGAAGACAGACAACGTCTGGGCGTGCAGGCGCTGCTCCTCGGCCAGGGGCAGGTTGGTCAGCAGGTGCGAGTAGGTGTCGCTAAAGGAGAGCTCCCTGCTGACGCTGTCGAGCATGGTGATGAGGTTGGTGGCCATCTCCTCGCGGCACACGACGTGTGCGATGGCCGTGGTCTTGCGGGGAAGCAGGTCTGTCAGGCCCTGCAGCGCCACCAGCATCTTGTCGCGCAGGGACACGAGCTCTGTGATGATGTGCTCGTCGAGATTGTTGCGGTGGTACTCGTCGATCAGGGGGCGCATCCCGCTGCACACACCGGCGTACTCAAAGTAGATCAGCCCGCCGTGCATCCAGTCGGGCACGAGGTCTGGCTGGAAACGCTCCAGTAGGTTGAGCAGGTCGTCGTAGCGCTCATCCGCAACAAAGTTGGGCGCGAGGTGCTCGAGGAAGACATCGTGCGCTTGTTGGTACAGCTCGGCGTCCAGCAACAGCTGAACGGCCGTCTCGTACTTGCCCATGCTGAGCTCACGGTAGGCTTGGCCCTCGGCGATCCACGTGATCGGGACACAGAGAGTCGACGTCAGAAACTCTTGCTGGTGAGGCTCGATCTCGTAGCGAAGCAGCAGTGACCGCACCTGTAATTTGATGTTATTGGAAGAGGGGGGAGAAGGAATACGTACGAAATGTTCACGGTGGTCACTGTCCTCGAGATGGAGGCTCACAAAGACGGCCCAGTGGACCAGCTTCATGAGCACGAGCTGCTCGGCAAAGGAAACGTGCAGCTGCGCGACCTCGGCAGCCGTCGTGAGCTGTCGTTCGTGGATCGACTGGAAATAGGCGTGCAGGAGCCACGGGAGACGATAGTCGAGCAGGTGCGCGCCGATGGTGGACGGCGCGAGGGCATAGCGCAGGAGGTGTGTGTCGCTGCTGGCGAGACGCAGAACGTGGAAGAAGATGTCGACGTAGCGCTCGTTCTTGACCGCAATAGTGGCATCTGGTTTGTAGTTTGTTAAACATAGCCCGCAGATAACAATAATACTGGTACCAGTGACATGGTTCGCCTTGGGAATGACAGAGACAACAGAGTTGGTGGCGTCGGCAATCCCCTTCCAGAGCTTGTCAAACTTGGCCACAGACTTGTCGATCGAGTCGCCTGTGTGCGAACCAAACCATAGGCACAGCCCAAACGCACGAGCCCAGTTGAAGACGACACCGCTGGGTGCAGGCGTGCAGTGCTCCTTGACCGTGCTCTCGACATCGCCAGACATGAGGCGGTACAGCCACAGAAAATCTTTCTCGATTTGCTGGAGGGGCAAATAAGGAAAAATAGGTGTTTCTTAAATGGCCTTCTACCTTGGAAAAGCCGTTCTGCTCCCACAGCTTGACCTGGCTGGCGAGATCGTCCTGGAACTGGAGGTCGCCGCCGCCTTGAGCAATCAGAGACGCGAGACGATAGTTCTTGTAGTCTGCGGCGATCTGTGCGGCCGTGGCGATTTGGTTGGCCGAGAGATGCGAAAGGATGCGCTGGGCGACATTGTTATCTAGACGGGCCTTCTCGTCCAGGACATCCGAGGCGACGTACGCTTGTAGCCACTTGGAGAGCGCGTGCTTGCGACGGAGCTGAGCAACGTGCTTGTTCTTGGTCTTGCCGGTCTGAGGGGCCGCGTGCAAAAACGAGTCGTCCCCGCTGGCCTTTGCGGTGGACGCATCAAAGGACGCATTGGACAAAATCGGATCTAGTGGGTCAAACAGAGCCGACACGAGCGACCACACTTGCGACTCGGTTGCGAGATGCTAGATATAAAATAATAAATAAAAGAAAAAAAATTGAAATGCATACGTTGAGAACAGCATCCTTCACGCCGACAGCCTTCGCAATGTTTGGCATGGTAAAGTCGTTGGCGACGAGGGGTGATTCTTGCCAGCACATGGGGCACTCTGGGGAGGCGGTGGACGCGTTTGCAAACGACGTGTTGTTGAAGCTGAAATCCATCCGGTCGCTGTTGTCGCCGACTTGGACCTTGGTGGACGCCAGGACGATCTGCAGCGAGTCCTCCATGCGCTTGCGCAGATTGCTCTCGCTCTCGCGCGTCTCGGTGGCAAAGGGAACGACCTTGGTGACTTTGAGGACGGCAGGCGACGTGTCCTTGGACGTGGGGGCCAGGTGAATGATGTGGCCTTGCGGCGACCAACCGACACGGAAAGTGCGGCCCATCATCAGGCCAGCGTCCGCAAGACCACGATCGTGCTGGGACAGGAGTGAATCTGGGAAAGGGACGTGCCTGTCCTCAACAGGCTGACGGACAGGGGCGACTTCCATCTTGTCGCTTTCCAAGAGTTCCCAGGGGTCTACGTCAAAAGTCACTTTCTGCTCGTGACAGATTTAACGAGGGAAAAATTCTTCTTTTTCTTTTTCTTTTTGAAGTACCGTCTTGGAAAAGGGATCCTCGGTTTCGAAAAGAGGACTCTCGAAAAGAGGCAGAGGGACCTCCTGATCACCTTTGAAGATCGCAGAGGCGGTGGCAGCAGCGGATGCCGTCGTGGCAGCTGCTGAGCCTGCACCCAGTGGCTTGGCAGTATTTCCGGTTGGAACAACATCGTCTTCGTCATCATCGTCGTCATCCAATCCTAGCAACGGACGCAGTGGTTGAGAATCACGATCTTTGTTTGCGTTACAAGTTTTACACACCATAGCGAGAAAAGTGTTGCACACGGAACTTCCAAGTGCCAGAATGGGGTGCATACGATACAAATTCGGTACCCGGGGTCTCCTTCATTCGATTCATCTGAAAAAATCGCATACGCAAATGTTTAAACAAAAAAAAATTTTTTTTTCTTCCAAAAAACACACCTTTTTAATGACACGAGGGTCATCCGCTGATGTGACGGGTTTGCCGCTCGTTGAATCGATAGGATAGCAGTTGTTCAGCGTGACGAGTGCAGCCTGGTTGAGACCCTGTCTGACGGGAACTGGAGGGCGGCCTAAAAGACACTTGTCAGCAATTTCTTCATATTGATTTAGCTTACCAGAGTCCTCTGGGTAGACGTGCACTTCCTTTGCCTTGATGAGAACCGACTTGCAAAGGTCATCCTCTCCGGACAGATCAACAGGAGCTTCAAACTGGATAGATCCGTGTTTTTTGGAGTAGATGGTAAAGTTTGGAACCGACTTGAGCTGCTCCAGTGTCAGCGCGCGCAGAGATTCGATGGTTGGGGACGTCGCGTAGTCGTCATCGCTCAGACAAAGCTTGTGACCGGCGGGTGGCGACGACGATTTTTGTGGGGCTGGTGACGATTTTTGTGGTGCTGGGGCTGGGGCGGGTGACGACTTTGAAGGCGGCGATGAGGAGCGTGACACGTCGTCCTTTGGCTGTTGAGGCTTGGCGGAAGTTGAGGGCGTCGACGTGCTGCTCATGTCGAGCAGTTTTGCCAGCGGAGTAGCGACATCGGGGACAGGGTTGCCCGAGAATCCATTGCCCAAAGCGTTGTCTGGCCCTCTGCGACCGAGATTGGACGTGTCGGCCGTGAGCTTCAACTTTGCGGGATCATCGCGGATGACGAGTTGGTTGACTCGCTGCTGTTGAGCCCTGGCAAATGTGTCGGCGCTGACATCGTTTAATGTCCCCGACTGTACGTTTTGGAACAGAGCGTGCTTGGAAGGCGTGCCACTGCGAGGCTGGATCTTCACCGCAGACCGAGTGACGACCTTGGTCAGTGGAACTGGGGTGCTGCTGAGGTTGCCGTTGAATGCCGGAATGGCCTTGACGGGTGATGCTTGCTCTGCTCAAAAAAATATAAAAATAAAAACATGAGTGCATAAGAAAAGCGACGCGACGGAAATTACGAGGAGACGTCGCAGTCGCTGTCTTGCCGGAAAGCGTTGCGTCCAGCTTGTTGAAGATGGGGATGTTGCCATATGGACTGCTGTCGATGGTTGCGGTAACAGTCGGTGCCGGTGCGGTCATCGAAGTCTAAGAAAAACAAAAATAAGTCTCTCAGACATGCTTCTAAACCGTACCCCAGGGGTGCCGAAGAGACTACTGCCACCAAAGGAAGAGGAGCCGAGGCCAAAATTGGTCGATGTCGATGGGGTCGCGAATGATCCGAGACCAGCACCTGTGGATGCGGGGCCACCAAACGATCCGAAACCGCCGCCGAGGCTTGTCCCAAAGCCGCCCCCACTTGCGCCGCCCAAACTAAACGACGGGGTCGCGGGTTTCGCCTGAGTCTGCTGCGGAGCACCGAATCCTCCGAGCGTGCCTTGCGGGGTACCAAACATGTTGGCGCCAGGGGCAGGTTGAGCACCAAACCCTGACGATGCGCCAAAGGGAGAGGTGGTTGTCGCTGGGAAAACGAGAAAAGACATTCTTTCAGAATTCAAAGGAAAAAACAAGCGATCAGTTACTGGCTGGCTTGAATGGACTGGTGGAGGCACCAAAGCCGCCTTGCGCAGCCCCACCAAAGGGCGTAGATGTGGTAGAACCAAACGGAGCTGATGACAGAGAGGTGCCAAAGCCAGACTGCTGCGCTTGACCAAAACCCGACGCTCCAAACCTTTAAAATAAGAGCGATTATTTTTTAAAAAACCATTTCGGTGTGGGGAAAGAAAAAAAGTACCCTGTGGTGCCCAAGCCTTGTGTAGCTCCGCCGCCAAACATTCCAGTGGACTGCTGAGGCGCACCGAAGGCGGGCTGTGCAGCGGCGCCAAATCCCGGCTGAGCACCAAACGCGGTCTGCGTTGCACCGAACGAGGGCGTTTGCGTTGCTCCAAAGGGGGATGTAGAGGTGGCCGGCTTGCCGAAAGTCGATGCGCCAAAGGATCCTGTTGAAAGTCCACCGGGTGTGCCAAAGGAGCCGCCGAGGCCAAGACCGGGCTGCTGTTGCGTCTGGCCAAAGGGAGATGAGAGCCCGGGAGTCCCAAAGGTGCTCGCAGGCGCTGAGCCAAATGTGCCCGCTCCCGTGGCCGCTCCCGACCCAAACTGCGAGGCTGGGGAAAAAGAAGATGATGAGATATTTCTTTCTTTCCAATGAAACAAAACAGATTGGCTTACCTCCAAAGCCGCCAGCAGTTGAACCAAACCCTGAAGATCCAGAGCCTGCTTGCTGTCCGAAACCAGAGCTTCCGAGGGCGCTCGTCCCAAAGCCGCCGGCCTGTGCGCCCTGTCCAAAACCACCTACTTGCTGCTGCTGCTGTGGTCCCTTGCGCCCTTTTTGATAGTCCTCCCAACGTAGTTCCTACCGATAGTTGGATTTGCTCAGCTTACTCTACCCTACTGTATTGAAATGCTACCTCGTGGCACTTGCTCTTGTACTGCTGCATTGCAGAAATGCTGTGGATGGTGATGGGCACTGGTGTTACGCCGGTCGTGTCTTTGTCAGCTGCAGGCGTGTACGGGACAACGGCCGTTCCGTCCTGGCCACCAAAGCCGCTAGCTGCTCCAAAGCCGCCGGTGCCCCCTAGACCAATTCCTGTGGATCCGCCCAGTCCTGCACCAAACCTAAAGAGTGCTTTCAGCAATTTAAAAAAAAACATTGGTTAGACTTACACGCCAGTCGATGCTCCAAAGCCAGTTGTCTGCTGGGCGCCAAAGGTGCTCTGCGTAGCAGTGCCAAACGACGGCGTCGGCTGCTGCGGTTGTCCAAAGCCACCATAGGTAGACTGGCCGGTTTGTGCGCCAAATCCGCCAGTGGTCGACCCGCCAAATCCACCAGCAGAAGGCTGGCCAAATGCGCCAGAAGTGGTTTGACCGAATCCTCCAGGCTTCTGCGCCGAGGCTCCGCCCAAGCCAAAGCCTCCGGCGCCCGTTGTGGTCCCGCCAAACGACGAACCTGACGGCGATGAAGAAAAGAGGTCAAAGGAGAGTCGCACCTGAAAAAAAAACCGTACCAAAGCCACCGGCCGCACCAAAGCCGCCAGCGCCACCCGCGGCACTACCACCGAGTCCACTGCCAAACTGCGACTGCTGCTGCTGCTGCTGTGGTTGACCTGCAACCGATTTGTAGGTACGAAAGTGAAAGAAACACTTCAAACGCACCAAAGCCGGCACCAGCCGAGGGTGCACCAAAGCTCGCTCCCGCGCCGAATCCGCCCAGTGTTCCACCACCAAATTGCTGCTGCGGCTGCTGCTGCTGCTGCGGTTGTCCTGCCACCGTTAGGGAAAAAAAAAAAAAAAAGGTTAGGCCCATAAGAAAAAAGGGCAAACGAAAACATACCAAAGCCTGTGCCGACCGAGGGCCCGCCAAAGCTCGTGCCCGCGCCGAAACCGCCCGGACTGGCCCCGAACGACGGCTGTGGCACTGCGCCTCCGCCAAAAGACGACCCGAAGCCACCACCGCCAAAAGCCATCGCGGCGGTGTGTTCTAAAAATCATACCAACGACCAGCACACGATTAGCACGACAAAACACCAAGGCACACAAGGAGCACGAAGGCACGAAGGCACAAGGAGCGCGAAGACGCACGAAGAGGGGAAAAAGGCGCGGCGAACAAAGACCACGCAGACCACGGGTAAATACTTGTGTAAATGGCGATTTTTTTTTATTTCATTGAACTTTCGGCTGGCAAAGCACAAATTACAGAGGGATTTCGACTAGATCGGCGGCGAGACGGTTAGGCATCGGGGGTGAGCGTGCCATACTCGCAGCAGCCGTTGCAGGACGGCTTGCACGGGCACATGATCTCCTGGGTGCG
>Ga0302233_10002668_pt1 | contig 10997 bp, 13 predicted proteins | sample II_Palsa_N3_1_FD_193516 | JGI IMG/M metagenome (GOLD analysis project Ga0302233, IMG submission 193516) | Peat permafrost microbial communities from Stordalen Mire near Abisko, Sweden - II_Palsa_N3_1 | ecosystem: Environmental > Terrestrial > Soil > Palsa > Peat permafrost | place: Sweden...
AGCCTCCCTCTCCACCGTCACCACCCTCGCCTCACCCACCTCATCCGGCTCCGTCCACAACCGCACAATCTGCGGCATCGCCAGCACCAGCAGCAACACCCACGCCAGCACCACCGGTCCATCCGTCCATCCCGCCCTCACCCTCCCCTCCGGCAACAGCCGCCATCCCGCCCAATAGATCACCGCCAACACCGGCAGCAGCCACCCCAGCACCCCATAAGCCCGCTCCTTCGACTCCCGCTCCAGCTCTTCCTCACGCTCATCCGGAAAATAATTCAGCAGATAAGTCCCCACCCGATACCGCTTCAAAAGATCCTTCTGCTCCGCCTCACCCAACCGATCGAACTCCACCCCGTACTCCACCATCGCCCTGTCGTCCAAAGAGCTCACAGGCAGGGCACGCCGCCAGCGCCATAGACGAAAGACCTGACCGATAGCCCACAGATAGGGCCACATCCGAATCCCCAGACCTCCCCAGTGCAACGGTCTGCCACCCTCCCAAAGTCCGAGTGCCATCATTGCGAAAAACAACGCAACCTCAATCCGCCGCGACCGCTGCCGCCGGTTCTTCATCGCCTGCCGAAACGCATAACTCAAAGCCATCTCAACCCCCTCGCTCCACCCGCAACACGCGCGGCTCCCCCACCTCATCCGGCTGCGTCCACATCCGCACCATCGTCGGCAGCACCAGGACTCCAAATGCCAGCCATGTAAATGCAATCGCCGTAACCGCCAGCATCGTCCGTTCAGCGCCGAAGGGCCCCAGCAGACAGACACCCCAATATCCCGCGACCACAAACACCAGTCCCCGGCGCATCAGGCGATATGCCGTTCCCTCGGATTGCAGCCGCAGCTCCGCCTCCCGTTCATCGTGCCGCACCCTTCCTCGAAAGCCGTCCCGGATCTGCCGGTTGAAGATCTCTCCGCGTTGCCTCTCCGTCAGTTCATCGAACTCAGCCCCATACTCCATCACCGCCCGGTCCTCCAGCGTCGGCTGCGCCAGCTGGATCCGCATCGCACGAAATGCCCACCACGCAAGCCCAAGAAATAAAACAGTATTCTCCAACCCCAGAACAGCCGAAAGCCGCGTGGGAATAAGTGTCACCCACGCAAAAAATCCCAGCAGCAAAATCCATCCAATCACCAGTGCGCGTCTCGCACGACGACTGTTCTCCCATCGGTAAAACCGCTGAATCTTCGACCACTCTACAAGCCTCAGCGTCTGCGCCCGTACCGGAACAAACCACCACCCGATCTTCCGCCAGAACCAGCTCCGCTCCTCCATCGTCACGCCTCCCTCTCCACCACCCGCACCTCGCCCACCTCATCCGGCTCCGTCCACATCCAGATCATCTGTGGCAAAGCCAGTACCAGCAAAAAGAGCCACGCCACTACCACCGGACCATTCGTCCACCCGGCCCTGACCTTCCCCACAGGCGCCAGCCACCATCCCAGGGCGTAGACCGCAGCGATCGCAGGCAACAGCCATCGCAGCATCGCATAGGCACGAACAAGGGAATCCCTCTCCTCTACCCCTTCCCGTTCATCCGGAAAGTAGTTCATCAAATACGTCCCGACGCGATACTGCCGCAATATCTCGCCCTGTTCCATCTCACTCAGTTGCTCAAACTCAACACCATGCTCCAGCATCGCCCGGTCGTCCAGGGAGCTCACCGACAGCCTCCTGTTCCACCTCCAGTCCCGCAATACCTGCATAATCGCAAACATACAGAGCAACAAACGAGGTCCCCAGTTATGCTCGCTCAGCGGCACCGAACCTTCCCATAACCCCAGCAAGACACACACCAGAAATACCGCAACGTCCATTCTCCGAACCGACCGCTTTCGGCGTTTCAATGCCTGCCGCAGCAAATTGCTGATTGCCATCTCACGCCTCCCTCTTCTGCATCTCGTACACCTGCTCACTCAGAGGACGAAAAGGGTCAGGCGAAAACACCGCCTCCACCGGCAGCCGGAAGAACCGGCTGATCTTAAACGCCAGCTCCAGCGACGGCGTATAGTCCCCCCGTTCCAGAAACCCAATCGTCTGCGGATTCACCCCAACCTCGCGCGCCAGAGCCTGCCGGCTCAAAGCCCGCTCCGAACGAAGCACTGCAATGCGGTTATAAAGCATAAGTCACCATGCAGGAAATAATACATTGCTTATAAGCAACACAACCAGCGATAAGTGAAATACTTTGAAATTTCTTTCAGATTTTTGGCGTACTTTCAGCCCACCACAGAGCTGTCGCTAAGACACCACGATTAAGCAGTAATTCACCACAAACTCACCACAAAAACACCACAGTTAAGCACCGCGTTTTCCAAAACCCCATGCAAAAAAGCCAACAAAAAGGCACAAAAAAGCCCCGGAAAGCTCCGGGGCTTTTTTTCTGAAAAAAATCTCGAACTAAACGCTGAAGCTCGACCCGCATCCGCAGGTGCTCTTCACCGCGGCGTTCTCAAACTTGAAGCCCGCAGCCTCCAGCGTCTCGACGTAATCCACCGTGCAGTTCTGCAGGTACATCGCGGAGGTCGCGTCGACAAACACCTTTAGATCCTCGAACTTATAGACCTTATCCATCATGCCGCTCTGATTCTCGAACGACATCGAATACTGAAAACCCGAACATCCGCCACCTACAACACCAATTCGCAGACCGGCAGGAATCGGATTCTGCGAAGCCATAATCTCCCGAACCTTCGCAATCGCGGCCGGGGTCAGCGTCACAGGCGTGGTCGAAGCAGGCGTTCCCACAACGACTTCAGGGGTAACAGCAGGGGTTACGGTTGCAGTGGACATCGGCAAATCTCCTTGTATCTTCCAGACTTAAGTGTATGCGCCCACCACCACTCCGGCAAGCCCTTACACAAATAGATGCCATCCCCGTCCCCTCGGATTCACCCTCTCAAACATCCTTCAGCGCTTCCCTGCTACCATTTCCCCGACTCATATCAAAGAAAACATGAAGTTTCTCCTCTTCATCTCGAACGCCTTTATCAACACCATGGGCATCACCCAGCCCTCTCCGCAGGCTGCAAAACGGGCCGCCTGGTTCATTTTCGCGATGCTGATCGCAGTTATTGCGGCCATCATCACCATCGCAGCCATAGCGATACACTGGGCCTCCTACCACCAGGCCTTCCTCCCGGTCACTGAGTCTCCACTCCCCTTGAAAACACTGTTTCATCCCTCTTGCAGAGGCGTATGATTGCGAGCGGATGGCCGCGCTACCACAGAGCCCGCAGGTATCGCAAGCCTTCCAACATGCCAGCCCTATTCAGGGACGGAGGAAACCGTGATGACCGTTATACCCGTTCTCCTCATTGTCTGGGCCGCGATCGCGGCCTGTTTTCTGGCGCTCCTTGCCTACAAAGGACAACTCACCCGCTATGAGGAAGACCAGCTCTTTCTCAACGAAACCGTCTCTCACGAGCAGGAGGTGCAGAGCGAAATCATCCGCAAAGTTAACCAGATCCAGCCATTCGTTCGCGTTTTCGGTGTCGCCGCAGCGGCAATGACAGCTGGCATCGTCGGCATCTTCACCTACGACGCATGGCAACATCTGGTGAAGTAATTTCTTCACGTATCGAGCGACTTGCCAGCCCATGACGAGTGGAGCAGTTGGCTTGTCTTAAATCACACACTGATCCGCTCAGTGTCTCGACAAAACCATCAACGCTCCGCCATCTGGCCTGCTCCTGCACCGATGAAAGCCGCCGTCTGCATATCAGATGGGCAAAAAAGGGCCAGAAGCGTCGCCGCCTCTGGCCCATTCTGTTTTGCTAAAGAATTAAGCGTTATACGTTGACGAAGAGACCCTTCCACCGCGTCCGGTCCAGTTGGTATGGAAGAACTCGCCCCGCGGTTTATCGACTCTCTCGTAGGTATGTGCTCCAAAAAAGTCCCTCTGCGCCTGCAGCAGATTCGCCGGCAACCGCTCTGTCCGGTAGCCGTCGTAGAACGCCAGCGCCGTGGAGAACGCAGGCATCGGAACCCCAATCTCGATCGCATGAATAATCGCCTTGCGCCACGACCACTGATACTTATTCAGCACGCTTGCGAAAAAGTCATCCATCAGCAGATTCTGCAGCTTCGGATTCTTATCAAACGCCGCCTTGATGTCTCCCAGGAAAGCGCTCCGGATAATGCAGCCACCACGCCACATCAGCGCAATGCCGCCCATATTCAGATTCCACTTCTGGTCTTTCTCCACGGCGCGCAGCAACATATAACCCTGCGCGTAGCTGACGATCTTCGAGCAGTAAAGCGCCCGCCGAACGTCCTCGATAAACTCCTTCTTCTCCGAGATCGTCAAAACCTTCTTCGGCCCCTCCAGCACCTTCGACGCCGCAATGCGCTCGTCCTTCAAAGCCGACAGGCATCGAGAAAACACGCTCTCCCCAATCAGCGTCACCGGCATACCCAGATCCAAAGCAGAGATTGCGGTCCACTTGCCCGTTCCCTTCTGCCCCGCCGTATCCAGAATCTTGTCGAGCATCGGCTTTCCATCATCGTCCTTCTTGGCAAAGATCGTCGCCGAGATCTCAATCAGATAACTGTCCAGTTCACCTTTGTTCCACTCCGTAAACACGTCATGAAACTCGTCCGCGGTGAGCCCCAGCCCATCCTTCAGCAACTGGTAGGCCTCGCCGATCAACTGAATATCGCCATACTCAATGCCGTTATGCACCATCTTCACGTAGTGCCCGGCGCCATCTTCGCCAACCCAGTCGCAGCACGGGGTGCCATCCGCAACCTTCGCCGAAATAGCCTGAAATATCTCCTTCACATGAGGCCACGCCGCAGGATTACCACCTGGCATAATCGAAGGACCAAACCGCGCACCTTCTTCTCCGCCCGAAACGCCAGTCCCGATAAACAGGATGCCCTTCTCCGCAAGCTCCTTCGTCCGCCGATTCGTATCGGTAAACAAAGAGTTCCCGCCATCAATCAGGATGTCGTCCTTCTCCAGATACGGCAGTACCTGCTCAATCGTCTGGTCGACCACCTCGCCCGCCTTTACCATCAGCATCACGCGCCGCGGCAGCTTCAGTGAAGCGCAAAGCTCCTGCGCCGAGTGCGTCCCGACCACCTGCGTCCCTTTGGCCTCATCCTTGAGGAACTCATCCACCTTAGACACAGTGCGGTTGAACACCGCCACTTTGTACCCATGGTCGTTCATGTTCAGCACGAGGTTCTGACCCATCACGGCCAGCCCAATCAACCCAATATCGCAAGTTGCTTCAGCCATCTCAATCTCCTCAGGCACCCCTGTCGGGAGCGCATAATATCCGTTTTAGTCGCACCGGCACAGATACAAAATTGGTCCGGCCGCGAGTGCCTTTTCTATCACACGGACATAACGTTAAGATAGGCACCCCTCAACGCCAGACGATCAAAAGAAAATGAATGCCCGGTTTCACGGGAACTAAAAAGAAAAGCCCCGGCAGCCCGGAGCTTTTTCAGTACTTCGATTTCCAGCATCGCGCGTTGCAGAAAGCCCCAAAAACTTACTTCCCCTTCACCGCGATCACTTCAATCTCGACCAGGGCCCATGGAGCAGCCAAAGCCGCAACCTGCATGGCGCTTCGTGCCGGTTTGTTCGGCTGCTCTTTGGTCCCGAAAAACTGCGTATACGCGCCCTGCAGCCCGGCAAAGTCCAGCTTATTTTCGTTAGCAGGATCACCCGCAAGAAACACAGTCATCTTGACGACGTCCTTCATGTCCAGCCCCTGCTCCTTCAGCAGGGCCTGGATCTTATTCAACGCACTCAGAGCCTGCGTCTTTGTATCCCCATAAACCGCAGCCGTTCCCTTGGCAGCATCGGCTGGTGTCACCGGAGAAGCAAGCTGCCCACTCAGATAGAGCGTATCTCCGGCCCAGACTCCATTGGCAATCGGAGATTTCTCATTCGGCTGCAGATGCTTCACCACAACCTGGCTCTGCATCGCACACGGAACGGCAATCAACGCCGCCGCCATCACTACACTTCTGATCTTCATCGTTCGCTCCATATTCCTCATCGAATTTTCTAGCTCAGCACCGCTCCGGATAAATCACTAGTCAGCCTCGCCATCTTCACCTTGTCGGCGATCATCCCTACAGCCCGACGTGCGCTCAGCGCCGCCCCCTCCTGCCACCCCACAATATGACTGGCAGTATCGCCCGCAAAATAAACAGGGCCGTCTGCCTGAATAATCACGTCATATCCGCTCGGGCCGCCACCATAGCTCCGAATCCACGAGCCTTCGTTCCACACCACACGGCTCCATCCGCAAAACACAGGATTCTTCAGCTCCTTTCCATGTCCCGGATGAAGCTTTTCAATGGACCCTCGCGATGCTTCAAACTTCTCCTGAAGCGTCAGATCGTAAAACGGAGTATGTTGTTCCTCCGTATAGCCTGCAACAACAATCCCGGTCGGGTGCATCAGCCTGGAAGATGGATACCAGATGGGACTGGGGCCCTGCATGACATACGACAATCCACCGTAAATGTTGTAGTCCTGTTCCCAGAAACGCCTGCTCTCCCACGCGACTTTGTAGGAGCCCGCCATCGTACACTCGTCCACGACCTTCTTAAACGGCTCCGACAGATCGTTGGGGATCTTCTTCAGCATCGAAAACGGCATCGCCATAATGCAATACGAGGCTTCGATCTGCTTCGTCGCACCACCCTGCGTATACGACACGCGCACACCCTTCGCTGTCTTGCGAATCTCTGTCACCGGCGAGCTGTACTGCACCACCGGCCCCAGCGCCTTTGCAAACGCATAAGGAATCCGGTCCATCCCGCCTACCGGCTGCATCATCGTCGCCTGCCAGTCCCAGGCCTCTTCTGCGAACAAAGCCCCCCAGAACCCCTCGTCCAGCAGCACCCGCATATCCATCGGCGCCTCAGGCACAGGCATCTGCATCCCTGCTCCCGGCGGCGTCTTATATCCGGCTCGGTCTGAGCCCACATAAGAGCCTTTTGCATCGAGCGGCCCATAAATCTTCAAAAACGCCGTCATCCGCTCCCGGTCTTCTTTGGTCAGATCGGAGTCCAGCGCGCCCTGAGAAATACACTTTGAGAGCAACTCCGACACATGCCCCCGCGTATCGTTGATCGCCTTCCTCTGCGGCACCGGCGCTCCGCCATTCGCTTTGTCATTCTGCAACAACGTGGAGCGAGAGGTATTGATCTCCACCTCCAGTGGTACGCCTAACTCACGACAATACCCCAGCATCGTCCAGTGCGTACTCGGCAACCGTGCCGGTCCCAGGTTCTGGTAGTTCCCTTCCTCCCACCCGATGGTCTGCACCGTCCCATCGACGAAGTTCACCTTCGTCCCACCACGCCCGGTCCAGTTGCGCCCTCCTGGCCGTTCGCGCGCCTCCAGCAGGGTCACCTCGTAGCCAAGCTTCTTCAGCTCATAAGCGGAAACCAACCCACCGATACCGCCCCCCATGACCACGACTTTTACGCCCTTGCCCGACCCGGCTGTTGCCTGAATCGGCTCCGCCAGCGCCCCCTTCATCGGCATCAGCCCAAGCGACTGCATCGTCGCAAACGCAGCACTATAACCGCCAGCCTGGCCCACCCGCATTAAAAAATTACGCCGGGAAATCCCCATCGGAAACTCCTTTTCCTCAATGAATTCAACCTCTGCTGCAATTGCAAAGACAGAACATCTTCAGTGTTTTGATAACTGGAAATCTTCAAAGACACGACGCCAGCCGTATCTCGAGGAGACGGGACATTTAATGAGAGAAGAGAGATTTAAAAAGAGTCTGCGTTTAACATATCGCAAGACCGAGACAATCGTCAGATTTAATTTACTTCGTCGAAATAAGAATTCTGATCCCGTCTGCTTCGGTGCAGATAATCTCCGGGCTCCTGGATCAGGGTCGCCCCCAAAGAGCCCTCTATGCACGCCTGTGACAGGCAACTCATAAAAAAGCAGACTTCAACGATTAACTGCTCGCGTGTATAACTTCATCACTAACCGGTTTTTGTAACAAAACAATCCCTTGTACCGACCGGCAAGCGAAGCATTCCGTCCGTGCCCCCATCCAGCCGTCTCTGGTATCTTGGCCCTCACCACCTCAGCGCCCGGATGCGCTGCAACAGCAAAAGGAGCAACGATGACCTCACCTTCAAACAACGGAATCGTTCATCTGAAAAGCCCCTACACCGTGCCCGAAACATTGCAACGACTGGAATCAATCGTAACGACAAAAGGCCTCATGATCTTCGCCCGCGTAGACCACAGCGGCGAAGCCGCGAAGGCAGGCTTGAACATGCCGCCCACGAAGCTTCTCGTCTTCGGCAGCCCCAAAGCCGGAACCCCTCTGATGATCGCCTCTCCCTCACTCGCTCTCGATCTCCCCCTCAAAGCACTCATCTGGGAAGATGTCGAGGGTAGCGTCTGGCTCTCATGGAACAGTCCCGAATATCTTCAGCAAAGACATTCCATTCCCGACGCCTTAATCCCTAACATCGCCGGTATCCGCTCCCTCTGCGAAGAAGCCGTTCGCAGATAGCCCCAAAATTCATGACGGAGGTTCTTATGCCAGAGATCGAAGAATACGACGTAGTCGTCCTCGGCAGCGGTGAAGCAGGAAAGTACATCGCGTGGACATTGGCCCGCACCGGCAAACGCGTAGCAGTCATTGAGCGCAGGTACGTCGGTGGCTCCTGTCCGAACATAGCCTGCCTTCCCAGCAAAAACATCGTTCACAGCGCAAAGGTCGCGTCGTACTTTCAAAGGAGCGAAGAGTTTGGCATCACAAAGGACCACTGGAAAGTCGACATGGCCGGCGTACGCAATCGCAAACGCAAAATGGTCGACGGTCTCGTCAACATTCATCTCAGCAAGTACAAAGACAGCGGAGCCGAGCTCATCATGGGCAGCGGCCGCTTCGTCGAACCCCGGACCATCGAGGTCACGCTAGACGGCGGAGCCACACGCGTCCTTCGCGGCCAGCAGGTCTTCCTCAGTACCGGCTCACGTGCAACCATCGACTCCACTCCCGGTCTCGTCGAAGCACATCCTCTGACGCATATCGAAGCCCTCGAACTCGACCATCTCCCCGAGCATCTTCTCGTTCTCGGAGGCGGCTACATCGGCCTCGAGTTTGCTCAGGCCATGCGCCGCTTCGGCAGCCGCGTTACGATCGTCGAACACAACGCCCGTCTCCTGCACCGCGAAGATCCCGACGTCTCCGACGCACTCCACCAACTCTGCAAAGACGAAGACATCGGCCTCTGCATGAACGCAACGGTAAACCGCGTCGAAGGCCTCTCCGGCAAGTCCGTACGACTCTGCGCAACGCAAAACGGCGCAGACATCGTCGTCGAAGGCACTCATCTCCTCGTTGCCACCGGCCGCACACCAAACACCGACAACATTGGGCTCGAAACCGCCGGCATAGAGCGAACCACCCACGGCCACATCCGTGTCAACGAAAAACTTGAGACCACAGCCTCCGGTGTCTGGGCAGTCGGAGACTGTGCCGGCAGTCCGAACTTCACCCATATCGCCTTCGACGACTTCCGCATCATCCGCGACAACCTTGCCGGCAACCACCGCGTCACCACCGGACGTCAGGTGCCCTCCTGCGTCTTCACCGATCCCGAACTGGCCCACATCGGACTCAGCGAATCCGAAGCCAAAGCCAGCGGAACTCCCTACCGTCTCGTCAAAATCTCCATGGCAGAGGTCCTCCGCACCCACACCCTCTCCGAGATGCGTGGCTTTATGAAAGCTCTCCTCGACGCCGACACCGATCACATTCTTGGCTTTACCGCCTTCGGAGTCGATGCAGGCGAAGTGATGGCTGTAGTCCAGCTCGCGATGAGCGCCGGGCTCCCTTATACAATCCTGCGCGACTCCATCCTCACGCACCCCACGATCGCGGAGGGACTCACCGTCCTCTTTTCTGCGAAGCCCATCCGCATCCCGGAAAACCGTAGTCCCGGAGCTTAATCACACCGACCATCGTTTCGCAACCAGTTCGTTACGATTCCCCAGCAGCAACAGGTCTTCTAAGCGATTTGAAAAACTCCCGAAAGCTCATCCAACAATATAAGATTGGGTTCAACATTCGGGAGATACCATGGCCACATCCGCCGCTTCTATGTCCCATCCCATCGCGTACTCTGCAGGACGCACAACCGCCCCCTGGTACGTCTGGTGCGGCGCGCTGGCCGTCACCTCAGCCTCCATCGGCGGCGCCTGGGACGTCTCCTGGCATCGCTCCATCGGCCGCGACACCTTCTGGACCCCAGCCCACATGGCCATCTACGCCTGTGGAGTGATCGCCGCCATCATCTGCGCCTGGCTCATCTTCGCCACCACCTTCGGCAGTTCAGCAAAGCTCAAAGCCACCTCGGTCAACGTCCTCGGCTTCCGAGCACCGCTAGGCGCGTTCATCGCCGCATGGGGCGGCATCGCCATGATCACCTCCGCCCCGTTCGACAACTGGTGGCACGCCGCCTACGGCCTCGACGTAAAAATCGTCAGCCCGCCCCACACCCTCCTCATCCTCGGCCTCCGAGCCGTCGCCGTCGGCGTCCTCTTCCTCACCGTCGCCGCCATGAACCGCGCCGCAGCCGACCAAACACACCCCGACGAGCACACCTTCAAAACCCTCCAGCGCGTCTTCCTCTATGTCGGCGGCCTCATCGTCGGCGGCCAGATGTTCTTCCTCCTCGAGTACACCTGGGACGTCCACCTCCATTCCGCCAGCCCTTACATCGCAATGGGCATCGCTCTTCCCCTCGTCCTTGCCATGCTCTCTCAGGCATCGCGCTACCGCTGGGCCGCAACCACCACCGCCGCGGTCTACACACTCTTCGCCATCGCCGAGATCCTCATCCTCCCGCTCTTTCCCGCGCAGCCAAAACTCGGCCCCGTCTACTATCCCGTCACCCACATGGTCCCTGCCGCATTCCCCATCCTCGTCATCGTGCCCGCCATCGCCCTCGATCTCCTCTGGCAGCGCACCCA
>Ga0302233_10002674_pt1 | contig 10982 bp, 9 predicted proteins | sample II_Palsa_N3_1_FD_193516 | JGI IMG/M metagenome (GOLD analysis project Ga0302233, IMG submission 193516) | Peat permafrost microbial communities from Stordalen Mire near Abisko, Sweden - II_Palsa_N3_1 | ecosystem: Environmental > Terrestrial > Soil > Palsa > Peat permafrost | place: Sweden...
TGACGGATGTGATTGTGACGCATATGCACTACGACCATGCCGGTAATCTGGCGGCATTTCCAAATGCCAAATTTCATGTGCAGGATGCCGAAATGTCTTATTGCACCGGAAGATGCATGTGCCATGACGTGCTCAAACGTCCGTTCGAGGTCGATGACGTGATCTCGGCGACGCGGCTGCTGTTCGCCGGTCAGCTCGAATTCCACGACGGCGACAGCCAACTGGCCGACGGTGTCACCTTGCATCATCTGGGCGGGCATACCCACGGCCTGCAAGTTGTCAGAGTACGCACGCAGCGAGGCTGGGTGGTATTGGCGAGCGACGCCGCACACTATTGGTCGAACATCCGCAATCGTAGTCCATTCCCCATCGTGGCCGATGTGGTGCGCATGCTTGAAGCCTATCAAAAGGTCGAAGTCCTGGCGGATGGCCCGTTCCACGTTATCCCCGGACACGATCCGCTGGTGCGGGATGTCTTTCCCTCCAGTCACAACAACCCCAACATCACCGCACTCCATTTGGAACCTCATGTTGAGTCGCACCTTAATTCCGACACGGATGAAGTGCCGGCAATGCAGCTCGACCCGGTCACTTGAGGGCAATCATGAAAGCCACACATATCGGTATCATAGGCATGGGGCCGCGCGGTCTGAGCGTGCTGGAGCGTATGGCCGAACAGATGCGCGGGATCGTCGGCAGCGTTCCGCTGGTGCTGCATCTGATCGATACCAATGCTTGCGGCCAGGGTTCGCATTCGTCACGCCAAGCGGACTATCTACTGACCAACACGGTCGCGGCCCAGGTCGGCATGTTCGAGCCCAATAGCTTTGTCGGCGGTGTTGACGGAATCTCGCTTACGCAATGGGCCAGGCAAGCGGGTTACCGAAAATTCGGCACGCGTTTTTTCCAGGTCGCGGACCAATCGGGAGAGGTGATAGGGGACCACGACTATCTGCCGCGCAAGGTGCTCGGCGAATATCTATCCTGGGTCTATGAGCAGGTATTGCAAGCGCTGCCGGGAAACGTCAGCGTCAGATACCACCGGCGCAATGCGGTCGACGTCCGCGAATCCGAGCACGGGCTCGAGGTCGAGCTCGACAACGGCTTTGTGATCCGCACCGACTATGTGTTTCTGACGACAGGGCACGGCAAGCGCGCGCCGAACCGCAGCGATCATATGTGGCGCGACTTCGTCGATGCACATGGCAGTCTGAATCCACGGCTCGATTATTTCGCTAGTCCTTATCCCATCGAAGGACTGTCAAAAATTTCTCCGCAGGCGACGGTGGCGATACAGGGTTTGGGGCTGACAGCGTACGACGTAATCACGGAACTGACTACCGGGCGCGGCGGAAAATTCGTGGGAGATGAACGCCGCCTCAGATACCAAGCCTCCGGCTTCGAGCCTCGCATCGCGCTGGTGTCGCGCAATTGTCTGCCCTTTGCGGCTCGCGGCATCAACCAAAAAGGCATCGCCGGCTGCTATCAAGCCACATTCTTCACCGTGGACGCAGTCCGGAAGATTCGCGTGCGGACACTTGCACAAACCGGGTCGCCCCAGATCGATTTCGTGCGGGATGTATTGCCGCTGATCGAAAAAGAAATGGCTTACGCATACCGTTCTGCACAATTGGGCAGCAAACCCGATGCCCATGGTTTCGTTCCCTCCGATGAGGAAAAGCGCGCGATCGCGCGCCTTTTGCGGCCCTTGGATGGGCTTTCTTTCGAGTCCTTTGCGCAATTCCGCAGCTTTTTTATCGATTCGGTCGAGGCCGATTTAATTGAAGCATTCAAGGGTAACGTCGATAGCCCTGTCAAGGCCGCCAGCGATTCCTTGCGCGATACACGCGAGGCCTTGCGCTGTGCCGTCGAATTTCGCGGCTTGACGCCGGCATCGCATCGCATCTACGTGGAAGATTTCGTCGCGACTACCAATCGCATTTCTTTTGGGCCGCCCAAGCTGCGTAACGTCGAGCTGCTGGCACTGATCGATGCTGGAATTCTCGACATTGCAGGCGGACCGGGCTGCACGGTCTCAGCTCACGCGGGAAGCGGGAAGTTCATTATCGAAAACCACTTTGCACAAGAGAAAACATCGCTTGCGGCTGACGTGCTGGTGGTCGCGCGGCTGGATTACTACTCTCCGCTGACCGATTCCTCGCCCTTGTCGAAGAACCTGCTCGCAGGCGGGGTGATTCGCTTGTTCATGAACGGGGATTACCATTGCAGCGGCCTTGATATCGATGAAAAGATGCGTCCGTTGCGCGCCGACGGCACGGTTCATACACGCTTATGGGCCATCGGTTATCCGGTCGAGGGTGCGCATTTTTATACGCACGCGCTGCCGCGGCCGCTGATGCAATCGCGCTTTACGGCGGATGCTCATCAATGCGTGGAGCAATTGCTGGCCGATATCGGTCGCGCCGCTGCGCAGGAAATGCGTAGTGCTGCCCGGCCCGAGAACAGCGGCGGTGATCTCGGCAAGCACGACGCCGATCAGGTCGCGGCGCAACACCTCGCGCGTCGCGTTGCGCCGCACGCGGGATCTATCTTCCGGGAGGCTTGATGGACGCTCTACAACAACACAATCTGCTGCGTTTCGCCGATTATCTGGAGCGCGAAAAAAAGCCGAAGGAAATCCCCGCACATTGGCCGGCGACGCAATTGGCGGCTTGCCTGGCCGATGTAGAGCCCCTGCAGCGCGGCGCGTTGGCCTTGGTCTCAAACCGGGCCGCGCCAGGTGCCGAGATCGCGCCCGGGATTTCGATGACGGTGCAGACGCTGCGTCCCGGGCAAGGCACGGCGCCGCATAGCCATTCGTTTTGGCATATCTACATCGTGACCTCGGGCCGAGGACACGTGTATCTCGGAGCGGATCAGGACAAACAGGCGTTGGCTCCGAATGACGTGCTTTATCTGCCTCCCTGGAGTGAGCACCGCTTCGAATGCGATACAGCCGAAGACTTGATTCTCTACACCTTGCAGAATTTGCCGCAACTGGCGGCACTGGGCGCATTGGTACGCCAGGAGCCGGATAGCGACATGACAGTGATGTTCAAGACGCCGCCTGCCGTAGTGCGCAAGTCGCAAACCACGGATATCACGGACCATTCAACGGCTTTGAGCGACTCATGAAAAAAGCCAACGTCCTGTCGCTTTCTTTTGCGAGCATGTGTTTGACGGTGTTTCTACCGTTTTCCGCGGGTCACTATATCTCGTTCGTATTTCGTTCCATCAACGCGGTGCTGGCGCCTTACCTGACTGCGGAGCTGTCGATGAACGCCGCGCAATTCGGCTTGCTGACGGGAGCTTACTTTCTGGCCTTCGCCATGGCGCAGCTGCCGGTTGGTTTGGCACTCGATCGCTGGGGGCCGCGCAAGGTACAACTGTGTCTGCTCGGCTTGGCTGCGGCCGGCTCGCTGTTATTTGCTTTCGGCACCGGTTTTTACAGTTTGTTCGCGGCGCGGGTGCTGATCGGTATTGGTCTTTCCGCCTGCTTTATGTCGTCGATTACGGCCGTTTCTTTTTGGGTCGAAAAAAACAAACTGCCGACGATACACAGTTCGCTGATTGCCGTTGGCGGAATCGGTGCGATGTCGGCGACATTGCCGGTGCTCTGGTTGTTGCACGCAATGACCTGGCGCACCATGTTTATCGTGATGGCCGCCGTGACGGCTGCAATCGGCTTGGCGATCTATTTCATCAGTCCTCCCGAGCCGAAGGCGCATAAGGCCCGCGATGTCAGCCTATCGTCCTTGCTGGAGGTGGCGGCGAACAGCAACTTCCGCCGTACCGCTGCGTTGTTACTGGCGCCGCACGCCGTTGCCTTCGGCCTGCAGGGGTTATGGCTGGGTCAGTGGCTGCACGATAGCGGTGGTTTATCGAATGACGCCGTTGCCCGCTTACTCTTCATCGGCATGGGCGCCATCGTCGCGGGTTCGCTCAGCGTCGGCGCCATTACACAGTGGGCCGCCAAGCGCGGTATCAAACCGATCGACGTCGCGGGCATCGGCGTATTGCTCTTCCTATTCGTGCAGGTGCTGGCCTTTTGTGGCAACGTTACGCTGAGTCCGTATGTCTCGGTCGCCTTCACCTTGATGGGCACGATCGCCGGCTTGGACTATACGATCGTGGCGCAGAACGTTCCACCGGCCATGACAGGCCGTGCCGCGACTTGTCTCAACCTGCTGATTTTCATCGGCGCATTCGCGGTGCAAACCGGGTTCGGTTTGATCCTCGGATTTTGGTCAACACGCAATGGTATGTATCCCGACATTGCATATCGGGCAGCGTTTGCAGCTGTCATAGCACTCCAGCTTCCGGGTGTTGTTGCCTGGCTGATGGATATTTGGCGGACAAAGGTCTCCGGTAGCAGGGATCTGCGCTTGGATCTGGAGAAAGGCAGCACCGATTGATGTGTGTAAAACGCAATGCCTCATCACACCGCGTCACTAAAAGGAAACCGTCATGATCACCGAAATCGTTTATTTCAAACTGACACCCGGCATCACGCGTGAGGGCGCGCTCGACAAGTACCTGACCACTGCGCAGAAATGGTCGCAAAATGCCGACCTGGTGCGCAAGTATTACTTTTTCGACGCCGAAAAGTCGCTGGGTGGCGGGGTCTATATCTGGAAGGATCTGGCCTCGGCGCATAAATGGCACGGTCAGGAATACCGCGACATGATCAAGAAACTCTATGGTTCGGAGCCCGACATTACCTGCATGGAAACGCTGGTCGTGGTCGACAACGTCGCCGGCACCATTACCGAACCGTGAAACATAAAAATCCCGCTCGGCCGGCGCAGGCCTCCCTCTTAACACGATGAGACCCGATACGATGTCTTCCCACGAAATACATACGCGCCGTCCGACCTGGGCGCTGCTGTTGCCGCTGCTTTTCTGCGCAAACCTTGCCTGGGCACAGGCGCCAGGCCAGGATCCTCTGCAGTGGCCGCAGGGCTGCGACGCAGCAGAAGCCGATCCGGACGGCGCGGCGGCAGTTAGAATACCTGCTCTGAACGAAGCGCAAATGAATGCTGAGGAAAAACAAGCCGCGCAGTCCATTGCATCGGGGCCGCGCGGCTGTATCTTCGGCCCGTTTTCGCTATTGGCGCGTAGCCCGGAGCTACTCAATCGGGCGCAGAAACTCGGCGAATATTTGCGCTTCCACGCGGCTCTGCCGATGAAAGAGAGGGAGTTGGCGATGCTGATAACCGGGAGGGTTCAGCAGAGTCAATATGTCTGGTATATACACGAGCCTATCGCCTTGAAAGCCGGTGTATCGAGGCCCATCGTCGAAGACCTGGCTGCCGGCAAGCGGCCGGCGGCGATGGACGGCGACGAAGCGGCAGTCTACGATTTTCTCGAGGAATTGGCGAACCGGCATGCGGTCGGCGATGCCGCTTACACTGCCGTTCGCAGCCGTTTCGGCGAAAAGGGCACACTCGACCTGGTTGGGATCTATGCTTACTTTTCCCTGCTGGCACTCGAAATGAACGTCGCTGGAACGCCGCTGCCCAAAGGCGTCAAAGTGCCGTTCGCCCAGGTTCATTAATGGAGATTTTGTATGAGTCGTTCTACCGACGAACGTGAGACGCGCCTGCGGCAGGCTATCGGCATGCCGCTTGCGCAGCTCGAAAGCCCCGCGCTGGTGTTGCGGCACGATGTTCTGCTGCGCAATCTCGATAGCATGGCCGGCTTCGCGGCCGCGCACGGGATCAAGCTGCGCCCGCACGCCAAGGCGCACAAGAGCGTACGCATTGCGGCGATGCAGATCGAGCGTGGTGCTGTCGGCGTCTGTGTGCAGAAACTCAGTGAGGCGGAAGCCTTGGCGGCGGGCGGGATCACCAATATCTTCCTGAGCAACGAGGTCGTCAATCGCGCCAAGCTGGCGCGCGTGATAGCGCTGGCGCGCAAGATTACGCTGTCGGTTACCGTCGATTCCGAGGCCGGGATTGCCTTGCTTGCGGATGCTGCAGATGCCGCGGGTGTGAACCTCGATGTGCTGGTCGAGGTGGACATCGGGCAGAGTCGTTGCGGCACCGAGCCTGAGAACGCAGGCCTGCTGGCCGCACAGCTGTTACGCCGGGGGCTGCGCTTCGCCGGCCTTCATGCTTATCAAGGCAAAGCCCAGCACATCGCCGCTTTGCTTGAACGGGAAACCGCGGTAGCCGCCGCGAACGCCAAGACCGCGCTTGCGCGGCACGCCGTCGAAGCACAGGGAATCGCCTGTCCGCTGATAACCGGTGGCGGCACCGGCACTTTCGCGATCGACGCCCGCAATGGCATTTACGATGAGATCCAGCCGGGCAGCTATGTCTTTATGGATCGAGACTATCAAAGGATAGAGGCCGCGCCCGCCGATCCGGTATTCGGCAATACGCTATTCGTCAAAAGCGAAGTCATCAGCACGGCCCCGGCACATGCTGTTGTCGATGCCGGGCACAAAGCACATGCGATCGATTCGGGCATGCCGGCCGTATGGGGACGGCAACTTGAATACTTGGCCGGCGGCGACGAGCATGGTGTGCTATCGGGCCCGCAACATGAGATGCCGGCGCTTGGCGAATGCGTGTGGCTGATTCCCGGGCATTGCGACCCCACGGTTAATCTGTACGACTACTACGTGGTGGTGGAGGGCGATCTGGAGAATGGCACGGTGATCGATATCTGGCCGATCGAGGCGCGCGGCTGCCTGACTTGAATTCCGGGCCGGCATGGAGAGTGGTCCTTGGGAGAATTTTATCGAGACGGTTAATTGAATTGAGGATAAACCTATTCTTTCCCTGCGTAATTTATGTGTAATTCAACCTTAATTTAATAATCGGTACTTTTGTACTCTATACAAGGAGAATTATTTGTATTCCTGAATTGGCAATGCGCAGTTATACGTGTATTGATGCGCATTGCTAATTAATTTAATAAAAGGGTCGAATTATTTTTATTAATTAAACTTATTTTTATAAAAAAATTGACGAGCCGGGTATTTCAAGTTACTTTCTCATCTCAAATTGACAGGTCTGTCTCATACTGCTAGTCAGTGTATGTATGAAAGCTCCGAATTATGTATTTTCTAGCGAGAAATTCCATGAATCTCATGACCGGGAAATTTAATGTTGCTTTCGTAGAATTACATGGCGCCGTAACTTAGCGTCGTATTGCTCTATTACTCGTGGTTGCACGCATGCGCCTTGGGTTGCATGAGGCAACGACAAGTACCTTGCACGCGCCGGGTCTTCCGAGGCCATACGGGCGTTTCACTCACCAGTGTGTCGTATGAGTTGGTTCGACCCACCCTGAAAGTCCCGGTATTACCGGTTCGTGAAGGGATACGCGCGCCTGACTATAGAGAGTGCGATTTGCAAAACATCATCTATCACACTATTGGCATAGGTTTTGGTCCATCGAATATGGCGTTGGCCATTGCTGTCGAAGAAACCATTGGGCAGTCTGGAGAGGAGACTTTCCCTATTCATTTCTTTGAAAAAAAGGAATGTTTTGGCTGGCATCGAGGTATGTTGATCGAAGGCACGACAATGCAGGTATCGTTCCTGAAAGATCTGGCGACAATCCGTAATCCAACCAGCACATATGGCTTTCTGTCATATTTGAATGAAAAAGGCAGATTGGTCGACTTTGTTAATCACAAAGCAATTTTCCCGTCACGTACCGAATTCCACGATTACCTTGAATGGGCGGCGGCGCGATTAAAGCGACACGTCAGTTATGCCTCGGAAGTGCTTGAAGTATTGCCGGTATACCAGGGCGATAACATTGAATATCTCGACGTGGTTGTGCAGCAGTCGGGAGCGTCGTCGGCGCGGAAAGTATTTCGAACCCGAAATATTGTCCTGGCTTCAGGTCTTGAGCCGAAATTTCCAGCGGATGTAATCGCCTCCGAGCGGGTTTGGCACAGTTCGGATACGTTGCATCGTATCCGCCACCTGAGCGAAGCGCCCCGGGCGATTTCCGTCGTGGGTGCGGGACAAAGTGCGGCCGAGGTGACGGCTTTTCTTTACGATCATTTCCGCGACACCGAAGTGCGGGCAATTTTCGGCCGCTATGGCTATAGCTCGTCCGACGATACGCCGTTTATCAACAAGGTGTTCGATCCGGCCGCGGTGGACGATTACTTCCATGCTCCTCAAGACGTGAAGACGACCTTCATGGAGCAAAATAAAAATACCAATTACTCGGTGGTCGATGCCGACTTGCTTAATGTTCTCTACCGTTTGTGGTACCAGGAGCGAGTCAAAAATCAGCAGCGCCTGCAGTTTATGAATATGACCCGCGTGGTCGCGACGCATACGACGGCAGCTTCCGTCGAACTCAGCGTGGAGCACATCCTGACCGGGGAGAGTCGGCAGATTTCGTCGGACATCGTTATTTTTGCTACGGGTTATCGTCCCGGCAATCCGATGCGCTTCCTGGGCGCCCTTGCAAGCTTCTTTTCTTACGATAAAGCGCGGCAACTAAACGTCGATCGGGACTATCGGGTAAGCACTGCCGGCAACCTCAAGTGCGGCATTTATCTGCAAGGTTCGACGGAACACAGTCACGGCATTTCGTCTTCCTTACTTTCCAATATTTCGGTTCGTGCAGGTGAAATTTTGGAGTCGCTTCTGGCCGGCGAGCCTGATCGTTCGTGCGCGATACATGCAGCGCGCGACGAGGATGAACACGACGTGCCACTTTTCCAATAGCCGGAGTTCAGCATGTACGTTCCAAAGCATTATCAGGTTGACGAGCGTTGGTCGAAGGCCTTGATCTATAGCCATCCGCTGGCCATTCTAATGACCAACGGGGTGAGCGTTCCGTTCGCCACGCATCTTCCCGTGGTGGTTCCGCCTCATGTGCGGGAGCAGTTTGATGCAGGCTTTAGTCTCGAGGGGCAAACGATTTTCGGCCACCTTAATCGCGCCAATCCGCACTGGGAGGCGCTGCAAAAGGGCGGTCCTTCAACACTCGTATTCCACGGAAAAAATAGCTATATCTCCCCGACGGTATATGAGGTTACGCCGGCCGCACCTACATGGAATTTCACGGCGGTTCATTTGCACGGCAACATCCGCGTGATTCGCGAGCGCGAGTCGACGTTACAGGTGATTCGCTGGACGGTGGATGCCTTTGAGTCGGAGTTCGGAAAAAACTGGGATATGGGGCCGTCGCTGGGGTATTTCGATCGCATCGTCGATGGCGTGGGGGCATTCGAATTCGACATTATCGGCGTCGATGCCATGTTCAAACTCAGTCAGGAACAACCCGCTGAAGTACAGACGCGGGTGGTGCGCTCCTTTGGAGCCGGCAGTGCTTGTCCTCACCATGCCGAACTCGGGCAAATGATAAGCCAGATCAACCAAGTAGAAGAGACGGGTCTTTGATTATTGATTGGCACCTGCTGTCACCGGCGTTCGTGCTTTCAGGAGAATAAATTGGCAATTACCAGCGATGTACTCGTAGTGGGTCTTGGCGGTGTCGGAAGCGCCGCCTGTCACCATCTGACGGCGCGTGGCTTCAGCGTGGTCGGCTTGGAACAATTTACGCCTGCGCATGATCGCGGCGCCAGCCATGGCGAGACGCGCGGTGTCTGGCAAACGTATTTCATGGGGCCGGCTTACGTTCCCTTTATGCAGCGTGCGTATACGCTGTGGGATCAGCTAGGCGAGTTGCGCCATGAGACGTTTTTTCATCGCACCGGCGGAATTTGCGTGGGGCCGGCAGACGGCAAACTCGTCCCGGCCGCTCTTGCCAGCGCAAAGGCATGCAACTTGCCATACGAATATCTCAATGCACCTGAGATCAAGCGCCGTTTTTCGAACTTTACCCCGGCCGAAAATGATGTCGCGATTTTTGATCCGGCCTCGGGTTATGTGCGGCCCGAGCAGGTGGTTCAAGCCCAGCTTGATCTGGCGACCAAATCCGGTGCCGTTCTGCGCTTTGGTGAAACCGTGCTTGAGGTCAAGGTGATGGCAAGCGGCGTGCAGGTGCGCACCGCGAGCGAAACCTTCAATGCAGGCAAGCTCGTGCTGTCGGCGGGTTCCTGGATTCCCAAGCTGCTCCCCGAACTCGAGTTGTCGATTCAGGTGTTGCGCAAAGTCATGATGTGGTTCGATCCGGTCAGCAATCCCGAAAGTTTTCTCCCCGGGCCGCACCCCTACTGGATCTGGGAGACGGCCGAGATGATTGGCTACGGCCACCCCGCAGTGGATGGTTTGACGGGGGGCGTCAAGGCCGGAATTCATAGCGGCGGTGAGCCGACGACACCGGATGATATCGATCGCTTGGTGCGTGCGGATGATATCGAAGTGGTGCGGAATTTTCTCAGTAGCCGTATTCCAAATCTGGCAGGTCGTTACCTGCGTAGTCGCGTGTGCATGTATGACAACACGCCGGACATGCATTTCATTCTTGGCCTGTCGCCGACATCCGATCGCGTCGTTATCGCCGGGGGAACGTCGGGTCATGCATTCAAATTTGTTCCGGCGATCGGCGAAGCAATCACCGATCTGGTGAGTACCGGCCGCGCGCGGCAAAACATTTCATTGTTCTCTCCGGCACGGCTCTGGAGTCCGAAGTAATGAAGATTGCGATTACCGGTACACGGCAGACGGAGGCACACAGCGTAGAAGATCTGGACGCCTTATTCGCGAAATTTCTGGGTCCGTTCGCGACGCCGAGTTCCCACTGGTACCTCGGCGGCGCAAGCGGGATCGATACCTTGGCGCTTTCGTGGCTGGTGCATCACAGTTCTTGTTCAATTAGCGTCGCTGTACCGGTGCGGGTCGTAGATCAAGCTGCGGACGCACAGGCTGCGATTGCCACCGCCCAACGTCTGGGGCGATTGCACGAGCTGGTGGAGCTGGCGCACCCCGAGGGGCTCGGCGACGCAGCCTATACCGCACGAAACCAGTGGCTTGTCGACCACGCCGAACTATTGATAGGTTTCCCACTTACAGCCGACGATGACGGATCGGGAACCT
>Ga0302233_10002676_pt1 | contig 10979 bp, 6 predicted proteins | sample II_Palsa_N3_1_FD_193516 | JGI IMG/M metagenome (GOLD analysis project Ga0302233, IMG submission 193516) | Peat permafrost microbial communities from Stordalen Mire near Abisko, Sweden - II_Palsa_N3_1 | ecosystem: Environmental > Terrestrial > Soil > Palsa > Peat permafrost | place: Sweden...
TCCTCAACAAGGAAATCTATGGCGTAACGGAAATCCAACGGCTCTATCTCCTGGTCAAAATGAACGGCCGCCACAGCCCATGCAAGATATGATGAGTCGCATCCTGAAGAGGTGATTCAATGGCCCTACTACTATCGGTGAACGTCGGTCTCCCACGCGATATCGAGTGGGAAGGAAAGATAGTCCACACCGGGATATGGAAGAGTCCCGTTCAAGGGCGGCGTTTCGTGCGACGGATTAACATTGAAGGCGATGGTCAGGGCGATCTTGCAGGTCACGGGGGCGAGCATCGCGCAGTCTTCGTATACCAAATAGACTCTTACCGCTATTGGGAAAAACAACTCGGGCGAAGCGATTTCACGTTTGGACAGTTCGGCGAAAATTTCACAGTCGATGGTCTCCCCGACGATGAGGTCTGCATTGGAGATCGGTATCGGATCGGGAACGCCCTCTTCGAAGTGACTCAGCCACGCGTCACTTGCTACCGCGTCGGTATTCGCATGAACGAACCTCGTATGGCATCGCTCCTCGTGGCGCACCACAGGCCCGGCTTCTACTTTCGCGTTCTGGAAGAAGGTGATGTCGGAAGCGAGGACGAGATCGTCAGGGTTGCGGATGGCCCGATGCAGATGACCGTAGCTGAAGCCGATGCGTTGCTCTATCTTTCTGGCCATTCTCCTGATCAACTACGACGCGCGCTGAATATTTCAGCGTTGAGCCCCGGATGGCAGACATCCTTTCGAGCCATGCTCGAAAGGGAGGAGGTTGGGCTATCGACGGGCAACGCCGGACTTGCACCGACGCACGAACCACCACCACCGTGGCCAGGGTTCCGCCAGCTGCGGGTTTCTCACATCAGCCGGGAGAGTAGCAGCGTGCTGTCCTTCGTGCTTACGCCAGCCGACGGGCAACCACTAAGTCCGGCTCTGCCGGGACAGTTCGTAGTTCTTCGATTACATCCGAACGAGACCGTGTCGCCGTTGCTGCGTAACTATTCGCTGTCCGGTCCTCAAAACTCCGACAGCTATCGCGTGAGCATTAAGCGCGAAGCGAAGGGCGTAGCCAGCACGTATCTCCATACTCAGGTGCATCGCGAGGACGCGCTTGAGGTTAGCGCACCCAGAGGCACTTTTACACTCCTTCCGGGCGACGGCCCTGTCGTCCTGCTGAGCGCCGGAGTCGGAGCAACTCCGGTATTGGCGATGTTGCACAGCCTCGCCGCCGAATCCTCGCAACGTGAAGTCTGGTGGTTGTACGGCGCGCGAAACTCCGACGATCACCCGTTCGATAAAGAGTCACGCGATCTATTGCAGAGTCTGCAGCACGGACGATGCCATATACGATACAGCCAACCGCTCCCGGCTGACCGTTTGGGTGCAAACTTCGACGCGCCGGGTCGCCTCGATGTGGCCGCAATCGAAGAGTTAGTGGTGCCCCGCACCGCCGATTTCTATCTGTGCGGGCCGACAACGTTTATAAGTGATCTAACCGCCGGCCTCGTCGCTTGGGGAGTCGATGCCGCACGCGTGCATGCGGAAACTTTTGGTCCCGCTGGATCGATGACGCCGGGAGTGATCAGTGCACCTGCTCGACCACCTCACCCGCCCGGCACACCGGAAGGACTAGGGCCGCCTGTCTCTTTTGCGCGCAGCGGCCTTACCGTCGCTTGGGATAAAAAATTTCAAAGCCTGCTCGAATTGGCTGAGGCCTGTGACGTCCCCGTGAGGTGGGCATGTCGCACGGGCGTCTGCCACACCTGCGAGACCAGCCTGATCTCCGGCACCGTGCGCTATCAATTTGAACCGCTCCAGGCCGCGGCCGACGGCCATATTTTGATTTGCTGCTGCCAGCCAAACGACGAGTTAGTCGTGGACCTCTGACGGTATCGCGAAGTATGACTGGCAGTGCTCGTTCGTTGTGGAATAATTGGCCAGCAGCGGGAGATGTACCTTGTCAATCAAGTGCTGCACGACCTTCCTCATAAAAAGGAGCTCTTGGGTGAATCGCCAACTTCGCGCAGTGCGAACCGTCGCGCATTTTGTCTCGTTGCTGTGCTTAGTAGGGTTCGCCTCAGCACAGGCGCTTAGAGCGGATGATCCCGCCATAGAGTCTCGAGTCAACGATCTGCTCTCACGAATGACGCTGGAAGAGAAGATCGACCTTATCAGTGGCGACACTCCGTTTCGCACGCATGCCATACCTCGGCTGGGCATACCTTATTTTCAGATGGCCGACGGACCAGTGGGTGCTCACATTCCCGCGCCCACCATTGCTTACGCCGGTGGCATTGGCCTTGCTGCGTCATGGGATCCCGATCTGGCTGAGCGGCTTGGACGCGAGTTGGGACGCGACGCTCGTTCACGAGGCGCGGTATTTCTGCTCGGACCAGGCGTAAACATCTACCGTGCGCCCATGAACGGCCGCAACTTCGAGTACTTTGGCGAGGATCCCTTTCTTGCTGCGCGAACTGCGGTCGGCTACATCCGTGGTGTTCAGAGCCAGGGTGTAGCGGCAACGGTTAAGCACTACCTTGGGAACAACTCGGAGTATTTGCGATACGAAACCGACTCGATTATCGATGAGCGCTCGCTCCGCGAGATTTACATGCCAGCCTTCGAGGCCGCAGTGAAACAAGCTCATGTGGGTGCCGTGATGGATGGCTATAACATCACCAACGGCGAACATATGACCCAGAATCGGAGTCTTGACCTCGATGTTCTCAAGCAGCAGTGGCACTTTCCTGGAGTCTTGATGTCCGATTGGACCTCTGTTCACGATACAGCCGCAGCAGCAAATGCCGGCTTGGATCTCGAGATGCCCTTTGGAGAGTATTTCTCTAGAGAAAAACTAGAGCCGCTGTTAGCGAACGGAACGATCTCTCAGGCCACGCTCGATGATAAGGTCCGACGCATCCTTCGCCTCGCCGCCACCTTCGGTTGGCTGGATCATCCTGCGTTGGACCTCAGCATTCCCCGATACAATCTCAAAGGCCGCGAGGTTTCGTTGCAAGCTGCCCTGGAAGGCACTGTCCTGCTGCAGAACACCTCAGCTCTTCTTCCGCTCAACAAGGAGACGGTGAAGACGATCGCTGTAATAGGACCCACCGCATCGCAGACATTGACCACCGGTGGCGGCAGCGGCGAAGTCGTCAGCTTCGCAAACACAAATCTTATTACCGGCATCAGCAATGCGCTTGGGGACACAAAGAAGACCCTCTACTCTCGGGGGATGTACACAGTGGACCAGCTTGCGCTCCTCACTCATTTCACGACCGCGAGCGTCGGCGGCCAACCCGGTCTCACAGTCGAACACTACTCACAGACAAACCTTCAGGGGCCAGTCCAGTCCACCACGGTCGAGCCAGTCGTCTTCGTTCCCGGCGCCACCCATCGCAGACCGGAGCCGCAGGAGATCAACGCTTTCTATAGCCATAAAGGCTCTGATTTTAAAGTTCCCCAGGAATCGGATCGTTGGACAGGATATTTCACGCCGCAGCAAGCTGGGCCCCACGCGGTCTTTGTGCACACCGATGGCCGCTTCCGGCTTTACTTCGATGATCGCCTGGTCTTCGACAACACCACACTTCCCAAGTACATCCTCAACCAGACCACGATGGACCTGACCAGGGCCCCGCATAAAGTAGTCCTCGAAGTCTACTCGCAGCGTCGAGCTTCTTCCATTGGGGTCAGCATGGGCATCGCAGATCTCGCGACTATCGTGGATCCAGACGCCGTCACGATCGCACAGATGGCCGACGCGGTCGTTCTCGCCGTTGGATTCAACAATACCGAAGAGTCAGAGGGGGGCGATCGCACCTTCGAGTTACCCTTCGGTCAACAGCAATTGATCCAGCAGGTCGCCGCAGTGAATAAGAACACCGTTGTCGCGATCACCTCAGGCGGTAGTGTGGATGTAGTTCCCTGGAAAGACAAGGTAAGCGCTATCCTGGCGACCTGGTACTCGGGCGAAGAGGCAGGAAATGCATTCGCAAAACTACTCTTTGGCGACGTCAACCCCTCCGGCCACCTTCCCATTAGTTGGGAGCGACTCATCACCGATAACCCAAGCTTTGCTCACTACTACCCTGATCCCGGCACAAACAAGATCGTCTATCGGGAGGGCATCTTCGTCGGGTATCGAGGCTACGAGCACAATCGCACGACGCCTCTCTATCCTTTCGGTTTTGGCCTCTCCTACACCAGCTTCAACATGTCGAACCTTACGACGCAATCGAGCGCAACCGGCCACATAACAGCAAGCTTCGACGTCAGCAATACCGGCAAAGTACCCGGGGCCACTGTGGCTCAGCTCTACCTCTCGCAGAACAACCCATCGGTTCCGCGCCCTGCAAAAGAGTTGAAGGGATATCTCCGGGTCGAGCTTGCCCCGGGCGAACAGAAACATCTGTCCATCGAACTCGATCCGCGCAGCTTCGCCTACTTCAATCCGTCAACCGGCGAATGGCAGGCCGATGCCGGTTCTTACACTCTTCTGCTCGGCAGCTCCGCAGAGACAATTCTCGCCAAGACCGAAGTGCAACTTGACCAAGCACTCCGAATACCCGTTAGCGACTAGACCGTCGCGGTTGCCGCGATGTGCGGCGCGATGTAGGTTGACACATCAGCTGGGACATCGTGTTTTGATAGTAAAGAGTTGAACGACTAGCACGTCAAGACAGTTTGGATTTAGTAACGCGATACGTGACACATAAAGTGGGTTAGCCACTTCGAACGCAAGTTTGCAATCCCGGCGTGTAGGACGTCGGCCCACATGGCCTCGTCCCTGAAACGGGATCAGGTAATCGACGTGCGTCCCAGACGCAAATTCCAAATCGCTGCCACAAGCTTGTCGATGTCTTCATGAGTGTTGTACAGAGCCAACGAGGCACGAACCGTGCTCTCCAGCCCGAAGCGGCGCAGAATGGGTTGTGCACAATGGTGGCCTGAGCGGACAGCGATGCCGTTGCGATTGAGGTAATCGCCGACTTCCTCAGTGCGGAAGCCGTCGAGCACAAACGACAGCACCCCGGCTTTTTCCTTCGCCGTTCCGATGATGTGCAGCCCGGGAATGGAAGTGAGTTCGTTCGTAGCTTTCACGAGCAGTTCATGCTCATGTCTCGAGATGTTGTGCATGCCTACCCTATCCAGATAGTCGATAGCAGCCCCGAGCCCGACAGCGTCGGCGATGTTGCCGGTGCCTGCCTCGAAGCGCTGCGGAGGTTCCTGATAGAGGGTCTTTTCGAAGGTCACGTCCTGAATCATGTTTCCACCACCCTGCCAGGGCGGCATGTATTCGAGAACTTCGGGTTTGCCGTATACCACGCCGATACCGGTTGGGCTGAAGACTTTGTGGCCGGAGAATACGAAGAAGTCGCAGTTCAACGCCTGCACATCCACACGCATGTGGGAGACCGACTGCGCTCCATCAAGTAGAACCGTTGCGCCATAACGGTGGGCGATTTCAATCATCTTGTCTGCTGGGGTTACAACGCCTAACGCGTTCGAAACCTGCGTGATGGAGACGAGACGGGTCTTTGGTCCAAGCAGCTTTTCGTACTCATCGAGCAGCACCTGTCCACTGTCATCCACGGGCGCAACGCGAAGTTTGGCTCCTTTCTCTGAACAGAGCATCTGCCATGGAACAATGTTCGCGTGATGTTCGAGCCAGGTGATGACGATCTCGTCGTCTTTTTGGACATTGCGCCGTCCCCAGCTTTGAGCGATAAGGTTGATGCCTTCTGTCGCTCCGCGCACAAAGATGATCTCGCGTGTCGAAGATGCGTTGACGAAACGGCGAACCTTCTCGCGGGCGGATTCATAGGCATCCGTTGCTCGTGCCGCAAGCTCGTGTGCAGCACGGTGAACATTGGAGTTTTCGTGTTCGTAAAAATACTTCAGCCGATCAATGACGCTCTGCGGTTTCTGAGTTGTGGCGGCATTGTCGAGCCACACTAGAGGTCTCCCGTTCACTCGTTCGCGAAGAATGGGGAAGTCGCGCTTGATGGCTTCTGCGTCGAAAGGGTAAGAGGAAAGACTCAGGTCGCGCGGAACATCTGTCTCTATGCCGAGTGGCTGGAGGTGGTGCGCGGGTTCGGCGAAATCGAGATTGCGATTGCCTTCAAGGAATCCCAACGAGCCGTATCCTGCTAACTCGGTGAGATCGGGCGATCTACTGAACTGTTGAGGCAGCTCGAGATTGGGCAGCGAAGCGTTTATAAGCGGATCGGTCTCCAACGCTGCGGGCAGTGGGCCCGGGACGGAGGGAGGGTAGGAGAACAAAGGGCGTAGATCTTCAAGAAACGAAAATGCAGGCATCGGAGCCGAGTCGCTAAAGCCTCGAGTGCTGGGTAGACCACTCGCTCGAGGTTGCGATTGCGGGTTCGCTTGTGCGAGCAAATCGTAGTTGAAATCGTTGGGCAGCGCGCCTGCCAAGGCGGTTTGTGGCACGAACGCTTGGAGAGGATTCACCCTGGGGTTTGGCCCTTCCAGTAGAGCATTCCGATCGCTGACGATGCGGCGGGCATCCTGTAGGAAGGAGAACGATGGGACCTCTGTGGCAAAATCGGAGACCGCGGTTCCAATCACTCCCGGTACGGCCGGAGGTGTCGCTTGCGCCGGTGCCGTCACCGGAGAAAAGGAGGCTGGCCCAACGCTCGCGGGAAGACCGGAGAAGTGCTTGTCCGATGGAAGTGATATCTCTGGGGGAGCGGCTGGTGCGGTCGCTGGAACTGAGCCTGACGGGGGGAGATCCGTTGGCAATGCGTGGGCAGGTAGCGGGCTCGATGGCACATCCAGTGAGTCGGGAAGCGCGTTAAAAAAATCATTCGCCATGCGGGCCAACGCTACAGGGTCCAGCACACCCAGTGGCAACGTTTCAGAGTGGAGAGGAGCTGCCGTTCGCGGGTCCGTATCCGGCTCTATGAAAAGTCGGGCTGGATCACTTGTACTCATGGTAGTTTCCGACTTCGACGTTCTCGAGTGCCGCGATCGCATCGTCCGTCAAAACGGAGGCCGCGCAATAGAGCGAAATCAGATAGGAGGCTAGTCCACGGTTGTCGATTCCCGTAAAGCGCACCGAAAGACCTGGGCTCTGCTCTCCCGTCAAACCAGGCTGGAAGAGACCAATGACACCTTGTTTGCGCTCTCCCACACGGATGAGAAGGATCTTCGACTTCGGCACCTTCCCGGTAACGTGAATCTTGTCAGTCGGAATGAGGGGAAGACCACGCCATGTGAGGAATGGATTGCCGAAGAGCGTTACGGTGGGTGGTGGAACACCGCGCCGCGTGCATTCGCGGCCAAAGGCTGCAATCGTGCGCGGATGGGCGAGGAAAAAGGACGGTTCTTTCCAAACCTTCGTCAACAGCTCATCCAGATCATCCGGCGTAGGAGAGCCCTTCCGGGTCGAGATCTTCTGAGAGTCGGGAACGTTGTTGAGCAGCCCATAGTCTGCGTTGTTCAGGAGTTCGTTCTCCTGCCGCTCCTTTACGCCTTCGATCGTCACCCGTAACTGCTCACGGACTTGATCGTAGGGATTGCTGAAGAGATCGCTGACTCGGGTTTGGACGTTGATCAGTGCGTTGATGCTGCTCAGGCGGTACTCGCGGGGCGCGGTCTCGTATTCGGCATAGGTCTGAGGTATCTCCGACTCATCCACATGACCGCAAAGTACTTCGATCGGCTTTTCCTCGACGACGCGGTTCCGGCGAAAGATACCAGCCTCCAGCGGTTTCCAATCCAGCAGACGCACGAGCCATCTTGGCGTGACCGCCCCATAAATGGGAGCGGTTTTCGTAACGTTAGCTAACTGGTAGGCACTTTGTTCGCCGAGGGAGGTACGGGTCGTCGTTTCCGCCACAGAGAGGCTCCTTGTGTAACGCTTACAGATTGCCCAAGATTCTACCTGAGAAGGAGAAGGAAAAGCAGACCGACGTGCATCATGACCAGGAAAATCAGGCTTGGCCTGATGCCATGTCAGACCTGCTCAGTACTTTCGGACCTTGTGATCCACCTTGTCCGACCAGGCGTGAATTCCCCCGCGCAGATTTGAAACTTTGCTGAAACCCTGCTTCTGGAGATATTCAACAGCCTTCACCCCGCGCGGTCCCATCTTGCAAACGGCAACGATCTCCTCGCCTGCATTCAACTCGCTCAAACGCTTTGAGAGTTGGGCCAAAGGAATCAGGTGGCCCCCAATATTGGATATCTCGTATTCGTACTCATCGCGCACATCCAGTAGGAACAAATTGTCGCCCTGATCGAGGCGTTGCTTAAGTTCTTCAGCTTGAATCTCCGGAACGCTCACTATGATTTCTCCTTGTTGACTACCCCAAAAAACAAAACCCACCTGCCAGCGGTCTCCTGGCGGTGGGTCATATTGAAGTGCTTGCGAAACTAAACTTGTTTTAGCTCTGCAATCGCCTCATGCCAGAAGACACGCGGATACCGCACATACAGGCGGTACAACATCCGGTCATCTGGGTAGCGAAGGTCATAGAGGAAGTCTAGCATACGTCAAATCTCCAACGTAAGCTGTTGATGCGACGAATGCTCCGGATGATGTATCCGTTGAGGCAGTCGTACAAACTTCCCTTAGTGCCGAGGGCAAAATTGGAAACCGAGGGTTGGTTGGTCGCTGGAGTCCGTTCCCCGCGATCGTGAGCGCAGTGTCTGTGACCGGGCACCTGCCGCAAAGAAGTTGGTCAATATCGTTGTCGCCCTACCTCTGATTCCTAAGATAGTTAGCACCAGCCTTGCTTGAACTAACTCGTCGCGAATAATTTCTGGCTCCGTAAGATTCAGATATGTGATATCTTTTTGCCAATGCGACGACGTTACCTAACACAACCGCTTGAGATGTCCGGCTCATCCTTATGTGCCGGTACTCGCTGTTGTTGTTGTCGCGCATAACATCCCTGTCCAACTGACCTAATTCGATCGAACTGCATCGCGCCACATATCGCGATCACGTAGCAATATCGGCGTCACGCGTGTCGCGAAAATATATAGTTCGTCACGCTATGCGGATCGAATCCTCCTCTCTTTGGTCACGTTGTTTACAGGCCACTGCCTAAGCGCAACGCCTTCTTGCGAAAGTCCTCAGGTTATTCGCAAGACATACTTCGACACCAACGTGTCATCTCCGAGATTTGCATGACAGTGAGAACCTATATGATCCCTAATTTCACCAGAGCACTGATTCTGTCGATGCTGTTCACTCTCTTTACGAAGGAAGTCGTTGCACAGACGCTTACGAGCGCCACGATTGTCGGAACTGTATCCGACTCATCCGGAGCCTTCGTTCCTCACGCTAGCGTTCGGATCACACAAACCGATACCCAGGCAGTCCGTACGACAACGACGGACGACTCCGGTGACTATCGCTTCCCATTCCTGAAACCTGGCGACTACACCGTTACGTGCGATAGTGGAGGGTTGACCTCGGCACCGATCCACGTACAGCTTCTCGTCGGCAAAGAGGAGTCCGTCAACATTACGCTTGGGGTGCAGTCCGTTCAGCAGTCTGTCGATGTAACCACCGCGTCAACACTCCTGCAAACCGAGAACGGGAATCAGGTCACTTCTTACAGTCAGCAATATATCGAAAATACTCCAGTAAATGGCGGCGATATTACAAATATCGCATTTACGACGCCAGGACTGCGTCTCAATGTCGGGGGAGGAAATGCAAACTTCAATGTGAACGGCCTGCCCTTCAACTCTGTGCTTTTCACAATGAATGGAGCTGACATTGTTGAGCCCTACAACCTGAATAACAAATCAGGAGCCAGTAATAACACGCTCGGGGCCAACGATGTCGCTGAAGCTGCGGTTGTAATCAATGCCTATAGCGCACAGTACGGGCGCGAGGCAGGCGCTCAGGTGAACTACATCAGCAAGTCCGGGACTAACCAATTCCATGGCAACCTGGTCGAAAATTACAACGGCGAATTCCTGAATGCCAATGACTACTTCAACAAACTGAACAACACGCCTCGCGCTCGATCGGTAGCAAACCAATACGCTGCTTCGGTCGGCGGCCCCGTTCTCAGAGATAAACTTGCGTTCTTCGTGAACACAGAAGGCTTGCGCTATGCCCTGCCTTCGAGCGGTGTTGTTTCACTGCCCTCACCAGCGTTACAGCAGTACATTCTTAGCCACGTACCCGCATCCTCTTTGCCGATCTATCAGAGTCTCTTCAAACTCTATAACTCGGCCCCAGGTGTCGGACGCGCTGTTCCGGTGACAAATGGGAACCTTCCTTTACAAGACAGCAGCGGTCATCTTGGTTGCGGTAGACAGACGTTCACCGGAACACATGTTAACGGGAACTCCGGCCCACAATTCGGCGTAGACACTCCCTGCGCAGTCGCCTTCGGCACCACTGCGTCGAGCATAAATACGGAGTACTTCATTTCAGGTCGTCTCGACTACAGCATCAACGACAAACAGAAGATCTACTTCCGCATCAGCCGCGATGCTGGAACACAGGCCAGCTTCACCAGCCCGATCAGTCCTGTCTATAACCGGCAAAGTGTTCAGCCCTGGGTTATTCCGCAATTGAATTACACCTATGCCATCACACCGAATCTGGTGAACAACTTCATTCTCAACGGTAACTGGTACTCCGCTATTACCGGGCCAGCCAACTTCAACCTGGCACAGGCCGACCTTCCTACTGCATTTGGCTTTGCCGATGGAGGCGCCAACGGAAGCAATACGACCAATGGAGGCCCTACAAGCTCCACCGGGACAAATAGTTCGACTGGGTTCGCAGGAATCGGACCATCCCTTCCGGTTGGGAGACGCGGCCAACAACTTGGCATCATCGACGACCTATCGTGGAGTGTTAAACGTCACACCCTGCAAGCTGGCGTAAATGATCGCAACAACCGCATCTCAGATTCGAGTATCGCAAGCGGGTCAGTCGTCGGGACTTATAACTTCAGCGACCTGACCGACTTTACAGTAGGCATTGTC
>Ga0302233_10002682_pt1 | contig 10959 bp, 6 predicted proteins | sample II_Palsa_N3_1_FD_193516 | JGI IMG/M metagenome (GOLD analysis project Ga0302233, IMG submission 193516) | Peat permafrost microbial communities from Stordalen Mire near Abisko, Sweden - II_Palsa_N3_1 | ecosystem: Environmental > Terrestrial > Soil > Palsa > Peat permafrost | place: Sweden...
CTTGCCGGAGCGATGCATTTCCAGCGGGATAGGCTGCTGGGCGTAATGCGGATGGTCGGCACCCTTGTAGACCTTGAGCTTGGTGGCCATCTGGCGGCCCATCTTGCTCTTGGGCAGCATGCCCTTAATGGACTGCTCGAGAATGGCTTCGGGACGGCGGGCGAGGAGCTTGACGTAGCTCTCTTCGCGCAGGCCGCCGGGGTAGCCGGTGTAACGGCGATAGAGCTTCTGAGAGCCCTTCATGCCGGTGAGCTGAATCTTTTCGGCATTGATCACGACAACGTGATCGCCCATGTCGATGTAGGGCGTGTAGAGCGGGTTGGTCTTACCGGCGAGGATGCTGGCGGCGTGCGACGAAAGGCGGCCGAGGGTCTGGCCGGCGGCGTCAATGACGAACCACTTGCGCTTGATGTCTTTTCCACTCGGAATCGTGGTGGACTGATTGAGATTCACTGTTTACTCCCTGGTTCTGCCGTCTTCGCGAAACAACTGCCGGCTGGTGCTCGAAGATGTTTGCAGTCAATACGTTAGAGCGGCGAAACGACGACAGGGCACGATGCCCGGACGCGGAAAAGCCGACGTTGCGGTAGAGCGCACAGAGCCTTTATTGCTGCAAGGGCTGGGGAGTGGGTAACATCCGTGGCCGGCGTACTTGTGCCCTGCCCCCGGGAAACTCACCTCGGTGTCTCACGCTGCGGGAACCCAAAGGGAACCACTTTCGCCTCGTTGCCGCCCAAACTATGGGCACACGGAGGTACAGGCGCGAAACTGCGCGAGTGTTCAGGGTAATGGAGTTCCAGGGTGAGAGTCAAGCATGAGGCGCCCTAGAAGGTGAAATTTGTATAGAAAAACAGCATCCGGTTCGCGTTTGGAGACGAATTGAAGCTGCCATTAAGCGTCGTCGACTGCCCAAACTGGGGCGATGTGAGCACACCCACCGGCGCGGCCGGATTCGTGTGGTTGAAGACATTATCAGCCTCGGCGCCGAAGGCGAGCTCGTAGGGGCGGTTTGGCGGGGATGGGGGTGGCGGAAGTTTGCCGTCAGGGCCGGGTTTCGCTGGCGGGGCCGGCGGCGTGGGCGGAAGCTGGCCAAAGTGGAAGCCTTTGCGGACGCCCAGTTCGGTGTAGAAATAGCTGGGGCCACTGCCGTAATTGAACGGAATAATTGTTTCGCCGGGCTGGGGTGTCGCGTCAAAAGTACCGTAGGCCGTTTTGTAAATCTGGCTCGCTGGGCTGGCCGCAGTTGCGAAAGACGGCCGGTCGTTGTATACGGTGTCGCCGTTGAGGTCAGAACCCGCGGTGATGTTGAATGGCTGGCGTGAAAGATACGCAATAAAGGGGTTAGCGGTAATGCCATAGGGAAGCTTGAAGTTCCCGCCTGTGAAGAGACGATAGACGGGCCCACTGACGCGACCATAATCGGCAGCGAGATGGTACTGGTTGGTGGGAAAGCTTGTGGGGCCGCTGGTGTCACCGTTTCTGAGGCGCCAGCCGGTAAAAGCCCAGAGATTGACGTTCTTGCCAAAGTTGAGCTGCGCGTTGCCGAAGACCATGTTCGTCTCATTGAAGCCGTTGGACGCGAACTGGTAGATGTTCTGTGTGCCCCCAAGCGGCCGGACGCCGCTAGTGGGAACGCTGGGGTTATACGTGCCAGGGAGTGGCGCGTTGATGTTGAGCGACGTCCACTGATGATCGCCCTGCCCATGCAGATAGTTCACGGTGATGGTGCCATGCTTGCCAAGGGTGCGCTCAGCCGAAAGCCCGGTGGTGACCTGGTACTCCGAGCGAAGTTTGGGATCGACGTTATAGAGCGTGGGTGCCGCGGCAGCTCCACCACTGTTGCAAATGCTGAGGGTTGGGTCGCTGACGCAAGCAGCGGATGGATTCGTAATCAGATATTGCTGCTCGAGCGTGCCGGTGGAACGACGCACAGCCGTCAGCAGATATGTCGGGCCGGATTGACCCCATTGCGGCAACCCGAAGCGATCGTAAAAGAGACCGAAACCGGTGCGCAGCGTAACGATAGGCGGCTTCTTATCGGTTTGGCCGATGGCCCAGGATGCGCCTATGCGCGGTGCCGGGTCGAAATGGTCGGGAATGGCCGACTGGCTTTCCGCACGGAAGCCGAAGTCGAGCGCGACGTTTTTGCGGACCTTCCACTCATCCTCAGCGTAGACGCTGAGATCTCCAAAGGCGATCGTGGCCGACGGTTTGCCGGTGGTGATGCTGAACTGGCTTGGCGCCTGGTTCTGGTAATTCTGAAGCGCCGTGACCGTGCTGTTCTGCGCAGATGAATACGTGAATGTGCCGTTGAAGTTGCCGTTGGAGAAGTTCGCATCACGCATGAAACGATAGCGGCCGCCAATACGGAAGAAGTGCTGCTTGTGTTCGAGCGAGAAATACTCCTGTAGCTCGTAACGATCCTGATTGTCCCGCGAGATCTGCGAACCGGAGCCGCCGCCATTGAAGTAGCCGTTCACCATGACGGTGGGCGCGATGGAGACGGGGTTTTGGTTGATGCGCGAGCGAATGTACTGAAAGCGTGTCTCGAGAATTTTGTTTTTGCCGATATTCTGCGAGTCGGAGAGCTGCAGTGTCTGTGTAGTGCTGTTGCTGTTGTAGGCTTCGGTCGGCAAGGTTTGCAACGCTGTAAGACCGCCGTTGGTCGTCGAGCTGTAATTGAATTCGTACCGCGCGGTGAAGATGTTGTTCGCAGTGACCTGACGGTCGAGGCGCAAGGTTTCGTCAGTGTTGACGGTGGGACTGGCTACAGCGTAATTGACGGGCGAGTTGCTGGTTTCAGTGGCGAGCGCGTTGATGAGCGAGTTGTTCTGCTGCTTATTAAAGACACTGCTTACAAAGAACGATGTTTTTTTGCCAATGGGACCACTGAGATTGCCCCGGAAAAATATCTGATAATAAGGCGGTTGCGTGCCGACAAAAGGATTTTGCGTGTTGAGCGCACTGTCGTTGGCGAAGGCCATGAAGCGGCCGTGCATTTTGTCAGCGCCCGGCTTGGTGAAGATTTCGATGCGGCCGAAACCGAGGTCCTGATACTGCGCGGAGTACGGATTGCTGTTGATGCGGATTTCTCGAATCGACTCCTTGGGCGGAATCTGACCGCCGGAGAAGCCGTCGACGTAGACCGAAGAAGGCTGCGTAGGATCGGCTCCGGCAAGCGCTTCGATCTGCTGCTGGAAGGTGCTGTCGTCGTCGGAAAAGGTGTCGAGCTGAGCGGAGTTGAAGACGAGGGCACTCTTGTTGTCGGTGGCAGCGGTAGTGGACTCAGCGGAGACTTCAACCTGCTCCGCTTGCGTCGCGATCACCAGCGCAGCATCGAGGTGGGCATGTGCACCAGTGCGAAGAATGGTCGCGGTACCGATAAAAGGATCAAAGCCCGGCGCGATGAAGGTGACGTCGTAGGTCCCCGGAGGCAGCGTGACGGAGTAGTTCCCGGTCGCGTCCGCAGTGGTATTGGGGTACTTGAACGCGGACGGCTTGTGCGTTTCTACATGGACAATAGCGCCGGGAATAACGGCGCCGGAAGGGTCTGCAACAATACCGGTCAGGGTGCCGGTGGCGGCTGGGCTTTGAGCGCTCGAAGATGTATTGGCAACCGCGCCAACGCATAGGAGGACGGCAATCAAAGCCCGGGTCGTAAAACTCATCAGGGGCATCTGGGTTAATTCTCACCTAAAGTACGTGTTCAAAGTTGGACTCCCGCAGGAAAAAGAAGTTATGGGATTTTTTTCGCACGGCATGCAGCGCAAAACGGGATTGACGATCGTAAAGATGATTTGGGAAGCGGGTTGAGCGTAAGGTTTTACGTATGAGAGTTTGCCTGGTGGCATCGTTGATGATGTTGGCAACAGCGGGTGCGACAAGAGCACAAACGGTGGCTGCTCCGACACGTGATGCGGTGGTTGATGCTGCGTCGCAAATGATGGGTCGAGCTTTGTTTCTGCGATGCTTTTGTGCGGAAGACAATCTGAGCTTCGATTCGCAGGGACACGCCGTGGGTCTGCAGAAGGCTACGGACTGGACTCTTGCCGCGGTGAATGTGCAGAAGGTAGAGCGCAAGGGACCAGGCGAGGTCGAGCTGGACGGAGTGAGAGTGGCGATGCGGTTTGCGGCGGATCGAAGAGAGTTCGACCGTCACCCTCAGAATGACGAAAAGATGCGGATCGTGATTGCCGATACGGGCGACGTGATGTCGTTTGAGCGGGCGTTGAAAGGCGTGTTCGCTACCGGGATCGACCGGGACCTGCAGCATGCAATGCCCGAATACTGGCAGCACTACTTCGATCCGGGCTTGCCGTGGCCGCAGGATGCGCTGACAGGACAAACGATCATGAACATCAACGCTCCGAGCGCTACGGCTAGCATTGCAGCGGTAGCGCATAAAAGCGAGGCAGGCTATACGCCGTTCGCAGGACGCGACCACGTGGCAGGGACGGTGAGGCTACGGATGGTCGTCGACGCCGAGGGCATGCCGCGACGGATTGCAGTAGTGCAGCCGTTGGGGTATGGGTTGGATGAAAGGGCCGTTGAAGCGCTGGGAAAGTATCGGTTTGCGCCGGCGATGATACAGGGGAAAGCTGTGGCTTCAAATGTGGCGATCGATCAGGAGTTTGTCGTGGTCGCGGCGCCGCGGTAGAAGACTCGTTGGCATGAGAGGCAGATCCCTTACGGGGACGACAGACAGAAAAACAACGGCATTAGTGCTCAAGCTGTTCGGTGCTGGGTTGCTGACCGAGCTTAGTAATGAGGGGTTTCGGTGTAGTGAGCTTGTGGGTACGGACCTCGGGAGTCCGGGTGGCTGGGTCCAGGCGGTAGAGGATCAGGAGATTGCGGTCAGGGTCATCCATGGCGGGGAACGCGGCGACACGCTGGACATGGTAAAGCGGCGTAAGAGCATCCATCTTGTCGTCATCCAACTCATTCCAGGCAACGTACCAGCCGGGATGGTATTTCGCGACGCGGTCGACGAGTTCCATCGTGCCAAAGTCGTCATCAATGGAAGGCAGGCCGGTCATGAGGGTGAGATCGGAACCGGAGATAGAGAGAACCAGCGAAGAATGCGTCGGGTCGGCAACGATGATGCGCTTGATGGCATTAGCGGCCGCAAGGAACGTGTACTCCGGATGCAGAACGAAGTCGAGCTGGGTGAAGGCGTCGGGGATAATAATGGCGAGCACGACCAGCGTGGCGATGATATTGGAGATGAAGACCCGGTGGGTGGACTCGTTTAACGACGACTGACGGAAGCTGTCGATACCAAGCGCAACCAGAACAGTGATGGGAGCGGCAGCTACCAGGTAATAACGGGGCTGAAGATTGTTGTGATACGCGAGGAAAGCGAAGTAGCCGCCGGTCCAGAGAAGCAACGACGGGACAAGAGGATTGCTCAAGAGGCGAGGCTTCCAGAAGAGAGCGAGAGCGAAGACGACGAAGAACAGCGGATAAAGAACGTGACCCATCCATAGGCCATCGGAGATGGTGTTGAGGATGACCGTGGAGTAGGGTTCAAGCTCTATACCGGTATAGCCGTTGGCGGAGAAAAGATAGCGGTAGTCATCGAGGTAATGCGGACGGACAAAAAGAAGAAGGTACGCAAGCCAGAGGATGATGGCCATCGCAGAAGGGAGAATAGCGAGGCGAATGGCAGAGTGGAAACGATAGCCAGCGCGAGCCCAGACCATGTAGGCAATGGCTGGAATCAGAAAGATGGCGGTCGTCTTGGTGAGGATCATCGCGGGGAGAAGAAGACCGAGCGCGATGGAAGGCAGGAATTTCGCGGCGCTGGAAATCCAGGTTGCGCCACCGCGAAAGGTCAGCGGGTGAAGGTGGGAAGCGGTTAACAAGGCCAGAGCCGTGAGAGCTATAAGCAATGGTTCGAGGATGGCCATGCGCTCAAAGACGTAGAAGAACGGGCTTACACAGAGAAGCAGAACAGCTAGAGGTGCGGCGAGCGACGAACCGGAGGTACTTGTGCGGGTATAGAGATCGATCAGGCGATAGAAGACGAAGAGCGTAAACGCGAAGACACATAAAGTCAGGGCACGCGCCGCGGTGGGTGAAACTCCAGTAAAGCGGAAGACCAGGAGCTCGAGCGCGGGCCAGACGGGAAGCACGACGGCGGGATTAAAGTCGCCTTTGAGATACCAGTGACCAAGCAGATAGTGGCGGATGGCGGCATCGCCATACCAGCCTTCGTCGGTGTACTTTGACCAATCGACCCAGGGAGAGTGATTGGGAAAATCGGCATTCAAATGGAGAAAATGCAGCGCAAAAAAGATAGCCGCAATGGTGAACAGAATGATTCGTAGCGTAGAAGCGATACGGAAAGACGCCGCACGAGTTGACGCGTGCCCGAACGTTTCGTTATCGAGGATGGGGGAGTCAGACGTCATCAGCAGGCTAGGAAAATCGAACCGGAAGTACGGAATACGTCAACTGCGGGACGCCGGTCGAACCAATAGCCGGCTTCAGATGGCGCTCTACAATTTTGCATTATTAAGTGCCATTAGAGTAGCAGTGGCAGTACCTGATATGGCTTGTCGAGAAGGATTCCGGCCGCTATACCGTAGTGCGGAACCCCGCTACGATGCAGTCGATGGACTTCTACGATTGGGCAGCCTGGCAGCGAAGCGGATGAGCGGACGCTCCATGACGAACCAGGAGATCGTAGCCCAAAGACTCGTCAGGGCAAAGACTGCTACGAACAGAAGCCAGGGGGAGTGGAAGTACCTGTAGATAAGAAGAAAGAGCGTCAGGTGGATGAGGTAAATGGTGTAGCTGATCTCACCAATGAAACGCATTACCCGGGAGCTCAGGAAGCGACGTAACCAGGAGCGATCCGCCAACGCCCAGGCGAGCAAGGAAACAGAGCCAACAAGTGACAGCGAGTAATCGAGCGCATTGGCCGAGGGAGTGTTCGAAGCAAGACGGAGCGGTGGATAAAGCTGCACCAGCGCGAGAGCTCCAAAGCCGAAAAGAAAACCAATCCAGGCATACGTGCGGCAGAGCTGCTCGAAGCGCGGCGAACGGTCTTTCCATAAAAGAGCCATGACGGCGCCGGCGCAGAGCAGATCGGCGCGAAACGGCGTGAGCATGTAGATATAAAACTCACCGGGAAACAAAGGCGTGCAAATTGCCCGCAGGAACGGCGTAACCAACACAGCCGCGATGGCCAGCCACAGGAGAACACGCTCGGAAACAAGCAGAATAATGATCGGCCAGACAAGGTAAAACTGTTCTTCGACGGCGAGCGACCAGAGAGGCAACGGATTGGGATGCTTAGCCCACAGGGCCTGAAAATTCATCCCGAAGAAAGCCATGAGAGGCCACGGATGGAAGGTGGTCCAACCGAAGATGAGGCCAAAGGCGAGCAAGGCGACGATATAGGCCGGAAGAATGCGAAAGATGCGGCGGCGATAAAAGTAGGAAAAATAATCGCCGCCAGCACGCTTACGCGAGAGCAGGATTCCGGTGATGAGGAAACCACTGAGGACAAAGAAGATGTCAACACCAGCCCACGTCAAAGGCACATGCACAGCGTGATTGAGCAGCACAGCAAGAATGGCGACAGCACGCAAACCGTCCAGCTGCACAATGCGGCCATGTACCGCAGCGGAGCGCTCCGTAGGGAGGTTCAAGGGGATGCTCATGCGTGTGAGACGGCTCCTGAGTAGCAGACTACTCGTAGGATAGCGCGTCGATGGGGTCCTTTCGCGCGGCCTTCAGAGCAGGATAGAGTGCTCCGAAAAGAGCGCCCAGCATGGCGATCACCACCGCACGCACGACCCAATCCAGGGTGAGCTGGAAACTCATCGTGGGCTGACGCACATGCAGAAACGCTCGCAGAGCGTACGTCCCGGCAACACCAATTACCACGCCCACCGCAGCGAGCAGGCCGGTTTCGCGCAGAACTACGGAAACAATGCTGAGACGACCGGCGCCCATCGACTTGAGGATGCCGATTTCGCGAGTGCGCTCCATCACAGCGGTGTACATCGATTGAAAGATCGCCATAAAACCGATGATGACAGCGATGCCGATGACCACACGCACGCCAATGTTGAACGCGGGAATATGTTCCGGCGTGAGAGAGGCAAGGAACTCCTGGATAGTCTGGACACTATATTGCTGCATGCCGTCAGTAGCGAGAATCTCGCTGCGAACAGCGTCCTGGAAGTTAGGCGAATCTTCGGTGCGAAGATAAAAAGCCGAAGCCTTGCCAGGATTGCCGTCGAGCTGGTCCATGGTGGTCAACGGAATGTATTTGCGACCACCTTTGCCGCGCTCGACGATGCCACAGATGCGGAAGTCATGATTGAGGACCTTCATCGTGTCGCCTACCTTGAGGCCTTTTGCGGCCTCGAGATCATCGATGATGACATCGAACGGCCTCTGAAACGGCGTGCCCGAAACGAAAACAAATGGCTTGAGCGCGTTGTAGGAGTCATAGTCGATGCCGTTGATGTTTTCAACCGAAGTGCCAAGGGTCAGCTTGACGTTGACCGGAGAGACAACCTGAACGTGCGGCATCTTGCGGAGGATGTCGGCGATGCGGACATCGGCCGAGGCAGCACTGGTATTCATGAGAGCGCTTGCCGCACCAGGATGCACCAGAACATCCCAGCCGACACCGGACGTCTGGGTCCGGTTGCCATTGAGAATGCCATACATGATGGCGGCAATGGAGAGGATCATGATGACCTCAATAGCGACGGCCAACGCGCTGATGAGCGAGCGCAGTGGGCGATGGACGAGGTTCCCGACGATGAGCTTATTCATAGATGAAGGAGGATACCAATCTGTGGCGTTGAGTAAGAGGAAATAGCATCAGTCTGCCGCCATCGCAGGTCTCGGCAATCGGACCATGGGTGCCACGGCGAGGGGTTCCGGCTGAAAGATATCAGCAATGAGAGGAAGAAGGTATCTACAAATAAAGGCAACGCCTATTACGGTAACTGTCTGCAGAACGAGAATGCAGGCACCAGGGATTGCCCCTTCGGGACCGGTATGACCCGTAATAAGGATCAGCACCAGAACTGCTGGATGCTCGCGAACATCGCCAACGATAAACGATAAAGCTAAGAAGATCAGGGTGAAACAAAATGTTTCCACGATAATGACACCGAAAAAGCCCCCTTGAAAGTAAGCATCGGCCGAAGCGGTAAAGGAAATTCCGGTGGTGTCATCTTCATCAGCCAAAATACCGATCCGATGAGCGTATGGGTTCCCAAAGTAAGGAACGGGCTTATTTGCCCAAATCATATGAGGAATATTGTTTTCCCATCCTTCTATGGTGGGCTCAAAACCAAAATAACCTTCGCGATCGGCATTATCGACAAGTAAGGAATCAATAGAAATCATTTCCAGTCTGTCGAATATTCCCTCCGGCTGGTTGAAGTAATTGACCTTGTTGTATTGCTCAGTAGCGCCCAGCTTGTACTCTGCCCTGACCTTGTCCATGTTCATGAGCATGCCGGCAACGAAATTTATTGTGGGAAGCAGCCCGAGGGGTTTGGCCCTTGCCTTTCCGACAGCCACATAAGGGATGCCGTAGGTCATAAAGATTATGCCGACCAGAGCCAGGACGGCGTAATTGATGGGTTTGAGCTTGTAGCGCGCTAATCCAGCGCCGAGGAACCAGCAGAAAATCGGTGTGAATAGGGCCTGCTTGGAGAAATAGATCAAGGACTCCAAATTCTCGAAGATAAACAGGCACGCAAGCATTGGCGTGACGCTTTGCCGGCCATTGGTGGAACGAACGGTGTAAATAACGCCAAGAATCATGGCGAAAGGCACCAGTGCATCGGTGTTATGCAAAGCCGTGAAGATCGAGCCTGCGGCGAGTTCAGGGCTGGAGAGCCAAAAGAAATTGGCGGCGAGACCGAGAATGGCTGCGCCAATATAAGCGCCGCGCAAAGTGACCAGGGGGAAAATAGTCGAAGCAAGGCCACGGCGGGGACGAAACCGGGATTCGATGAAAGCGGCGATCAGCATGGAGACCATGCCGAGTAGGTAGACCTCAATAATCCGCAAGGGAGCAGCGAGGTTGCTGTCAGCCGGCTCCCCCAGAAACGCCTTCATCATCAGTGCCAAGATCAGCCCCAGAACCGAGTTGAAGAAGATGAAGGATCCGGCCGGGCGGTACATGCCTCCCGCAAAATTGAAGGCTGCGGTAGTGACCAGGATGTAGGCGAAGCAACAGATAGCGAACTCAAACTGGGTGTGCTCGGCGAGCTGAAGTACCAGCAGCACCATGGCGAAACAGAGAGCGCCGGTGTAAGAAATTCGCTCTGGATACGGTATGCGCATCGAGGTTCGATTGTAACAAGCTGCTAGTTTGCCGCTGAGATTCCAACAAGATAGCGGTGGTCAACCGCGCTGAATTGCGGAGGATATGCTCTTAACAAGTAAGATGCGGCGAGGAAAGCGGCACCCACAGTTGAGCCTGGGCGTGGCATTCTGGCAAATAAGACGCAGATGCAGGTGCGTGTAACCTCCGGGGTTGCATCAGCTTGCGGAGCTGCCTGCACCGATAAGAAGTAGAGGAGTTGGGACCGCCAGCATGGAGAACGCCCGGTTGCATGAAGGTGCAGCCGATGGAGAACGAACGTGCCTTTCGGCAAGGAACTGCAACTGGAACGTGAGAAGCGCGGTGTGTCGCTGGAAACAGTGGCCGACGAAACGAAGGTTTCGGCGCGGTTCCTGCGTGCACTCGAGGTGGATGACTATGGCAGCTTGCCGGGCGGCGTGTTTCAGCGCGGCATCGTGCGGAGTTATTGCCGGTCCCTGGGGCTTGACGAGCAGGAGTGGCTGACACGGTTTGCTTCCAGCACGCAAACTTCAGTCGGCGAGATGGATTGGACGGCATTCGCGGAAAATGTGAAACGGACGCGGGTGACGACGCGGTCATCGATGCGTCCGCGGTGGTGGGGCGTATTG
>Ga0302233_10002692_pt1 | contig 10919 bp, 14 predicted proteins | sample II_Palsa_N3_1_FD_193516 | JGI IMG/M metagenome (GOLD analysis project Ga0302233, IMG submission 193516) | Peat permafrost microbial communities from Stordalen Mire near Abisko, Sweden - II_Palsa_N3_1 | ecosystem: Environmental > Terrestrial > Soil > Palsa > Peat permafrost | place: Sweden...
AGAGGCCGTTCCAGTACGAGTGGCAGATTCGGTTGCGGAGCGAGTGGCAGAGCGAGTGGCAGATTCGGTTGCGGAGCGAATGGCAGAGCGAGTGGCAGAGCGAGTGGCAGAGCGAGTGGCGGGCTTGCCAGAGGTCGACGAGGGCGAGGGCGTCGAGCCACCGGACGCGCAGTAGGCCTGCAGATAAGTTTATTATGATAAATTTCGTAGGTATTTTACGTAGAACGTACGACGGACTCGGCGTTGGTGTCGGTCGAGCAGCATCCGTTCGACTCAAAGACGGGCGCGGTGACGCAAAACAGGTTGTCTCCGTTGCAGACGTCGCACGAGTCGTAGTTTGTGCACTTTTGCGGTGTTGCAAAGTCTGTTGCGATGAGTCGATCGGCGAGGTAGACGTTCTCCCAAAAGGCGGAGACGCAGGTCGAGTCAAACAGCAGGCCAAACTCACGGTTGGGCTGGTAGTCGTAGCCCTGGTAGGTGATGGACGTGTCTGCCCAGTTGCCGCTAAAGACAACGGTGTAGCGCCCATCGTACGTCCACGTCTTCATGTGCGTGTAGGTGAACGTGGAGCTGCTGGCAAAGATGCTGGCGCCGTTGTTGTACAGCAGCTGCTCGTTGTCGGTGGTGGACGTCGCCGAGCCGTCCATGGCCGAGGTGACGATGAGGGTGACGTCGATGGACGGGTTGTTGGTCAGCGACGTGACGATGGCCGCGGGCAGGTCGTTGGCCGTGATCTGGTACATCTCACCGTGGAGGGTGCGGTTGATCGAGGCAAACATGGGCAGGAGCAGCTGGGAGCAGTACGCGTTGTCCGGGTTGGTGAAGGCGGTGATGGTCATGTAGCCCGTCAGGCGGGGGTACGACTTGGTGGGCGCGGCGACCGGCGTGGGCGACGTCGTGGTGACGGTACCGGCAGACACGGCCGCGGGGATCGTGCCCTGGCTAAAGTCATAGTCGAAAATGGCGGCAAAGTAGTTTGCGATGGCGGCGTCGTAGACGATCGTGCCCGCCTCGCGGTTGGCGGTCAGCGACGTCTTGGACCAGTTGACCGAGGCCACCGAAACGGCCGCGTTGGGCGTGTAGGCGTCGATGACCACACCCTTGTTGTGGTTGTACAGCGTCGTGTTGATGTAGCGCACAGAGATGTTGGGAATCGACTGGAAGAAGGGCCCGGCGGGGTACGTCTGCTCCGTGTCGTCCGTGCTGTCGACGATGATGCGCACCGTCACGCCGTTCTGGGCAGCGTACACGAGACGGGCCGAGAGGGGACCATTGACGTTTCCGTTGCTGTCCAGCCAGCCGAACGAGGACGAGTAGGCGTAGATGTACTGCTGGTGCACGTCGATGGACACGGTCGCGTTGTCGAGGAAGGACGCGAGGGTCTGTGCGGCAGAGCAAGAGAACAAGAAAAGAGAAAAAGATTTCATGATGCGTTTCAGGGTCGCTTTTTATTTCCATTTTCAAGTTTACGGCAAGCGAGTTGTCCGGCGAGAGGAAGGGCTGGATTGTGAACACGCCGCTAAAGGCCGTGGGCGCTGCGTTGCTGTTGACGGGGACCGTCGCCCCGTCCGTGCCCACAAGCAGGACCGCGAGCACGACAGCGAGGCAGCGCGTGAATGATCGCATGCTCAGCAGTCAGGGGTGAAACCAAATCTGGGCGGCTGTCGGCTCCTGATTGGTCAAGAGGGCTATTTATACCGCGCGCGAGATGTCGTCGTTGTCTGCGGCTGAACCGGCAGCCGCGGCGGCAGCAGCAACGGGTGCGATGCAGGGCACGACGCAGCCAGTGTCGTCGAGTGTGGTCAAGGTCAACGTGGGCGGGACGCGGTATGAGTTGCCCCCCAAGTCCGCGTTTGAAGTTGGAACCAACACATTTGCAAAAAAAAAAAAAAAAAAAGATACTGGACGACACGAGAGACACTGCTATGGCTGCCCGACACGTTCTTCTCCAAGCTGCTGGGCCCCGAGTTTTGCAACGTGGCGGACGAGGAGGGCGCCGTAATCGGTCCCCTTATCAAAGTAGTTCTGACCTTCGAATGTTTCTTCGTAAGATTTTTATCGATCGGGACCCCGGTCTGTTTCGCCACGTCCTCGCGTTCATGCGCAGCATGCGGTTCAACCTGGAGGAGGTGCTGAGCTCGGGTGTGAGCCTGTCTGCACTACGGGACGAGGCAGAGTACTATGGCATCGCCTCGCTCGTCGACAAGATTGGCTACCATCTCAACTCGCAGAGCGACACGGGCTGTGGTGGCATCCTCTACAGCGGGTCGCTCAACCCAGGTACCAATTACATGCAAACATGATGGAGCTAAGTGTGTCGTTACTGTAGCTAAAGACTACACGGGATCGGAGGGGCTAGTAGGCCAAGACTCCAAGGCCGTCAAGTGTATGGCCGGGGACCACAATTGGGTCGCGATCGCCTTTGCGCGTCGAGTCGTGTGCTACAGCTTCAACGAGGCCATTGGGTGGACGCTGCGCTATGTCTCGCCCACGGTGCCGGCAGACATCGAGCACGTTGCCATCAGCAACAAGTTTGGCGAGATCGGGGCCAAGATGGTGGCCGTGTCGTACGGGCCCACGGTCAGGCTGTTTGCCTGCGGCAGCGGCGGCAGCGGCGAGGGGTCGAGGTATGCAGAGGGCGGCGGGCGACAGAGCATCTCGGGACTAGGTAACCACCAAAAAAAAAAAAAAAAAAAAGAGGATATTGCGGGTCCCACAACTGTGGCAATGAGGGGGGCGTCTCGTGCCGGGGTCGGGCTGTGTGGCTCCTCCCCCCTTCCTACGATGCAAAAGACAATCCCTCCGCTGCTCCCAGGTCGGCGAGAGGACAATACGATTTGCAGAGATCTATAAATAAATAAAATAAAATAAAAATCTATAGGGGTCCTATTTCCCCCCTTTTTTTTTTCCCTTCTAAATTCTCTTTCCACTTTATAAAAAAAAAGAACTGCTGGGCACGATGCCAAGGAGAGCCGTTGCCACGTCTCCGACGTCTGCCAGTGCCTCTGCCGCCGCCGCTGCCGCCGCCGACAACTTTGACCTGGGCGTGCCCATCGACAGCATGTTTTTCATCGGTTCCTCGTTGGTAACCACGGCATCGAGCGGGCGTGTGGGCGTGTGGAACGCCGTGTCAAAGAACTGGCAGGTGCAGGACGTTGCCCCGATCGGCTGCCAGGATACCGCCGGCTCTCTTCTGTTCATCGGCTGCACCAACGGCCACATCTCCTACATCGACATGGAAAAGTTCCCCCTCCGTCTCAAGGACGACTCGCTGCTGGTCAACGGCTTCTGGGTGGACCCGCGTGGCGAGCACATCACAGCGCTGTCGGTGTACATGACGGGCCAGCTGGGCGACGAGAACTGCATCGAGATCGCGTACGGCACCGTCGAGGGCGTGATCCGCATTATCATCCAGCACCCGCAGTCGGGTGGGCACTACCCCGTGCTGTTCCAAACGTACACAGTGCACCACTCGCCCATTCGGTCCATCGTCCTCTCAGAGACCAGCCTCATCTCTGTCTGCAAGCACGACGGCCACGCGCGAACCTGGCGAATTACACGCTTCCGTGGACGGATATCGACCCAGCCAGGGTCAGTCCCTCTGGCCTCGTTCAGGATATCGCCCACGGAGAACGTCGAGGCACTGGGGCCACTCGGCGATCGCAACCAGCCACAGGTGTTTGTCCAGCGCACGTCCATCGAGCCGCCTCGCACGGCCCTTCTCGACGCCACGACAGGAAAACGGTATGTGGGGCACAGAGCATTAATTATTTTGTTTTTTCTGAAAAAAAGAAAAAAAAAAGGATGTGTGTGGTAAGATCGATCGACCACAGGCCCATTACGGCCTACTTTGTCAACGAGTCAGACTTCCCCAACCGGTTAGGTGCACGTTCGAGGCGGTTCCTGCTGTGCGGCCACGAGGACGGCATGGTCGAGCTGTGGGACCTGACCACGGCTGTGGAGATCTACCAGCAGGACCGGTCCGGGGCGGGCGCCGATGGCGTCAAGCGGATGAGCCGCAAGCAGACAGGCCTCGGGCTGGGCGTCGACACGGACCACCTGATCGAGCTTGTGCCCTCTGCGCCCAGTACCTAACCCCGACTATTTCGAATATTGTATTGCCATTCATAAAAAAAACAAAACAAAAAAAAAACAACCAAGGTACGCGCGATAAACAACTGCTTTGTGCTTCTCTCAGTACTTGGCAATGTTGCGGCCGATGACAGGACGCTGGATCCACTCCATAATGAGGGCGATGCGTGTAGACATCGAGACCTGCTCGCTAAAGTAGGCCGATCGCCAGAGGAAAAAGGCAGCGAGTCCTCCGGCCCACATGCCCGGCCCATAGTCAAACACGGCCTTGTCGCCGCCCACGTACGAGAACGAGCCAAAGTGGTGGTAGACAAAGGGCCGGAAGTCGTCCACGGGCGTGACAGTGGGGCCCTTGTAGGTGCGATTGAAGAGGCGTGCGAGGTAGTGGCCCTGCTGCGAGGCAACCTGTGCCGTCGCAGGGAGAGCCTTGAGCTTTTTGTCGACGTCAGCCAGCAGCATCTCGAGCTCGGTCAGCGAGAGGAAGCCGTCGCCGTTTTGGTCGTAATCGCTGTGAAAAAATGATTTTAAGCGACAAAGACGGGCGCAGTTAGTCCTTACTGAAACATCTTGGCAGCCGAGTCCATATGCTAGAAAAATGGAAATAGCAAGTGTTACGCCACCAATAATCATTGGCGTTGCCTGTTTTACCACTTCAAGCTGGGGATAGCGCTTGACGATGATCTTGGTGAGCCGCTCAAACTCCTCCTTTTCGAGGCGATCGTCGCCGTTCTCGTCGGCTTCCTTGAAAAACTCGAGGGTCCGCTTGACCAGCCGCGGGTTGTCGATCGTGGAGCAGTCGCCCAGCGAGTAGATGTCCTTGGCGCCAAGCACACGCAGGCGATCGTCGGTCAGAAGGGCACGCTTGTTGGGCTGCGCGGGTCCGAGCTTTTGCGCGAGCTTTTCGGTGATTGGCTGTGGTCCAATTCCTGCCAGAAAGTATTCAGCATATCCAAGTTACCTCTTTGTCTAATTTACCGGTGGACCAGAGACAGAGGCCAAAGTCGAGCATCTTTTGCTCCTTCTCCTTGTTGCTGTACTTGAGCCTGCCCGGCTCGACGCCCTCGACGCGGGCGTTGACGATGAGCTCGATGTGGTTGAGCTTGAAGTGCTTTTCGGTGTAGTTTGAGATGGCCACGTCGTACGTGTTGAGGATGTGCTCGCCGCTCTGGATCAGCGAGATCGTGGCCACGTTATTGGCCAGGTCTGGGAAGGCCTTGACCAGGTCCTCGTGGATGAAATCGTGCAGCTCGGCCGCAAACTCAACGCCGGTTGGCCCACCGCCCACGACGACAAAATGAAGCAGCTTTTTCCTCTCCTCCTCGGTCCTGTGCGGCAGCGACGCCTCCTCAAACAGGCTGATGATCTGTGTGCGGGCACGGCGCGCGTCCGATATGCTCTTGAGAAACAGGCAGTTCTGTAAAACACATAAACATCGATCAATATTTTATGACAATGATAGTTGCCTCTTCGACGCCAGGAACTCCCCAGGTCACGCTGCGAGCCCCCACGGCAAACAGCAGCACGTCGTACGGCACCTCTGTCTTGTCGTTGGGGTCGTTGGCCGACTGGATCGTGAGCTTTTTGGCCTCGGGGTCCACGTCCACCACCTTCGCCTGGATAAACTCTGCGTCCACGCGGCTGCAGATGTTGCGGATGGGCTCGACGAGGCTGGCGGCGTGCAGGGTTCCCACCGCAACAGAGGGCAGCAGCGGCCTTTGTTACATGATTATTAATTTTTAAACTGCTTCCTTTACGCACGTGAAGAGGAAATAGTTGTGTTCAGACACGCAGGTGATGTCGTAGCGTCCCTTCTTCAGCTTTTTGATGACGCCGACCGCGCCCCATCCGGATCCGACCACGACCAGCTTCTGTCGCCGCGTGCCGCTGGCGTCGTCCCCGTGGCCCGACCATCCGTCCAACCAGTCGTTGTAGAGCGAGTGCACGTTGGCGCCCACAAAGCCCGCAATGCTGCTGCTGAACGCCAGCGAGCCAGCACGGTCAATCCACTGCAGAGCAGATCGCGTCTTCTGCGTCCCATCACGGGGAGGGAGAGGGGGAGGGGGGGAATGAGCCAAAACAGCACAAACAACGAAAGGGCCGCCTCGTACCACCAAGCGAGCCAGTAGTGATGTCATCAGTGTCGTCCCTAAAAATATGCCCGATGACCTCATTTTTGCCAGCAATGCTTACTCGGCTGACCAACCGCGGCGTGCTGCGCCTGTGGGGCCGCGATGCCGCGTCGTTCCTGAACGGTCTCACAACCAACAAGACCCTGTCGAGCACGGACGGTGGTGCCGTTTACACGGGCCTGCTGACGCCGCAGGGCCGTGTGCTCTGCGACGCCCTCGTGTACAAAGGGACGCAAGCCAAGGACGATGGCACGAGCGAGCTCCTGGTCGAGTGCGACGCCGACGTCGCGGGACCGCTGCTGGACCATCTGCGCAAGTACAAGATCCGTGTCAAGCTGGACATGGCCGATGTCAGCGCATCATTCAACGTCCACGTGGTGCTCGGTAACGACACGGACCAGCAACTGCTGCAGGCCAACGGGGCGATCGTGGCTACAGATCCCCGCCATCCCTCGTTGGGAACGCGTGTGCTTGTGCCCTCTTCCACTCTCGTCACGACTCAAATCGACAACAACGAGGAGGACTATAGGCTGCGGCGGTACTCGTTGGGCATCCCCGAGGGCACCAAGGAGATTGCCGTGGGAGAGGCGTTCCCGTTCGAGTGCAACATGGACTATGCCAATGGGGTGTCGCTCAGCAAGGGATGCTATCTGGGACAGGAGCTGACATCACGCACGTTTTACAAGGGCGTCACTCGTAAGAGGATGATGCCACTGTCCCTTGCGCCTTATTCAGCCGGCCCAAGTTTGCCGCTCACGTAATTATCATAAATAAATAAATAAAAATAATTATTTTTATTTTTATTTTTATTTATTGAACCAGGAACAAGGTCGATCGCTCGTTTGACGGGTCCTCGATCGCTCCGCGCGCCAAGCTGTACCGCACCGACACGCACAAGAGCGTGGGCTACGTCGTGGGCTCGCAGTTCAACGTGGGCCTGGGCCTGGTGCGCTGGGAGGCGTTGCAGGGATGGCCGGAGGGGCAGCTGCCTGCCATCGCCGTCGCCCAGGAGGCGCCAGAGGGCCCCACAACACCAAAGTACATCTACTGGGCCGTCCCTAGCGTTCCCACGTGGTGGCCATCAACAAATCGTCCTCAGTAGAACATAAGAAGCGTACAAGAAATGCAAAGTTAATTGAAGCCTACCGCAGTACCTTTTTCATTGATGCAAGAAGGAGGGGCCAAGACCACGTCCGCCTTGCAATCGGGCAAGTCCTTGATGACCACACCAAGTGGCGGCAACGTGACGTCGCGCACCTCGTCACACAGTTTGAACAGCTCTGCCGACTTGGTCCTTTGGGCGTTCTGCTTGACCTTGCCACGAAAGTCAGCGAGAGCGTTGGCGATCTGGAGGGGGTCGTGCTGCCGTCTGCTCTGTTCCCCTTGTTGCTCGTTGTGCTGGTAGTCTAGCCCGACCGTGTCCAGCAGCGACGTCAGCGTCGACAGCAGATCGGCCGCCACGAGGGGCCGGATGGGAAGCGATGTCGACAGGGCTGCCTCGCGGTTGACGTCCGAGGCAAAGTGGGAGATGCAGTTGAGCGCGGTACCTGTGTCCAGGTCGTCGCAGAGGGCGGCCCAGTACTGGTGCCGATGGGCGTGTGCCCGATCCAGCAGGGAGAGCTCGAGGGCCTCGGCTGAGGGGCTGCTTCGTGCTGCTGGTGAGACGGGCGAGGACGTGGCCATCGACCGCTCGAGGGTGCGAAGGGCTACCTTGACGCGGTTGTCCAGTGGGACCATGCCCTGCACCGTTGTCGCGGGCGTGTAGTCGACTGGGTCGGCGTAGTGGGAGTGCAGGCAGAACAGCCTGAACAGTCGCGCGGCCCGCTTGCCGCTGCCGTCGTCCTCGTGCTCGTGCTGGGCAAGGTAGTCGCGGATCGAGGTGAAGTTCTTGAGGGACTTGGACATCTTGAGGCCGTGCACGTGCAGGTGGCCCGTGTGCACAAAGTGGCCGCACCACATGGGCGTGTTGTGGAAGGCCTCGCACTGGGCAAGCTCGTTGTCGTGGTGGGGGAACTGGAGGTCGATGCCGCCCGTGTGCAGGTCCAGCTTGTCGCCAAACCATTTACTAGGGGGAACGGATGGTTGGAATGGAACGGTGTAGAGAGACGTTACCTCGACATGGCCGAACACTCGATGTGCCACCCCGGTCGTCCCATCGGGCCCCACGGCGACGGCCACCCGTCCTCTGCAACGGCCTTCCACAGCGCAAAGTCCTCCTTCGCCCTCTTGCCTCCCTCTTTGACTACTCCCTCTTCGGTCTCCTCGCCTTCGCCGAGGGCTCGTTTGGGATGCAGCTTGGGATACACGTACCCGCCCTTGCGCGCCCCAAACGCCCTGGTGTCAAAGTACACTGAGCCATCGCTGGCCTGGTATGCCGCGCCCTGGCGCACCAGCTGCGCCACAAAGGCCACAATGTCGTCCATGTGCTCACTCACGCGCGTGATCGCGGTCGGTGGCAGCACGCCCAGCGCCGCCATGTCCTCGAGAAAGCGGTCCTCGTAGTGCCGTGCCAGCTGTCTCCACGGCACGCCCTGCGCCCTCGCTCGACCCACGATCTTGTCGTCCACGTCCGTCATCCCCAGCACCTGCACCACCGCCAGCGACGGCCGCGCCCGCTGCAGCACACGACGCAGCACGTCCTGGCACACGTACGACCGCGCGTGGCCCAGATGCGCATCGTCGTACACCGTCGGGCCGCACGCGTACCAGCTCAGTCGCGAGCCAGAGGAGAGCCCCGGCAGCACAAGGGGCTCCAGGTCACGCCTCAATGTGTTTCTCAAGCGGACGAGCATCACGATCGAAAACTACTAGGAGAGCCGGCTGCACCAGTGAAGAGTCGTCCGGAAAAAACCTGAACGTTTTTTTTATCGACTGACTCGGAAGAAGTCCAATGGTGAGTGCTCCGCATTACAAGAGGATCAAATAGGCATTTCTTTTCATTAGTGTGTGTGTGTGTGTGTGTGTGTGCTCAGATGTGGGCTCGAGGAACGACACGGACGACGTCGACGTTGACCAGCAGCCCTGCCTCCCTCTCGTGCTCGACGTTGACCGTCTGTCCGTTGCGCTCGTAGCAGAAGTCAAAGCGGGTGGGGTGGACATCGAGGGCTTCCATCACGTCGGCGTTGCGCTTGATGTACCGGCGCAGGTCGGCAAAGGTCGTGACGCCGGCCGTGCAGACGTAGCTCGCCTTGACCACGTCGTCCCGCAGGAGGTCGATCGAGGTCGAGATCAGCTTGAGCTTGACCTACAGTACGCAGCAGTAAAAAATTTTAAATAAACTGGTAACAAACACTAAAGGTCACCCACCTCCTTGAGTTGGCGCTCGAGGTCGTCAACGCGATCGAGCAGCGTGAACGATGGCTTGGTGTGCTGCTCTGGTGCTGGCACTGGACGGCGTTGTGGGGGCGTTTTGGCCTCTTCCTCCTCCTTGTGTTGCTGCTGCTGCTCCTCCTCTCGCTCCTCCTCTCGCTCTTGCAGACTGTGTCCCTTGTACTTGAACGTGAGCAGGACATTGCGGCACCGCCACTGCTTCTTTGCCACGGCGACCTCGAGCGGCGTCTTGCCTGCATTGTCCTTGAGCAACGGGTTGGCTCCGGCCTGGAGCAGGGCCTTCACGGCGCCACACTTGCCCTGTGCCACTGCCACGTGCAGCGCGCACCGTCCCCACTTGTCCTGGTGGTCGATGGTGGCCTGGTCAGCCTTGGACAGGAGCAGCTGGAGAGCAGGACTGACGCGATCGCTGTCCCACGAGTGCACCGCGGCGGCCAGCAACAGCGGCGTCTCCCCCTCCTTGACATCGGGCGCGCCCGGATCGACGCCCAACACGACCACGAGCCTGCTGACCTCGTGCTCGTCGTCTGCCATCGCGGCCGCACGCAGCGCCTGTTCCAGCACCAGGTCAGCAGCAGTCTTGCCCGCGTCGTTGCGACGGCTCTCGTCCAGTCGGCTGCCCGCTGCGTCGCGCAGCATCTGCACCACTTGGACGTGGCCCCAGTAGGACGCGTGGTGGAGGGCGGTCCAGCCGCCGTTGTAGCTGTCGCTGATATGAGGAGGGGGGCGATCGGCGGCGTTCACGTCGGCACCGCTCTTGAGGAGCACGTCGACGCAGTCCGTGTAGTTGCGCGTGGCGGCTCGCACGAGTGCCGTTGTGCCGACTGTACAGAAATAAATACGTGAATAAAAATAAACATCGGCACGCGTACGCTTGTTGACCGCATTCACATGCACGCCCTCGGACAGCAGTCGCTGCATCTCTGAGAGCCGTCCATCCTCAGCCGTCTCCACCAGCGCCTCCTCCTCTGCGGTGGCACCCTTGCCCCGCACACTGACTCGGACACTGTCGGTCATTACACTGTCTGTCGACGTAAAGTGAGCATTGTGAACGAGCGGCGTGGTGGTGGCGGCAGTGACCAGTGACCAGTGACCAGGGGGACAGTGTGCAAGCGGCGGGCAGTGGCCAGTGGTGCCAGTGGTGCCAGTGGTGCCAGTGGCAGCGTGGCAGCCCCGAAGTCGACGTTGGACCTAGGGGGCACACTCAGGCAATGCCGCGCCCGTTTTTCAAAGTCACAAAGTCACGTTTTCTGCGTGAATGGGTGCACTGTTCTCTGTCCTCCGCGTGCTGTACGTCCAGTCGTACCCTTCGCCCAAGCCCGGTGCGTCGATCCTCGTCACTGTAAGTGTTTGGGGGGGGGGGGCGCG
>Ga0302233_10002695_pt1 | contig 10915 bp, 15 predicted proteins | sample II_Palsa_N3_1_FD_193516 | JGI IMG/M metagenome (GOLD analysis project Ga0302233, IMG submission 193516) | Peat permafrost microbial communities from Stordalen Mire near Abisko, Sweden - II_Palsa_N3_1 | ecosystem: Environmental > Terrestrial > Soil > Palsa > Peat permafrost | place: Sweden...
CCCCCTCTCCCTCTCCCGTCTGCCCCCCTTCTCCCTCCCTCTCTCTCTCTCTCTCTTTAAGGGTCCTGCTGAGAAAGCAAAGGAGCGGTCAGCGTGTTTTTCTCACAACAATACATCAGCAGCAGCCGTTCAACTCAGAGCAACGTCTGTCCTCTGTTCACGTAGCAGCAGCATCGTCGTAGGCCTCAGCAGCAACAGCAGCAGTAACTGTCACAACCACTACAAGAACACCACCACCACCACCATGGTCCTGGGCATGAAGGAGATGAGCACCAGCAGCAGCAGCAGCACCAGTGACAAAGTGCTCACATTGCAGACGATCAACCCTCATGTCGTCCAGGCCGAATACGCCGTGCGCGGCCTGCTCGCCATCCGGGCCGAGCAACTGAAGGAGCAGCTTGCCAAGGGGGCCAGCACGCTGCCGTTCAACGAGATCATCCACTGCAACATTGGCAACCCGCAGCAGCTCAACCAGAAGCCCATCACCTTTTTCCGACAGGTCAGCGCCCTTCTCCAGGCGCCCTTCCTGCTGGACGACGCCAAACGCGCCGACGTGCTCAAGCTCTTCCCCGCCGACGCCATCGCGCGAGCCAAGGTAACAAAACAAACTGTAGCTACCTGCACGATATGCTCATGAGTATGCACCAGGTGATGAGCAAGGCCATGGGTAGCATGGGCAGCTACAGCCACTCCAAGGGCGTCCCGTTCATCCGTCAGACCGTGGCCAACTTCATCCAGCAGCGCGACGGCGGCGTGCCCTCCGACCCTGAAAACATCTTCCTGACGGCCGGCGCCAGTGACGGCATCAAGTCGGTCTTCAGCGTGCTCATGGCCAACGCGAACTGCGGCGTCCTCATCCCCCTGCCCCAGTACCCGCTCTACTCGGCCACCATGACCATTCTCAACGGAAAGACGGTCTACTACGAGCTGGACGAGGCAAACGACTGGGGCCTGTCGGCTGATCGCATCGCCCAGCACGTCCAGCGGGAGCGCGCAAACGGCGTCGACGTCCGCGCCATCGTCGTCATCAACCCGGGCAACCCCACTGGCCAGTGCCTGTCACTCGCCAACATGCAGGACATCATCACACTGTGCAAAAAGGAGAAGATTGTCCTTATGGCCGACGAGGTCTACCAGACAAACGTGTACGACAAGCAGAACCGACCCTTCCATTCGTTCAAGAAGGTCCTCGCCGACATGGGCAAGGAGTACGAGTCGGTCGAGCTGTTTTCTTTCCACAGTGTCTCCAAGGGCATGGTCGGCGAGTGCGGCCAGCGTGGAGGCTACTTTGAGGCCCAAAGTGCGTAGCTATTTATTTATTTTTAAATTTAAAAAAAAAAAATCACGCAGACATCGACAGCCAGGTAATGGACCAATTGTACAAGTTGGCGTCCATCTCATTGTGCCCGTCACTTGAGGGCCAAGCAATGGTGAAAAGAAAAAAATTTTTTTATTTTCAATCCTGTATTAAAAAATCTTTTTGTTAGGTCGACCTGATGGTCAACCCACCCAAGGTGGGCGACGAGTCCTACGAGCAATACAACCAAGAGGTGACGAACACTTACGGTAAATGAGTGTCTAAAGGGATAAGGCATAAAAGTTGTCTCTTCAGAATCTCTCAAACGGCGGGCAAACCGTTTTGTCGAGAAGATCCGTACGCTCGAGGGCGTGACGTGCAATCTTCCTCAAGGTGCCATGTACGTCTTCCCTCAGATTCGACTCTCGCCCAAGGCTATAGCCGCAGCCAAAGCAGCCAATCTAGCCCCTGATGTGTTTTACTCGCTGGCCCTGCTCGAAGAGACTGGTGTGGTACGTTCAATACATTTCTCCCCTTCTTCTTCTCTTTCTTTCTTTCTTTCTCTTTTTTTTTTTTTTTTTTTTGGCACGAATAAACAGAGCACCAGCTTAAAAGCTCATAGGCTGGTTTTGCTATAAGGCTTTGTGCTAGATCTCTCTTTTTCTCCCGCCAAAAATATATATATATATATATATATATATATATTTTATTAATTTCTTTTTATTACAGTGCGTCGTCGCCGGCTCCGGCTTTGGCCAGCTCGAGGGCACCTTCCACTACCGTGCCACGTTCCTTCCGTCCGAGGACAAGTTTGACGTCTTCCTTAACAAGCTCGAGCAGTTCCACAAGGACTTTATGAACAAGTACCGCTAATTTCCCGTTGCAAGACAACTTGATCAGTACAGTAGGACCCAGTGAGTGCTGTAGATCCTAATAGACGGTGATAATTTACAAACAACAAACATGAGCACCAACAAACGCGAAATCGCAACGGGCATCAAAGTGACCGATCTGCGCGAAGGACAACTGTAACGGCATAAAAGGCAAGAACTGTGCAACGGACTGACTGCCTCTCGCATGAAACAGCAAGGAGGTGGCCGCGGGCGATCGCAAGGTGCTGTTGTCGCGTCTTCGTGGCGGTGTTGTTGCGGCCACGTCGCATCTGTGCCCTCACTACAAGGCGCCGTTGGTCAACGGGACGCTGAGCGTGGACGGCCGCTTGATGTGCCCTTGGCACGGCGCGTGCTTCCGCGTGCAGACGGGCGACATCGAGGACGCGCCCTCTGCCGACGCGCTCGTGTCGTACCCCGTGCGCATCGACGCAGACGGGCATGTCCACGTCACGGTCAACGACGACGACCTCAGGCGGGCGATGCGGCCCGCGCCACTGTGCAAGCACGACGCCAAGAAGGACATGCGAGTGGCTCTCATCGTGGGCGGTGGTGCAGCCGGATGGGGCGCTGCGGAGGGACTGCGCAAACACGGCTTTGCGGGGCGCATTGTTGTCGTCAGCAAAGAGTCGTGCCTGCCTGTGGACAGGCCCAAGCTCAGCAAGGGGCTCAACATCACGCTGGACAAGACATTGCTGCGCCCCGCCGCTTTTTACATGGACGCGGGCATCGAGTTCCTCCTGGGCGTCGAGGCCACCAAGATCGATGTCAACGACAAGTCGGTCACGCTCAGCAACGGGCTCGCAATCGGCTACTGGCGAGTGCTCATTGCAACCGGAGGGAATCCACGCAACTTTTGGGTAAGCCAGACGGCGGCCCTGACAAACGTCCTGCAGATGCGCACGCTGGACGATGCGACCATGCTCACAACAGGTATGTCCCGGTACACTGACCACATTAATCCAGGGACCTGTGATTTAGCGATGGCTGCAAAGAAGCAGCCAAACATTGCCATCATCGGGTCCAGCTTTATCGGGATGGAGGCCGCCGCGGTCCTGGCCAAGCTCGGCAGCGTCACAGTCATCGGCATGGAGAAGGTGCCATTCGAGCGCGTCCTGGGTGAGCAAGTCGGCATGGCCTTCCAAAAGTTTCACGAAAGCAACAAGGTGAGCTTCAAGATGCAGACCACCGTCGAGAGCTTTGAGGCAGACGCGGGCAACACGCAGTGCGTAGCCCTCCGGCTCAAAGACGGCTCGCGGTTAATGACCGATCTTGTCATCCTCGGCGCAGGAGTCGCACCGGCCACCGAGTGGCTCAAGGGATCCGCCGTAAAGGTGAACGGCGACGGCTCGATCGACGTCGACGGCAACATGCGCGTTGTTGGCATGAAAGATGTTTTCGCAGCTGGTAATGACGAAAGGGTTATTCCAATTAAACAGAAAGGTTAAAAAAAAAATTTTTTTTCCCTTTTTTCCGAATAGGCGACCTGGCCAAGTACCCTTTCCACCTGAGCGACAAAGGACACAAGATCCGCGTGGAGCACTGGGACACTGCTATACAACAGGGTATCGTGGCTGCGCAGAATATGCTGAACGACGCGGCAAATGTCATCTATCGAACCATCCCCTTTTTCTGGTAACATTTATGAGAAATTATTAAAAAATAACCAAAAAAAAAAAATCCCTAGGACAAACCAGCTCGGAAAGGCCCTGCGCTACTGTGGCCATGCTACAGACTATGACGACGTGATAATCCAGGGCGATCTCAAGGGGATGAAGTTTGTGGCCTATTACGTCAAGGGAGAGCGTGTTCTGGCTGTGGCCTCGGTTGCAAGCGACCCGGTCGTTTCAAAGGCATCCGAGCTGATGCGCGTGGACGCGATGCCGTCGGCCTCACAGTTGCGTTCTGGAAACATTTCTCTCCTAGATATTACCACTCCCGCCGCAGATGCGGTTTCTCCTTCGTTGTAAGATTTTGCTCAGATGTGCAGGATACATTTACAGATCGAGTAATTTGACAAAGCTTGCAGGTAGCCTCTTGGCAATGTCGTTTGGAAGCTTGGCATGCCACTTGAGAACGGCCTTGACGATTGCTTCCCCGGCCGCGACATCACCGCTTTCCACCATCTGGAGCAGGGCGAATGCCCAGTGCACCTGTTGACACGGGGGTCGAGGGGTTCCTGGGTTGTCGAAGCCCTCGAAAAACGGCGGCACGATTGAAGGGACAAACTCCTTTAGCGAAGGAGTCACTTTCGCAGCGTCGATCCCAATGCTGACGATGCACGCAAAAATGAAAACAGCGCCGGCATACAAGGTGTCGCTAACCTCCACTGGTGCGATGATGACTGCCCACAACTTGTCGACCGCCACGTGCTTGTAGATCCACCTGTATGCACACACACGGTTATGAAACTCGAAAAAACAAGCAAACGAGCAAACGTACTCGAAATCGTCAATGTATCGCAAGACGAGGTAAAATGCGGCAAGAAAGGTTGCAGACTCGGTCGTCCACTCGAACGAATTCTCCTTGAAAGAAAGACGTTGCAAAAGGTCGGCCATGTGAACAGATAGCACTCTGCAGGCAAACTGCTCATCGTTGGCACCGGGGAGGGGCTGCCAGTGGCATCGCTCAACGAGGGCCTGGTACAGCTGATCCTGCGGGTGCAACTGATTCGCGCTTTCGCTCAGCAGTTTGTACATGGAGGAAATGATCGCCTGCATGGCGTAGACCAGCATTTCGCCAAACTCGACCGTCAACACAGCTTTTTATATTATATTTTTTTAATAATAAAAAAAATTCAGTGAAAATAAGCATGAATGCTTTACCTTCGACAGAGACTGGTCGGTCGCTAGGGCGCGACCATTCCAGGAGACTTGGCCAAATCAGAGCAACGTTGTGGAGGATTGGGAGCCATAGGTTTGGCCTGAAGGAAATAAAATTTATAAATGTCATGAACAAAATCAGTCGTACGTGTGCTGGTCCTGAATCGCTCCCAGGACGGCGATGCGCACTGCATCAGAGTCGCCAGCGAGAAATGCGTCGACAAGGAAGAGGCGCCAGACCCACATGCCTGCGACGGCATGGACGTCTTCGGAGGGTTTGAGGGCGTCAGCAATGGCGGCGCGTACGTGATGAGCATCCTCTGGTTGGAGAGCGGAAAGCGCCGTGGAGACGAGCGCCCATAATCGAAGCTCTGAGGAATGCACACCAGGGATGAGCACAAGATCGTTCCACTTGACAGAGTCGAAAAACGACTGCGGCAGCGCGCCCGTCGACACGACAGTCTGGATCCATTCAGCGTTGTTGTCATTGCCACTGCTGCTCGCATGCCCTGGCACATAGAACGGCTTGGAAGCGCTGAAGCAGTCCCACGAGGCATTGAAAAGCTCTTTCAGACATTGCTCCGTCCGCATCCGCAATCCGAGCACAAGCTGGTCGATGAGGGCTTTGAACTCGTCAGGCTGTGCTTGCGCAGACTTGATAAAGGTCTGGAATGTCGAAAGGTACTCGCTTGCAAGGACAAGACCGTCTGGTATTTTTTTTTTATATATATTTTTTATTTTGAAATAATGGAAAACCCAGAGATTTCGGTACCTGGAAAGTCAATGATCTCAGAGGCGGACAAAGGCGACAGCGTCTCGTCGTGCGCAATTTCAAATGTCTTGGAGTAGGCGCGTACGAGAGATGCTGTAGGTAAAGAAAAAATAAATTAGGACATCTTTTACTTATAACGTACAAGAAGACGACGTCCTGGTCGCATCCATGCCTTCGTCGTCATCGCTCGAAAGCTGACTTCGCTTCCGGAGACGCTGAGGAGACTTGGGCTGATCCATTTCAGCCGAGGCAGAAAGCGACAAGGCTGGAGGTGACGACGGCTGCGCGTGCGAGGAAGCAGCAGTAGGCTGTTTGCGAGCACGCTTTGGCGATTGGGGTTTGTGCACAGTAGCATCATGCTCAAACCAATCTGGCGTCGTCGTTGTTGTTGCTGCGGAAGACGACAACGACAAAGCGGTGGTGGTCGCCGCTTTTCGCTTTTTAGATGGTTGGGATTCTGGCGTCAAAAAGGACGAGGAATAATGGCCATGCAAACGAGGACTGCTGCTGCTGCTGCTGCCGCCGCCGCCGCTTTGTCGAAGTGGGGAAGGCTGCACACCAAAGTCCCACAGCTAAAAAAAAATAAAATTATAAGAACACATTAAAAACCTAATCCTTGTCACCTCGTCGGTAAAGTCGGCTGAACCCTCTGTCGATGGGACGATTTGGTGCCTGTGAAGGTCGTCAATGACTTTTTGTAGACCAATCTAAGAAGGAAAAAAAAAAAAGTTCATAAAAACTTTGTTGGAGAACAAAACTCATAAAACCGCTGCTACCTTTTCACGAGCCAGAGTGTCGATACGATCCCGCATACGCTCGAGGAGGCGCGACATTTGCGGAGACACTGGGGAGGCTGCTGCCGATAGTTTGGGCGCACTGTTTTGACGCGCCATTGCTGAGCTAACCGGGTGCTCATGCTCTTTTAGCTGGGCAATTTGCTTGCGGAGCGAGTTGTTTTCGCTTTCAGCCTGTTTTAGCCTTAGCTGTGCCGACTTGACTTCGGCATCGATCTGGTTTTGGCTGGACGACGGCGACCTGTCACGCAACAGTTTGTTCTCCTCTTGCAGCTTTGCGATCTGGTCCTGCATCCTGGCCGCTTGCACATCAACGCGAGCCTCTGCTTGCTTCATCTGCTCCGTGGATGTCTTGGCGCGCTCTTCGGCCGCCTTCAGCTGTGCGTTCAACGAGTCGATTTGATCTTTGAACTCTTTGGCTTCGGCGGCCTTAGCAGCCGCGAGCTTCTGGTTCTTTTCCTTGTCTGTCTTGAATGCGCGCAGCTGCGTTACCTCGGCATCGAGCTGCTTGGTGAGTGCCTGAGGGAGGTACGCACATAGATCAGGATACCCAACCAAACGCAAAGCAAGTTACCTTTTCGCCTTGAAGGTTCTTCTGCAACTGGTCCAGCTGTTCGACTGCGTTGCGCGTTTTTGCACTCTGTTTTTCGCACTCGGTGACGACCTCGCTCGTTTTCTGCTTCTGAGCCTCCAGGTCGCGCCGCAGGGCATCCGCTTCGGCCGTGAGCTGGACGACCTTGAGACTGGTGTGCGTTCCGTTGGATTGCTCGTGCTGTTGCTGCTCGAGCTGCGTATGTGCCGTTTTGAGCTGCGCCTTGAGCTGCTGGCACTCTACATAGGGACGAACGAAGGGCATGAGTTTCTGGTGACAAGGACAGGGAGGAGGCGCGAGTGTGTCGAGTACCTTGGTCGGTGGCCTTGAACATGGCCATGAGCTTGTCCGTGTCCACGATCGACTGCTTTGCTTTGACCACCTGCGCCTTCAACGTCTTGATGCGCTCTCGCAGCTGCGCACACGACGCACACGACGACGCCCCGTCCACGCCGTCGTGCTGCGAGGCCACCTGTTCGGTTACCGGCAGCGTTGTGTCCATCATTTTACAAGTGACGCTCCCTGACACGAGTATGCTCCTACAGTGTGGATAGGGAAGCCTTGCTAAACCTTCCTCCCCCCCGCCCCATAGTGGACGTGGTGACCTCTGTCAAAAAGATGCTGGCGAGCGGCGAGGCCGTCAGTGGTACGGAAGTCAAGGTAACAAACACACTCTCTCTCTCTGTGTCTCACTTCTCTCTTTTAAAATACAAAAGACACCTGGCCGTGTTCTCGACGCCCTCAAGCAGCTCGACGGTGTCCAACTGAACGCCGCGGCGATCGAGGTAACGTGGCGGTGCTCGTGCTTTCTCTTGACGTGGCTGACCGTCCGCCAAAACAGCAAACCAAGATCGTCCAGGCCGTGAAGAAGCTCATTGCGGTTGACAACACGGCTGTGGCCGCAGCAGCCAAGGCACTGCTGCTGAAGTGGAAAAAGATCATGTTGCCAGGTGGTAGCGGCGCGTCCACTCCTCAACGTATGGGCTTCCTTTTCCGTTGCATTTTTTGCTGTATTCGTTTCTCAAACCGCTCCGAGCAGCAACAAAGGCGCCGTCTTCAGCGTCGTCCAGTGCGCCAGGGACACCAGTGACCGGGCCTGCTGCGACACCATCATCATCCACATCCGGGACCGCCGCTGTCGACACCAAGGCGCTCGTCAAAGCTCTGGAAGTCTACTATGGGGGTAACATGAGGCGACAGAAGCCCGCAGAGATGCTCTCGTCCGCGCTCATGACGGGCGAGCAAGCTCTTTTGGAAGTGGACCTAGTTGCCGAGGTGGCCTCCAACATTGAAAAGGGTACGGCCTTCATCACGTGAAAACAACCCCTACTGACAATTTTTTTTTTTGGTATGAATGCAGAGCTGTTTGATCTGGCCAAGGGCAGCACGGACGGCGACGAGTACAAAAACAAAATCCGTTCGCTTACGTCAAACTTCCGTCAGAACCAGCAGTTGCGTGTGGCTACGCTCACGGAACAGCTCCCCGCAAAGCGTGTTTGCTTGATGACCGCGATTGAACTTGCGAGCGACGAGAAGCGACGAGAGATCCAAGCCCTGTACAAGGAGATCGTCGCCGACTCTATGGAAGCAAAGGGTGGCGACGCCGTCACCGACATGGTAACCGCAAGTAGTACATTCTATTTATTTATTTATTTTATGTTTGCCTTTGATAGTTCCAATGCGGCAAGTGCAAAAAGCGAAAAACAACGTACCGACAGGCGCAGACTCGCTCGGCAGACGAACCGATGACGACTTTTGGTATTTCTTTGCTTTTTCTTTTATTTATACATTTATTTAAATATCATGCAGTGACTTGCCTCGAATGTGGCAACCGATGGAAGTTTTCCTAAACAAAGAGACAAGAAGAGAAGAAAAGACCCCTCTATATACATCTTTGTGAGGACTATGAGGATTAGGGTGAATGTGAGGACTATGAGGATTAGGGTGAATGCTCAGTCATGACCACCATACCTGTTTTTTCAGGAGAGATCGATCACCTGCGAATGGCGTCGTCGACATCACCTTGCCTGCTCTCCGCTGTGGAGATGCTCGCGCTCTACCGTGCCGGCACGTTGTCGCCTGTGGCCGTCGTGGATGCCTGTCTGCGCCGCATCGACGAGGTAAGCCTCCCCCCACCCCACCCACCTGCAGGCCTCCACTGTTACTGCCTGAATCATGACATGCAACTGATTCAATCACGTACCGGTCACAGCTCAACCCAACGCTCAACGCGTTCTGCCTGATCGACCACGAGGGCGCCCGCAAGAGTGCCAAGCAGTCGGAAGAGCGTTGGAAGCGGGGCCAGCCGAACGGGTAACGTCCTGCCCTCGATGATTGTAATTCCCTTTGCCCCCCGCCCCCACGTAGGCTGCTCGATGGCGTGCCCGCCACGGTAAAGGACCTGCTTCTGTGGGAGGGCAAGCCAACCCTCCGTGGCTCTCTCGCACTTTCGCCCAACGATCTGGCCAAGGAGGACTCGCCGTGCGTCGCGCGCCTCAAGGAGGCCGGTGCCATCCTGCTCGGCAAGACGACCACCCCCGAGGTATCCATCGCGCAATTCACGCTGCATCCATTTACAATGACTGTACGCACCTAGTTGGGACACAAGGGCGTGACACACGCGCCTCGGGGCGGCATATCGCGAAACCCTTTTGATCCGAGCAAAACGTGTGGTGGATCGAGTGGCGGAGCGGCCATTGCGGCGGCAACCGGAATGGCCCCGCTGAACCTGGGAACGGATGGCGGCGGTTCGATCCGAATCCCCGCGGCGTTCTCGGGCATCGTCGGCCTCAAGCCACAGTACGGAGTTGTGCCGTTTGCGCCTGTGTCGCCCTATGGAACGCTGTCGCACGTGGGTCCCATGTGCCGCTCGGTTGAGGATTGCGCACTCATGCTCCAAGTCATCGGTCGACCCGATGTCCGCGACTGGCTCGCTCCCAAGGCCGCCGACCAAGACTACCTCGCCACGATCAACAAGGGCATCAAGGTATATTTGTTTTTTGTCTTGCAAGTGAAGATAATAATGGAACTGCAAACCAAGGGACTGCGCATTGGGTATGCTCGGACGATCAACAACGCCGCCGTCGATCCCGAAGTTGCCGCGCACGTTGATAAAGCTGTCAGTGTGCTTCGTGACCTGGGTGCAGAGGTCGTCGAGGTTGTCCTAAACATGGATCGTGTGACCGAAGTCTTCCAGGACCACTGGTCGGTCGGATGCGCGACAACCCTCAAACACAACTACACCGAAGAACAGCAAAAGCTGATGGATCACACTCTCACTAAAACAGCCGCGCTCGGCAACAAGGTCCCGCTCTTGCAGGTGCGATATTCTTTCTATTTCTCCCTCCAAAAATTTTCGTCCTCCAGTACACAAAGTCTGTCATCGATCGCGCAAAGCTCGGCTCGGCCATGCGCGAGTTCCACTCCAAGTTCGACGCCGTCGTCCTTCCCACGATGCCGTTGGTCGCGTTCGATGCTGGAAAGGAGCAGCCCGGTCCTGAAACTGAGCTCGGATGGGTCGACTTCACCCCCTTTGTACGTTTTCCTATTTCTACGACCGAGTTCTAAAAAAAAAGGTGTGTGGGGGGCATCGACTAGACCTACCCCTACAACTTGACGGGTCAGCCTGCCATCTCGGTACCGTGCGGCTTCAGCAAGTCCAACCTCCCCATTGGCTTGCAGGTAGTCGAGCTGATGGATTAGAAAATTTTCATTTATTTATTTTCGTTTGTAAAGATCGTCGGCGATC
>Ga0302233_10002697_pt1 | contig 10913 bp, 7 predicted proteins | sample II_Palsa_N3_1_FD_193516 | JGI IMG/M metagenome (GOLD analysis project Ga0302233, IMG submission 193516) | Peat permafrost microbial communities from Stordalen Mire near Abisko, Sweden - II_Palsa_N3_1 | ecosystem: Environmental > Terrestrial > Soil > Palsa > Peat permafrost | place: Sweden...
CTGGCTACCACTTTCGTGTCGAAAAAACTCTAACCGGCTGAGAAGCTAGAGTTCCGAAGAGAGGCACTTGAATTGCTTACAGGAATCAACTGAAGTATAACGTCATACCAGCCACACTTGGGACGACCCACATCATGCCTTATGCAGTAGATTTAGCCCCGAAGGAGGCTAATCCGAAGCTTCCGCTCACCTCCCCCTCCGGCGCTGCTGCCCGGTTTGCGTGGCTTCCCTATGCTTCAATTGCCCTCCTGCTCGTCCTGCTGTACTACCGCGTTGTCGTCAAATTGGTATACGACTGGTCGACCCTTCCGGATTACTCGCACGGCTTCCTTGTTCCTTTTTTTGCAGCTTTTCTAATCTGGGACAAAAGGAAAGTGCTCCAGGCTACCCCGATCCGCCAGAGCTGGTTCGGCATTCCGCTGATTGTGTTCTCCATCTGCGTCCTGATCCTTGGGGTCTACGGCGTCGAACTGTTCACCTCGCGCATGTCCTTCATTTTCTTGATGACTGGCCTCATTTGGACATTTTTCGGCTGGCAGATGGTGCGCGCGCTTCGATTCCCTCTTCTCGTCCTTGTACTTGCGATCCCCTTTCCGGCCATTATTTTCAACCAGATAACCTTTCCGCTGCAGCTTCTAGCTTCGCGGATCGCAAGTGAGATTTTGCCGCTATTGGGCGTGCCAACCCTTCACGAAGGTAATGTGATCGAGTTGCCGGTGATGAAGCTTGAGGTCGCCGAAGCCTGCAGCGGTATCCGGTCTTTGATGAGTCTGTTCACGCTCGCTGTCTTTTATGGCTACTTTCTGGAGCGCACCACCGGACGCCGCGTATTTCTCGCTATAGCCAGCATTCCGATAGCCGTCACTGCCAATGTTGCGCGTATCGTGGGCACCGGCCTGTGCGTTCAGTATTGGGACCCAGACAAGGCGCTCGGATTCTTCCACGAGTTCTCCGGTTGGGTCATGTTTGTCATCTCTCTCGCGTGTCTTTACCTGGTACACCGAGCCATGCAGCTGATCTCTCCTGTAAAGGCACGAACCACATGAAATCCCCACGCTTCTGGATTGTCATCTTGATACTGACTTCGACGGCCTTTATTCTGCAGCACAGAGGCGACGCTGACCGCGAACCCGTAAGTCGCCCCCTTAGCGAGATGCCGGATCAAATTGCCGGGATGACCGCACAGGACGTCCCGCTGACCGAGGACACCCTCGCAGTGCTCGGCAAAGGCGACTTCCTCAATCGCGTCTATATGGGCCAACAAAATGCAGCGAACGGTCCGACGGCCAGAACAGTTCCTATCAGCCTCTTCATCGGTTACTTCGCAAGTCAGCGCACGGGCCAGACGATGCACTCTCCTCAAAACTGTCTGCCGGGCGCCGGTTGGACCTTCGACTCGCAGAGGTACACAAGCCTGCAAGACATCAACGGAAAAGAATATAAGGTTGGTGAGTACGTTATTAGCAATGGAGATATCAAACAGTTTGTTATTTATTGGTACCAGGCACACGGCCGCAGCATCCCGAACGAGTACAAGGCCAAACTTTATATGGTGGCCGACGCGATTCGAATGAACCGGACTGATGGAGCACTGGTACGCGTCATCACCCAGATCTTGCCGTATGAATCGTTAGATAGTGCCAGAACACGGGCCACTCTATTCACCCAACAGATGGCTCCGAATTTGCCCCGGTTTATCCCAGACTGACGAACCGCAGCGGCGGCCTTTCACCTAAGTTGTATATCGGATGGCCAAGCCGGGCACTGACAGTATCAATTACAGTGCGAAAATAACTAGATCGTTTGAAGAACAGTTGAGGAAATGCGCGATGAGAACTACTCTCCCCCCGGCAGCACGTCGAATTTCAACAGTGCTGGCTGTCTCGCTTGCTCTCGGCCTCACCGCCGGCTGTCATCGCGATCCCAATAAGCAGAAGTTGCGCTACCTCGAAAGCGGCAAACGCTATGCCGACCAGGGCAAGTTCAAGGAAGCGACGATTCAGTTTGCCAATGCGCTCAAGGTCGACCGGAACTACGCAGACGCTCACTACCAGCTCTCGAAGGTCTTCCTCAAACAGGGATCGGTCATGCCTGCGTATGGCGAGCTGATGCGCACGGTCGATCTGCAGCCCGGAAATCTCCAGGCTCGCATCGACCTGGGCAACATTTTGTTGGCCGGTAAACAGATCGACCGCGCCACGGCACAGGCCACCGCTGTTCTCGCGATTGACAACAATAACGCCGACGCACACGCCCTGCTCTCGAGCATCGCCGCGGCAAAAGGAGATCGCATCGAGGCGCTCGCACAGATCCAGCAGGCTCTCGCTGCTGACCCGAATCGTGCCGCGTTCCATGCCTCCCTCGGTCTGTTGCAGAGTAATGATCCAACCACAGCGGCCGCAGGCGAAGACCAGCTCCGCAAAGCTGTATCGCTCGACGGCAAGAACGTAACCGCCCGTGTAGTGCTGGCCTCGCTTCTGCAGAAGAAGGGAGACCTTCAGGGCGCCGAAGAGCAGATGAAAGCAGCGGTCGCAGCCGACCCGAAGAGTGTAATGGCGCGCGCCAGCCTCGCAGACCTCTACATGCGTCAAAAAGACACCGCGAAGGTTGAGCAGACCCTTCGCCAGGCATCAGAGGATCTCTCCGAATCGGAGAGTGGTGCCGGCATGTTGGCTACTTACTACATCCGCACAAACCAGCTCGCCGCAGGTGAAACCGCCTACGCGGACCTTGTTGCCAAACACCCGAAGAGTGCTCCGCTGAAGATCGCGTATCTGCGGCTTCTGATTTTGAATAAAGATCTTCCCAAGGCAAGAACCGTCGGCACGGAGTTGGCCAAGACCGATAGCAACATTCCCGAGGTGGCTGTTCTCAATGGCATGATGCAGCTGAACGACGGCAAAGCCGCCGATGCCTTCAACACGCTGCAGAAGGCGGCCAAAGCCAATCCGGATAATCTGGTGGTGAAGCTATGGCTCGGCCGTGCAGCTCGCGCAAAAGGCGATATGAGCGTTGCACAGCAGAGCTTCCGCGATGCAGCCAAACTTAGCCCCGGCAGCCTGGAGGCGCAGGCTGGTCTGGCCGAAATCTCAATCGATACCCACGACTTCTCAACTCTTCATCAGGTGGCTGACACCGCAATCGCCATCAACCCACAGATTGGCGGACCCTATATCTGGCGCGGCATCGCTGAAGGCAGCCAGAAGGAGTTCGATAAGGCGGACGCGGACTTCCATCAGGCAATCAAACTTGATCCTAAAAACCCAGCCGGCTATCTGGAACTTGCTCAGCTTCGCCTCTTTCAGCAGAAGACTCCTGAAGCTAAGACACTTCTGGAACAGTCTCTCGAGTTGAACCCTAACTCAGCTCGCGCTTTGCGTTTGCTGGCATCTGCTCTGATGTTTGAAAAGCAGCCGGCAAAAGCAGTTAGCCGCGTGCAAGACCAGATTGCCAAGTCTCCGCAAAACGCAGAAATGTACAACTTGCTGGCCGAGTTGCAGCTAAACACGGGCGATGCCAAGGATGCGCTGGCCGCGTCAGAAAAAGCGATGCAATTGAATCCAAACGATAGCTCGGCCGCAATCACCTACACGCGCGCGGAGGTCACCGCAGGAGATCCCGCGAAGGCCGTGGCGAAGTGGCAGCAATGGACCACTGATCACCCCACAGATGCTCAGGGGCTCACCATGCTCGGCACCATGCAGGAGTCGCAGGGCGACCGCAATGGCGCGATGGCCAGCTACAAGAAAGCCCTAGCCGTACAACCCGAGCAGCCTATCGCTGCCAACAACCTTGCTTACCTCATGGTTGATACCGGACAGAACCTCGACGTTGCGCTGTCCCTCGCGCAGGTAGCCCGGCGCGCGATGCCCTCTTCGCCGAATACTGCTGACACTTTGGCTTGGATCTATTACCAGAAGGGCAACTTCGCTTCGGCACGCGATCTTCTCGAGGACGCCGTCAAGACAGCTCCAAATAGTGCTTCCATCCACTATCACTTGGGAATGACCTACACCAAGCTGTCCAATAACGCGGATGCTATGACCCACCTGAAGAAGGCTGCAGCTCTGGCGCCGAACACTCAGACCGCGAAGGACGCTGACAAAGAAATCGCGCTGCTGGGTTAGTTCTCCAGAAAATACTTCAGCTTGATACTGCTCAGACGGATTGAGTTCCTCGGAGTAGGTCTCCGTAGATACTGGTGATCTGGCTCATCATGGCCTCGGTGGTGAACTTCTCGGCTGCCAGCTTCCTTCCTGCTTCTCCCATCTGTCTCGCGCAGGCGGGATCTGAGAGTAACCGCACGATAGCAGCCGCGAGAGCATCGGGATTCTCCGGCGGAACGATGAATCCGCTGACGCCATCCATAACGGCCTCTGCATTTCCACCAACATTGGTGGCGACCACAGGAAGTGATGCGGCCATTGCTTCGATGATTGCGTTCGAGAAACCCTCACTCCGTGATGGCAGCACGAAGACATCGGCCGCAGCAAGATGAGTACGGAGATTTGTCACGCCGCCCGCAAAATGAAAGCGGCCAGCCAACTTCAGATCGCGAACCATCCCCTGCAACTCTGAAAAGTAATCGGACTCAAGCACTTCGCCTGCGATGTTGAAGCGCACGTTGGAAAACTGCGTCGCGACAGAAGCGGCAGCTTTGATAAAAACATCATGCCCTTTTACCCGCCGAATGTTCCCGACCGTCGTAACCAGAATTTCGTCTGAGTGTTGAGAAGGTTTGACGGCGGCATTCCAATCCGCCAAATCCAGCCCGTTGTAAATAGTCTGGACGCGCGAAGGTTTGATCCCGTCTACCTCAATACAGTGTTGACGCACCTGCTCGGAGACGGCGAACACTCGATCGGGAGCGCCAGACATCAGGCGATAGGCCGCGTGGTGCTTGCCCGTTCGAAGAATGCCCATGTCCCTTCGACTCCAGATGAGCTTCGCGCTCGACATCGCTTTGGTTACAAAGCCTGCCCAGAGATCGGAGCTCTCAAAAAAAGTCTGAACGATTTGAATTCGTTGCTGTTTGAGAAACTTCCTCAATTCAAGACTGCCTCGCATTGCCGTTAGATCGTAAGTGCGTTGCAGAGGCAACAGATAAACAGAGCACGGCGGCGAGTGCAGGCCAGCACTTCCGGGATCCGCCGAAAACGTCAGGATCGAGACACGATATCCATACTGCGGCAGAAGAGCAGCGAGCTTGAGTACGATACGTTCTCCGCCGCCTAGTGTTTTTGGAAACTGATCGAGCACGAGCAGAACGTGGGGCAGTTCCGAATACGCTGCGTTGCCAGTCGTCTCCTCAAGATGCAGCGGCTTAATCATGCTCATTGAGAAGTTTCCAGTTAACAGGCGTCGAATAGTTCGTGACAATCAAAAGATGCACTCGTACGTCATCGGTACGCCAGGAAGGGATTGTTGACCACCGGAGCCTGATGAGCAGCCGATTCAGTGACCGGTTCGGTTTCAGCAAAATGGAGTGCACGAATCGCAGCAGCCACAATGACCCAAAGCATGCCCGTGATCTCGATATAAGTCCATCGATCGCCAAAAAAATTGGCAACGATACATGAGCACATGGCGACAAACAATCCCAGCCCAAGCCCTCGATAAAGCGGATCCTCTGCTCGTCGGAAGAGTCGGTACGCCACGGCAAGCATCTGCTGCAGCATGCAAAGCACGATGATCATTCCAATGATCCCAGTCTCCACCATCACTTTGACGTACCAGTTATGGGTATCTTTCAGCCCGTCCACGTGCTGTGCCAGCTGATAACTTGCGAAGCCGATTCCCAGCACAGGACTACTGATAATCGATGCCTCTGCGGCCTCCCACAAGTCGACCCGCTCCTGAGCTGAAGCCTCCAGTTTTCCATTGGAGTTTTGGGTCATATTGACCCGCTCCCGAACCGCGGTCGGAACTATGGCTTGCCACGTGACGAGAAAGACCGCAGCGATAACGATAAGCTTGCGATCTTTCAGGAATCCAAGAACGACGACGCTGAAGATGAGAGCCAGATACGATCCGCGAGAGAACGTATACATGTCAGCAAATATCGTTAAGGCAACTAACCCATAGAAGACCAGCCTAAGCTTCTTTCTTTTGACAAATTGCGCGAAGCCCCAGAAGAACATGGCGAACTGGGCAAGAAATGCCGCTGTCTGATTCGAACCGTACCCGAGCGGACCTGTGTCTCTTTTGTTCTCATCGAAACTGCCCCAGCTCCTTGACATACTTTCGAGCAGGCAACTTCTGTCGATCGCTAACAGAGAACACGCCACGAGGATGATGATGATCCGCACCGCCTTCCTGTCCTCGACGACCATACCGGTCGCCGCGAAGATCAACGGAATCAGCATGTAGTCTTTCCAAGTCGCAAAATTTGGGTCGGAAATCCAGATCGGCGGTGGCGCGTTGCCAAGCGCCGTACCGAACCACATCGAGAGATATAGGTAGACTCCGAATACCAGCCAAATCGTGTAGAGCGGCGACTTGGGAATCGATTTTCCCTTGAGAAGGGCACCGACAATGACGGCTATTACCAGGATTGTCAGTACATTGCCACCGAGCGGATAGTCGAGGAAGTGATCCCTCATTGTGCGGTAGGGCAGGAAAGGGATCATGTAATAGAGACCAAGTACAGGACGCCCCGTCAGAGAGACGACACACATGATCCAAAATCCCAAATAGGCAATTACTGGGACATAATGCACTAACCCTAAGCCCAAGGTTCTCCCTCCACACGTCCAGCAAGCTCACTCAAGCAGACTCGACGCCACAGACTCGCGTTAGCTGTCATAGCCATACTTTTTTCCGTCCTGCGGCAAAGTTATAAAAGGCGAGCGCCGCAGCCACATTGAGCATTACAAACGTACTGGCGATGCCGACGGGCTTGAATCTCTTGGCGGACGGAATCAAGGATCCGCAGGCGGCTGCAACGTAGAATATCACCTGTAACCAGAAGATTGCCCCGTAAAACGGCCCTCCAGCAACACCGGAGGCGACCAACATCAAAGGAAGCAGGACAGGAATCAGCAAGCGCAGCAGTTTGTGACTGACGAAGCGAAACAGGAGCGGATTAGAAGGCGAAATCAACCACGGAGCCAGTTGAAGCAACTGGTAGTTTCCGGTCAAGGTGCGAACCTTCCGCGAGAACTCCTTCCCCTTTTCGCTAAAGAGTCGATCGCGGGCAATCGCTGCCGGCTCGAAAACAACCCGCTTCCCTTGTCGCGCTACATTCATCGGCACAAAGACATCGTCGAGAATCGTTCCGGGGGGAATCGCTGTGTAGAGTTCACGGCGTATCGCATAGATCGCTCCGGTGACACCTACCACTGAGCCCGAAGCAGATTCAAGCTTCCTCACCATCTTCTCGATCTTCCAGTAGATGCCGAGCCCTTCCTGCGAGTGACCTCCAGTAGAGTCTTCGAGTATCAACTCTCCGCTCACTGCGCCCACCGTTGGATCCGCAAAACAGGATGTGAGCTCGGAGACCGCATTGGGTTCGAGAGACTGTCGCGCATCCAGAAATACTAGGATCTCCCCTTTGGCATGATTTACAGCCTCGTTCAAAGCGCATGCCTTACCACCGGACTCTTTGAGAACGATCGCGACTACAGGAGGAGACTGTTCCAGCAGAATCTCTGCAGTCCTATCGGTCGACCCATCCGATGCAACTACTATCTCAAGCTGCTCCTTTGGATAGTTCAACATGCGAAGGTTTTCCATCTTCGAGGGAAGATTCGCTTCCTCGTTACGCGCCGCCATGATGACGGAAACGGTCGGCAGATAGTCCGCCTTGGCGATGGATTGTCTTCGCAGGTGTACGCAAATTGAGAGCCAGACGGCATAACCAAAGTACCCGTAGGCAGTAAGCACAAAGCATACCCAGAAGGTCAACTTCACCGTTTCGTCCTCGTAGAGCGTACACAGACCGTCGCTTGAACACGAAAGAGGGAACGGTGGGAACCCGCCTGACAGGAAGTGGCCGGAGTTCCCGTGCGGAACATTGCAATCCTCCAGACGCGTCTTCCAGGCTTCACAATCCCTCGATTACCTCATTCTACTAAACGCCACTATTCGACTAGTATGCCGTCGATTGGCACGTCTATCCCGCTCTTCCGAAGAGAGACGCTTACGAAATGATACGTCGAACCCAAAAGGGGCCACGTACCCCTTTCAGGGGATCTTGCATAACGATCACGGCTGGCAAATCTAACTCTCTCGACTAAACTGATAGCAACCTCACCTCAGCTTCAGAGTGAGACGCTTTTCAAGTTTCAAGGATCGGCCATCGGCGAGAGATCGGCAGACCGCGTTTGCAAGACAAACCATCATCCGCTTTATTTCCGGGTACTTCTAAATTCAGGAACAATGAGCAAAAAGCGATTCGCGATCAACGTAGTGATGAACTGGGCAGCAATGGTAACCGGTATGGTTGTGCCATTCTTCCTGGCTCCGTTCGTGGTTCGCCACCTGGGAGCGACGATCTACGGCATCTGGATCCTGGCAGTCTCCACAGTTGCCTACCTCAATATGCTCGATCTGGGATTGCGCGGCGCGATTGTGCGATTCGTCTCCAAGAGCTCAGCCGAGGGCAACAACGAGGATGCTCAAAAGGCAATCGGCGCGACTCTCTGGTTTCGTTTTCTCATCGCGTTTTGCGTAGCTTTGATCAGCGTTACGCTTGCTTTCTTTTTTCCTCACATCTTCAAAATTCCTCAGGACCAACAACACGCGGCACAAATCACTGTGCTACTCTGCGCCCTTGGAGTAGCGATTTCGCTCCTGTCAGGTGTCTATAGTGGCGTCCTCGCGGCAATCAACCGCTTCGACCTTTTAAGCCTGATCATCGTCCTTCAAACCCTCGGTCGAGCCATCGGAGTCATTGTTATTCTTCGCAACGGTGGGGGGCTTATTGCTCTTGCGTGGTGGGAGTTTGTGATTGTCTTATTGGCCAGCTTTGCGCTGCTTTTCGCCGCGCTGAAGATGTATCCACCGTGTCGTATCCTCGTCCTACGTCCAGATATGGCGACCTTGAAAAGTATCTGGTCTTATAGTTTTAAGTCCTTCATCATCCTCATAGCTGTCCAAGTGGTCTTCTACACGGACAATATTGTTGTAGGGGCTTTCCTGTCCGTTGGGGTAGTTACCTTCTATTCGATCGCGGGTAGTCTCGCCATCTACTCTGGACAAATCTCAACATCCATGGGTTCTACTTTCATCCCGATGGCCAGCCGCTTTGATGCATCAGGAGAGGCTAACAGTCTCCAACGATTGCTTCTGCGTGGCACACAGGCCATGCTGGGACTCATGCTACCAATTGGCGTGACTCTGCTGCTGCGGGGAAAAACATTTATTGGCCTTTGGATGGGATCGCAGTTCAGCGAGGTTTCCGGCACCATTCTTCAAATCCTCATGATCAGCCAGTTCTTCACCATCGCCAACTCGACCGCAGGCCAGATCGCTTATGGGGTCGACAAACATAAATCAGTCGCAAACTGCGCGGCGATCGAAGCCGTCTTTAATCTCAGCCTTAGCCTGGTGCTAGTGAAAACGATAGGACTGTACGGCGTAGCCTGGGGAACATCCATCTCGATGGCTATCGTCCACCTTGTCTTCTGGCCCAGATTCGTGAAGAAGGAATATGGCGTCTCGGCGCAGACCTATCTCTGGGAGGGATGGGGGAAGATATTAGCGTGTTCAATCCCGTTTGGATTTGCGACGGCACTCGTAGATCGTCATTTTCATCCTGGCTCTTTAGTCACGTTTTTTGGACAGGTCCTGTTGACTCTGCCCATTTACCTTCTTGTCGTAATCGCAATCTTCCACAAACCGGTGTTTAGCGCATTCAGGAGATGGCAGGCATCACGGCGCCACGCAGTACCTGGTCTGGTCTAACGAGCGGCTCTGCATCAATTGATAGACGCTAGGGAACAGATACTTCGCTTGGAAGTTCAGCTTTGCTGGTAAGCTCGCGGCATCTTCGTTCCGGCCACCAATAATTTGCGCTCCATCGGAAGTTGCGCAATTTGGTATACAGCATAAGCGCTAGGACACGATATCTATAGCTAGCCACCACCGCTCCCCAAAAAGGCCATTTGAGAAATGACTCGACCGCATACTCCCAATAGCGCTCGTTATTTGCTTTTCTGTAACCCAGAGAGACGTTATAGAAAATCTTCGCCTCAATCTTGCGCTTCCAGATGGCTTTTCTAATACCTGTAAGGTCTTCAAGCAAAACTGTATCCAGCAGTTGCAACGAAGCAGCCGCTGTTCGCGTGAAGTTCTGTGTGACGTTATTTTCCCAATGGCGATAGGTCGTTAGGCTTTCCGGGATGTCTCGAAATCCTCTCGCCGTATAGCGCCTTACAAGACGAAGCCAGAGCTCCCAGTCCTCACCGTAGTGGTATTCCGTACTAAATCCCCCAACCTCTTCGAGAGCGGACCGCCGGATCATGGAAGTAGAGGGAAGAATTGGCGTACGGTAACGAAGCCCTGGCCATAGTTTTTTCGCCGGGAAAGCGGCCATCTGAAATGTAGTTCCGTCAGGAAACAGATATTGAAACGCCGAATAAACGACCACCAACTCCTGATTGGCTTCGATCACGGCTACTTGTTTCTCCAGCTTTTCAGGAGCCATCAAATCGTCACTATCCAAAAACGAGATCCACTCGCCTGTCGCCGCCCGCAACGCCTTGTTTCGCGCGGCAGAGACGCCTTGATTCGTCTGCCTGATGTAAATGATTTTTTCGCCGAAGCTGCTGGCGATCTCGCCCGTACTATCCTTGGACCCATCGTCCACCACAATGATCTCGTGTGCCGGATAGGTCTGGGCAATGGCGCTGTTCAAAGCATCCCGGAGCCAACGCTCAGAATTATAGGCGGGAACGACGATTGTAACTTTC
>Ga0302233_10002705_pt1 | contig 10897 bp, 7 predicted proteins | sample II_Palsa_N3_1_FD_193516 | JGI IMG/M metagenome (GOLD analysis project Ga0302233, IMG submission 193516) | Peat permafrost microbial communities from Stordalen Mire near Abisko, Sweden - II_Palsa_N3_1 | ecosystem: Environmental > Terrestrial > Soil > Palsa > Peat permafrost | place: Sweden...
CTTCGTACATTGCAAGTGCAGGCTGACTTGATCTCCGTCATCTCATTGTAAGTTGTAACTGTGTTGTCTTGGTCATTTCCAGCCGTCCAACGGCAGTTTGAGCTTGCCCGGGTGGACGTATTCCAATCAACCGACGCGGAAGCTATGAAGCTATATTCGGCGCGGTGAGCCAATACCTCTGAGGATAAATCGATCCCGGCGATAAATCCTTTCGGTCACTTTCCCGGGGCACAGAGTCGCTCTGGACTCAACCTTTACGGTCGTGATTGAGATAATCAATATATGACCAGCCCAGCATCCAGCGGACCTGCGGGTTCACTTTTCGAGGGACAGGTAGGAGGAAGTTACCTCCTGTCGCTGCTGCTAGACGTTGATGCTCGGGGTGTACCGGGCTGCAGGATTCATCAGATCCAGTTTCAACGTGCGGACGAGAGCAATCCGCTCGACGATGTCATCGTCAAAGCTCACGATAAAGCGGGCCGCGCGGCGACACTCGAAGTACAGGTTAAACGGAGCATTACTTTTGCTCCCAAAGATCCGGTGTTTCGCAAAGTCACGGGGCAGATCAAGGAGGCCACAGATGAGCCAGGGTTCTGGAGCAGTAATCATCAGCTTGCAATCGCAATAGCGCGCACGACAGAAAGGATTGAAAAATCCTATCAGGACGTTCTGACTTGGGCCCGCAACTTCGAATCATCAGCTGCGTTCCATGCACGTCTGGCTCGTCCTGGCGCGGGCAACGACCCCATGAGCACGTTCGTCGAAACCTTCCGCAACAACCTCCGGGAGTGCGGCGAGGATAGCGATGACGAGTTCATCTGGCAGCTGCTCCGGAGACTCCAGATTCTGGTCTTCGACTTCACAGCCATTGGATCTGCCTCGGTCGAGCTGATGCAGGAACGCGCGGTCCGAGCGCTCCATCCTTCCCATGCGGATCAAGCAGGCAATCTCTGGACGACTCTGACCAAACTCTCGCTCGAGACCGCGGCCAGTGGCGGCGAGATCTCTCGAGAGGCACTGGTCGAGGAGTTGCAGAAGAACTACTCTCTCGCCGCTCGACGCGTGAATTTCCAGGCATTGGACAAATTGGCCGAAGACTCTGAATTGGCCCTCAGCGACATCGAGGATCGCGTCTCAGGTGTCAGGTTGCAGCGTGAGAAACGGGTAGAAGCAGTACGCAATGCTCTCGAGTCAAAGCGCTATGTTGAGATCCGCGGCGACTCCGGTGTGGGTAAATCTGGGATACTGCGGCACTTAGCGGAGGAACTCGGGGCCGAGGCCCCCGTTCTTATCTTCAGTCCTATTCGGACCACTCCTGGCGGCTGGGGGAAGTTTCGGGACTCGATCGGCTACGACGGAACCTGCCGGGAACTACTGACAGATCTGTCGCTGAGTGGTTCTGCGGTGCTTTTCATCGACAATCTGGACTTCTTCAGCCCGGAGGCAAAGTCCACCGTCAACGATTTCGTGCGCATCGCCACATCCATTGCCGGGATCAGCGTCATCGCCACAGCCCGCACGGAATTTGGGCTTGTCGAGCCAAATTGGCTATCAAAAGAAAGCCTCGCCGCCCTTGGACAAGCACCAACCGTGTTTATCCCCGACCTCGACGAAGCCGAAGTGGATGAACTGCGTGCAGGAGCGAATCGACTTTCGCAACTGCTCTCCGATTCCCACCCTGCGAAACCAATCGTGCGCAATCTGTTCAGGTTGTCACGGCTTGTGAATCGCGACGAAGCTCAACCGTGGCCCGCAACCGAAGCCGAGATGGCAAGACAGTGGTGGAGCGATGGGGATGGGCGAGCGGACAGCTTGCTGCGGGACCGGCGCCGCGTGCTTTACCGCATGGCCGAGCACTATCTCGTGTCGATCGAACCTTATCACTCACGAAGCGAGCTCGCTGCCGCACTCGATAGTCTCATCAAGAGTGGGACTCTCCGCGAGTTGCGGCTTGACAGCGTAGCGTTTCGACACGATGTCTTGCGGGAATGGGCGGTAGGCAGCCTGCTATCGGAGTCACCGGAGCTGATCCCGAAGCTGCCCCTTGAAAAGAGAGCTCCGTTGGATCTCGACCGTGGTGTGGAACTCGCCGCTCGGCTGGCGATCGAGAACGCCTCGGATGCGGCAGCCTGGCTAGCGATCCTCGGCCCGGTGAGTCAACGTCCAACTCACCAAACTTGGCGCCGAGCTGTGCTTCTTTCCCTCGTGCGATCGGAGATCTCGATCCGCCTGATACGGACTTCAGCCGCTGTTCTTCTCGCTGAAGATGCCTTCCTGCTCCGTGACCTAATCCGTTACGTCCTGGCCGTGGAGTTCGAGTCGTTCGGCAGGCGCGCCAAGGCGCGCGGTCTCGAGGTACCCGCAGGCGCCTCGCAGCTCCGGGTACCTCGCAACTCATCTCCGATGTATCTCATCATGGGCCTGCTGGTGATCCATCAGTACATACCGGCCATCGCCATCCCGGAAGTCGCTAAACTCTATAGCTCGTACTTGATGGGAACATGGGGTGGCGACGGTCTTGCACCACTGATCCTGCCCAAGATCTACGAGTGGCTACTGGCGATCGATCAAGAAAACGAAGCGAATCCATATGGCTTCGTCAATCGCATCTTTGACGGCAAACTGCAGGAGCATCAGCTCAAAGTTCTCGAGGGTGAGCTGCGCACATCCCTCGTTTTCTTTTGTGACAGGACCCCGCAGCTCGCAGCCGACTATCTCACGTCGTTTCATGGTCGAGTTCGCTCTCGTGACACCAGGCGTTCCATCTTGGAATTCCGCGGTAAGCTGGCGGAGGTTGCTCCCAAAGAACTTGTCGACTTTACGATCGAGACCCTCATCCCACCGACTCCACGCCGGAGAGACCGAAGCGGTCTATTTCCAGAGAGACCATTCGAGAACGCGGATATCGGGTTTCAGCCAGCGTCACCAGCCCAGGGCCCCTTCTTGGAGCTGTTGGTTGCGTCTCCTGAACAAGGCCTGAGACTCGTCCGTCATCTCGTCGAATACGAAGTCCGCTTCTACCGGGCCAACACACAAGATGCGCACGCGATTCCGATCCTCTTTAGCGAGCAAAACAATACCTTCCCCTGGCAGGATTTCTACTACTGGTCACGAGACTACGGAAACGCATCTGCAACGATTGTCTCAGCATTGATGGCGCTCGAGGCCTGGGCGCACAAACGCATCGATGAAGGGGAGACGGTGGAAGACGTCCTGGCGGATATTCTTGCGACACCCTCCATGTCATGCGCTGTGTTGCTGGTGGCGATCGACGTAGTGCTTTCGCACTGGCCAGAGTCTGCCGAGGCCGCGATACCACTGTTCGCGAGTCCGGAACTATTGTGCCTGGAGATGACGCGGGACCGCCATGACAATACCGTGGTTCCGGATTTTCTGGGCCTTAAGGAGATCCAGAAAGAACCGATCGGCCGTGCCACTCTTGAGAGCCTCAAGCAGAGAACTTCGCGTCGGACAAATCTATACAAAGTGCTCTCGCAATATACCTTCGGCCCGAAGGAAGCCAATCTAAGATTGCGGTCGTTACTGCAGCGAGCCGCCGAGCGCCTTGGGCCACCAGAAGTAAAGTCGGATCTTGGGGATCCTCGCCAGATGGTCCGGCATGCGCTGAACACCCTTAGCTCCGAAAACTGGGCCAATGCGTCGTTGCCCCAGCCCAACGGCGAAGACCGTCCCGTCATCGTCTACCAGGAGCCTCCCGCTGAGGCTGCCCAGATGGAGCCCATTCGCAGCAAGGCGAGACCTAGGCTTGCCGAAAGCTCCCTCTGCATAGAGATTCAAGCCAAGCTGGCGAGCACTACTCCCTGCACACCCGAGTTCATCGAGCAGGCTATAGCCTGGGCCGATCGGCACGTTTCTGTACTGGACCGGATCGACGAATTCGACACGAGCGGGGAACGCTCCTCCACCACGGAGTCCGTCGTGGTCACAGCGTGGCTCATCGCGCGGGACGGCACGAACGATCTCATCAGGGAACGCGGGGACTGGATGCGCACCGTCTTTATAAAAGCGTTTGCGGGCAACGACGAGCCGAGCTTCATGATGCGGAGTGGTTTGTCGATGAACCCTCGGGCCATCGCATTCGTCGGCCAGACCCTACTCCTATATAAAGACAAGCGCGATGGCGATTTCAGGCTTCTTCTTCACTTCGTCGTTCGCAGCGGATACGCTGCCGCGCACGGCTTTGGAGTCACCATCCATGCGCTCACAACGATCCATGAGCACTTTGTGCCCGCCATCCTCCGCTGCGCCTTCCTGTCTGCTGTAATGCTCGACTACGGATGGCGTTTGACGGACGAACAGAAACAAGTGCGCGCGAGAGAGCATCAAGCAGTTCTGGATGCGGGAGTGAACGAAATCGCTAATTGGCTGGAAGGATCGTCGTCCGAGCCCGCGTGGCCGGTCTTTCCGCTTGGGCGTAATGATGAATCCGACGATCAGGAGGAAGAGGCACCGCGTCCGGCAGTCCATGTGAATTGGCAGTCCGCAGCTCTTTGGTTGAAGCAGGCAAAGCCGCAGTTTGATCCATCAAAGTTTGGTTGGCCGACTGAGATTGTGGCGACCTATCGCAACTGGACCCGCGATGAGAATGGCGCAGGCACTGACGACAAAGATAACAGCGACAAGTCGCCCCAAGAGTGGAACGAAGTGTACTTCGACCTTGAATCACGTTGCCTCAGCGAACAGAGTCCCATGCAGTTGGACACCACGCTTGAAAGTCTTCTCTCTCGTCTGCCGGACAACACACTTTGCTCCTGCGTCTCCGAACTCCTGGTGAGCGTAGACCGTGCCTACTTCGAGCGAAACGCTTTGACAGCAGCTCAAGCCGCACATATCCGCGCCAATCTGATTCAACGCGTGCAGACCACAAAGCTTTACGGTTGGAACAAGGATCGCGACGAGCTCAGCGTCACCATGTACCTTGCGCCCGCACTGGCGACAATCGCGTTCAACGATCGCGGCTTCAGACAGTCGAAGTGCTATCTGCCGACCTCCTTCATCGAGAAGGCAGACGTCTTTCTACCGATTCTTGAGACCTTCTTGCGAGACTGCACCTCGCCCTACCTCGGACTCATGTACCTCAACTTCATGGAGGTCGCTCCTCGACCCGAGCACGCATCGTTCATCGCGACCTGTTCCGGTATCTGGTTAGACCGTTTCCCTGACAGCGATCGTTTTTGGATTGAGTGGCAGTTTGGTGTAAGAATTTGCACGCTCTTGATCTCGATCTTCCAGCAAGCACCCGAGGCGTTCAACGATACGGTCATACCCGAGGTCGAACATATCCTGAGCAAGCTCGTGAGTCTCGGAGTTCCACAGGCCTACGAACTGGAGCAGATGATCTACTATGGTCAGATCTGAGCATCGGGATTTGGAGGAACGCCGCTTGTGCCTACTGAACTCCGCTACAATCCCCGCCGATATGCTGCGAAGATGGGCCTGCACTGTAAGAAATCTCAAGCCCCGGACGTACTGAAACGATGTACTCGACGTGCTCAGTGCGGCTCAGTCCAGCCTTGATGCTCCAGGCCTGAACCTCGCCTGCTGGGGTACTCTCTCGATGCTGGTCGATGACATTGATGTAGAACGCACCTAGGCCGAATCGTACTGGTAGGTGGGCAGAGTTAGATCCGTACCTGCTGTGAGCGGCAACGACGCAAGCGTCAGACCCCAAAGATTACCGTCCCAGACAGGTCCACTCAGTTCAACCTCGATCGGCTTCTTCGTCGCTCCGACCGTCTTCCAACCGGAGATGTGCCGATCGCTATACTTCAGATGAACATGTGGAGAACCATCGCGATCCGTGTCCAGTTGAATGGGGCGTAGATCGTGTGCGCGTAGAAGAAAGCGATCCCGCATGTCGAACTTGCGGCGATCGTATGTGGTATCGCGAAGTCGGCTTCTCGGCAGTAATTCGCCTAGTCGTTCTCAACTGGTGACAACAGGCCAATGCACGTTTCCAGCCCCATCTGCCTCAACGAGTGACTCGACGATTTATCACACATTCGAAATAGGCACGGCAGCGTTAGGAGATTGCACCCCCTCTGTCGTGACAGTTACGCTAACTAATTGTATCTAAAAGATTTCATGGGCGTTGATGGCTAACTACAGCACCCTTGAGCACTCAAAAACACTGGAAAAAACGCAGGTTCGAAATTTCAGCACCCTCTCCAGCACCCTCACCAAATGACGGTGCTGAGAGCCTGACCTCTGCCGTGCATACGCAGTGAGGTCGACTTGGGCAGAGGTCTGTCGCATATGCGCGGTAATCGAATTTCGAGGGTGCGGAAGGGTGCTCAAGCACCCTCCCTTAGCTTCAACTGAAACCAGTCAGAGCACTTGTGGAATTGATTGTTTCCCATTCCTAGACACCACGAAGCTGATGACGACAAGCGCATTTACGGGGAGTAATCCTGAAGGTTGCGCGCAAACCGCTCTCAAAGAGTGCCTTGGCCTGTTGTCGTCATTTGACTGGTCCGTTTCCGATCCAGCGTGGCCCGTTAGCCAAACATGAATTCAGTCGAGGCGATATGTGGAGACTTATGGGTTCTGCGCTCGTTTACTCGCTTCGTCATCTATGGCCGAGTGTAGCGCATGGTCCATACAGCTTTGTCCCCTTCGTTGTATTCTTTGCCATCCCAAGGGGTTCCGCAAACATGCAGGTAGGCAAAGGGAGTGCCCGCAAACATTACCCAGGCGCCCTTATCGCGGACCGTAGTTGGAAGCCCGTACTCCTTTGCATCAAAGGGCCACGTAATCATCCAATGGGGTCCGATTGGTATAGCAGGACTCGTTTTATCGGCCGGATTGGTGTTACTTCTCTGTGTTGCTCCGCAAAGCATGTAAATCATGCCGGGAGATTCATTCGTCGGCTTCGGTTTGCCCTGCATGGCATCCATCATCCATCGCTTGCCCATCGGGTTCATGCACATTGACGGTTCGCCGATTTTATTCTCGTTGCCAGGCACACAAACCCATTCGTTGGTTCCTTTGGCCAAGACCGTTAGTGTCCCATCGGCTCCCAGTTCGGCGACCGTCGCATTTCTGGTCACTTGTTCAGGGCCGGAAAGTCGCGCTCTTGTGATTCTTGGGTCTTCCGCTCGGTCCTGCATCTGTTGCCCTTCCGTTTTTGCGATGAGAAGACTTTGCTTTGCGAAACGTAGGCTTTGGCCGGAACTACTGCTCAATGACGCTGCAGCCCCGATCGTAGCGACGATGAAATCTCTTCGGGTTCCCATTCACGCCCTGACTGTTTAATCCTGGCCGCCAGTGGTGGCAGGAAGGTGTCCATCGACCCAGCTCTTGATATCCACGATGACCGATTCCTTGTCGATGTCGTTAAGAAGATCGTGAAAGCCACCTTCGTAAAGCTTTAGCGTTTTGTCGGTGGAACCGGCCATATCGTAAAAATGCTGGCTGCCGCTTGGCTTGGTGTTCTTATCAAGAGTGCCATGCAGGATCAGAACTGGCAGGGTGATCAGAGAAAACTCCCTCTTCAGTCGCTCGTCAGCCCGAACCATCGCGGCCATCGTCTGGGTTGGCTGAGTCTCATGGGCAATCAGTGGATCATTGTCCATTGTCTCAACGACTTTAGGATCACGAGAAAATCTCTCGTTTGGAAGATGAAGGATATGGGCGTGCGGCGCGACATGGCTCAGTCCCTTGAAAACCGCGAGAGCAAAATCAGGAGCAGGTAACTCGTGGGCAAAACTTTCACAGATTAGCCCGGTCAACTCAGCCTGGTGGTCGAGAGTATAGAGGCATGCGACAACGCCGCCAGCGCTGTGACCGAGCAAAAACATGGGGAGACCTGGGTCGCGCGACTTTACGACTGCTGTAACCGCTTCGACGTCACGCACGTAGTCTCCAAAGGCTTCGACGTAGAAGCGTTCGCCGTCCGAATTGCCACGGCCTCGCAGATCCACAGCGTATACAGCCAGACCATCGGCGACGAACTGTTCGGCCACCCATTCGTAGTAACCGCTGTGGGCATTGAAACCAGGGACGATGACGACGATCGCACGAGCCGTGGCGTCCGGATGCCACGAGCGAAAGAATATTTTTAGACCGCCTTCACCATCGACCGTTTCTTGATTTGTTGTAGCTAGACTTTGCTTCATAGCACGCTCCTTAAGCGAGATTTGTAAAGCTGATTCTCGATCTTCAAAAGGATGCCGACCGCGATCCCACTTGGGCTCGTAGCGCATCGTCCCGACTTGTTCCATTCTTCGTGCGTAATCGACTGCCTATGGCACGTATTGCAAGCAAGTGCAGAACGACGGCCAGTGGCACGAAGAATCCTGGAATCAATAGGAATGGGAATGTACTTATCATTCGATCGGGAACTTCTGAGTGGATCAGATGGAGTGGTCCGGGAGCTGTCAGTATGGCGCGAGTCACAACATTGAGTAGTGCGAGAAGCCCGAGGATGTTCCAAGCACTTGCGAATTTGAGTCCCCATCGCCCACGTGTGGACAACCATGCGATAACGGGTGCCGACAGTCCTATATAGATGTCGATGTTTGCTCCAGCGAAGGTCATCATCCTGGGTACGAGGCCCTCGATCCAGAGTTGATGCAGGAACAACTCCACGCCGATGCGAAAGCATTGTGTGCCCAGGATTAGCCAGAGCGGAAAGGCTAGTACGGCCTGCGCGCTGGCAGACGGTCGCACAATGAAAAAGATGAGGAACAGAAGAACAGGACCGACGACGAAAGCGATTCCCGGCGGCCGCATTTTTGAATTACCGAGAATGCCGAAGTGTGCCATCAGGCCGGCGTAGAGAAACCATACGACGAGGCCAGCCAGCACGCCAAGTGCGACTCGACGATTGATGTAACGGTCAATCATCGCGACGACGAACGTTATCATCAGCGCCACGAATCCGAGAAAGAGTGTCGAGGTCATTTGCAAATCCTAGTGACTGATCTGTACGAATTCTCTCTGTATCGTTACTGTTTTGCGGCCATCAACATACCGAGAGGCAGCAGAGGCCCGATCGGCATAAGATCAAAGGTCAACAGATTGGCTTGTCCAAGGGGCAGCCCTTTAAGGAGCCTGTCCGCCTCGTCGACTGAGTCCACGCTCATCAGGAAGATAACGCCGACCTCTTTCTCTCTCAGCCAGAACTGCTCCATCTTTCCGTCGAGATAGAGTTGCAATGTCGCTGGAACTTCCTTCGGTAGATACTGCTGACGCTGTTCCTGCGACAGAGGCTTCAATGTGCCGACTGCCATTACTTTCATAATTTTCTCCAATAGATAAGGCTTGAAGATTATTCGTGTACGGCAACAGGTGCGCGAAACAGAGCTTCGTTTTTGACTATGTAGTCCATCATCTCGAGTGGCTCCCGGCCGGTAAGCTTCTTCACCATGTCGTTGGTTCCGGAGAAGACCCCGTCGAGGCAATCCTGGCATACGTATCCCATGTGCTGTTGAAAGTACGGCGTAAATCCCAACTCTTTCAGCAGAGTCTTGAACGCTTCGATCTCCATGGGAATGTAGGTGATTTTGTTTCCCAAGACCTGCGTGAGCATGTCCGCAATCTCATACTGGCTCAGTTCGTGTGGACCATAGAGCGGATAAGTCTTTCCCGCGTGTTGGACTGGATCCTTGAGGATGGCGGCGATGACTCTGCCGAGGTCTTCCCCCGCAACAGGGGCGTACCGCGCGTCGCCAAATGCGAGGGGGAGGATCTTCTTATCCCGGATGGCACCTGCCATATACATGATCCATTCAGAAAATAAGGTCGGACGCAGATGGGTGACCGGAACTCCTGAGCGGTCGAGCAGGCGCTCTGCGATCCAATGATTCTGAGCCGCGTGACTCTTAGCAGATCTTCTCGCTGAGGCCTGCGACATATTCACGATGGCACCAACCCCTTGTTCGAGCGCGGCCTGCGCAAAAAAGGCGGTAGCCTCCAGGAGGCCGGGTACCTGAATGGGATAAACAAAATAGGCCCCGGTTATTCCTGTCAGCGCCTCGCTGACCGCTTCGAAATCCGAGAGATCACCTTGTACAACCTCGACGCCCTGGGCACTGAGTTGCTCTGATCGAGCGTCTCTCTTATGAACGAATGCTCGAACGGGTATCTTTAGCGCCAGAAGCGTTTCGATGGCACTACTGCCCGTAGCTCCCGTTGCTCCGGTAATCAGAATCTTTTGGTTTGACATGGGTTTCTCCGTTCAAAGAAGGCAAGGAGCAAGCGACGTCTCTTATCGCCCAGACCAACAATGCCTAAACGAACGGTAGCTGAAGTGTCGACGGCCGCTGGGTCGGATAGGCAACGTTTTAGGACATTCGAGTGTGCAGAGGCATAAACTGAGCCTGGAGCAAATCGAATGCACAAAGTCGGTTTTATTGTGTTTCCTGGATTTTCCCCCATCAACTTCGCCGCCACGAGCGTATTCGAAACCGCAAATTGGCAAATTGGGAAGCCGGAGTACCAACTCACTCTTCTCTCAGAAGATGGTGGTCCGATCGCTACGTCTCTGGGGTCGCAGATTCAGACGGTGTCGTTCAAACGCCGCGCGTTCGACACAATCATCGTTGCCGGCGGCATCGAACCCCCAATCGCTACGCAAGGCTTGGCGAAGTATCTTCAATCGGCTATCCATCGGAGTCAAAGGATAGCTTCCATCTGTACTGGGGCGCTGGTGCTGGCCGAAGCGGGATTACTCGATGGTCGGCGAGCTACTACTCATTGGAACGCTGCAAGAGAAATGAAGCGCCGCTATCCAAGGATCGCCATGGAAGAAGATCGCATCTTTATCGCCGATGGACCGCTATGGACATCCGCTGGCATGAGCGCGGGCCTCGATCTCGCCCTCGCGATGGTGGAGAAAGATCTTGGTGTGGAGATAGCTCGGGCGGTTGCGAGA
>Ga0302233_10002711_pt1 | contig 10873 bp, 8 predicted proteins | sample II_Palsa_N3_1_FD_193516 | JGI IMG/M metagenome (GOLD analysis project Ga0302233, IMG submission 193516) | Peat permafrost microbial communities from Stordalen Mire near Abisko, Sweden - II_Palsa_N3_1 | ecosystem: Environmental > Terrestrial > Soil > Palsa > Peat permafrost | place: Sweden...
ATTTTTCGTCAGGCCATTGGCCGTTAACGTCCAGTGTTAGCGGCGGCGGGGTATTCGGCGATGCGGCCTCATCCAGCCATGCGCGAATGCCCGGAAGATTCTCCTCGCGATCCGACGCCTGCCAGGTCAGCTGCGGCAGTTGACTGGCGAAATACGCCGCATGCTGACCCGTACCGCTGCCAATTTCCAGCACATGTCGACTGTCGGAAAAATAGTCGCGCAGCACGGCGAGAATCGGATCGCGATTGCGGTCGCACGCGGGCGAGTGCGACTTGGTCATGCCGTCAGCGGAATAACCATGAGACGGCCGTGACCGGCGCGGCCGTCGAAAGAACGCAGGTTACTCAGGCTGGGTGGCCGCGCAGCACGCGCGCCGGAAGCAGCAGAATGGCGGTGAGCAGGGCGAAAACGGCGCCCACGATGATGCCGACAAGCCGGAACGGCAGGGCGATGAGCCAGACAATGGGATAAAGCACCAGCGCGAGCAGCGCGAGCGGCCAGCAAAAAACCAGCAGTAACAACCAGAGCACGAACCCGACCATGTCACGCCCTCCGCGTAGTGAGTGAGCAAACTCTAGCGCAGACCGGCGGCGCTGCGTAGATGACTCTCGACACCCCAGCGGTTCTGGCGACGAAAGGTTCGGTAGTTCGGACAGGCATCGCCGGAGATTCAGGCTTTGAGCCGAATCCGGATGACCAGGGCTATCGAATCTTTGCCCACCGTCACAGGATCGCTCGCGGCACCGGCAACCAGATAAGAGTCACCCGCCTGCAGCGTGCCATCTCGCGTTTTGACCTCGCCCTGCGCGGCGTATAGAAGCACGGTGGTCGCATCTAGATGGTGCGCGCCAGGTTCGCGCAGCACGACAACTTCACCGGATGCGTTTGCACGCCGCACCATCAGGTTGAAATCGCGCGTCGGGCCGCTGGTCAGCGCTACTGCCACCGTGGATTCGCCGGCAAACGCGAATGGCACGAACGGCGTATCCAGCGCGTGCGCGCGAGCGTCATCCAGCGTCATCGTGAAGCCGGCGCCATCGATCAGCACGATATGCCGGTCGACACTCGGGAAAGACGAAAACGGCGCATCACTGTTCACCTCGGCCACACTGGTGCGCCAGATGAAATGCTCGATGTCCGCGCCCGCCGGATGGACGGCTATTTCACGGGTGACACCGCGGCCGCTTTTCCAGGCGACCGGGCGGCAATCCTGCGCGCGGATGATGACGGTGCTCATGTCCGGTGCCGATTAATGTTGCACAGACGCAACCGCCATCGCGATTGCGCGTGTCGAAGACGATGCCTGGTTAGCCAAACGGGCGCACGCCGATCAACCAGCCATGCAGCAGGAAGGCGAACGCCACCCATGCCAGCGCACCGATCAGCACGGTCAGCGTGTCACCGCGCAGCGATGCTGGCGGATAGACCACGCCAGCCGCGCGATCCTGTCGACGCAGGCTGGCGAACGCGACGATCGTCCACAGCAGAAAGGCGCCGAACAGCAGCACGTCGTGCAGCATGCCGGTGGCGAGCAGATGGCCGAACGCCCATACCTTGGTGCCCAGCACCATCGGATGGCCAACAGCTTTCTTGAAGCGGTTATGCGGCACGAAAGCCGCTGCCAGCAGCACGAACGCCAGCAGGGTGAAAAATGCATTGAGATGACGCAGCCACAATGGCGGCGCATACAGCGGCACCGGCTGCGCGCGCGCCACGCCGAAGCCCCACACAATCAATGCGAAGCCGATGATCGAGACCAGCGAATACAGCCCCTTCCACGGGCCATCGCCGAGCCTTGCGATCTGCTGCCGGCGCCAACCGGGTGCAATGAAGCGGATCGAATGTACGCCTAAAAAAATAACCAGGCCCAGGATCAGCCAGAGTTCGTTCGACACATTCATCGTGGTGCATCCCGCGCGATGGAGTGCGCCGAGTATAGGCGGCCGTCACCGACGTTGCCGAAGCGTGCAGGTATGCGCTTAGGCATGGCGCTCACGTGACCCGTTCGATCACGCGCTGGAACGGCGGCAGCGCGCGCAGCATGCCGGCGCCGTAGCGCTTCAATATCACCCGGCGATCCAGCAGCACGATGCGGCCGTGGTCGGTTTCATTGCGAATCAGGCGGCCGCAGTACTGCGTGAGCAGTCGTGTCGCTTCGGGCACGCTGACTTCGAGAAAAGGATTGCGGCCGCGGGATTCCAGCCACTCGGCGTAGGTGGCACCGACCGGGTCAGTCGGCACGGCAAATGGCAGTTGCGTGATCACCACGGTTTCGCACAGCTTCCCGGGCAGGTCGAGGCCTTCGCCAAACGAGGCCAGCCCGAACAGCGTACTGCCCTTGCCGGCTTCGATGTCGGCGCAGTGCTCGGCAACCAGCTGCGATTTACCCAGCGAGCCCTGTGCGCGCACCTTGCGCACATGGGCGATCGGCAACTTCTGCAGCACGCGGTCGAGCTTGGCGCGCGAGGTGAACAGCACCAGGTTGCCGGCGTCCCAGTCGAGGTTGTCGGCGAGCCACTCGCTGATCTCTTCGGCGTGCGCTTCGCGCGCTTCGGGCAGCGTGCGCATCGCCGGAATTTCCAGCCGCGCCTGGCTGGCCAGGTCGAACGGCGAGGGCAGGCTGAGGCAGACGGCATCGTCGGGTAGACCGACCGAATCGGCGAAGCCGCGAAAGTTGCCGCCCGCGCTCAACGTGGCCGAGGTCATCACCACGCCGCTGGCATTGCCCCACAGCACGGCGCCGAGCACGCCACCAGCCGACACGGCGGAGGCATGGCAAACCAGCTGTTGATCGCCGGTCAGCGTGACCCAGCGCGCCATCGGCGGCGCATTGTCGGAGTCGCTGGCGGCCCAGGATCGCCAGCAGCGCGCCTGTCGTTCCAGTCGTTCGAGGGCAATGCCGAGTTCGCGCGATAGCGCTTCCTGGGTCGGGCCACCGTCGGTCATTTCGACGACCGTGCGGCGTACCGCACTCAGCCAGGTCTGGATCTCGCCGGTATACACGCTGAGCACGCGCGCATGTTCCAGCCAGGGTTCGGGCAGCTGGCCGAGCGAGCCGCGATACATCGGTTCGGCTTCGGCCGGGTCGGGCAGCCAGCCAAGGCGGATTTCGCGCTCGAGATCCTCCAGCGCACTGCTCAGTTCTTGCAGCTTTTCGTCACCCCGGTCGAGGCTGAGCTTGCCGATCGACTCCTTGTCGGTCAGCGAGTACGCCGCATGCACCTGCCGTCCGAGTCGACTCAATTGGCGCGCGCTGAGATTCATGTAAACCTCGGCGGCGCCACGGTCGATCGCCTTGGCCGGTACGTGATGGCCTTCGTCGAAGATGTACAGCGTCTCGTCCGGCCGCGGCAGGATGATGCCGCCCCAGCCTTCGTCCTCGCCCGGCATGGTGAGGTCGGCCAGCACCAGGTCCTGATTGGCGACGATGATTTCGGCGTCGTCCACCGCGCGGCGCGCGGCAAAGAACGGGCAGACCATGAAATGCGCACACTTGCGGCTGGTGCAGCCACCGGCGCTGGTGGTAATCATTGGTCGCAGCAGGTCGCTTACCGGCTCGGGTGCGGTGTCCATGTCGCCATCCCATTCGCGATGGTCGAACGCGGTGACAAGTTTGCCCAGCGCCTGCTTGTCGCGTAGCGCCGGCGGCTTGATCCAGATCGCCAGATCGGCATCCATCCCGGCCAGGCCCATCTGCGCTGAATCGTTGAGGCTGGCGGCAGCCATCGCCAGGTTGCGCGGGCACAGGTAACGGCCGCGGCCCTTGGCCAGCGCCACTTTCGCCTCGATACCGTTGAGCCGCAGATATTGCGGGATATCCCGCTGCACCAGCTGCTCCTGCAGGGCCACGGTCGCGGTGGCGATCAACAGGCGTTTTTTCTGGAAGCGCGCGACTTCCAGGCCGGCGATCAGGTAAGCCATCGACTTGCCGGTGCCAGTCGGCGCCTCGATCACCGCCACGCCACCGGTCTGGCCCAGCGCCTTGGCGACCTCGGCAATCATCTTTCCCTGCGATGCGCGCGCGCGAAAACCCGGCAAACCGTCCTTTATTCGTGCATAGGAAGCGCGGATGGCATCTTTCGTGCAGTCAGCGAGCATGGATTAGTGAGTAAGCCTGTGACGCGGATGAGGCGTGCGAATGGTCGGGGTGCGGAGAGTCAAGCTAGCGATGTCGATGTACCAGGTCCGCATCGCGGGCGTGCAGCCGCGCGTTCGGCTGACGCAGGAGACTTCATCGCGGGTGCGATGGGACAGTTTATCGGCATTGCCGGTTCGACCCCAGGTTTATGCGCAGTTCGTCACGCGGACGCCGGCTTTATCGCTTCCTTCGAAAGGGTATGCTAGCCAAATGGTGAGTGTTGGCCAGCACGGGCTTGGGGGAGTCCACCGATGAATGATGTGGACGCGAAGCCGGCCAGCGGTTCCATGCACCTGATATGGCTGACCCGGCTGATTGCTGCCAACTCGCCTGAAGAAGTGGCCAAGGTAATAGAGGGCATCATACTGGAGCGCTCCAGCTGCAAGTCCGCCTCGGTATTGTGGTCGCTGGACGAGCCCGGCAAGCATCGCTCGGTTCCCCCGATGGTTATCGACAACGCCGACGACTGGACCTGGCTTTATGCCGTTGCCACGTCGGGTACTGCACGCTGGAACGAGCAGGGCGATCGCATTGCCTTGCGTCTTTGCGAGAAGCCCGAACCGGCCTTGCTGATCGTGACGGTGCATCCGGGCTACGAGCGGGCCAGTATCCCCGATGAACTGAAAGCGCCGATCGCGCTTGCCGGCCAGTACCTGCGCCGTGCGTTGGAGTGGTCCGAACTGCAGTATTCGCATTTGCAGCTGGAGCGTTCCGAAAATCTGCAGCGCGCGCTTTTCGCCATCTCCGATCTGGCCGGTTCGGACCGCGACATGCCCGACATGCTGCGCGGTATCCATGCCATCGTCAGCACGCTGATGTATGCGGAAAATTTCTACATCGTGCAGCTTTACCGTGAGCGGGACACCATCCGCTTTCTGTATTTCGTCGATGTGGAAGATCCCGAAGCGCCCGGCCATGGCCAGGACATGTCGCTGCAGGAAATCGAACACTCGTTGACCTGGTACGTCATCAAGGACGGCAAGGCCCGCATGGGTACCGCCGAGCAGCTGCATGCGCAGGTTTCCGGCCCGGTGATCCAGATCGGCCCGGACAGCCACGACTGGCTCGGCGTGCCGATGCTGCGCGACGGCCAGCCCGGCGGTGCGCTGGTGGTGCAGAGCTACCAGGCGGGCATCAGTTTCACCCAGGACGATCTGAACCTGCTGGAGTTCGTCGGCAGCCATATCCTCACAGCACTGGAACGCAAGCAAACCAAGGAGGATCTGGAACGGCGCGTGGAACTGCGTACGCTGGAGCTGGCGGATGCCAACCGCGGATTGCAGATGGAGGTGCTGGAACGTCAGCGTGCCGAACATCTGCAAACGGCGCTGTTTCGCATCGCGCAGCTGGCGACCGCGGATATCGATCAGGACGAGTTCTACCGCCGCGTGCATTCGGTCGTTGGCGAGCTGTTGAACGCAGAAAATTTCTTTATCGGTTTGCTTTCCGATGATCGTCAACAACTCATGTTTCCGTACGCCGTCGATGAAATCGATCAGCCACCGCCTGGCCGAGCGCTTGGGCGCGGACTCAGTGAGTACGTACTGCACAGTGGCGTGGCGCTGCGCGCTGACAATGCCGACATCGAGCAGATGGAAACACTTGGCGAGATCGCGTCCGGGCGTACCGGCTCGCCGGCGCAGTGCTGGCTGGGCGTGCCGTTGATCGTCGGTGACGAAGTGATCGGTCTGGTCACCGTGCAGAGCTATGCCGCCGAGAACGCCTACGGCCCAGCGGACGAGGAGCTGCTGACCTTTGTCGCCTCGCAGATCGCCAACAGTCTGACGCGCCGGCGCTCGGCCGAGTCGCTGCGCCGCGCCTACGAGCAGCTTGAACATCGCGTGGAAGAGCGCACCCAGGCATTGCGCAAGGAAATCATCGAGCGCGAGCGCATCCAGGATCAGCTCAAGCACCAGGTCATGCACGACTCGCTGACCGGCCTGCCCAATCGCAGTTATCTGCGTGACCGCATCGACCGCGTGCTCAACCTGATCAAGCATGAGCCGGAGCGTCGCTGCGCGCTACTGTATCTGGACGTCGATCGCTTCAAGATCATCAACGACAGTCTCGGCCATCTGGCCGGCGATCAAGTACTGAAAGAGGTGTCGGCGCGGTTGTCGACCTGCGTGCGTCATCCCGATCTGGTGGCTCGATTGGCCGGTGACGAGTTCGCGATTCTGCTGGAGAACATCGAACATGCCTCGGTCGCCACCTCGGTGGCGCAGCGCGTGCTCGATGCGCTCAGTGCACCGATGCCGATTGCCGGCAAGGAGTTGCAGCCGACCGCCAGCGTGGGCATTGCCATTGGCGACGGCCATTACCACGATGCCGACGAAGTGCTTCGCGACGCCGACATCGCGCTGTACCGGGCCAAGGAACTGGGCCGAAAACGCTTCGAGCTGTTCGACGAGACGCTGGCAAAAAACGTGGTCGACGTGCTGGCGATGGAAGTCGATCTGCGCCAGGCGCTGCAGCACGAGCAGTTCGAGCCGTACTTCCAGCCGATCTGTCGGCTCGATGGCGGCCAGGTGGTGGGTTACGAGGCGCTGATCCGCTGGAACCATCCGCAGCGCGGGCTGCTGCGGCCGGCCGACTTTCTGAAGATTGCCGAAGACAGTGGTTTGATCGAGGAAATCGACTGGCGCATGTTTGGTCTGAGCTGCGGCCTGCTTGCCAACCACGGTTCGGACGAGACGTTCATGACCTTCAACGTGTCGGCACTGCACCTGCGCCATGCGGATTTCGACACACGGCTAATCGAACTGCTGAAAAAAACCGGCCTGCCGCCATCACGACTGGTTGCCGAAGTGACCGAGGGTGCGCTGCTCGACAACCCCGACCGCGTGCGCGCTACGCTCGACCGGCTGCGCAGCATCGGCGTTGGCGCGGCGCTGGATGATTTCGGTACCGGCTATTCCTCCCTCAGCTATCTGCATTCACTGCCGCTGCGCATACTGAAGATCGATCGCGCGTTCGTGCTGGAGCTGGACCAGGAAGGCAATACCAACAGCACGACCGTAGTAGCGGCGATTCTCGCGCTGGCGCGCGCACTGAATATCAAGGTGATTGCCGAAGGCATCGAGACCGAGGCGCAGCGCGACGCGCTGCTGGCGATGGGGTGCGAGATGGGTCAGGGCTATCTGCTCGGCCGGCCCGCACCCATCCGGCAATGGCTGGAGCCACACGCGCCAGCCAGCTAAACCTTCTCAGGCCGGGTGGGTGATCTGCCGCAGCGCCTGTTCGAACGCCTCTGGCGGCTGGCCGCCGGAAATCAGATGGCGGTCGTTGATGATCGTGGCGGGCACCGACTGGATGCCGTGTTGTAGATAGAACTGTTCCTGCGCGCGCACCTCGTCGGCGTAGATATCGCCATCGAGAATGCGCTTTGCCTCGGCCGCATCCAGGCCCACTTCTACGGCCAGTCGTTGCAACACCGTGTGGTCACTGACGTCATCACCATCGGTGAAATACGCACGCAGCAGCACCTGTTTCAGTGGCACGTGCTTGCGTTCGATTTCGGCCCAATGCAGCAGCCGATGGGCGTCAAACGTGTTGTAGACGCGAGTGTTGCGATCCATGCGAAAGGTAACGCCCAGCGGCGCGCCACGGGCGCGGATGTTTTCCCGATTCGCATCGATCTGCTCGGCCGTGCTGCCGTACTTGCGCATCAGGTGCTCGGTGGAATTCTCGCCTTCGCGCGGCATCTGCGGGTTCAGTTCGAACGGCTGGAAGTGAATGTCGGCAGCGACTTCATCGCCGAGATTCGCCAGCGCCTGCCGCAGTGAGGCCAGCCCGATCGCGCACCATGGGCACGACACGTCGGAGACGAAATCGATCTTGATCGGAACAGGTTTCACCGGGGCCGGTTTGGCAGCGGCAGCCTTGGTTTGATCGGTCATGGAAACACCTTGCTCGAGCGTGCGCATCGCCGTGGACGATGCCGGTAGGAAACCAAGATATAGGGACGCTCGCCGCGGCAATCAATTCCGCGTCGGACGATCGATGCCTTCAGCCTGTCGCGATGCTCAGCGCCACCGCTTCGGCCACCTTGATGCCGTCGACGGCGGCGGAAAGAATGCCGCCAGCGTAGCCCGCGCCTTCGCCCGCCGGATAAAGACCAAGCGTGTTGAGGCTCTGGAAGCTGTCGTCACGCTTGATCCGCACGGGCGACGAGGTGCGTGTCTCCACTCCGGTGAGTACGGCATCGTGCAGGGCAAAGCCCCTGATCTGTCGATCGAACGCGGGCAGTGCTTCGCGGATGGCTTCGATCGCGTACGCGGGCAGTGCGCTGTCGAGACTGCCCAGCGTGACCCCTGGCTTGAACGAAGGCTCGACCTCGCCAAACTCGCGTGACGGTCGTGCGGCGATGAAGTCGCCGACCAGCTGGCCCGGCGCATTGTAGTTTTCGCCACCCAGGGTATAGGCGTGACTTTCCAGCGCCCGTTGCAGCGCTATGCCGGCCAGTGGGTGGCTATGACCGTCGGCGGATGCGCCATCGAACGGTGCAAAGTCGGCGGGTTCAATACCGACCACGATCGCGGCATTGGCGTTGCGCTCGTTGCGCGAGTACTGGCTCATGCCGTTGGTCACCACGCGGCCGGGCTCGGACATCGCTGCGACCACGGTGCCACCGGGGCACATGCAGAAGCTGTAGACGGAACGTCCCTTGCCGGCGTGATTACCGGTGGCGTGATGCACCAGTTTGTAATCGGCGGCGCCGAGAATCGGATGGCCGGCCTGTGCCCCGAAGCGCGCGCGGTCGATGATCGACTGTGGATGCTCGACCCGAAAGCCGATCGAAAAGGGTTTCGCCTCTAGGTAAACATCGCGCGCATGCAGCATCTCGAACGTATCGCGCGCGCTGTGGCCGATGGCCAGCACCACGTGGTCGGCGCGAATTTCTTCGCCACCTTGCAGGGTTACGCCGCGCACCTGGCGCGCGCCTTTGGCATCGGTGTCGATCAGCAAATCGTCGACGCGGCTGGAGAAGCGAATCTCGCCGCCGAGTGACTCGATGGTGGCGCGCATGTTCTCCACCATCGTCACCAGCCGGAACGTGCCGATGTGTGGTTTGCTGACATAGAGAATTTCTTCCGGCGCGCCGGCCTTGACGAACTCGGTCAGCACCTTGCGGCCGTGATGCTGCGGATCGCGGATCTGGCTCCACAGTTTTCCGTCGGAAAACGTGCCCGCACCGCCTTCACCGAACTGGACGTTGGACTCCGGATGCAGATTGCGTTTGCGCCACAGGTCCCAGGTGTCCTTGGTGCGTTCGCGCACAGCTTTGCCACGATCGAGGATGATCGGACGAAAACCCATCTGCGCCAGAATCAGGCCGGCAAACAACCCGCACGGCCCGGTGCCTATGACGACAGGACGCAGCGGCAGCTTAGATGGCGCCTGTGCCACGAAACGGTAGCTGGTGTCCGGCGTCGGGCCGATGTTCTTGTCATCGGCAAAATGCTGCAGCAGTTCGGTTTCGCACGGCGTGTCGATATCCAGCGCGTAGATCAGCAGGATCGCCCCGCGCTTGCGCGCATCGTAGCTGCGCTTGGCCACGCTGAAGCTCAGCGGTTCCTTCGCGTCCAGCTTCAGGCGCGTACGGATCGCCTTGGGCAACGCTTCGTCGGCGTGGTCCAGCGGTAGCTTGAGGTCGGTGATTCGCAGCATGACAGAGGAGTAGTCGATCAACGCGGGTGAGCAGCCTGGCTCGGTCGGCTATTGTCGGTGCGATGATGCAGGTGGACAAGGCGCGGTTCGATGAGCGCCGCGCGCTGCCCAGCGAAGCGGCCCGGATGAAGCCATCCGAAACGCTGCATGTGTCAGCTTACGGCTGGCTCCACTGCTCCACGCGACCGTTGCGATCAAACTCGACGCTGCGACCGTGTGTGTCCGGGTAATACCAGGTCGAGGACATCGGCAGCACGCGCGTGTCGCCGGGCTTTCCGAGCAGCGCGGTGACTTGGCTGATCGTCATGCCGCGATGCAGGGAGCCCCAGTCGGCGGCGGTTGGAGCTGAAGGAGCGGGAGCCTGCGTTGGCGACGTCATCGCAGGTTGCGCGGCAACGCGCGCGGCCGGCGCTGCGGAGGCAACGGGTGTCGTGCCAGGCTTGATGCCTTGCAGCTGTTCAAGCGTGGACACACGCGCTTCCAGATCGCGAATGCGCTGATCGGTGGCCGCATCGGTGGTTTGAGCCACCCCCAAGGCGCTGTAACCCAAACCCAGAACCATCCACGTTGCCATTGCCAATGCATGTCGCATAACGCCCCCGAGGTCCGAATATAGACGGAGCGTAGCAGCAAAATACCGCACTCCAGCGGTCGTCGGGATCAGCAGGTTGCGGCGCCTTGGTTCGAGAGCTGGCTAGAAAAGCGCATCTGCCTGCGGAGATGAAATGACCGGAACCGGCGTGTCTGGCAGTCGTGGCGAAAACGCCTCCGTACGTTACCGTTCCAAAATACGCGTAACGACGGCGCTTCGCCGTCGTTACGCCGCGCATCAGGGTTTGCCGGTGAAGTCCTGCTTGCCGAGTTCGGAACCGGCTTCGCGCAGGATGTTGTAGGCGGTAGTGCAGTGGAAAAACAGGTTGGGCAGGACGAAGTGCAGCAGGTAACCCTGGCCTTCGAAGTTCAGCTCACCGTTGCGGGTCTTCAAAACGATGGCGCGCGCTTCGCTGCCGTCGATCTGCTCGGGGGTGAACGTCTTGATGTACTCGATGGCGCGGGCGATGCGGG
>Ga0302233_10002712_pt1 | contig 10872 bp, 7 predicted proteins | sample II_Palsa_N3_1_FD_193516 | JGI IMG/M metagenome (GOLD analysis project Ga0302233, IMG submission 193516) | Peat permafrost microbial communities from Stordalen Mire near Abisko, Sweden - II_Palsa_N3_1 | ecosystem: Environmental > Terrestrial > Soil > Palsa > Peat permafrost | place: Sweden...
ATCCAAGAGCTGGCTCATATCGAAATTTCGATAGACCTCATCGCGGATGGTGACGATCTCTATGAAGCCGGGCTATCGTCATTGAATACCATTCAATTGATGTTGGCGATCGAAAAACATTTCGACATTGAAATCCCGGATCGGATGCTCAACCGCCACTTGTTCCAGAGTATCGACTCACTCGCCGAGGCAGTCACGCAATTACAGCGTGACATGCATTCTGTATGAGCCTCCTTGAATTTGCCTCCGGCACCCGGCGTGCGGTACCGCCGCCCGTATCGCCATCGTTGCCGTTACCCGCGCCGAGGAAAATGGATAAGTCCCGATTGGAGCAAGCCGCATACACGGTCGCGCAAATCGCAGCCCAGTTCGCTGACGCTGTCGATCGAGAGGCAAGATTTCCGCTCGAAGCACTGAATGCCATGCGCGAACAGCATCTGCTTGCTGCGATGGTGCCTCAAGAACACGGTGGCAGCGGCGCATCGCTGGAAACTATTGCATCGATTTGCCAGATCCTGGGCCGGGCATGCGCATCGGCCGGCATGGTGTTTGCCATGCACCAGATCCAGGTCTCCTGTCTGGTCGAGCATAGCAAGCCGGGAACCTGGCACCACGGCTTCCTCAAACGGTTGGCCCAACACCAATGGCTGCTGGCGTCCGCAACCTCCGAAGACGAGGTGGGCGGCAATCTACGTAAAAGCCGCTGCGCCATTGAACCGCTGCTCACCTCATTCACCCTGCACAAGCTCGCCCCCACCATCTCATACGGCGCCCATGCCGATGCGATACTGGCTACGGCCAGACGCGACCCCGACGCGACCTCGAGCGAGCAGGTATTGGTGATCTTGTTGCGCGAAGATACAACCCTGACTCGTCGCGGTAGTTGGGACACCTTGGGAATGCGCGGCACCTGTAGCGAAGGCTTTGTGCTCGATGCTCGCGGACAATTGGAACAGGTATTCTCGGTGCCGTTCGCGCACATCGCCGAACGGACCATGGTACCCGTCTCCCATATCCTTTGGGCGGCACTCTGGACCGGCATCGCCAACGATGCGTTCCAGCGAGCCCATCGCTATTTCCGTGCACAAACGCAAAACCAAGGCGGTGACAACGGGCCGGCCGGCCGGCGCATTGCAGAAGCCCTGGCCCTGGTGCAGGCGATGCAAGGACGTGTGGACGGCGTGTTGCGCCTCAAGTCCCAAGCAAATCACGAGCGTTCCTGGTCGGAATCAATGGCCGCTGCGGCCGAGATTAATACCCTGAAAACCTTTGTGTCGAGCACCGCGCTACAAGTGGTGCATCACGCCATGATGATTTGCGGAATGGCTGCTTACAAAAACGGCACGCCCTTCAGTTTAAGCCGGCATCTCCGCGATATTTACTCCGCGCCGCTAATGATCAACAACGACCGTATCGATTCGAACACCGCGAATCTTATGCTTGCACAACGTCCTGCATCTCCGGAGAGAGATTAATGAGTAATCCCGCCATGACTTCAAGCCAAGCCCTCACGCCAGCCGATACCTGCGATGATCGAGCCGGCGTCAATCCCCTGAGGGATGCCTTGATCGATGCCGGATTGCTGTTTTCAACAGGCGTACAAGGCTTGTTTGGCCGCAGCGAACCATTTGAACGTGTGGTCGAAGCACTGGACGCATTGATTACGCGTCTGGGCGCGGATCAACAAGCCGAAGTATTACGCTTCCCGCCGGCCATGAGCCGCACTGAATTCGAACGTAGCGAATATTTGAAGGGCTTCCCGCAGCTCGCCGGCACCGTGCACAGCTTTTGCGGAGGCGAGCATGAACAGCAGCGTGTTTTGCAATGTCTCGAACGCGGCGAGGATTGGACCGAATACCAGAAGCCGACTTATGTGGTGATGACACCCGCCGCCTGCTATCCGATCTATCCGGTGATGGCACAACGAGGTCCGTTGCCCGAGGAAGGCCGCATTATCGACGTGTTCTCATATTGCTTCCGTCACGAGCCATCGCTCGATCCAACCCGGATGCAAATGTTCCGGATGCGTGAATATGTGCGACTCGGCACACCGGAGCAAATTCTTGCATTCCGCAGCGATTGGCTCGAGCGCGGTACGCGTATGATCGAAATGCTCAAGCTCCCCAACAGCATTGACCTCGCCAATGATCCGTTCTTCGGTCGCGGCGGCAAGATCGTCGCACACAGCCAGCGTGAAAAGAATCTCAAGTACGAGCTGTTGATTCCCATTGAAAGCACGGACAAGCCCACTGCCTGCCTCAGTTTCAATTACCACACAGATCACTTCGGTCTACTATGGGATATCAAAACTCACGAACTGGACGTGGCCCATACCGGTTGCGTCGGCTTCGGCTTGGAACGCCTGACCTTGGGTCTGTTTAAGCACCACGGCTTTGACATCTCGGCGTGGCCGCAAGCAGTTCGCGATGTGCTGTGGAGTAATTCATGAGCTCGACGCAGCTCGCTGCAAGCAATTCCCTCGACATGGTATTGCACGAGGCGAGCCGGCGCGCGCAAGGTTATCGCCCGCATTTATTGCACGGATCGCATATGGTCCGAAAGCAAAGTAATTGCTATGTCGATCTCTGGATCGAGCTGCTGGCGCAATGGGGATTGGACCCGCATGCGGCATTGCCCTTCACGCTCACGCAGGACTTCGAAGAGGATCAATTCACCTTCTTCAAATTCCCTCTGGAGGATCTGGAATTACTCTATGGCGTGGTGGTGCAAGAACACGGCATCTTCGAACCGCTGCAGATGCATATCGAGCATCAAGTCAAGCGCGGTCATGTCATGCTGGTTGAAGTCGATGCATGGCATTTGCCGGATACGCGCGGCATCACCTATCAGCAGCAACATACCAAAACCACCATCGGCATCGACGTCATCGACCAGGCTCATCGACAACTAGGTTATTTTCATAATAGCGGCTACTACCTGGCCGGCGGTGCCGACTATGACGGTTTGTTGGAGTTGGCGACACCGTCTAGTTTGTCCCCCTATGTCGAGTGTGCCAAGCGCCGCTTTAAACCACTGGAAGGCGCCGCCCTGCGGGAAGCGTCATTTGCATTATTTCAGCGGCATCTGCAGCGGCGGCCGAGCGCCAACCCCATCGTCGCGTTTCGGCATGCGCTGGCACGCGATGCCGCGGCCATTGCCTCTCGACCGATGTCGTACTTCCACGCGTACTCGTTCAATATCTTCAGACAACTCGGTGCCAATTTCGAATTGCTCGGACACTATCTACGCTGGCTGAATCTGGACGGCCGTAGCGACCCCGGATTAATCGCGAACATGGTAGCTGCATGCAACCGCATCGCAACCGAATCGATGGTGCTGGAATTCAGACTGGCCCGGGCCTGCTCGCGCGGCAAGGAAGATCGTGGAGAAAGTAGTCTCGACGTACTCGAACATGCCTATACCGTCCTGTTCGATGGCCTTGACGAGGCATTTCCGGTAACACGCATCGAACCTTACGCCGAAGTGGCTGCCCAACAATCACAATACAATCTTGCTCTCGATGCTTGATGCATTTGCCACGCTTGCGCAACCTCACTCTCCGGCAGCAAGTACATCTCCCGCACCCCACATAGGCAGCTGGGAGATGTGCGTGACGCCTGCGGGTACCATAGCGCGCCCGCAGGATTTGACCCACTTGGATCGAGGCGAATGGATCAATGCACCGGTGCCGGGTACGGTCGCGCAAGCCCTGATGCTGGCGGGCCGGTTCGACCCGCTCAAGCCGACGCCTTTGGGACAAGCCGATTACTGGTATCGCCTGAGCCTGCCGGCCGCCGGGCGCCGCCGCCTTAAGTTGCATGGCTTGGCGAGTATTGCCGAGGTCTGGTTCGGCGGCGTCAAGTTATTGTGCTCGACCAATATGTTCATCTCGCACGAGCTGACTCTCAACCTCGCGTCGGATCGACGCGACGTGTATCTCTGCTTTCGCTCGCTGGACAGCTATGTACGAGCCGCGCCACCGGCCGGACGTGCGCGCTGGCGCACGCGTCTCATCGATATGCCCGCCTTGCGCACAGTACGCACGACTTTGCTCGGTCATATGCCCGGCTGGTTTCCGTCAATCGAGCCGATCGGTCCATGGCGCGCCATCGACGTGACCGACCCGGACGGCCCGCTGCGCATCGAATCTTATTCGCTACGCTCAACGCTTCAAGGCCGGGACGGATCGATAGCGCTCACCCTCGGCTTGAGCGCTCCCATCGATAACGCCTGCCATGCCCGTCTGATATGCGGCGGGCATGAAGCGCCGCTCGAGCAACACGGTCCCTGCACCTTTAGCACCCACCTCACCTTGAGCGACGTCAAGCTATGGTGGCCGCATACCCATGGCGAGCCGGCGCTGTATGAGGTCGCGGTGCATCTCGGGGAAATCGCACTGCACGTGGCGTACACCGGCTTTCGCAGCATCGCGCTCGAGACGGGTCCCGACGGGCAAGGCTTTTCCTTATCGGTCAACGACGTACCGATCTTTGCGCGTGGCGCATGCTGGAGCAGCGCCGCACCATTGACCTTACACGCCGACGAGCCAAGTTATCGCGATTATTTGCTGCAAGCGAAAGCTGCCGGATTCAATATGATACGGGTGAGCGGCATCCTGACTTACGAAGCCGATTACTTCTATACCCTATGCGACACCCTGGGGTTGATGGTTTGGCAAGATTTCATGTTTGCCAACTTCGACTATCCGTCGGCCGATGCGAGTTTTATCGAATCGGTCGAAGCCGAAGCGGCGCAATTTTTGACGCACCACGCAGCCGGCCCTTCGCTCACGGTGCTATGCGGCGGCAGCGAGATTGCGCAACAGGCTTCCATGAATGGGCTTGCGCACGCTCAACGGGCAGTCGAATTGACCGCGGACACGCTTGCCAAGTTGAGCGCGCTGCATCGCCCGGACGTCATCTATGTATCCGATTCGCCTTCCGGCGGGCCACTACCTTTCTACCCACGCGCAGGTATTTCGCATTACTACGGTGTGGGAGCCTATCTTAGACCGCTCGACGATGCTCGCCGGGCTGATGTGCGCTTTGCCAGCGAATGCCTGGCATTTGCCAATCTGCCGTGCGATGCAACGCTGGATGCCCTTGGCACTGCTGTAGCTCATGAGCCCGCCTGGCGCCACGGTGTGCCGCGCGACCCTGGCGCATCGTGGAATTTCGAGGATGTGCGCGATCATTATTTGCGCGAGCTATACGGCCAAGATGCCGCACGCCTGCGCAGTCATGACCCGTCTCGCTACCTTGAATTATCGCGTGCCGTGGTGGCCGAGCTTGTCACCGAGACATTGTCGGAGTGGCGCAGGATTGGTTCGCGCTGTTCGGGAGCACTCGTCTGGCAGCTTCAGGATGTTGTCCCCGGCGCGGGCTGGGGCATGATCGACGCTTACCGCCGTCCGAAATCCCCATGGTATGCAATGCAACACGTCTTGCAGCCGCAGCAGATCCTGCTGACTGATGAAGGTCTGAATGGCCTTGATATACATCTGCTCAACGATAGTCCGCAAGCACTCGACGTCCAGGTCGAAATCGTTGCGCTACGCGACGGTAAAGTTCCGCTGGCGCGTGCGCACCGCGAAGTCCGCGTCGCGGCCCATGGTGGGCTCCGACTCAATTCGGCCGACCTGCTGGAACGCTTTTTCGACTTCAGTTATGCCTATCGCTTTGGTCCGCGAGCGCATAACGCGGTGATTGCTTCGATGTATAGCGCCAGTGGAAGCTTATTATCGCAGGCCTTCTATTTCCCCGAGCGCACCCAGTCCGGGGTATTCGAGCGCGGCGAGATTGGCCTGGAAGCTCATACGGAGTGTTGCGATGGGCAATGGTGGCTGACGATTCAAAGCCGCTGCCTGGCGCGTTACGTGCAAATCTCCGCAGCAGATTTTCTGCCGCAGGACAACTGGTTCCATCTCGCCCCCGGCACTTCGGCGCGCGTGAAATTACTCCGTCACGATGCTATCGCGCGGCATCCCTTTGCAGCGGTCGATGCCGGACTCCGTCAAGCGGAGAAAAATTCGATCGAAGTGCGCGCCATGAATTCAAATCAAACTATTCGTCTGAGGAGCATGAATTGAAAGCGATAACCTTCGATGGTTGCCTGGGCTGGCTGCATGAGGGATGCTCCGCATACGGCGTGGTGCTGTGCGAACCATTGGGACACGAAGCATTATGGACCCACAAACTGATGCGGGCATTTGCCGAGCGTCTTGCCGACGAAGGGTTATGGGTATTGCGCTTTAACTACCCCTGCGCCGGGGACTCGCTCGGCGACGATATCGATGCCGAGCGCTTTTCCAAAAGCGTCGATAGCATTCATCGCGCCATCGCGACCTTGCGCGCGCATGCGCCGATCTCCGACCTGACCTTGCTTGGCATCCGCGCCGGCGCATCGTTTGCGATGCTCGCGGCCGCCGCTGAAAACGATTCGGGTGGAGCCTCCAAGGTGGATGCACTGGTTGCCCTTTCGCCGGTTGTACGCGGCCGCTCTTATATGCGTGAATTGTCGCTGATCCAACAGCAATGGCTGGAAACGGCCCCCCCGGCGGTCCAACAGGAATATCTGAAAGAACACTGCGTGAGCATCTTGGGGCATCGCTATCCGACCGATCTGGTCGATGAAATACGTGCGCTTAATCTGTCCGATGCGGTCAACAACGCAAGCTCATTACCTCGGGCCGTCTTGCTGGTCGACACGAATCAAGGCGATAGTCCTGCCTTGTGCACGGCCTTGCAAAGTCGCGGCGTAGAGGTCAGCAGCGAGGTCTTTCTGGAGTTTCCGGCGACCATGCGCGAAGGCACCCGTTCGCGGCTTCCGCTCAAGACCATCGATTCCATCGCGCACTGGATTGTGCAGCGCATGCAAGACGGCGCACCGACCGCCGGACATGATACAGAGCGGGCAAAATCATACGAGTCTGCGGGCACACCCGTGGCTCTGATCGCCAACGGTATCAGCGAAAGTCTGGTCAGCGTGGGCCCGGCACAGTTGAGCGGGATTTTATGCGGCCCCACCGAAATAGCTGCGGCCCGTCCCGGATCACCGACTTTGCTGATCGCCAGTACCGCTTCGAATCCGCGCACCGCGGACGGCCGCGTTGCGGTGCGCCTGGCCAGGGAAATGGCGCATCACGGCATCACCACGCTACGCGTTGATATGCGTGGCATCGGCGACAGCGGTGCGCAAGCCACGGACGACCAATCAGGTATTCCGTATTCGGATCGGGCCATTGAGGATATCGCCACGGCGGCAGATTGGCTTGCAGCGCAAGGACATCGAGACATCATTGCCTTCGGCATATGCTCAGGCGCCTATGCATCGCTGCATGCCGCCACGAAAACCACATCCCTTGCCGGGGTTATCGCAATTAATTTGGCACGCTTTATTTGGCCGCGGGGCATGACTTTGGACGATGCACGCAAACAGCAGACCAATTCCACGCGCGGTTATCTGGCCTCGGTACGCAACTGGCGCAAATGGCGTCGACTGATCTGCGAGCGACGCGACCCGCGCCCGGTTCTGCGCGAGCTCGGGAAAGTTCTGATAGGCCGCATGGGCCGGCCCTTGGTGCGTATCGCCGAGCGTTTCGGCTGGCAGCCTCCCGCCGGTACTGCTCTGGGCATCATCCATCATCTGGCGCGGCGTGGCGCCAAAGTGCTATTTGTCTATGGAGAGTTCGATCCGGGTGTCGACGAGTTGAATCGCTATTTTGGGCCGGTGCGCCGTGCATTCAAAAGATGGCGCCAGGTCCGGGTCCGGACCATGCGGCAACTCGACCATTCCTTATATGGCACAAGTGGCGCCGACGCGGTGATTGATCTCTGTGTTGAGACCTTGACGAGTTGGTCCGAATGGAAGACTGAAAACTCCCCCGGCTCCAATCGCTGGTACCAAAAACTCAATCCGACTGTTTGCACGAGCGAATTTCTATAACTTTCCGCTGCGAGGACGCGCAATGCCGTATGCGTCCATCCATCGATACAGGGTCGCGCGCGACACGCCTAATTCCCGTGCCGCGCCGGCAAGCCGTCCTCGATTGTGCAGTAGAGCCAGTTCGATCACCTCGATTTCAACGGCTTTCCGGGCCGCCGCAACCGATAACGACGGGCTATTTACGTGATGTTGCAATTCCAGGTCACGTGCGGTGATCAAGCGCCCCTCGGCCATCACGAGCGCACGCCGCACGCGATTGATAAGCTCGCGCACATTACCCGGCCAGTCGTGTTTATATAGCGCCGTAACCGCATCGGCTGAAAACCCTCGGACATGATGAGGTGCGTCGGCTTTGAAACGCTTGAACATATGCAAGGCCAAGGTTTCGATATCCTTGCCGCGCGAACGCAAGGGCGGTTGTTCGACGCGGAGTACGCACAGGCGGTGAAACAGATCGGCACGAAAACGTCCTTCTGTCATCGCATTCTCCAAATCGATATGCGTCGCCGAGACGATTCGGACATCGACAGAAATACTGTCGTTGCCGCCCAGCCGGCGTATCGTCCGCTCTTGCAAGAAGCGCAATAAACTGGCCTCGCTGTCGAGCGGCAGATCGCCGATTTCGTCGAGAAACAAGGTGCCGCCATTGGCCATTTCAATATGCCCGATCTTCCGAGTATTGGCTCCTGTGAAAGCGCCACGTTCATAGCCAAACAATTCGGATTGCAACAGATGCTGAGGAATCGCACCGCAATTAATTGCCACGAAAGGGCCCGCGCGACGCGGCGAATTCGCATGAATTGCGGCAGCGGTGAGTTCCTTGCCGGTACCCGTCTCGCCCGACACAAGCACCGGCGCATCGGTGCGTGCGACGCGGCGAATGGTATCGAACAACTGCAGCATCGAATCGCATTCGCCGATCATGCTTCTTTCATCGGGCGAAGATATCACGGTGGCCGGGCTGGAAAGACTTGCCATTCCATAGGCATGACCCACCGCATCCGCAATTCGATCATGCGACGACGGCAAGGTGATAAAGTCGAAACAGTGATCGCGCAACAAGGTTCGCACGGCAGGGACGTCGGCTTGAGACGCTTCGACCAACGCCACCCAAGCCACATTACGCAGCGTGGCGCAGGCCTTGGAAATTTCGAACATTGCTTCAGTCGGCATGGTACTTAGATCAAGAATTCCGCTCTTGATCTCATGCGTTGCATGCTGCATCTCGCCCACATCAGTGATGATGGAAACTTTCCAGTCACGGCGCTTCAACTCTCGCTGCAAAATCACAGACGGCGTTTGGCTGCAGTAAATCAGTCGACGCGGCTGGGACGTTCTCAACGCCAACTCTCCAAGAGCCATCTGCATCACTGCGCACCCTTAAAATAAAACCTGCATTTCCTCGATCGAAATGCATATGAAAAACAATTTTTCATAGTTCGGCATACAGCCGGCGGGAAGGCGAGCGATCGCAGTTTCATGATGTCTTGGATTCTGGTGACGAAGCGTCGTTTGTGATCGTCGACGTGCGTCCAGACGATTTCAATCGGATTCGGTCGACACTGCCGATCCGTCGATGCACGAGGATCCGGCAGTATTCGGTGAACCAACGCCGAGTGCTTCCTGATTGATATACGGATCAACTTTACTGCGGTCCAGCATCACCACGCCATCGGATATCAATAGAGTTGGCTTTCACGGCGAACGCCGGTGGATACGGACTACGCTCACGTCAAGCACCCGGAGGATTCATGCCTCGAATCCAAACTTATTTGGCACTCTTGCATAAATCATACAGCGCTATCCGTCAATCGATTGTCAAATACTGTTAAGCAAGCATTACAAATTTGTTAAATAGATGCGGCTCCGCCGGTCTGCCACATCTTCCTTGCCCTGGCGGCAAAAGTGCCGCTAAACAGACCCAGAATGAAGCTGCCGATGGCGACAAAAGCAGGTATTTTCGGCGACAGAAATTGAGTGGCGATGGTCGCGGTGATGAAATATTTCGTGAAGAAAATCGCCATCATCAGTGCCAGCGGAACATAGCTGCCGGGAATCGAAAACCGTCCACTATCGCTGAGATACCTGACACCTCGCGGCTGCTGCAAGGCTCGATTGAGCAATAAAGCCAGCACCACACCGATAGCCCAGAAAGCATAACCCGTCACGCTCAGGCCGAATGCCGACCAGACGCTAAATAAGGACAAACCTATCATGGCCACCGGTACGATAAGCAAACTGGCTTTTGCCACTTCACGCGCCTTACTCTGGACATAGCCGAAGTAAAGCAGAATAAAGAAAACACCAAATACCCAGGTCGGTGTTAGATGAAACATTTCTGACATATTGATTACCCTTTTTAAAAACTGATACGCATACCTAATGTCAGTTGCTGAACAATGTAAGATCCGAACTCCATGCCGCCGATATCGCTGGTCAGTTGCCCAAACAGGCTGTATCGCTTGCCGATACGATCTTCCAGGATGCCGGTAAAGCGCATACTGCGATCCCCCAGGCTGCGGGTCAGACGCAATGTCAAATCCATCCCAGGCGTCAAGTCCGGATGGAAATACTGCATAAACAGATAATTTTTGCCCAGCAAAATGCTATCGGGCTGCGAGGCTCGCGCCAATAGTTGCATCGCCGATCCGGCGTTCGCTGTGTCGATCTGGCCGGCGGCGCTGGCCGTCAACGACTGGTACATCGCATTTTCCCCATGACTCCAGCCCTGGTTATTATTGATGTACTCCATCGTCAACGTCGATCTGGACGGCAGTGTATAAGCTGTGCCCAAGATGCCGATCCCGGACAGTCCGCCACCCTGCGGCGCACTGAATTGCCACTCGCCATTCGCACCCAGGCTCGGGCGATACTGCGTGCGTCGCGTGCTATAGCCACCTTCCGCATAAACCAGCCAGGCATCGAACA
>Ga0302233_10002713_pt1 | contig 10868 bp, 20 predicted proteins | sample II_Palsa_N3_1_FD_193516 | JGI IMG/M metagenome (GOLD analysis project Ga0302233, IMG submission 193516) | Peat permafrost microbial communities from Stordalen Mire near Abisko, Sweden - II_Palsa_N3_1 | ecosystem: Environmental > Terrestrial > Soil > Palsa > Peat permafrost | place: Sweden...
TTCGGAATCCAGAGCTGTCGTCGCCCAAAAAACAGCCACCAAATTGAATTTAAATTTGTGGTTGTGGTGTGTACGAAAGTGTAACTTCAAAAAAAAAAAAAAAAAATTTTTTTTTTTTTTTTTTTTACAACGGCAAGCTGTCAATCTTGACGCTCTTGATGGGCAGATTTTCGTACAGCCACTGAACGTTGGCGATGGTCGAGGGGTCCATATCTGGGCGCACTTTCTGTGAAATCAAACTGTTTTCAATGCGTGCACCACAAAAAAAAAAAAACTCCACCTACCGTTTCCACGTTTTCAGCGACATCTTCGCGCAGAGTCTGCTCGCGCAAGACTGCGTTGGATCCAAACTCGTGGCACACGCGCGTGTCCAAGATGCGGTACATGACCTTGTCCACACGAAGGATGTATCGCATGAGGATGAAAAAGCACCATGGCATGACACGAACGCGCACACTCAGTTGGGTGCTGCCATTATCGGCCAACTCGTCCTCAAAGAGCACAATCTCGGTGTAGAATAGGATCGGGTCGGGTCTCTTGAGCCGCTCAATGTCGATTTGAGCAGTTGTCTCGGCTGGGGCCTTGAAAGTGAGAGAGCGAGTTCAACGAGAGCATTGTTTTTTTGGGGGGGAGCCTGTACCTGGCAATTAGCACCAAGGGTGCCCGCGTAGGTCGTCGAAAACGTCCAGTCGTACGGATGCAACGTCTTGAGGTCTTCGTGCACGCGTCCCTTGCTGTAGTGCAGATAAGCAAACAAAGACAGAAAAAAAAAAACGTTGACCGCTGTTACTTTGCACGATGCCACGCGTCCGCGTAGGAGACCTTGAACAAATCACGCTTGTTATCGACCAGCTTGAGCGCATCGATTGCGTTGAACGACATCTCCCACCCGCTCTTGTGCTGGACACGCAGCTCGTTGCGAGGGAAGATCATGTCGGGCAGATGCAGGTCCAAGTCCTTTGTGATCCTGCGATATGTCAAGTGCGTTTTAAGGGCCCCGTAGCACCACATCGAGCCTCACTTGTCGTTCTCAGCAGACTTGGCGATGTGGCTCTTGATAGCTCCGATGCGCCAGTCCAGCAGCTCGATTCCAGTCCCGCCCGACGACGGATCGTTCAGCAGCTTGGTTTCGACCTGAGTGCTCATTTTCCACCCGGGCTCCGATGATGACAAAATCTCAGTGGCTTGTGCTTGTCATTGCGCTACTAGCTCAGGTCGCAGCAGCCCATGACAGCGAAGGCGGCTGTGGGTGTGGCAAGGCGTCTCGAAGTAGGAGGAATAAACTTTCTGTGTCTCGTCTCATACACAACGCACGCAGGCCTGTTTGAGGGCGATGTCATCCAACAAGAGCATCTGCACATTATCGAGCCAGCCGCAGAGCCTGCATTTACAGGACCGGCTGGGTGCCACGCACACGAGTCAACGTCAGCGATAGAGGGGGACACAACGATGGTGCCCATCCCTGGCGGCAAGTTCACATTTGGAACAAACCAGGTCAAGATCAAGGAGGACGGCGAAGGCACCAATGGTTCGACAGCTGGAACGAAGCTAACCCCCCCCCCCCCCCGTGTATTAGGACCGGCGAGACAAGTGTCGGTTGCGGATTTCAAGCTCGACGCCACAGAGGTGACCAACCAAGCCTTTGCAAAGTTTATCGAAGCAACAAAGTACAAGACCGACGCAGAAAAGTACGGATGGTCGTTTGTGTTTGAGAGCCTGCTCTCGAAGGACGAGAAGGCCAAGGTACCGATGCGGTTTTATTGCAGCCAGCATTAACAAGGAACGACAACAACAAAAGGTGACCAGCGAGGTGACCGGCGCGCCTTGGTGGGTCAAAGTGGATGGCGCGACCTGGAACCATCCGTTCGGCCCATCGTCGGATCTGAAGGACCTCGAAGACCATCCTGTTGTGCACGTCTCGTACAACGATGCAGAAGCGTTCTGCGAGTGGGCCGGTAAGGGGAGTAGTAAAAAAAAATTTTTTTTTTTGTTTTGAAATGCAAACAAATGAAAAAGGCAAGCGTCTCCCAACCGAGTTTGAGTGGGAAAAGGCGGCGCGTGGCGGCCTCGAAAATCGCACATACCCATGGGGCAACAACCTCTCCCCCAAGGGTGAGCACTTTTGCAACATCTGGCAGGTACAATTTTTATTTTTATTTTTCAGAAGTGCGTTATTGGATTTTAAACTTTTTGGCAACAACAAAGGGCGAGTTTCCTGTCAAAAACACAGAGGAGGATGGATACTTTGGCACCGCCCCAGCCAAGTCGTTCCCGCCAAACGGCTATGGTCTTTACAACATGGTCGGCAACGTGTGGGAGTGGACGACTAGCCCCTTCTATAGCGTCAACAACAAGCTCGACAAGAATCATCCTCAGCCGCCATCACCCATCCTCGTTACCCGCGGCGGGTCGTACTTGTGCCACGATGTACGAGCGATCGCCCTTTTAATAATAATTAAAAAAAAAATTTTTTTTCCTACCATAGTCGTACTGCTTCCGTTACCGCGTCGCCGCTCGCGGCCACAATGAAGTCGAATCTTCCACGGGCAACATGGGTTTCCGTTGTGCCTCGGATTGACGTTTCTGTCTGTTTTTTTCCGTGTACTTGCATTTTTCCCACGCCCCGTGTCTATTTTTGTTTTTCTCGTCAGTTGAGAGGCATGGCACTCCTTTCGCGTTTTGGCACACGAATCGGCAGCAGCCGCAGCAGCACGGCCGCAAACCTGACGCTGCGCCGCTCGTTGGCGGCCGTGGCCGTCGAGGACGACGGCGAGCCGCGCTTCCTGGAAATGGTCAAGCTGTACTTTGACCGCGCGGCCGTGCAGACCAAGCTGGACCTGGGGATCCTCGAGGTCATCAAGCAGTGCAACAATGTCATCCGCGTGAGCTTCCCTATCCGCCGCGACAACGGACGCATCGAGGTCATCCAGGGCTACCGCGCGCAACACTCGCACCACCGCCTGCCGTGCAAGGGCGGCATCCGCTACGCGCTCTCGGTCGACCTGCAAGAGGTCGAGGCCCTCGCCGGCCTCATGACGTACAAGTGCGCCATGGTCGACGTGCCATTTGGTGGCGCCAAGGGCGGCATCCGCATTGACCCGCGCGAGTACAGCGTGAACGAGCTCGAGCGCATCACCCGCCGCTACACAATGGAGCTGGCCAAGAAGGGCTTTATCGGCCCCGGCATCGACGTCCCTGCGCCAGACATGGGCACGGGACCCCGCGAGATGGCCTGGATGAAGGACACGTACCAGATGCTCTTTGGCGACCACGAGATCAACTCGCTGGCCTGTGTTACGGGAAAGGTATTGCTTTTCTTGGATAGCCTCATCTGAAGAAACAAACAAAAAAAAAAAACAATAGCCTCTCAGCCAGGGCGGTATCGCCGGCCGTGTCGAGGCCACCGGCCTCGGAGTCTTTTACGGCGTCTCCAATTTCCTCAAGACTGAGTCTGTTCTCAACCAGCTCAAGCTCACCCCAGGCATCAAGGACAAGACGTTTGTCGTCCAAGGCCTCGGCAACGTCGGTTTCTGGGCGGCCAAGTTCCTCACCCAGGCTGGCGCCAAATGCATCGCTGTCGCAGAGTACAACTCGGCTGTGGGCAATCCCAACGGACTCAACATTGACGAGCTCAACGCCTGGCGCACTGTACGACGTTTTAAATGTGAAAAAAAAAGTTACTGATAATGAAAGCATCTACTAGAGCCAAGGTACCCTCGCCGGATTCCCTGGCTCCACGAGCTTTAGCAACATCATGGATCCCCTGGAAATCGAGTGGTACCGTTTACAACTCGTCTTTTTTAATTCTTACCTTGCTTTTGTAGCGACTTCCTCATCCCCGCGGCCAGCGAAAAACAGATCACCAAGAACAATGCCCACCGCATCAAGGCCAAGTTCATCGCCGAGGCCGCCAACGGTCCTGTAACGCCTGCAGCGGACGACATCCTCACCAGCAAGAACATCATGGTCATCCCCGACATGTTGCTCAACGCTGGTGGTGTCACCGTCTCCTACTTTGAGGTATGTCGCCAAAAGTGCGAAAAATATTATTTTTTTTCCTCAAGTTTCCTGTACAAATAGTGGCTCAAAAACCTCTCGCACGTCCGTTTCGGTCGCCTCAACAAAAAATGGGAGGAGCGCAGCAAGAGCGACCTCCTGTCGCTCCTTCACGACAGCGCAAAGATCGACATCCGCAAGAACTCGGCAGAGTACAAGCGCATCCTCGCCGGACCCTCTGAGCGCGACATTGTCTACAGTGGTCTGGAGGAGACGATGAACAATGCCATCAACGAGCTCTTGACCGTGTCCACCGAGCTCAACGTGCCTCTCCGAACGGCGGCTTACGTCTGCAGCATCCGCAAGATCTATGCAACTTACAAGGACGCCGGTCTCACTCTGACGTAGAAGCAAAGGGCCGGGGAGAATCAGTTCAACATGTTCAACTTTTTTTTTCTTCCATTTCTTGCATGTGCTTTGGGCACACTTTGTCTTCACAAGTTTTTTTTTTTTTAAAAAAAAAAAAAGAAAGATACAAAAACAACAACATACATTTTTTTTTCTTCTTCTTTTGTACGGCAGGTTCCTAAGAGTTGTACGAGTAGATGGACGCATTGTCGGCCACTTCGGCGATCGAGCCTGGGACCGTTTCCTCAGAGTTGGCTGTGGAGATGGAGACTTCCGAATTGACCGACTCCGAAATTGACGGAGCGCGCTTCCGGTTCGCGGGCTCAATTTTATGGCTCTCCTCGGTAAGGTCTTCCTCTGATTTATGGTTCATCACATCCAGATAGTGTAGCATGCCTATCAAATCAAAAAAAAAAAAATTTTTTTTTTTTCTATTAAACTTCGTTAACCACCAGTTTTTTACCTTTGTCGAGCCCCTCAAACTCGTACTTGGACTGTTGCGAGACGCGAATAGCCATGATCTTGCCCATGACAGAGCGGTTCTTCTCAAAGTTGACAATGTCGCCGGGGAGCCAGGTTTGCATGCCGTCGTTCATGAAGGTGAGGTCCTTCATGTACAGCGCAAAGAACGGCATCATGTCGCCCTTGGCGTTGACTTCGATGGCTCGGTAAACCTTGTAGTTGCTCTCGGGGGTCATCTTTGCCTCGAGGTCGCGGAACTTGGCCATCATCTCTTTGGAAACCGCAGCCCATGTCTTCTTCAGGCGGTAGATCGGGATCGTGTTGAGGCCTGAAAGAACGGCAATCACGTCGTTGAAGTTTTGAAGCTTGTACAAGTTCTACACGGCAGAGCAAAAAAAAATTTTTTTTTTTTTTTTAGCAAAATGCGGTGAAAAAGTGGTGGTACTTTGGCGATCTGGATGAAGCGCTCCATCACAACCACGCGATCCTTCAAGTTGGTGACCTGGCAAATTTCGGTGGCAACCCAGAAGCCGACCTTGTTGAAACGGTCGATAAATTTGTTGAGGTTGCGCGTCATCTCTTCCTGCAGCTTGGGATCCTTCTTTCCCCAGAGGTAGATTGCAAAGGAGTCTGGTTGAATGGTCTTGAAGAGTTTGATTGCCACAACGGTCATGGCCTTGGCGATCTGTAGGAGATTTTGTTTTATTTTGTTTTGTCATAAAAAAAAATTTTTTTTGGAAAAAGAAAAAAAAACAAACCTGCATCGGGCCATGCTTGGGATCCATGCCGATAAAATCGGGAATGTAGCCAGCAACAAGAGGCTTCTTCGCATCCTCCAAAGCCTGGTCAGCGAGCATTTGCTGTTGTTTCCTCTTTTCCTGTTTGCTTGTTTTTTTAGCTTGACTTGGAAAAGAGAGAGAAAAAAAAAGCCTATACGTTTTGGGCAATGAAATTGCGCAGCTGGTCTGCCACGATGGAATAATCGCTGTTTTTAATCTCGTTGATAAAGTTGTTGAGCTTTTCGCGCATGATGTCGTTCTCAAAGTCATAGTAGTGACGGTCCACCCATTTCTTGACCACAGACAAAACACTAATGATGCAAGTGTATGTTTGGTACAAGACCAACCCCCCACCCCTCCCCCCCCAAAAAAAAAGAGACAACATACCGAGCACGGATCAGGGCAACAGTATTGTTGTCAAGCTCGCCAGCAGCCTTGTCGACCTCCTTCTCTTCTTTTGGCTTGTCCTTCTTTTTCTTGTCGTCGGGCGACGACACGGCAGTCGGCTGGATGTTGTAGCGTGCCAAGAGTTTCTCAAAGAGGATGGCGGATGTGGTGAAGACGCGATGTGTGAGCAAAAAGTCGTCGATAAACAAGGTGTCTGCAAGTCAAAGGAATGCTTAGCAGTCAAAACAGAGCGATTACACGCACCTGGGGCGTTCTCGTCTGCCAGAGCCTCCACAAGGCCGTCAATTGTTCCAGCAGTGATCTGGTACTGCCCGTTCAGGAGGAGCTTGATGAGGCGTGGTTTGCCCTCGCTGTCGGTCTTAAGCTGCTGTTCCTGCAGTTCCTCGGGATTGTAGTTGGCACTGCTAAACACTGCAGAGCCATTTTCCGTTGAAGATAAAAAAACAAAGCTATCTTTTTAACATACGTGTCCTCCTCTTCATTTCACGCTCCATCTCCTCCGCAGTTGGCTGCTTTGGTGCTTGTTTTTTTCCGCGCAAGGAGCCCACAAAAGCTTCGAGATTCTTTCCAGTCCTAATGGATACTGTTTGAGCACACACACGCACACGCACACACACACACAGAAAGGAGGAAAAAAAAAAAAAATGAAAGAAAGAGAGAGAGAAACGTACAGTCGCAAGCTGCCGGTCCAGTTCTTCTTGCCCCGGATTGTATCTCCACTCTTTGTTGCAAGAATTTGGCCAATGGATAGCGACATGCTCGACTCGATGGATCGAATACTCTTGGAGTCCATGTGGGCGTCACTGACGCTGGCACGATCGTCATCGTCAATCGGTGAATCGGCTTTGTCGTCGGCAGCAGAAGGGGCCTCGGCGTGCTCGCGGGTGTACTCCTTGAATCGCGTCTTGATGCCACTCGATGGAGGAGCTCCTGTTGTAGCGGACGACGATGCGGGAGCAGGGGGCGATGTGATAGTAGAGGACGACGAGGACGCTCCCCCCACAATAGCCGGTGATGACGACGCTGCTGCCGCAGGCGGTGGAGATGTTGCGGGTGAGGGGGCGGAAAACGGCTGGAAGAGCGATGTCAGGTGTGAGGCTTTTCCGTCTAACGTTTGAAATAGGATGTCGGCAAATGTAAGAAAAAGAAAATCAGGGCCACTCACCAGGCTCGCGTGGCGAAGGCGGTACTTGGTCGCCCATTTGACCATCTTCAGGGTGCGACTCTGTTGGGCTGGACTGCCCTCGATTCTTGTACTTTTGCTCAAAGTAGAGCTTTGCTCGCGATGAGCTGCATTGCTTGTGAGCACAATACCACTTCCTTTGTCAGTTTATACCGCCGCAACGTGTCCACCGAGTGGTTCTTTTCGTTTTGACGCTGGGGATCCAAAATGTTGAGTGTTTCAGTGGGCCCGTTCTTTTTGATCTGCGTCTTGAGCTTGATAACAATGGCAATGGCATTTCCGAGGTACTGGTGGATTTCGAGATACTAATGTTGTTGTTTAATATAGAGGAAATACTGGCGTGCAAACATTACGTCCTTGGAGATGATCTTGTGCGTGACAAACGCACGACCCTCTTTGAGATATGAAAAGGAGAACGTCGAGTGCTGCTGGCTGTACGAGTACTGGAGGATTTGCTCAATGTCAAACTGGTAGAGGACCTCTTCCGACTTGCGGTCAAGCAGGCGGATTCCAGAGAGGTTCACATTGAGGATGACATCCATGGTTTGATTTGTGTTGCCCATCACCAGCTGTTGGAAACGGCGGGGAAAAAAAAAAAAGAAGTGATGAGGCACACGAGTAGTACAGATGGCCTGCGAAAACGTTACCTGACAATAGTACATCTCGCCCTTGAGCAACGCCTGCCACTCCTCGTTTGCAATCTTGGCCAAGTCTGTGTTGTGCAGCACAGCCACACTCCCAGGCTTGCCTTTCCCGGCTGCCCCAGCGCCGCCACCAAGACGCAGTTGCGAGCTGGAATTGTGACGCGGCACCGAAAGGAGGTCTGGACGTGTTCGCTCGGGCGAGGCATCACGCGCCGGCGTGTCGTCTGCACCAGAGGATTTAGGGTTTCTCGTTCGAAACTATGGACGACGCGTGCATACCGTCAGGTGGACGCTCGACGATTGTCGGGGACTGCGGCTCGGACATTTGCACGTTCTGGTTAATCGTGAATGTGAGGAAGAAAGAAGGAAGGGAAAAAAAATAAAAGGAACGTGTGACGAGACGTGCCAAAATAATAGTGCACAAGAGGGACGAATGAGCGAGAGCGCATAAAGAAGTCTGCACTCGGGCCTGTCCCCCCCACACACCACCATCACCCCCAGACAGAGAACGCTGCACAACGTGGAACAACACGTCGTAAAAAATAAACAGAGAAAGCATCGGGTGAATGTGTCAATCGAACACCTGGTTTTTTTCTTTAAAAAATAAAGTAAAAAACAGACGGGCAGTGCCGTGCCACACGCGAGCACTGCGCACGCACACACACACACAGCACCCGCTACTCACCGTGAAAAACGGCCGCCTGAAGAAATATGCGCCGCGCCCATGACACCTGTGTACACTACCCATACCATGCCTCCAGCACCACAGCTCCGCTTGGAGATTGCCAAAGGCACGCTGCGCAGGAAGAGCGCAGCTGCGCGCCGCGAGTGCAACCTACTGGTGGAGATCATTGAGGCAAAGGCGCTGCCCATGGAAGGGCGTACGTTCTTTGTTTTTTTTTTTTCAAGTTGCCGGAGAAAATGTAAGCGCATGTTTTTGTTTGTTGTCTCTGCTACAGGAAGCTGCGACCCGTACACCGTCATCCAGCTTGACCACAAGGAAGAGTCGCGCACGCACACGGTGTGGAACTCGACCGAACCTCACTGGCACCATGAGGTCTACCTGTACCGTTGCTCTCTTTTAAGGGGAAAAAAAAAAAAAACTCCGCTCACTCACTGTCGGCGTTGCAAAGGCCCATGTTCCCGCATAACAAACAAATCGACCTCGTCGTCTGGGACGACAACGAGAACCGGCGCAGCAAGGACGTGCCGCTGGGCAAGGTTACGCTCACGCGCGACTTTCTTCGTGGCCTGCGCAAGCAAATCGAGCAGTGGTTCCCGCTCGCATCGGCCGCGACCGAGGGAACCGTCACCGGTGAAGTCTGCTTGGAAACGACGCTCATTCCCAGCACGGGCATCGATGAACCAAACACTCTGATTGTTAACGGTATGTGATCTGTGTGCTTTCTGTTTCGATCAACATGGTGCCCGCAGTTGTCGGTGGGCGCGACCTCGTTTCCAAGGACAAGAATGGTATTTACGCGTCCAACACAAGAAGCCTGTGGATCCATAATCTTTTTTTTTTTCCATAGGATTCTCGGATCCCTACGTGGTGCTCCATCTCACGCCAGATTCCGAGGCCACGACAACGCAGCACACCAACGTGCAGATGAAGACGCTCAACCCACACTTTAACCAGACCTTTGAGTTGTACGCGCTCGTTGGAAAATGCGATACTAACCACTGCTCTATTGTCAGCAAATTCAAAGGGGATGCAGACAACTTTATCCTCCACGTGTCTGTGTGGGACTGGGACCGCTTCACGGAGGACGACTTTATGGGATATTTTGAAGTTCCCCTGAAAGGCATGCCTCAACGCGATGCTGTCGAAAAGTGGCATCCTGTGTGGCCCCAGCCTGGTTCGTACTTTTTGAAGCTCATGCTTGATAAGTAACACTCGCGCGCGCAGCCGAAATGAAGGGAACGTCTGACGGCAGCTCTGGTGACAGCAAGATCCTGAGCATCTTCAAGCCGTCCAAGCGCTCATCAAAAGTCGGAGGCAAGTCTGGCTTGCCCAAAGAGCCAGACATCATCAAATCAAAGAACTTTGTCAAGGCCATCCAGATCTTCAAGCAGGCGCATCCGGCGAGTACCTTTTTTTTCTTTTTTCTTTTTTTTTTTGTGTGTGTGTGTGTGGTAACATTGTCCTCCATACAGTGTCTCCCAAGAATGCAAGGGACAAATCACTGGGCTCTGTCCGCCTCAAGTTGCGTTATCTGGAGGAAGTCGTCCTGCCCCGAGATGTCTACTTGGACATGATTCAGGTACGAGAGAATTTGTTTGGATGACTGCTTATGCGCGCGTTTACAGCTCACGAGTGCTAGCCGCTTCTTGCTCCCGTCTCTGCTGGGAAAGTTTGCCGACAACCGCGAGGACGTTGCGCGCACGTTGGTCAAGATTTTTGACGACATGGGCAAGGCACAAGAGTTCCTGATGGACGTCATCACAAACGAGATTGACTCCACTTGTGCGTTTCCTGCTTTTTAGTTGCTCTCATTAAAACGATTTTTCCACGACTAGTGGACCCAAACACCATCTTCCGCGGCAACTCGATGGCCACCAAGGGTTTGGACGTGTTCATGAAGTCGTGCGCTTGGGAATACCTCAACACGGTCTTGAGCCCGCTCGTCAAGGAGATTATGACGAGCCGGAAGGCGTGCGAGGTCGACCCCACCCGTGTGGATAAGAACGAAAGCATCGAGAAAAACTTTAAGAATCTCGAAGGCGTGGTCGTGTCCACGATCAAGACCATCTTCAGCTCAGCGAGCTCATGCCCAAAGCCACTCGGCGAGCTGTTTGGGCACATCCGCCAGCAGGTCCTCTCAAAGTTCAGCAACAACCCGACCGTTTCATACACGGCCATCTCTGGCTTTATATTTTTGCGCTTCTTCTGCCCTGCCATCCTCGCACCCAAATTGTTTGGCCTGTGGCCTGGTAAAATTATTTTATTTTTGTCACTAATGCTATCTAACTTTACTCTTTGGGGGG
>Ga0302233_10002714_pt1 | contig 10865 bp, 10 predicted proteins | sample II_Palsa_N3_1_FD_193516 | JGI IMG/M metagenome (GOLD analysis project Ga0302233, IMG submission 193516) | Peat permafrost microbial communities from Stordalen Mire near Abisko, Sweden - II_Palsa_N3_1 | ecosystem: Environmental > Terrestrial > Soil > Palsa > Peat permafrost | place: Sweden...
CTTCTGGCGATATGGTCCATGTACAAGCAGGACGGAACCAAGGTCGCAACCGGCTACAATTTTGTTCGCCCCAATCAGGATGGCCGGTTCAGTTATATGGCGGGCTTCTTCTAGGCTTCGGGGGCGCGCCGCGCCCTTCTCTTGCGCGGCGCGCAAGCATTGCGCCTAGATGGACATGCCGCCCGAAACCTCGATACGCTGGGCATTGACCCAGCGATTGTCTTCGGACAACAGCGACGCGATCATGGGACCGATGTCGTCGGGCAAACCTACCCGACCGAGCGCCGTCATGTCCGCAACAAGCTTGTTGACCTCAGGCTTGTCGCGGACCATACCGCCGCTGAAATCCGTGGCGACTGCGCCTGGTGCGACAGTGTTCACGGCGATTCGGCGCGGCCCGAGTTCTTTCGCGAGATATTTGCTGAGTATCTCGATCGCGCCTTTCATGGAGGCGTATGGCGCACTTCCCGGAAAGATGATTCGGGTCAGGCCGGAAGAGATATTCACGATGCGGCCACCGTCGTTGATCAAAGGTAAGAGCTTCTGCGTCAGAAAGAAAACGCCCTTGAAATGGACGTTGTAGAGACTGTCGAGCTCCTCTTCGGTTGTCTTGTCGAACGGGGCGTGATGTGAAATACCGGCGTTGTTGACAAGGTAATCGAAACGCTCGGCCCCCCAGTCCGCAAGCGCCTGCTTGACCTGTACCACGAAAGGGTCGAAGGCGCCTGTGTTGCCCGTATCGAGCTGCAACGCGACCGCCTTGCGGCCAGTCTCGCGAACTGCGGCAACCACCTGCTCGGCTTCAGTCTGCCTGCTGTTATAGGTAAAAATCGAATCCACGCCCCGTGCGGCAAGATGCAGCACTGTGTTGCGGCCCAAACCCCGGCTACCGCCGGTGACCAGCGCAATGCGTATGGATGAAGCAAGAGTATTTCCTGTCGGCATGATGTGTTCCTGGTTAGATTGCATAAGCCTTAAGTTATCCCCTTCATCCCGCAGGCGGAATGCCCAAACTTGGCGGCTTCTTGCCCAATCGTGCTCCGACGTCTATCGCGCGATGAAACCGCTGTAAAATTGAGATTCCCAAGCAAGGAGGCAGTTGGCGATGTCGAATGCGCTGGTCGAGGTCATCAAGCATTACACCGACGTACAAGCCGGACCGAGTCCATTTGCGACCGCCGTCCCGGGACTTACGATCCTTCGGTCCGATCACGAGAAGCATCCGTCTCATATCATCTTCAAGCCCGCACTCTGTGTGGTCGTCCAGGGCGCGAAATGGACCACGTTTGGTGACCAACGCTTCGACTATGGGCCGGGACAGGCGCTGGTGGTCAGTGTTGAAATGCCGGCATTGAGCAGGGTGACGCAAGCCAGTCCAACCGAGCCGCATCTGGGTGTCGTGATCGAATTCGACCTTGCGGTAATGAGCGATGTCCTGGAGGGACTCGATCCCCCGCCGAAAATTGTAGACGACGTGCGACGCGGCGTCTTTGTTACGCATTTTGAAGGGGCTCTGGCGGACTGCGTACTGCGCATGGTGCGCCTGCTGGACACGCCTTCGGCCATTCCAGTGATCTCGCCCCTGATCATGCGCGAGATCTGCTACTGGTTGCTCACCGGCCCGCACGGCGATGAGATCGCCAACGTAGCATTGGCGAACGGCCACACGCAGCGGGTGATCAACGCCATCCATGCGATGCGCGACCAGTTCAAGGAAACCTTGCGTATGGAGGATCTCGCAGCCATCGCCAAGTTGAGTCTTTCGGCGTTCCATCGACAATTCAAGGCATTGACGTCGATGACGCCGCTGCAATACCAGAAGCAGCTCCGCTTGCTGGAAGCGCGCCAGTTGCTTATCACCGGAGTAGCCAACGCGGAGACCGCCGCGTTCCAGGTCGGTTACGAAAGTCCATCACAATTCAGCCGCGAATACTCGCGCATGTTTGGTGCACCACCACGGCGCAGCATAGCCACATTGAAAACCGCAATAACCTAGTTCGCTGCAAAATCGTCCAATACTTCCTGCCCAAACCCGCCTAGCATGCCTCCACAGCCTCATTTCCCTGGAGAATCGCAGTGTCATTGTTACTACAAAACGATCCCAATACCGTCGACGACCGCGTACCACCAAGCGAACCCGAGCGATGCATCATCGTCGTAGATGAAGGCCTATCCCCCGGCAAAGCCTCGAACGCCGCCGCAGTGGTGGCATTCACGTTGGGCCAGCGGCACCAGCATCTGGTGGGGGAAGCCTTGCGGGAGTTGGATGGCACGGCTCACCCCGGCCTCATACCGATTGGCATTCCCGTGCTCAAAGCGTCGGCCGATCAGTTGAGCGCGTTGCGCCAGAAATCGTTGGAGCACTGCGACGTGGTGGATTTTCCGGTACAGGGGCAAGCCACTACGGACTATCAAGCGTTCCTGGATGCAGTGGGTGTGCTATCGGGCGAATCGCTTCGATACCTGGCGCTTGGATTGGTCGGGCCGCGGAAGAAGGTCGGCAAACTGGTCAGCGGTCTCGCGCTTTTCGCCTGACCGGGAACATCTCGCGCATGAATACCGCTACCCTCGCCAAGCCGGTCAAGATCTGGCACGCACCAGACGTGATGGATGCGGTCATGCTCAAAGGCCGTTTCGTCGATCACCGCTACCCGCCTCATGCTCATGATACCCATTGCCTTGCGGTCATCACGGGTGGAACGCTGGCGGTGGAAGTTCAGCACCAGCGACGCTTGTGCCGCCGCGGCGAGGTCATTGTGATCGATGCCGAGGTCGTGCATGCCGGTTGGGCACCCGACAACGGCCAATGGAAAATGCGCGTCGCACATATACAGCCCGCGGCACTGGCCGCCTACAGCGAGAGGCTGGGCATGCCTCGGCGCGAACGCTTCGACGTGCGCAGTCCGTTCATCTCCGATCTTGAACTGTCACAACTGCTCTACGGCGTGAATTGGTGTTCCGAAATGGACCATGATCGCTTCAAGCGCAGCGAGACTGTCGCCCGCGCCATCATCGCCTTACATGCCCGGCACGCGAGCTCGCTAGCCGATCTGCCTAAAGTACGCCGCGAGCCGGCGCTGGTGAACGCGATCAAGGCTCGCTTGCGTGACGACCTTCAGACGCGCCTTACTTTGCCGATGTTGGCCGACGAATTCGATGTGACGCCTTTCGTGCTGCTGCGTGCATTTACGCGCGACGCAGGTTTGAGTCCGCATGCATTTCAGCAGCAGGAGCGCGTGCGCAACGCGCTACCTCTGCTGCGCGGCGGCAAGTCCATTGCTGAGGTAAGCACATGCACCGGCTTTGCCGATCAGTCGCACTTCACGCGTGTGTTCAAACAGCAAACCGGCGTAACCCCGGGGGCCTATCAAGCCGCTTTCTTATGATGGATTTTTAACGGGCGCGATGCAATGCGATTGCTTGGCGTGAGCCCATCGGTATCGTGGAACTGGCTGAGCTGGTGGGACGCGACTACACCACCGTCAGCCGGCAGCTTAGGAAGCTCGGAAGCCTCGGTCTGGTGCGGCGCTGTCCAAGTCCGGATGACCGACGCATATGCGCGGCGATCGTCACCGACGCGGGCAGGACCATGACCGCAGCCTTGGATGCCGCACGTCAAACTCAGATTAACCCTCACTTCAAGTTCCGTTCCAATTAGCCGTTATAGTGTTATCCATAAAGACTTCACATCGTTGCGGTCCGGTGCAAAATGGACCCACGCAAAATAGACCACAATGCCGTTGAGATTCCGAATTTTTCTATTGCTGCTGGTGTTGGGACTATCGCTTACGCTCAGCGCGCGAGCGGATCTACTTGACCGGCCGGACCCGTCTCCGCTCGCGCCCGACGTCGACCTGAAAGAACAGATTCTGAGCGTGCCGGTCAGCAGGAATCCGCCGGTCCAGTTGGAGGTCACGCTGATGATGCCGGTCAGCGGCGGACCATTTCCGCTCGCCGTGGTGAACCATGGTTCATCTCCCGACCCGGCGCATAGCCCGCGTCTTGCCGATAACTTCGCGGCCTACTACTTTTTGTCGCGGGGTTATGCAGTGGCACTGCCGATGATGCGCGGTTATGCCAATTCGACCGGACACATGGGTCACTTCGGTTGCGATGCGGCGGCCGAAGGTCTTGCTTCAGCAAGAGACATCAGTACCGTGATCGATTATGTGGCGCCGATAACCGGGATCGACCCGACACGTATTGTGGTTGCCGGCAAAAGCATCGGCGGCTGGCACACCTTGGCGCTCGGCACGCTCAATATACCGAACGTCAGAGGCTTGGTGAGTTTTGCGGGCGGCGCAAAAGAGTCCGACTGTCCCACGGCGGACGCCGCTTTGCTTACCGGTGCCGGACAGTTCGGCGCGCACACAAAAATTCCGTCGATCTGGTTTTTTGGCGAGAACGACAAGACCTTCGCGACAGCAACATGGCAAGGTATGTTCAGGCAATATAACGCCGCGGGCGCGCCGTCTGAATTGGTCGATATCGGCACCTTTATGGACGACGCACATACCTTTACGGCATCCGGCGCGGCCTTGCCGCGCTGGGTGCCGAAGCTCGACGCATTCCTGGCCAAAATCGGCATGCCCAGCCAGCTTGTCTTACCGATCTACCTGCCCGCCCCCGCCCCGACTGCCAGCAATTATGCGAATATCAATGACCTTGACGCCGTGCCGTACCTCAACACGACCCAGTTGGATATTTATAAGAGTTTTCTGAGCGCGCCGCTGCCGCGTGCGATTGCGATCGGTCTGACCAACGCGCAATGGGAATCGGGCGGATTCGATCCGGCGGCCACCGCGATGAGAGATTGCTGGAAAGTCAGCCGCTATTGCCATCTCTATGCGGTCGACAATACCGTGGTCTGGCCGCGCCTCGAATCGGCACCGCCCGCGACCCAATTTGCCGCACTCGCCGATGTCTCCGCCGTTCCCTATCTGAACCCCAAAGGTCGAGCGGAATACACCAATTTTTTGCTGACCCACCGGCCGCGTGCTTTTGCTATTGCCCCGGACGGCAGTTGGGGCGCGGCTTCGGGCCTGGACCCGATGACCGACGCAATGATCAAATGCAGCAGCGGGCACGTGGGCTGCGCGCTTTACGCGGTGGACGCAGATGTGGTCTGGCCGGTCAAAACAATGATGGCCGTGGCGGCGAAACGATAGAGCGTGTCTTTTACGATTTGCTTCTCCCGCGCCAAACCGGCCTTAAGCAATATCGATGAGCAGCGTCAATGCGTAACATTGATACTGCGTCACCTGCAGAAGACCAAACCCCAAGAGGACCATCGCGCTGCGCCTAGAACCCTTCGGTATTCGCTGCGTTGTGACTACGAACGCTGTCGTTGACCTGGTAGGTACGGGTGGTCGCGGCCAGCAGACAGCCGAGAATCACCGCGTTGACCACGGCGTTGATGCCGGCCGTCATTGCATCTTTCGATCCTTGCCCGGTTTTGTCGGGCAGCAACTGATCCAGGCCGTAAAGGACACCGGCTGCCAGCATGGCCGGCAACATCTGGTTAAACACCCGCACGTCGACGCGTTCGAATTGCCGCGCCAGTTCCCGGTAGCTGAACGGGTTATGCGACTCAAGATGCAAGTGACGCACATGGGCGGGGTCGGTCTGCTGCATACGCCGCGCCGCGGCGCTATCGATAATATGGTCTTCGGCGGATGAGCTCATGGTGTTGAACACGCCGGCTATCGCGCCCGCGCCAACGGCCCGCGCCGTGCCGGCTTCCCAAGGTTTTTTGCCGCCCAGCGTCAATTGCATCAACATCTGCGAACACAACTCGGTCAGGCCGACGGCAAAACCGTATTGCCCACTCATGGCCGACGTGACATCTTGCGTGCGCAGATTGCGCCCTTGCGCGGGCCAGTCGACTCCCGGCGCCACCACCCCCACACCCACGGTATTGATCAGCGGGCGCAGGAACTCGCGTCCTTGCGACATAATAGGGGCACGCACTTGCACCATGGCCATGGCCTGTGCAATCGGTATCAGCGCGGGGTATTTGATCGAGGCCCCAGTGAGCGACACCGACAGCAGGTCGCCCGCCAGAATACCCAAACGCTGAGTCGACTGCCAAACCTGGCGCGGAGTACTGCTCGGCGCGCCGTCGGCGAGTCCGGAGAATGCCATGTTGGCGATTTCGCCGGACGATTCCGAATGCCGCAACGAACCGATCAACCGCGCCCCGGATAACAGCGCGATGCCGCCTTGCGTGGCAGCCGCAGCCTGCGGATGAGTTTCGATCAAACCTGCGACGACCGGTGCCACCAGCCCTTGTGCAATCATACGAGACAACCCGACCGGCAGAATATGACGGCTCAGTTGAGCGCCATAAAACGCCGGCGCCGAGGCATGCGTGGGCAAGCGCACCAGAGCGAGCGCTTCGAGATCCTGTTGCACCGCTTGGTGTTGCGGGATCTCGCCCCCCGGAGCGGGTGCAGCTTGCGCCGCCAAAACAAGCGCGCCGGCCGGCAATTCCGGATGGTTTTCGGACTCGATATCTGCCTCGGACGAGGCGCTATGTAGCGAGTGTCTGCTGCCGCTTGCAAGCGAGCCAGCCGGCTCAAGCGTGCGTGCCGGCAATGACGCGCGCCTGACGAGTCCGGCACCACCGGCAGTATTGCCAAGCGGACTCGGCGCGCGGGTGGGCAGCGAGGTAAATTGCGAATCGCTCCAGCGTCGCTGGTCCGATGCCGGCTTCGGCTGGTGGTTCAGCGCTTCGTGTTCGGGGGTGGAAGGAAGCTCGGCGGTGTTTGCCGTGGGATCGATAAGTTCTGCCATGAATGCTCTCCAGGTGCAGCGCCGCGGCATGGCACCGCATACCGGCAGGCGCGGAATGTACTGCATTGCAGCATTATCGATTTCGGATGTGACTTTTGTATGACTCGCCGGGACTTTGACTCGCCGGTACTTGGCGCAAACGGCGTCATCCCGGCGCATTCGCGCACGGCGAATTACCGCTTGCATCAGCCTAGGCTGGGCGGTTGCGACTCGACCATAGAAATCCAACGGTGCTTGACGTTTGCCCGGCCGTGGCATGGCATGCGTTCAAAAGACCATCCCGCCCGCGACATCGATCGTGCATCCGGTTACCCAGCCGGCGTCTTCCGAGACCGCGTACGATACGGCCGCCGCAATGTCCCTGGGTTGACCGACACGGCCCAGCGGCGTCTTGGCGACCAGGAAATCGCTCATATCCTTCGCCGACTCCGCATTTCCTTCGGTCGCGACAAAACCCGGCGCGATGCCGACCACGCGGATGTTGCGCGGGCCCAGCTCTATCCCCAGCGTGCGCGTCAGGGTATCGACCGCGCCCTTGGTTGCGCAATAGACGTGGACCATGGGGTAAGGACTCTTGGCGAGGCCGGAGCTGATATTGACGATAACGCCGCCCGCGGGCAAAACGCGGGCAGCGGCCTGCGTGGTGAGAAGCAGGCCACGTACGTTGAGATGGAAATGTTCGTCGAAACTCTCGGCGCTCAACGTCTCCAAGGAATCTACTTTATAGACGCCTGCGTTGTTGACGAGGATGTCGAGCCTGCCAAACGCCTTGAGCGCGGCGTCGATAAGCGGCTGTATCTCGGCGGGGTTGGAGATATCGGCCTTGACCGCGACGGCCTTACCACCCGCGGCCACAATCCTATCGACGACAACGCCGGCGTCCAGTGCGCTACGAGAGTAGTTGACGACGACGCTGGCGCCGTCGGCGGCGAGGCGTTCCGCGATGCCGGCTCCTATGCCTTTCGACGAGCCTGTGACGATTGCAACTTTGCCGGAGAGTGTGCTCATTGAGAATGCTCCTTTATGTGAGCACCCATGGTAGGCTACGAATTGCTGAAGATTAATGGGGGTAATTGGCATGCAGTATGAAGCGCTGCTACATAATACGACGACCTTACCCGAACTGCTTCCGGCTATCGCGGCGTTCGCTCGCGTGGCCCACCATGCGAGCTTCACACGCGCAGCGGCAGAACTGGCCGTGTCGCCTTCCGCCCTGTCGCAAAGCTTGCGCACGCTTGAAGGCCGCCTGGGCGTCCGCTTACTCGACCGGTCGACGCGCCGGGTCGGCCTGACCGAAATCGGGCAGCGCTTCCTGAAAGATGCTCAGCCCGCGCTTGCCGCGCTGGCGATTGCAATCGAGGGGGTGAACGAACTTCGCGACAAGCCCGCGGGCCTGCTGCGCCTCAACCTGTCGCGTACGGCGGCCGACATCCTGGTGATGCCGCATCTCATCGCTTTCCTTGAGACTTTTCCCGACGTGACATTGGAGATGCATTGCGACAACGCGCTGATTGACCTGGTCGGCGGCGGCTTCGACGCAGGGATTCGCCTCGGCGAGAATCTGGCGCAGGACGTGGTGGCAGTGCCTTTGGGCGGTAAACACCGTATCGCGACCGTGGCGGCGCCCAATTATCTGGCGGGACGCCCGCTGCCGCGCAAGCCGGAAGATCTAAGCGCACACCGGTGCATCAACGTTCGCCTCGCCGGCGGTATCTACCGCTGGGAATATCACTACAAAGGCCGCGACTTCGACATCGAAACTACCGGCCCCCTCGTAACCAACGACGGTCAGATCCTTCTCGATGCCGTGCGAGCCGGTTGCGGCATTGCCTGTGCATTCGAGGTGCAGGTGCAGGAAGATATCCTGGCCGAGCGCCTGATTCCTCTGCTAAAACCTTGGTGGCCAACTTTTCCGGGGTTCTATCTCTACTATCCCAGCCGCATGCACGTTCCTCGCAAGTTACGCGTGTTTATCGATTTCATGCAGAGCCGGCTGAATCGGTGAAGGTGCGTTCGCGGCAAGCGAACCGATCATGACCGGACTCTCGCAAACGAAATTTGGACTTACGCTTGTAGTAAGTCCGGATGCAGCGACATATCATTTCTATACTGCAAACCCCTGCAGTAGCCTCCATGAAAACCGTTCTGATCACGGCGGACGCGACCCGCGTTATAGCCGCCCAAGGGCGGGACGCGCCGTCCGCGACGAACTCTCACCAAGCTGGCTTGGCCAACGGTTTGCCGGTTCGCCTGCTGCGAGACCAAAGCTGACTTGGTCAACCCGCTCTGAACCCAATACAAAGGAAATGAATATGCACGATAAGCGCGTTGCCCTGGTCACAGGAGCCAATCAAGGAGTCGGCCTTCAGGTCGCAAAGGAACTCGCGGCACACGGCGTCACTGTGCTGGTCGGGTCGCGCAATTTCGAGCGCGGCGAGGCCGCGGCCAAGGAGATTGGGCCGAATGCACGCGCGCTCCAGCTCGACGTAACGGATCAGGCTTCGATCGCTGCCGCGGCGCAAAGCATCCGCAAGGAGCTTGGCCGCCTCGACCTGCTGGTCAACAACGCGGCGATCTCGAATACGAATAAGCTACCCGGCGTTTCGGTCGAGGAGTACTCCAAATCGACCCGCCCGAGTGTCGTGTCCCTCGATGAAGTGCGCGCGGTGTGGGAAACCAACGTGTTCGGCGTGCTCGCCGTTTGCCAGGCGATGTTGCCGCTCCTGCGCGAGTCATCGGACGCCCGCATCGTCAACGTGTCGAGCGGTGTCGGCTCGCTGACGCTGAACGCGGACCCGTCCTTCGCCTATCGCTCGATCTTCGGCCCCGTCTACCCCGCGTCCAAGACGGCGCTCAACGCTATAACGCTGGCCATGATGGTCGAGCTGGAGTCGACCGGCATCAAGGTTAACTTGGTCTCCCCAGCCTTCACCAAGACCAACCTCAATGGCTATGCGGGCACGGAGTCTGTCGAGGATGGCTCCCGCGAGGTGGTACGCGTTGCGCTGTTCGGCCCGAACGATCCGACCGGAACGTTTACGCGCTGGGACAACGTAACCATCCCATGGTGATGTAATCGCGAGCGTCTGATCGACAATTGTCATGAAGATTCCGGCAGACGCCCGACGCTCTGAGCCCAAGCAAGTGCTGAGCTACACACCCACTCTGCTTGAGCGCGGGACTCTCGGCGCGCTGCGTTATCGCGCCGAGGCACAGATTGTACTGAGTGGGGTTTTCGGCTGCGGCCGCTATTCTGAACATCCTCAACCAAGGAAAAACCGGATTTTTCCTATGGTGTCGCGTCCGACCCGTAAGTAGCAGTTCGACAGTATTGCCTGCATCGTCGACAATCGGCAGGTTTTCAAATGCGCAACCCAAGGCACAATGAAAGAAAATGACTTTAGCGGCATTGCCCCGTCATCCACCGATCGGCTGCATCTGCGCCGCCCAACGCGGGAAGATCATCGAGCGGTCTATCTAGTACATTCCAATCCGTTGACCAATCTTTTCAATCCTCATGGCCCTGATGACCTGGTTTCGTCGGAAAGGATGTTGATTGATTGGATATCGCACTGGGAAACATACGGGTATGGCTATTGGGCCGTATCGTTCAAAGAGACGCTGGAGCAGGTAATCGGATTCGGCGGACTCGCCCGCAAAAAGGTCGGTGATCGATTTGGCCTCAACCTTTATTTCCGCTTCGCTCCGGACGCCTGGGGAAAAGGCCTGGCAACAGAGATCGCAACGGAAGCGTTGTCGTTTGCTTTTACGGTCCTTGGTGAATCCGAGGTACTTGCAAAAGTCCGTGCCAACAACCTGCCGTCGCGCCGCGTCCTAGAGCGCATTGGCATGTCTATAGTTGGAGAATGCGAGGACGTGCCGAACGCGGCGCCGAGCTTGATTTATGCAGCATCTATGACCGAACGCGAACGGCGGAAACCTTGATAAGCAAAATCCAGAGACGGCCACGATGGAACATGTGACGGCGCCGACCTGAGTAGCGGCAGGTTGTGCCAATCCGCCCGTGGACAACGATACAATGCATGCGACGTCTTTCTATTTTTCAAAAG
>Ga0302233_10002716_pt1 | contig 10861 bp, 11 predicted proteins | sample II_Palsa_N3_1_FD_193516 | JGI IMG/M metagenome (GOLD analysis project Ga0302233, IMG submission 193516) | Peat permafrost microbial communities from Stordalen Mire near Abisko, Sweden - II_Palsa_N3_1 | ecosystem: Environmental > Terrestrial > Soil > Palsa > Peat permafrost | place: Sweden...
GAGAGCCGACCATAGAAAAGGCGCGGGCCAGAACGACTCCCAAAATGATCGCGTTCAGGACGCAGAATGCGATTGTGAAAGCGGTGGTGACGGTCTCTGACTCTGAAGCACACGACCAGTAATAGTTGCCAGGTGAGCCGAATGTAACCTTCTGCGGCATGTTCGACCCGATCCAGATCACGCTGATGATCTGCACGAAAATTTTTGGTTTCAAACTATAACTTACTGGACAAACCAGTTCGACAGCAATCGCCAAGAAGACCACCATGAGTGACTGGCGAGTAGGATGCTGCTTGCTTGCCACTCGGGTATTGCCTCCCTCATCATCGATGTCGACCAAAACATTCCAAATCGAGCTAGTATTAGTAAGAAATATTTTAAAACAAATAATTTATAAAAAAGTTTTCGTACGCCATGAAAAGACCAAAGGCCACTGGACCAACGACAACTTGCAGGGCACACTGAGCGAGGTTGGGTTCGCCGATGTACAGGAAGATGCTTCCAAAGGCGAGGAGCGCGCTGCAGTGGATGAGCTTGACAAAAAAAAGCATGCTTCCGCTGACACTGCTTTCGGCTCCCGCATTCTGGCGAGGGCGCCAGCAAACACTCGTGATCAACATGATTGCGGTCTACGTTATTAAATTATTAAGCAAAGATTAAAAATTTTTTTTTTTTGAAATACCAATAGGAAAAAGCCCATGGACACAGCGATGGCGATGATGGAGACAAACGAGTCCATGTCGATAATTGTGCGCTCGGCCAGCACGATTGTCGCTGGAACGCTTGGAAACGACTGCTGGATTTCGGCCAAGATTTCGTTGAGGCGTTCGACAGTGAGGTACGAGTCGTCGTCATGGTCAAAGATGGCATAGGTCGCATTTGCCGAGTTTGACCAGAGAATGACCGTTTCGAGGCTGGCACCAAGGAGAGTCTGGAGGGACGATGTGAAGTTGGCAGGGGTTGCCGTAACCACGATCATGTCGACATCACCGTCCACCAGCGAGCAGTCCAATCCGACAAAGCCGGACGCACACGAACAGGTGTTATAGCCGATGCACTCGCCTTGACCCGACACACAGCCCTGGGGACAAAACATCGGCATAGGCTGTGTTGTGGGCTGAGTGGGCGGCGAGGAGGGCGGCTGCGTCGAAGTCGGCACGGGGACGCAGGCGCTAGCTGTATCTGGGACCGCGTAAACTTGGCTTGTGGGGCAGTCCGTAACGACAACTTGGAACGAGGTCTGCAGGGCTGCTGTGGCCGTGACAGCTTGGAGGGATAGCGGAGCCGTGACGACAGTAACCTGAACCACGAAATTGCCGGGAAGGGCCAGCAGAACAACCTGAAAAATGTTTAGTCAGTTTTAGTCAATTTTAGCCCAAAATTGTTTATGTCCGTACATCCGTGAAATTGACCTTGCCGTTGACGAGTGGCTGTACGAGCGCAGGGGACTGCAACACAGCCGAGTTGTTGACGACGATTTGCAGAACTATTCCGATGGGATCGAGGTAGGGTTGACCAAGAGAATCGATGAGCTGGAGTGTAACATCGGGCAGGGCAGCACCCGACGCGAACGCGTCAATGTCTGCTGAGCTGTTCACCACAAAAAATGCAGGCATGGCGTAGACGTTTTTCGAGGCGCTGCTGGTGGCAATATTGTCGGCAAAGGTGTTTGTTCCCAGGAGATCGACAACGGGTGACAAATTGGACGACAGCCAGATCGCCCCACCGGTTGAGGCGATGTTGCCGGTGAACGAGCTGTCGGTGCAGTCGAGAAGCGATGTAGGGGCGCTAATGCCGCCGCCGTTGACCAGAGCAGCGTTGTCGACAAAGACGGTGTTTACGATCGTGATTGTGCCACTCGTTGAAGCAGAGGCCGCGATCGCGCCGCCGCTGCCTGAGGCCGAGTTGTTTGCCAGAGTTGCAGAGCTGAGCTCAACGGCAGCCGATCCCGACGTGAATACTGCGCCTCCGTCCGCCCCGGACAAGCTGTTGGTGATAGTGGTCCCGCCAGTGACGTCGATCGCTGCATGCTGCGCTGTGAAGATCGCACCGCCAAACGAGCCCGCCTGAGAGCCCACGAGCGATGAAGCAGAGATGGCCAGTTGAGCAGATCCCTGGACGCACGCAAAGCCACCCTCGCCACCAGAGCTTGACATGGCACCGGTGATGTCGTTGAGCAGCAAGGAGGCCGCGCTAGTCAGGTAGACTGAGCCGCCACAACCGTAGACCTCAGTCACCTGATTGCCCCAGAAGACGGTTCCGTTCAAGCTGGCATTAGAGGATCTGCTGATGGCAATGGCCCCACCAAAGATCGTTGCCGAGTTGTTGACAAAGGAGCCACCTTGCATATCGAATGAGGAGCCTTTAGCCTTTCGGAAAATAGTTTTAGTTGTGGCATTTTTGTTGCAAATACGAAATTATGAGTTACCATATTGATATTAATCGCGCCCGCACCGACGGCTGCAGAGTTGTTTTCAAAGGCGACGTCCAAGAGCGCCAAGTTGCCACCGAGCACACTGAGGGCACCGCCGCTGCTCTGCGAAGTGCAGTTGGCGAACTGAGACGTCGATATGGAGACGTTGCCGGCGGTGATAATCATCGGACTATACGAGTTGCTCACGACGAGTCCAGTTGCTTGGACCGTTCCTCCGTTGACCTTGAGAGCAGTGCTGGTGTACCCGGACATTGTGAGCATCGTGACATCGAGAAGAGCGTCGCCGGAGATGACAATTGCGCCGTCGGAATCAAAGGTCGAGCCGGAAATTGTGACAACCGAATCATCTAAATAAAACTCTTTAGTTTCTTTTTACTTGTGATCACCAACCTGCAAGAGAAATGGTGGCAACAGTCACTTGATTTCCGGAAAAGTAAGATCCGTCGATGGAGATTTGGCCCGTTGTCTCGGCCGAGATGATCGAACTTGACCCCGCGTTGTTTGCAAACTGAAAACAGCATTTCTAATTTACTGGAATAAAAAATAATTATTACCACCGAGTTTTCAATCGAAAGTCTGCAACCAGAGGTCACCGGGAGCGCACTCGAACCCAGAATTGCGTTGTTCGAAACTTGGACGTTGTCAAAGTTGACGGACAGAGCCGATGTGTCGCAGTTTAAGATCGAGTCCACCGAGTTGCCAACAAATCCAACGCCATTCATTTGCAGAATACTGCGATGCAAACAGATTAACACACTTTTCTTTAAATAGTATGTACCTTGTGCCGCCGAGGTTGACGAGTTCGGCGTCGGCCACGTTTTCGGCAATTTGGACGTTCTGAACGTTTACGTCGACATCTTGAAGATCGAGAAGCACTTGTGAATTGCCGGTAAAGTTGCAACTTGCTAGCAGCTGACTGTTTCCTGTCCATGCAAAAGGGAGTGATGCAGAGGCTGAAATAATTTGGGCACTAAAAACGAAGTTACTAAAATATAACAAAACGTTTCCATTACCTGTTGTTGGCAAAGGAGATTGCTTGAAGGTTCAGTTGGACGTCCAAAACGCGGATGACGCTTGCGATATTCGCATGCATGCCGAACTCTGTCGATGAGATTTGAACGAGTGGAATATTGCTCAAAAATGCTGCAGTAGCAGATCCGTCCACATAGAGTGCATGTCCTTCAGCTCCGGCATTGTTCGAGTTGAAAATGCAGTCGTTGAAAATATCTGAGCAAATTGGCAGCAGACAAACTCTAGTGTGCGAGAAGTTTTAGAAAATTAAATCTTTAGGAAATACCGATGAAAAGCACCACCAAGGCTTGCTGCGGAATTGTTCAAGAAGAAAGTATTTGAAACTTGCACGGAAGGCTCAAAAGTTGCCAATGATTCACTCGGGAGAGATTGAACAGAAAGTGCTCCTGTGCTTTTGAATTAATGTTTTGTGGAATTATTTTAATTTTAGTGATCCTTACCTCCATTCGTTCCAGCAAAGTTATTGATGAAGTTGGAATTGTCGAATGCCACAGAGTAGGATGTGCACGATGCTAAACAGTATATAAGACTGTTTAGGTATACGGCTCCACCATTTTCCGAGGAGTAATTGTTGTCGAACGTGTCGTTCTGCAAACAAGAAAATAAGTAATTTTAATTGTATTATAATGATACCGTGAGAAGGACACCAAAATTCCCGTTGAAGTAGTGAACGTCGATGGCAACTGCACCTCCGTATCCAGATTGTGAGGTCTATGCGGTAAATACTGTGAATTATTCAATACAAAAATTATTCTCTGCTTACCATTTGGTTGAACGAGAAAACAGAGTTTCTGACCACGAAGTGTGAGTTTGGGACCATGTATAGGAATGGCTTGTTGACGCCTGAACTTGTCTACCATTTGGGACGTTATATTTATGCTTGCGCAAGATCGGAATAGTACCAAATAAATCGCAGGACCACTTCCAAAATTGACGTGGTTGGAGAACAGACAGCCATCGATAGTGAACTGGGCAGTCACGTTGCTAGGGCCGAGGATGTACATTGCTCCTCCGCTTTGAGGCGAGCTATTCCCAACAGCGGCCGAATTGTTGGAGAAGACGCAATTTACAAAACTAGTATTTCCTAAATTGCAAGCATAATTTAAATTTAATGTTTATTGCGATCCTTTTTGTACCGGTCGAGTAGCTATAGCTGATGCTTCCGCCTTCGAGGTAGCTTGTACATCCAGTGAACGTACAGTCTTGAACGAGCACGGCGCCTGTAAGTAGTAAATTCTTGTTGGTGAAAAAAAGGGCTTTTCATTCTTACTATTTGTGTAGTAAAGATTCAGAGCTCCGCCCTGGCCACCGGCACTGTTGCTCGAGAAGGCTGACGAGGTGATTGTGATGGGACCTCGACACTGGTAGCAGAGAAAGACACCCCCGTTGGCACCAGAGCCGACTTGATTGGCGTTGAAATTGGAGTTGTGGATGGCGATTGCGCCGGTGGTATTGGAGACCGCAAAGCAGCCGCCGCCGTTGGTGAGGCTGGTGCCGGTGACCGCAGTGGACTTTATCGAAAGACCGTTCTGGGTGAAGTTGCAGCCGGTGACGGTGAGGGAAAATGTCTCGGAAACGACAATATATATTTCGCTCCACTGAACACTCGGATTTTGGTCGAAGACGATTTCCTGCCTGAGCATGTCTGCATCGCGGGCGACCACGCCGCCGCCGCCCTATAAAAAAAAATTAGACAGATTTAGTTTGCGCTAAAATTTACATACCCAGGCATCGTTCTTGACAAAGGTCGAGTCCGCGAGGGTGACATTGGTGCTACCGGAGCCCCAAACGACGCCACCATAGTATGCCGCGTTGCCGGTGAACGAAGACGCTGTGGCCGAGAATGAAGACTGGTTGAAGAGCTGCGCGACACCGCCGTACGTGTCGGCGACGAGTGCGCCGTTGAATGTAAACTCACTCGAGGCGATGTCGATAAAGGACGAGTTCCACGCTTGGAAGACCTGCTCGTTGTTGGCAAAGGTGGAGCCGAGTGTCGAGACGGCCGCCGAGTCAAACAGTTGGATAAACGTGCCAAAGTTGTCAATGACAACCACATTCCTATTTTTTTTAAAAATTAATTTTAGTTTGTTTATTGAAATTGTCAAGGAACAAACATACTGCAGAGAAAGCTGGGCGGTGTCGTAGAGGACGGCGAACGTGCCAGTGCAATTGGTGACGACGACGTTGCTGAGTGTGAGCAGGGCAGCGTTCTGCAGAAGGAATGCAGGGTCGGTGTCGCCACAGGTCACGGAGGCAGGAGGCGCGTCCTCGGGCGACGTGGGGTCCGTCTGAATGAGCAGGGTGTTGCTTGCGTCGACGACAAGTCCGTCAAAGGGCGTGGACGAGCCGCTGGCAAGATTGTGCACCACCTGGCCGTGCGCCACGACGGCCAAAACGCTGGCCAGAAGGAGCAAAAATTGCTTTTTTTGGACAGGCATTGCTATCTTGAGTTTTAGTGAGTTTTAGTCAAAAATAATCAGACTGTGTGAAAAAAGAGCGATAGAACCGGCCGCCTTCAGGAAAACAACGAGAGTGAAAGTACGAGCAGGTTGTGTGGCACAACAACACAGGGTTCTGCAACGGTCTCCCCTATTTTGTCGGAAGTTGCGACGGCGGAATTTAGTTCAAACAATAATTTTTCTCCAGTCCGTTTGTCGCGTGCCCGCGCGTCAGCACTCAGCAGCCTAGCCTCAGCGTCAGCACCGACAGCCTCGCTACAACTGCAGCAATGGTGGAGTCGCCGCGGCGCGCCGTAGATACTGACTCGTGTCTTGTTTTTGAACACAGGCGTCATCACAATCACAGGTCATCAGCTTGCGTGCGAAAAGGCAAAAGACGACAGTGTTTGTCGAGTGCAGGGTAACGCTGAGCTCGTGCTGCCTTGCTAACCGCCGCACCGAGGCAGACAAAGGACACGGTCGGCTCGGTCAAAACGTCGCTCGCGTCGATTGTGAAGCAGGATGAGAACAAGATCCACCTGCTCAACGCTGAGAAGCAGCCACTGGACGAGCGCCTGACGCTGGAGGAGGCGCAGCTGACCAACTCTGCCATCGTGTACTATGTCTTTGCGACAGAGCACGGCTGTATGTCTTGACTGCTTCGTTGGTTTCAAACTGACCACCGGTACGGTAGTTGAACAGGTGGACGTGCCCGCGCCCAAGCCCGTGGAGTCCTATGGCGATGACGACGAGGACGACGACGAGGACGAATGACGGAGCTGCAGCCTGCTTACGCTGGGCGATTTGATTTCTTTCGTCGTTCTGCGCTGTACAAACAAAAAAAAAGGCATTGTCGTGTGTATGCGATCCTACTGTAACTATGCCGCCTTGGCAGCCTTTGGTGACTTGTCTGGGAACAGCAGCTCGGCGAGGGCGCGGAGGATCAGTGTCGACCTTTCAACAACAACGAAAAAAAAAGCATCAGCACTTTTAAATACAAAATAATTTTTACCAGTAGAGGTTGAGAAGGGTCATGAGGACGCCGAATGTCAGCTGGATGTGGACGATCGTAGACGTACTCCAGTAGTGGTAGTTTGCTATTGCGCTCCAAATCTGTAGATGTTTACGTTTCTCAAAACAATCGATTCTCCTGAATAGTTTTACCATGAGGATGTAGCTGATTGGCCGTGAGACGAAAAAGGACATGAGAAACAAGGCGTCGATGAGCGTGCTCTTGGACTGCAGCTTTTCGTTCATCCATCGAATGTTGAGGATGGGCGTTGAGAGCTCGCCGAGGAGAGCCCACCTACAAAAAAAAAAAAAGCATGGGAACCTCAGCACAGCCCGCGACATTGTAGGAGCCTTTTGCACGCACATCGTGTAAAAGTAGAACGACCCATTGTAAAAACAGAGGACGATCTGGAGGATGCAGACGCAGTGGTGCACAACGTCTGGGATCACCCAGAGCACGCCGCGCTCGTAGAGGATGACGATGAGGTCCTGCACAAAGTAGCCGAGGCTGCACGCGAGCACGAGCTGCATCAGCGAGTCGGTCGAGTAAACCATCGCCTCCCGATTGGTGTAGTCAAACGTGTACATTGCCCTTTTCGTTAGCGTGAGTTGAGCAAAAAAGAATGCAAATGGCTTACCAGGCAGCGCCGACAAAGACCACGACCGAGTGGAAGCACGAGACGAAGCGCGTGTCCCATGCCGCCTTCTCATCGCGTGGCCATCGCTGCCAGTGGTCGAGGCTTCAGCAAATGATCAATGCCCTTCGTCAATACCTTGTATGTCACGCCCAACACCAACTGGGTCAGCACGCGCGAGGTGCCGTATAATGACCACGACGCGAAGAAGCTGATGACGAACGCCTGCTGGTTGAGTGAGCAAAGGCCTGCGAGCGGCACGTTCTTACCGTCACGAGCGTTTGCGTTGCCAGCATCGTCGTTTTTTGTGGGGTGATCGCTCGTTCAAAACTAGGAGAGCGTCGGTTAGTAACCTCGCCAAATCTTAGTCGACTGCGTCAGTGATGAAGAACTGAAGAGAAAGAAAGAAAGAAGAAAGAAATCGGATTAAAAGTATGTGCTTGATGAATTCAGTTCGTTGGAGCGATTGGACTCGAAAGCTTAAACAGCTTCTATCGACTAAGAACTAAGAAATTGCGATCAAGTTTTCCCTTTTTTTTTTTCTGTTACAAGCTAATGTTTAGACGATGCGCTCAAGCTCCTGGGCGTACTGCAGCATGTTTTCGATGACCTTGACGGAGGGGATGTCCTGATGGAAAAAAGGAAATAATTAGAAACAATTTGTTGCAATTTCATTGTGCCTCTTACATTGCGGGACTTTTGGAGCGAGTCGGTCTGGAAGATGATGGCACCCTGTGCTTGGTCGACATGCCAATTGCGCTTGAAGTAGCAGTACAAGTTGAAAAAAAAAAAAAACTGGGAAATTAGTCAACCGTACCTCGGCGCAAAAGTTGAGCAGCTCGGCCGGGTTGGAGAAAAACATGAGCTTGGCAGCGTCGGCGAGTGGGAGGACCTGGTAGGCGTGCTGGCTGCAGTCTGCGATCTCCGTGCTACGCAGGCATTGATGGCATTTTAGAAACGTACTTTTATTCTTCACATACCGCATCGTCTCCACAAGGGTGTCCATAAAGTAGACGTACTCTGGCGAGGGGACGTTGTGGTGATTCTTGACGACCTTTTTTTTTTTTCCTTTTTTTTAGAAGGTTGACCACAAAGGATGCGAGTGTACCTTGTGGTACGCTCCCTCCATCAACCACTGCTCGACCTCGACGGGGTGGTGGATAAAGGGGTTGGCGTGGAGGAGGTCTGCGGGGATGAGCTCGAGCTCTGTGTGGAACTCTGATATCCGGTTTTGTGCGAGCAAGCGGAGCAGGTTGAGCCCGAGCAGTTTGTGTTCGTTCTCCGATTGCGGGATTGCGTTCCTGTTTTTTTTTAATTTTGATAAATAAAAAAAGAAGACAAGATCGCAACGTACTTGACGTCCTGGTAGTAGGTCTTGAGCTGCGACAGGTAGCGTTCAAAGCTGGCCGTGTCCTTGTTGTGCAAGCTGAAGAGCGCGCCCAGTTCGAGTGTCTTGCCTGTTTGCCAGAGGGGGGTTTATGCCACGTTTCCAACAAACGGAGGCGTACGTGCGACGAGCAGCTGTTCCTGGCTCTGCTGCTGCGACGGCGTCAGGTACGACTGCTTGACGAGCGCGAGCTACAGGGGGGGGAATGGGACGCGTCAGCCAAACCAGATCACCACCACACCAACAGGGTCATGTTGTTCATTTGACCGCTGTCGCACAAAGCCACATACCTTGAGGTTGGTGAGGAGCTGCTGGCACTTTGTCTTGTCCCCGGCGGCAAAGGCGGCCTCGAGCTGAGCGAGCAGTTGTGCGGACATCGCAAAGCAACTTTTCTTTGATTTGGGTCCTGCACACACGAAAATGGACTCCATCGAGGCGCCTGGCCATGTGGCTGAGGTCGTGCAGTCGCAGATTGCCATGGAGGTCTCCGTACCGGCAGCACCGGCACCAGCACCAGACAGCGAGGAGGAGGAGGAGGAGGAGGACGACGGCGAGGAAGACAGCGCGGACGACGAAGCGGACGGGGAACAAGTCGCAGCGGCCGTGGACGACGTGGCCTTTGTCGCCGCCCTCGTTGGCGCGCTGCCTGTGGTCGCTGTGCCACAGCAGTCGACCGGGGTCGTGCTGGCGGGCGGCGCGGACGATGACGACGTCGACAGCGACAGCAGCGAGAGCGACAGTGACGACGACGACGACGACGACGACCAGATGCAGGCCCGCGCCAGCAGGCCCAACAAAGCTGCCGCGCCCAAGCTGGTCCACTTTGTCGCGGAGGACGAGGACGACGTGGAGGTGACCGCGGGCGACATGCGCACCAAGAACGAGCTGGCGGCCCCGCCTGCCGTGGAGGAGTTTGCCGCGCCGCTTGCCGAGCACGTGGCGATTTCCCCGCTGGGCGTGGTGCACGCGATTGTGGACGCGACGGTCGTGGTCAAGACGACGGCCAAAGACAGCCGTGCTCTGGACTCGGACTCGCTGCTGTGCTTTGGGGACCGGCGGGTCCTGGGCCGCGTGTTTGAGACGTTTGGCCCAGTGGCTCAGCCGCTGTACAGCGTGCTCTTCAACAACGCTGGCAAGATTGACCGCAGCGTCGTCGTCGTGGGCACGCCCGTGTTTAGCGCCGCCGGCGAGGTGCACTATGTCTTGCCGGAGCAGCTCATGGGCACGCGCGGCTCGGATGCGTCCAACCTGTTTGACGAGGAGATCGGCGACGACGACCGCGAGTTTTCCGACGACGAGCAGGAGCAACAGTATCGCCGCAAGCTCAAGACGCAGCGCAAGCAGAGGACGCCTCGTCCTACCACGCAACCACAGCCGATGCAGCCACAGCCGATGCCTAAACAGCCGATGCCGCATGCGAGCTACCACCACCAGCAGCCTGCCCCGATCATCCCCTTGTATCCTCAGGCGACCTATCAGCCACCGCAGCAACATTTCATGCCACCGCAGCAACATTTCATGCCACCGCAGCAACATTTCATGCCACCGCAGCAACCTCAAGCGTACTATCAGCAGCAGCAGCAACAACAACACTACTACCAGCCACAAGGGACGTCGCTCCTGGGAGCGTACAATCCCTACGTATACTACCAACACTATGCGGCGCCAGTGGTGCAGCCTCAGCAGCAGCCGCCGCCGCCAAGACCGCAGCCACCCCAGCTGCCCACTGCCCCTCCTTCCCAGCCCAATCTTGGTCGTCCTTAAAATTTCCTTTTCCTGTACAAAGAACAAAAAGAGAGAAAACGAAAAAACAAAACTCTAAAGAGGGTTGTGATAAATCTTGAATTTTTCTTCTTCTTCTTCTTCTTCTTCTTTTACGTGGGCTTGTTCTGCTTGAAGGAGACCTGGAGGTTCTTGGTTCCGA
>Ga0302233_10002720_pt1 | contig 10853 bp, 20 predicted proteins | sample II_Palsa_N3_1_FD_193516 | JGI IMG/M metagenome (GOLD analysis project Ga0302233, IMG submission 193516) | Peat permafrost microbial communities from Stordalen Mire near Abisko, Sweden - II_Palsa_N3_1 | ecosystem: Environmental > Terrestrial > Soil > Palsa > Peat permafrost | place: Sweden...
CCCGCCCCCCCCCCCCCCCCCCCCCCCCCCCCCCCCCCCCCCCCCCCCCCCCCCCCCCCCCCCCCCCCCCCCCCCCCCCCCCCCCCCCCCCCCCCCCCCCCCCCCCCCCCCCCCACAGAGTGCTTCGGCTGCACCACCGATGACAATCACGACCGCGTGGCCAGGGCCCTTGTCCAGGAACGACTGCACCGAAGCCTTGCTGACACTGATGAGTCCAGTTGCCATAAGGAAGTCTTGCGTTGCGAGCGCATTTAGATGGATGTAGGAAGGAGGGAAAAAAAAGCAAACGTACCTCGCCAAAGAGGAATGCGAAAGTTGGAATCGAGCGTGCAAACACGGACATCGATGCCAGGGAAGAGGTCGTCAAAGCCAGTGGAGAGGAAGGCAAAGTTGCTGATGGCGCCGATGCCAATGATGCCGTGCGGGTGGTCTATTCGTGGGTCTCTCATCATTGGGTTGCGAGCATTTATTCACGTACAGCCAAAGATGTACTTTTGCTTGGGATCAATGTCGTGTTCCTTTCGCAACGACGCAGGAAAGTAGTTTGCAAAGTGTCTCGTGAACGAGTTCTTGCGCATCCACTTGATCGGGCGGCCGCCAGTGACGGGCGCGTCGTCACTCAGCATCCAAATCAAGTAGGCAATCTGCGGGGAAGGTGCTGTCAGGTGAGTGTAAACAGGCCCACCGCCACGTACAAGAAGGGGCCAGAACCAGGGCTGCAGCAGGGCGAGCACCAGCACGATAATCGGGACGAGCAGCTGGGCACCCCAAATCAGCACAGCAGCCGTTTGCAGGCGCCGCTCCATCGGGATGTTGAGCGGAGCGAATCGCACCGCGGTGTGGGCCTCCATAAAGAAAAGTTTCGAAAAAGTCCGTTTGTTTTTTCCCCTTCAGGTGTTTTGTTTGATTTCAGGGGTAGCTATTGTTGCATGTAAGACAAAAACTCGAGCTTGACGTCGGCGGGGATGTAACGATGGATCTTGTGCCGGCCTCGTGCAGGAGGGAGGATGAACTGGGTGTGCGACGCGTTCATGTCCATCATCAGTTCGTCGTCAGCATCGACAGACACGTTGTGCACAAAGTCTACCGCCACCAGAATTACTCTCACAAATTGCAGTACGTTCACGTACCAAGTACGACCTGAGGAACGCCCTTGTCATCGTCTGGATTGTCGGCCCTGTAGTTGCTCAGGAGCTTGTGCACCTGGGACACGTTGAGCAAATAGCAAGTGTCCATTGCAGCCTCGGCGTGTTCAATGGTGCCGTTGGGCATCTGGAGGAGCTTGGCTGCTTGCGTGATGGTCTGCAGATGAATCGAGGCTGAAAAAAAAAAACAATATATTGTTACATTGCAACGCACAACAAAATAAACCATGCCTTCGGAAAAGCCATGCTCCTTGCACCACTGATCAATCGCAGAAACATTCAGGCCAATCTGTACACCACGGCGAGGATTGCACAATTCCTTTCGGAGGAGGAGCGAGTTGAAGGCGCGCGCCGCGACTTGGTACATCAGGGCTGTGAATATTTGACGCCGAATGTCATCGTCCACAAAGTAGTCTGCCAGGAGCTTGGAGGTTTCCTTGAGGTAAGCAATAAGGTGCGCAGGTGTAATCGATGATTGAATAGGCACTGCGCTGGCGAAAAGACTAAAGGTTCCTAAAGTCATGGTTGTTTTATTAGTCTTGAGGAAGGAAACTTGAGCCGAGTACCCTTCAGTTTGCGGTTCGAAGGCTGGGATTCAAAGTCCAAGAGAGCGGGTACGACCACCTTGTCCAATCCCTCCTGCAAAAAAGAAAAAAAAGCTCAAAAAAAAAAAAGGGGGGGATTTCCTTGACATACTCGAAGTTTCTTCATGACGCAATGGTAGATCTCTGTGACAATGTAGCCACTGTCGTTGAGCAGTTTTGAAAAGACCTTTGGAGGGAGGGGGTGGATCTTGATGTCCTGATAGTTGAACAATGTTTTGTAAAACTAAAAGCAGAAATGAAGGTCGCCTGCCTACCTTGCGCGAGTTTTCGAGAACCCGGTTGTGTGTGTTGTTGATGAGAGTTTCGATTGACGAAAGTAGCGAACGCAGCTCGGCCGAGTTGGCCAGCCAAAAGGCTAGAGTGTTGTTTTCCTCAGCCTTCTGTTTTGTTTTTTGTTTTTTTGTTTTTGTTTTTGACAAATGAGAAAACAATTTTTACGTAGAAGCTTACAGAGACGACTTGGTGGATGTTTTTGTACGTGTTGATCATCAAGCTCTGAATCTTCTCAACCATGTTGTGGCTCATCATGTGTATGACGACAGTGGCTATGACATGAGCTGGGAAGAGAACCTCATAGTCGCTGATGGACACCTCTGGGTCGATCAGAACGGGCTTGAGTCGGATAATCAGTTTCTGTGACGACGACGGCCAGTCAGGGATGACGTGTAAAAGAATGAAAATACCTGGGTCAACTCCTTCTCATAGTCGCCCTCAAACGAAAACACGGTCGAGTTGGTCTCGTTGACAAAGATCCACTCACGGGCTTCAAGCTCGTCGGGCGTGGGTTTGGGCACGGGCGATTGCAACTGGTTGTCATCGATTTGCTAAATAAGAGTAAAAAAATTATAATTTATAAAAAAACAAAAAAACGCGTTCTTGGTACCCGATCAACCATAAGCTTTTTCACAATCGGATTGGTTGGCTTGTGTGTAATGGCCTGCACAGCAGCGTTGAGCTCCTGCTTCACAGAGGCATTCTCTAGACGAAGAAGTTCGACCTCTTCTTTCGCTTTGGCAGCACTAGAGCAAATAACACATTACTATACAAACCCAGAAGAATAAACGTACACGGCGTTTGACTGCTCTGCTGCGGCCAGGGCGCGTGCAAGCTGCTCTTTTAGGGTGTCAATCTCCCGCTGCGCTGAAGATGCACGGTGGTTTGCATCCGTGAGCTCGGCCCTGGAACGAGCGAGGTCTTGAGTGAGCGTCAAACTCTTCTTGTCCTAGAAATAAAACTAAGAAAAACTGCTCCTTTTTTTTTTTTTTGAACGGCTACCTGCGCGAGTTTGTCCGAGGTGAGAGCCTGGACTTCTCCCTTGAGAGAATCCACTTGCCCCTGCAACGCAGATACTTGTTCAAGGGCTGCCTGCTTTTGCTGGTGCTCACTGATTGGAACGCACGCAAGATTAGGACGATTTCCTTTCCCCCAAAAATGCACACCGCTCTTTCGCTTCTTGCTCAGCTTTGATTTTGTCTTTGAACGAGTTGGACTTTTCAGCGGCAGCGGTACGCTCCTTCTCGGCGCTGTCGGCTTTTGATCGCTCAGCGGCCAAGAGCTGAGTCAGCTCGATGACTTTGTTCTCGAGCTTGTACGACACCTCCTTGTACCGAGACAGGTCGCGTGCCTCCATGCGCAGTCGCCGCAATTCGAGCTTGGCCAGGCGGCGACGGATGCAGCATTGGATCCTGTCATTTTAATCAGAAAAAAAGGTGTGCATCCGAGAGAACAGGGCAACATACTTGACCATGAGGTAGACGAGTCGCTTGTACTTTTTAACCGCGAGCTTGGCGCGCCACCACGACTGGATTACAACTGCTGATGTCCGTTGCTTCATCATCAGACACAGACGACGAGCAGTCTTGGCGCGCATCGCCGTCTGTAACGTCACGATGGCAGCGCGAGCAACCTTGAAACGCTTGGCAAGTAGATTGCGCGTGGCGTACCGACGAATAATTCCAATTGCGCGGTCTCGCCGCTTGTTTCGGTACAGTTTGCGAGCAAGACGTCCACGATGCACTGGACACACACAAAATTAAAAATAAAAAATAAAAAGAATGGAGGGCTTACATTTTTGCGCAAACCGGACTCCCTTTAAGAGCGCAAGGTACTTTCGGCGCTGTACATTGCGACGCAGATTCTTCTGAATAAGTATAGCGAGAGCTTTGAGACGGTCCTGGCGCAGCTTTTCGAGGAAAGCCAACTGACCCGCTCGCAGGAAGATTTTCGTTTTGCCCACCTGTTATACATTAGTCTTAACCGCGAGCAGCACATGTTACTTGGAATTTGTCTTCATCTTGGAGTGCAGCCGCGAGAATCACTTGGCTAAGCTCGCGACTTGCCAAAGACCATTTGCTTGACAATTGGAGCACTGACGAGAAAGATTGAAAAAAAAAAAATTATTTTTTTTTCTCGTTTTCTTTGTAGTCGTACTTTTGTAGCGTTCTGCAAAGTCGTCAAACTCGTGACGGCTGGGGTAGCCAGCCGCAGAGATTCGAATAGTCTCAAGGACACCACACGCTCGCAGCTGAGCCAGCACCTGGACCGGATCAAATTTGAAGGCTGCTTTTTGTTCATTGGGCTTGATGCAACGGATGTAGTGAGGGGACGTCGAGCGGATAATCTCCATCAGCTGCACAAGCGAGTTCTACGAGGAGGAGGATTCAAACAAAAACTTGACCAACTTTCCAGGTACTACCTTGAATTGTGCACCAAGTGTCACTTTGGAGGCAGAAGCAGCAGCGACCACGGCGACTTCCTTTTTCGCTGTCAATTTGATCAGTAAACGGTAAGGACGGCGTTGCATACACTTGCTCGGCGTCTTTTCAGATTTTTTCCCAAATATTGCACCAATGAATGCATCTTCAGAGGACTGGAGTAGCTCGAGTTGCTCGTCAGTGATCGAATCGCGATTCTTGTCGAGGAAACCGTCGCCCTTGTACGTCACATCTTGTGCATAGTGCTTCACGATAAAGGCAGTCTTGTCCATTCGAGCCTTGACGAGGTGGCCGTGAACAGAGAGTTGATCAAACAACTTTTGGACAAACGACGCATCAGTTCCTTTCGGAACGCGGCATTCCTACAGAAATCGTTAAACAACAGGGGTAGGAAGCAACCAAAAAAAAAAAACCTCATCCAAAAGACTGTAGATTCCCATCCTGCCCTCGATCAAGTCAATGCAAGGTTGGTTGTCTGCGTAATCAATGTACGACCACTTGATCTCTTCGCGGGCATACAGCTCTTGCTCGAGCTTGAACACGTGCTGAACAAACTCTGCAAATCTTCTTTGTGAGCCAAAAATCATTACCCAATTTAGACATTACCTTGCTGAAGTTTTTCGTTTGCAAAGTTGATGCAGAACTGCTCAAAGCTGTTTTGCTTGAAGATCTCGAAACCGTAGATATCTAGCAAGCCAATGAAGCGTTCCTGGCCGGTCGAGTTTTGCAGAGAGACGTTGACCTGCACCCGCAAAGTACGAATTACTATTTGCAACAAACAATGAATTCTCGATTGTCATCACCTTTGCGACAAGCCAGTCAAACAGACGAGCATACAAAAACTTGCAGACAGAATCGCGCGCAGCCAATGCGTCGTTGCCATTACGTGGCTTTACAATCGTTTCCGTCCTCGACACGATGTTGCGCTTCGTGATCCACTTTGCAAACTGGTGACGATCCACCTGCAGCAGCTCGGCCGCATATGCAAAAGGGGTGTCGTCCAGAGTGTCAATGTCTGATGACTCGTCGCGTGCATTCTGCAGTGTTGCACTGGTGAGTATTGCCCTTTTTTTAAAAAAAATAAAAATAAAAAGCTACCGAGGTGATTTTGGTATTGCCGAGGTGAAGGATTGCAGCGAGTAGGCGAAAAATCTTCCATTGCTCAGACACAGATATGCCAACCTTTGACAGCGCAGACTACCAAAAAAAAATTTTTTTTGTTTGTTGTTGTAGTTGTAGTATTTCAGAAAAAAAGGGGCATAAATTACCTGGGTCTCTGCAAACTCGGTCACGTCGTTGACATCGTCAACAGTCTCACAGCCGCCCTGGTTAATGTAAAAATAGTCGTCAATGTCGTGCGAAAGGAAGAGCTCTTCACGCTCGGCTTGGGGTGCTCCCTTGATGAGTTGGTAAAAAACGTGGTAGTTGCGCTCATCCTCGGCCTGGTACACTACGCGCGAGCGTTCAAGCAGGTACGTTCGTATTTGTGCTGAAGAGATGCGGTTGCGATCGTTGAACAGGATCTGATTCAGAATTTAGTTGTTTTTTTTTTCTTTCTATTTTTTATCTGTTTTTGTCCGTTTCTGTACAGTACCTGGATATATTTGCCAAAGCGGGATGAGTTGTTGTTGCGGATAGTCTTTGCATTGCCAAACGACTCCATGATCGGATTGGTTGCCATCACACGCTCCTCGACCTCGCTCATCTCTGTGCCCATGTTGTCGACGCTGGCAAAGTATCGCATGACGTACTTGGTGCTGACGGTCTTTCCCGCGCCACTCTCGCCCGTGACGATGATCGACTGATTTCTGTTGTCGCGAGCAAGCGCGCGGTACGCGTTCTCGGCCACGGCAAACAAGTGGGGCTCGAGCAGGCCCGTCTCTGTATTTGCGTACGTCCGCACGATGTCGTTGCCGTACAGATTGAGCTTTTGATACGGATTGAACGCTACGAGGACGATGCCTGTGGGTCACGGAGCAGGTCAGACAGAGCAAAGCACCAACCAAGGCGTGCAAACCAGAGTAGGTATAGATTGTGTGCTTGGCGTATCGAACGAGGACATTGTGAAGGACGGCCGGCTCGTGCAAGTGGCTCAACGTGGTCAGGTCGTCCACGCCGTCGAGGATGGCCCTAAATGACATGGGTTCAGGGTATGCCAGAGGCGTCAATGGTTGCCAAGTACGGGTTCTGGAGTGGTGGCAAGTTCTTCTTGTCTGCGTCGGGCACGACCGTTAGTGTCTCGTCCTTGTCCTCGCGCTTTAGCACGATCTTCCCGTCCGCGCTCTTGCTCACGATCACAGCGCCTGCAAAGCCCTTGACAGGGTCGGGAACCCACGCTCGCGTGCCCTGTGTTCATAGCCGAGAAGTTGGCACGTGTCATCGAGTGAAGGACGACCACGTACCGGCACGTAGAGGTCCACAGGGTCAGCCGACGGCATTCCTTGCCCCTCTGGACTGCTGTCTTCGTCTTCTATGCGCCCCATTGAGTTAACAAAAAAGTACGTGGAACACGGTACGACGGGTAAAAGGAGTGAGCGTGTGAGGGTCGAAAGGGGGAGGGAGGGCGTTTCAAATTTTTTTGAATTTGCAGAATTTGGCTCGTGCTTTTTGTTTCGGCCCAGCTCATGCTCGTGCTCATGCTAAAAACAAAAAGGGTAGCCATGTCGAACGTACGTACAACAACAAAAGAAGTGAAGATAAAAAATTATGCCATGTTCCTCATTCACTCAGTCATCAACGCCATCCATCAGGTTGTCTGCGGTGTATGAGAAGCCAGAGAACGTGTCATCAATCTCGACGTCGACTTGGAAACCACCACTTGATCGATCCTCGTCCGCCAACGACGCAGGGACGGGTTCGTTCGTGAACTGGGGATCAAAGTTTCGGAGGTCGAGTTGGCCATTCTAAAAATTTTGTTTGTTAATGAATAATGGACAAGGCATCGCAAAAAAAAAAAAAAAAAAAACATACCACATTGGGGTTGAACGGTGGCTTGTACTCGCGGCTAAACAGCTTTTGCCAGTCGATGGATTGGAAGAACGGATGGTTTTCGATTTCCAGGGCATCCTGACCTCCGCTGCCCAACCTCTTCTTGGGATCGCGCTGCAGCAACTCGGTGATGAGACTGCGAGCAGGCTCGGAGACGTGGGGAGGGAATCGCAGCTTGTCGTAGAGGATACGATCGTACATTTCGTTAACGTCCCTGGAGTAGTACGGGGGCTGGGAACACACGAAAAATGTAAGAGGAAAACCCAAAAAATAAAAATAAAATAAAATAAATAAAAAGGCGCGTACCAGGCCGACAAGCATTTCGTACAAGACGGCGCCCAGACACCACCAATCGACAGCCATGCCGTACTCTTGCTTTTTGATGACCTCGGGAGCTAGGTACTCTGGCGTGCCGCAGAATGTCGATGTTGTCTCGCCGGGCATGATACCTTCCTTGCAAAGGCCAAAGTCTGTTAGGGCAATGTGGCCCTCGGCATCCAGCAAAATGTTTTCGGGCTTCAGATCACTGTTGGAAAAGAAGCAAAATAAATAAATAAACTAATGATCATGAAAGCGTCCCTACCGATAGATGATGTCCAAGCTGTGCAAGTATTCGAGGGCCGAGACGATCTCGGCAGCGTAGAAACGAGCGCGAGCCTCCGGGAAGCGTTTGTCGCGTTGCAGATGGAAAAAGAGCTCACCGCCGTTGACATAGTCGAGGACAAAGTAGAGCTTCTCGGGGGTCTGGAACGAGTAGCGGAGGCCGACAAGGAAGGGGTGCTTGACATTATGCATAAGCACGTTCCGCTCTGTTATGGCGCAGTTCTCTCAATACAGGCTGTGCCACGTTTCTGCATTTACCTGCCATGATGTGCTTGACCTCGTCCCGCTGCTTGATGGCCTTCTTGGACAGGACCTTGACAGCGTATACCTTTCCGGTCCGCTTGTGCTTGGCAAGCATGACCTTGCCAAAACTGCCCTTGCCGATGACTTTGATCAAATGGAAATCGTCCAGGGTTGCCTTTTTCCCGTGCTCGTCCGTTCCTGGTTGCATTCATCCGCCTTCAGTTTTTCCACCACGTCCTCCTCATCTGCAAACCTTCGACCGCCGCATTGTCAGACGAGAATGCGCCATCCACAGAGTCCATGAGAGCACCGACCGCGCCTACTTTGCCAGGGACTTCGTTGATGAGGAACTCCTTCACGGGCTCGCTGTCCCGCAGATTGGGCGTCATGAGGATTTTCTGGATGTAATGGTGCAGAGCGTCTCGCCTGTTGGGGGATTTCAGCGACTCTCTTGGGGGGGGGCTGCTTTCTTTTTATACCTTTGTTCGATAAACTCGGGGTCGAAATTGTTGCCGAGTAGCCTCTTGGGGGGCAGGCCGAGCTTCTCGTTCGGGAAGACCTTCATCAGCTGGTGACCCTAAGGCGCTTTAGCGTTACATTCATCGACTTGCCGAGCAGAGCATACCTTTTGGTGCATGTTGTAAAAGTCATTGTACCGACGGTACACTGCCCACTTGACGCCACCGTTCACAACTTGCACCTTGTAGACCGTGAACCTTTTCGACTGCAACAACCGCGCGCACAGTTATAGAATGGCATGTCACGAGGAAAGCAAAAGTACCTGGGCCTTTTGTTCAACTCGCGTCTCGTGCGAGACGATGCCGGCCTCTTCGCGAGGAGGTGACGACGCCATCCCAGTCTGTTGGTCACGAGGCTGAGTAATCGGATTTATTATTTTCGAAAAAAAAAAAAAAAGAAAGACCAAAGAAGAAGAGCAGGAAACAACCACAAAGACTTGGGGGAGCTCAACACACAAACGCGTGCGCGGAGAGAATTGTACAAACTAGAGAGACGAGCGGGTAAAGCGGGTAACTCGTTCGCAGAAAGAACGTGTCAGGATTTTCTTTGCAAAAAGCGAACCAACCAGACAGACAGAGGGCCCATGACCCGCCGGCTCAATTGCTTCGCCTGCTCCCTGTCCCCCAGCATGTACTGCTAGTGCGACCCAAAAACAGCGAGCCAAATATTTCGGGAAACTGGGAGTTCTCCAGACCACGCGACAAGGGGTAAGAGATTCCCCGAAACCAAAAATAGAACACCGAGTTTTTTTTATCTTCTTTCGAGCCTGTTTGCCAGGCATGATTCGCCAGGGTACGCAAGTGGCAAGGCTGCCGTCTTGGACCGCGCTGCCAGTCCTCCAAGACAGGAACCAGACACACTGAAGCACTCAAAAGAAGGTTATACGGGACCCACACTTTCTAAAATGGCCAAGCTGCTGAGTATTGGTTTGCTTGTGCTCTTTGTTTCCGTGGCGATGGCGGCGACCGATGATACCAAGCCGCCGCACGTGGTGCTGACGGAAGAGGAGCTGAACAAGGTGCTGTTGCCCTGCTGGACGCGACTTTTTATTTACAAAGGCTTTGCAGATGGTGGAGGTGAAGCTCAAGGATGGAACAACGGAAAAGGTGACGGTGCGGGAGCTGTCCAAGAGGATGCAGAGCAACGAAAAGCTGCTGGAAGTGATGTCCAACAAGGCTAAGGCTCCAGAGACAGAGACTGGCACAATAAAGTATTGGAAAAACTGTTTTCATTCATTACTGACGCGGGTATGGAAAGATTGGACGAGATTCAAGACCAGAAGCCTGAGCTCGGCAGCTTTATCAAGCGCGCTCAAGTATTGCGGTGGGCTTGTTTCGATTCAACTTTAAAATAAAATGAAAATTCGCAGGAAACATTCAAGATTCTCATCCGAAACGAGATTGTCCCCGAAGGCAGCAAAATGACTGGTTTAGCAACCTCCGACGTTCTTGTGCGTACCATTTATGCCATCTAGACTTTGTCCATTGATGTGTGCACGCTGCAGAGCAAAGGCGAGCTTCCCGAGGGCGAAGAGGCAATGGTTTTCCGCTGGGCCACGGCGAATGGCAAAGCACAGGCGTCCATCGAAGTCCACACCAAGTACATTCAGAGTCACCACCGTCTTGTCCTTCTAGGGTACGCTGCTTAAGATGAACGTGACTTACATTTTCTTGCAGAGCGTGGAAGCTTGACGACGGGGGCAGGCGTAAGTCCACGATCGACTTGACGAAAATCAAGGGCGACTCCCTGAGTTGGAGCGAGTGGTCCCTCCAGCTACTCGAACAGAGCAACAGTGTCGGTTTGCTCCTCATATCCATCGGCGTGGGGCTTATGGTCTTTGGCGCCATCGGCTTCCTCCTGTCTGCGCCATCACGTAAAGCGCCTTCGACTGTAGCCTCCAAAAAGTCCAGTTGATTGTAATTTTTTTCCGACTGAACAAGAAAAATCCTCCATGACGCTTACGCCAGTCCCGTTCAAGGAGTGGATTGAGCAGGTCCGACCGACGCTCTCTCCGCCCGTTTGTATGGTGTATTGGG
>Ga0302233_10002722_pt1 | contig 10848 bp, 13 predicted proteins | sample II_Palsa_N3_1_FD_193516 | JGI IMG/M metagenome (GOLD analysis project Ga0302233, IMG submission 193516) | Peat permafrost microbial communities from Stordalen Mire near Abisko, Sweden - II_Palsa_N3_1 | ecosystem: Environmental > Terrestrial > Soil > Palsa > Peat permafrost | place: Sweden...
ATCGACCTCGCGCCGCCGACCGAGCTGGCCAAGTTCAAGCCGCTCTTTGTGCCATCGCTCGCGCTGGACGAGGCCTCCGAACGTACCGCATGAATAAGTTATTTATTTTCTAAAAAAAAAAAAAAAATTAGCCACGGGCGCCCCCAGCATGACAGCACTGAGCCATCTGCTGTCGTCGACGATCAACGCTTTGCTGGCCCACCAGACTCTGATTGAGCGTAATATCAACGTCACCCTCGCGCATTTGGACGAGCTGCCGCCCGCCGAAGTGGACCGGTTGACCGGTCTCGCCAAGGAGGACTTTTACCCTGAGCTCGGCCCTGCTCAGCGCCAGCAGCTGGCGGCCCGTGCGCTCAGGATCCAGCTCGACGAGGTCCACAAGCAGGCCTCCACTCTTTTGTGTACGGTATTTTTTTTTTCTGTCTTTGTCTTGACGAAATGAGTCCGGAACAGACATACTAGAAACGACCGTCTACGTGATCTGGCGTCACACCGAGTTTTATCTGGTGCACTACGCGTCGCAGCCGTTCCGTTCCGGGCCCAGTATGCTCGTTCATCAGCTGAAAAGTAAATAATTTGTGTGTGTGTGTGTGTCTAGGCGCCTCGTTCAAGCCCGAGGGGTTGACGGCCAATGCCCAGCGTGCTATTCTAGACCCGCTTGGCCAGCTGGCGGGTCTCAACCTGGTAAGCCGTAAAAAAAAAAAAAAAGAGAGGTCGCTGGAAGGCTAACACGCGTTCACTAGCACCAACTCGTGCCCAGCAACAAGCCCGGCGCCTCCGATTTCCTCGACCTGATCACCGGAAAACTCTCTCACCTCATTCTTCGTCTCCAAGGAAACTTGTAGTCGTGTGAGAAAAGCAAAACAAATCGTAATGAGCACATGTGTTTCGCGTGAAAGCTGCCATTCAAACGAAAGGCGCAAATTAAAAAAAGTTGCCACGCGATTTGGTGGAATTATCCGACATAGCGCGGTTCGGCCCGGACAAATCGGACTTTCTGTCAAAGTTTGACTCAAAGAAATGATTGACCACTTTGACACACACACACCCGAGGCCCTTCTGTCTGCTTTCTACCTATCTTTTGGCATGTCGGGGGGTCTTCTTCGTTTTTTTCACATCGTTTCGATCAGTTACGCGCCCATTTCGACGGAGAATTTCCTCGTGTTCCTATTTTTGGATTCCGCCGAAGGACGTCACTTCTTAGACAACGGAAAAAATGAGCAGAGTGCCTGCGGCGGCAGCAGCAGCAGCAGCGGCGTCGTCTATCAGCGCTGGGCCCACGGCACCCACGACGGCGGCGGCAACGGGGACAGCGGCAACGGGGACAGCGGCAACGGGGACAGCAACCGACCCCGCGGCGGCACAGCCCCAAGCAGCGACCGGTCCAGCCGAATCAGCACAGCGCTCCACAGCAGGTCCGCCGCCGCCGCCAGCGACACGACAGCTCTTTCGCGAGTTCGACTGGGCCACACACGCGCCCGAGATGGGGGGCCCGTCCAGCCAGTGGCCCGTGTCCCTTCGAGCGGCCGTCCAGCTGGTGCTGCACGCACCGGTTGCGTACGTGCTCCTGCTGGGGCCCGAGCACAGGGTGGTCTACAACGACGTCTTCTCCTCCACGATTGGGCAGCGGCACCCGGCGGCCTTCGGACGGCCCGCCGCGACCGTGTTCCCGCTGCTGTGGCCCCACATGCACCCGCTCATCCGCCAGGCCTACGAGACCCATCGCGGCACCGTCTCGCAGGAGGCCAACGTCAGCATCGTCCGCAACGGGTTCCTCGAGGAGTGCGTCGTCTCGTGGGCGTTCTGGCCGGTCATGAGCGACGACGATGACGACGGCGGCGGCGAGCAGCAAAGGTGCATTGAATATTATGGTTTTATTATTTATCTGTTTATTTTATCGCCAGGTGCCTGGGCGTGCTCTCCCAGCCCAACGACAACTCGACACGGGTGTTCCACGAGCGCCACGAGCGCCTGGCCCAAGACCTGGTGGTGCGCACGAGCAGCGCGAACGACGCGGCCGAGGTGTGCCAGACGGCCTGCTCGGTCCTGCAGGAGCACAACCATGATGTCACGTTTGCCCTGGTGTACCGTCTGATCGCTCCACAGGGCTCGACGGTGGGAGGAGAGACAGCAGCCTCGGCGGCACCAACATCGGCACCCGCAGGACAAGCAGCATCGGCAGCAGCAGCACCACCGCAAGAGGCCTTTGCCCTCGTCGCCTCTGCCTCGCTGCCCGCCGAGTACTGTGCCACCATCGCCCTCGTCCCTCGCACCGAGGCAGGCAGCACGACCAGCCACTGGCCGCTCTTCCAGGCCATGGACACACACAGCCCCGTGCTCGTGCACGAGCCCAGCCATCGCAGCAGTGGTGACGATGTGGTCCCCGTGCCGCTGCCCGGCGGCCAGTGGCCCGAATCGCCGCACGTCGCCGTCGTGCTGCCCGTGACGTTCCCCCCCGCGCTGCGCTCGCTGTCGTCGCCCATGTCCAGCTACGTGCTCGTGCTGGGCGTCAACCCGCGGCGGCACTGGGACCAGCAGTACATGGACGACTATGTGCACCTGTCGCATCTGCTGGGCAATGCCCTCACCCTCGTCCACCGCCAGCAGGCCATCCACCAGGAGCGCATGTTGGACACGGTGTGCCACGAGCTGCGCAACCCGACGCACGGCATCGTCAGCGCGGCAGAGCTGCTGCGGCAGAACCTGTACAAGCTGCGTCGGCTGACGAGCCAGGGTGATGCCTCTGGTACCGCGACCAATGCCAGCCCCGGTGCCAGCGCCATCGCAGCCCTCCTCGACGAGCAGGACGACACCCTGGCCGCCATCGAGACGTGCGTGCGGCACCAGATCATCGTGACGGACGACGTGCTGGACACATCGCGCATCAAGGAGGGCAAGCTTGCCGTGCACCGCGTCCCGTTCGACGTTGCCGTGCTGTTCCAGTCTGTGCTGCAGATGTTTGCGGCCGAGCTGTCCAAGCGCGCCATCGCCTGCAAGATGGACATCTCCTCCACCGTCCCAAAGGGCATGCGCCTGCGCAGCGACCCCAAGCGCATCGCCCAGGTGCTCGTCAACCTCGTGTCCAACGCCATCAAGTTCACGGCCCCGTGCGATGTCCGCTGCATCACCATCCTGGCCGACGTCGACCCCTCCGACACCGTTCTCTACGTCATCGTGCGCGACACGGGCATCGGCATGTCGCCCGAGGCACAGCAGCGTCTCTTCCGCCGCTTCTCGCAGGTCCACTCGGTCAACGTCCTCGACATTGACACGGCCGACAACGGGGCCGGCGCGGCAGAGGGCTTCGGCCTGGGACTGCACATCAGCCGCACCATGGTCCAGCTGCTCGGCGGCTGCATCAGCGTCCGCAGCGAGCTCGGCAAGGGCTCAGAGTTCCAGATCGCCATCCCCTGCGAGACCATCGGCGACGCAGAGTACGAGCGCATCGTGCTCGCTCAGCAGCAGCACCAGGCGCTCCTGCAACAGCAGCAGGACAAGGTCAGGGCCATGGCACGAGCATCCTCCCTGGGCGCAATGGCGGTCACGCCGCAAGCGACGACGACAATGTCGACATCAACCTCGTCAGCATCGTCAACGTCGACACTGGCGTCGATCGAAGGGGGACCGGTCCTGCTCATGACGCCGCCCACCTCGCCGCCCGTGGCCGTCACGATCAACGCCTCCGCCAGCGGCAACGGCACGAGCTCAGCAACGGCCCATGTCCAGGCCTCCGCCACGATCGACGACAGCGACCCCACGCCCCCGCGCCGCTCGAGTGCCCCGGCGACCACGTCCCCGTCCTCCTCGTCGTCCCTGCTGGTTTCCCAGCCGGCGCCGCGCAAGACGCTGCGGATCTTGATCGTCGACGACAACCCGATCATCCAGCAGATCATGGTGGGCCAGCTGCGCAACGCCAAGCCCTTTGTGGCCGCGACCGAGACCGCGTCCGACGGGGCCGACGCCGTGGCCAAGGCGACCCAGACACCGTACGACTGTGTGCTGATGGACATCGACATGCCCATCATGGACGGCCTCGAGGCCACGCGACGCATCCGCGCCATGGAGGAGAAGACTGGCCGCAGCGACCCCGCCTTCATCATCGCCGTGTCGGGCTACAACGACCAGAAGCACAGGGAGCAGGCCGTAAGCGCAGGCGTGTCGCACTACTTGCTCAAGCCGTACGACCGCAAGACGCTCGTCCAGATCCTCGACACGCGACAGGACGCGGTGCTCGAGGCGGCCGCTGACCCCGAGTAGGCCTCAGCGCCCCCAAAAAACAAGCAAACATTTTACATCAATTCTTTTTATTTTTGTTTTTTTGTGTCCGCGCCAGCGATCCTCACTCACACACTCACATCTCCTTGCTCTCATACAATCAATATTCAATTATGTACAGCCGTGTTTCCGAAGGATAGAATGCATTTTTTAAAAGGAAACCGAAACAAAAATCATTTAATTTAATTATTTTTTATCCTCAGTTCAATCGAGCAGGGTCCGATACCACAGCGATCCATTGGGACCAGAGCCAACGATGCACGAGATCGAGTCGTTGATGGCCACACCGCTGCAAATGCTCTTGTCGTGGACCGTGGCAATGGGCGCGCCTCCGTCGTCCCTGCTGCACCGGTCCACAACGGGACCTAATCGGGGGCGATCTCTAATAAACGCCGCCGTGTTGGCAGCGGACGACGTTCCCAACGTGCTCCAAAGGGAGATGGACTGAGTGGAGGTCGCCGTGTCGACGACATAGCGACCGCTCGGCGAGACCCACGGAGCACACATTTCAAACAGCCCGGCATGAAGCGTCCGTATCCCTCTCCCACTGACCACATCCCACACTTTAAAGGTGCCATCGCAGCCACGCGTCAATGCCATTGTGCCACCCATGATCGGCGTCACCATCCCGACGCTCGCGAGCTCTTTCGTGTCCCTGTGGTAGTGGCCCTCAAAGGGCGCTTCGTACCGCTTGGAGAACTTGTTGAAGACCTTGGGTGCGCCCAGTGGGCTCCCCTTGAGCGACTGGACGATCGTGCTGGTGCTGGAGAAACTGGGCGCGTCAGACGTGTTGACAATGGTCCAGCTCTGCCGATCGTGGAGGTCGCCCCGAGAACGCGACGTTGACTCGCAGCGCAAGTCGTGCACATCGACCGAACCCCGCCCCGTCAGCTTTTCCTTGGTGGCAACGAGAGCCAGCGGCGCAGAGCCATCGCAGAATCTCACGCTCGTCACCGATCCCTCTACGTCCAGCACCAGCGGTGTACTCTCAGGGCTCCGCCTAATAGTAAAAAATAAAAATAAAATAATTTCGTTTCGTGTACTTGTCGACGACGTAGACCTTGCTCCTGCCGTCGGTCTCGCCGCCGTCAGCCACGAGGACCGTCGTCTCTGTGAGATCGCACGGTCCCAGCGGCATCCTGCTGACCACGAGCCCGCCGGTCCACCGCCTCTGCGTCCAGTCGTACAGGTGCACGGACCCGTCGTGCCGGGCCGTGGCCACCGTGTTGCCGGCCGCAGCAACGCCAAACACGCAGTCGGCCGTCAGCCCCGTCGCGCCCGCCAGCACATCCACCTGGACCGGCCGGCCCATCGGCCGCACGGTGCTCAGCGCAAGGTGGCCAAACACATCGGCGGAAAGCACTGTCTGCCCACCTCCCCCAGGCACGAAACAAAGGTGGTTGACGCCGATCGCGTGCTGGGCAGAGAACGCGTGCACGGCAGCAGGCCCGGGATCGTCATCGCCACCATCCTCGGGGCCAAACGAACGCAACAGCCGTCTCAGGGCAAGCAACTCCGTCGCCATGGGGCAAGCACACGGGTAAATGGAGGATAAAAAAGCGCGCCATTTTGGGGCGCACACGAGTTGCTGCACGTTCCAACTGGGCCAGCGAAGCAGCACCATGGACGAGCAGCCGCTGCAGCAGCAGCCACAACAGGCCGCTATGGCGATGCTGATGGACATGGATGACGACGTGACCGATCCGAGCGATTGGCCCACGGCCAGTGGTGCCCAGCTGGACCAGTTGATGCGGTGCACGATCTGCAGGGACTTTTTCGGCGCGCCCGTCATGTTTGTGGGCTGCTCGCACACGTGTACGTACCAGGGCTGGGCTAGCGACCGACCGACCGACCGACTAACCCCTGTGTGGCAGTTTGCTCCCTGTGCATCCGGAGGGCCCTCGAGTACGAGCGCGTATGTCCTCAATGTCGCCAGGTATGGTCCCGTCGTGCCGTGGCGTCTGCTCAAACCCACCCATCCATTAGCCCTCTGAGCCCACACAGCTCAAGAGCAACCGCATTGTCGAAAGCATCGTCGCCCAGTACGCCGCCATGCGCCCAGGGATGCTGCGGCTCGTTCGTGCACAACAGGCACCCGCAGCCGAGGCAACCGCGGAAGCACCCGCAAGGCGCTCGAGAGCACAAGCGGCACCGTCGCCAGCGGCTGAACCAGTACCCGTGTCTGAGCCTGCACCCACGCCACTAGAAAAGGACGAGGTCATGTGCCCAATGTGCCAGGCCGTCGTCAAGCTGACCTCGATCAACGACCACATTGACAGCGACTGCAAAAAGCACGTGGTTGTGCGCAAGTCTCCCCCAGCGACGCCCGCAGTTCCCACCGCGACCAATACGATTGTCAGGCTAGCGAGCAACGACTCGTCCTCCGCTAAAGCAACGGCGCCGCGGAGGCCGCTCGCTAAACTCGCCTATGACGTCCTCAAGGACGCTCAGCTGCGCAAGTTCCTCAAGGACTACAACCTCAAGACGACCGGCGAGCGCCAGAGCCTTGTGTGGCGGCTGAACGAGTACATCCTCAGGTACAACGCGTCGTGCGACAGCCTGAAACCCCAGTCGCCGGCCCAGATCGTACGCGAGATCGACGAAGAGGAAGACAGACGGAGGACCAACAGCGCCACCATCCCTCGCAGCCCCAGTGGACCCTCTCGGAGTGGCAGTGGCGGTGGCAGCAGCAGCGGCAGCGGCGGCGGCGGAGGCGGCGCTCTGGACCAAAACGATATTGACGCCAACAACAGCCGCTATGGTATTTGCTTTTATTTTTTATTTGTAGGTACTTAACGTTGCCTTCCTTCTTAGTGAGATCAAACCAGAAGGACTTTGATGCCCTGATCGAGCAAGCGCGCGCCAAGATCGGGTCGAAAAAGCCCAGTCTCTCCGCGGCAATCTCTCCGTCACCCCCGCCACAAGCGGAAGAGATCAAAACCCAGCCATCGTCGGCACCTTCAGGCTCGTCGTCCTCGTTGCCCAAACACATGGCCGATGGCGACGACGATGACGACTTTGTCTCGTCCATTGCCGACTCGGAGATCAGGGCCATGGACTTGTCCTCGCCCCCCTTGTCACCAAAGCGGACAAGGCGGAAACGGTCGGCGATCGGGGAGAGGAGCGATGAAGGCGGCGCTCAGCAGCCTCAGCCTGAGCAAATGTCGCCTCTCCTCACCGCCATCGCCGCCGCGACCACGGCCACGACGTCGGCGGCGGCAAGCCAACATAGTTCAAGCTACATCATCGACGACGACGTGCTCGTTCTGTCGGAATCGATGGACGAGGATGATGCGACGTCCCCGATCGTCGCCGTGCACCCTTCCACGCCCACGGGAAAGGCGGCAAAGGGCTCGTCCAGTCGACGGCAGAGTAAACGGCTCAAGTCTCAAGCATAGTTTTGGTGATAAAAATGTACAAACTGCAATAGCTGTTTTTTGGATAATATGCGCATATGTAGCGTACTATGTAGAATAAATCATTCAAAAGAAGAATTGCCGGTGATTGTGCGTGATGATGCTTTGGAACGCGCCGCGGTACACGTCGCAGTGCGCCTCCGTCACCAAGCTCTGCACGCGCGGCTCCGTGATCGGCCCGTCGTTGCTCTCGCCGCACGTAATCAGCACGGGCACTTGTCGTTTCAGAGCAGCCTGGTAAACGAGCATGTTGCGGGCCTGCAGTCCTTTCCTGTGCGCATAAAAAACAAAAATATTATTATTATTATTTATTACTTATCTGTTTATTTCCTACCGGGTGAGCTGGAACTGGCTCTGCGACAGATGGCTCACGCCCGCCTGGTAGATGATGAGCTGTGGCAAGGTCGTGTCAATAAGCTTGTCGAGGAAGGACCTTAGCAGGTCCAGGTAGGCAGCATCGGGCGTGTTGGCCTATACACATGCATTAGCTTTTTGCAGAAAAGCAAGGAGGTCTACCCACCTTGAAATCGACGTCATAGTCGCCATGCCCTGTCAACGACGACGACGGCGGCGTCGAGGGTACGGACAACCTCTCGCTCTGAGCATGCATCGAAAAGGTAACAACGCGCGGGTCGTTCTGGAAGATTGCCGCCGTTCCATCGCCGCGCTGTGCGTCCAGGTCGCAGATGAGCACCCGTTGGACGTTGTACCGTTGGATGGCCGCCACGGCCGCGATGGCCAGGTCGTTGAACACCCCATGCCGAGCAGCCTGCCCCCCACTGGTGCCAGAGGACGGTTGTAGTTGGCCCCCAGACCGGCACGCCACGTGATGGTACCCGCCCGTGAGGGTCCCTGCGATCATGTGGTTGCCGTTCTTGATCGCGTCCAGGGCCTGCAGTGCGGCACCCACAGCCAGCATGGACAGCGTCACCTCGCCGGCTGCCGTTTGCACGAGCTGTTGCTGTTGTTGTTGTTGTTGTTGTTGCTGCTCTGCTTTAGGTGGTTGGTCGAGGGCGGGCTGCTGGAGGGTCCCCGGCCTGGGCGCCGCCGCGAGCAGGACACGGTCGACATAGTCGCGTGCGTGGACCGTCAGCAGGTCGTCCCGCGTGCACGGCTGTGCGGCCTGGAAGTCGAACGCAGGGAACTCGCTCAGCGTCACACGGACATCGTCGAGTGTTTTGTTGGTGGTGGTGGTGCTGCCGTTGCCATCTCCTCGTGCACGCTCGTCCGAAGCATAAAAGAGCGGCTAGTACAAACGGAAAGAGAGAAAGAGCATGCGCTGGGGTTGGGACAGTGGCAAGTCGACAAAGGGACGTACCACTCGCTGGACATGAACGTGAACATTCCGCGATGCCGCCCAGGCAAGGGACGCCGCCCGGCCCAGCAGACGCCGCCGTGCCACGCTGCCACCCCCGGCTCCTCCAGGAGGCAGCAGTAGTAGTAATGACATGCCTGTGCGGGGGTTGGGGGTGAGTGAGTAAGTGAGTGCCGCCTGGGTGCGGGGAGACGGACAGTCGGGACAGTTCGGAAAGTATTTCTGGCCATCTGCTTCACATTCAAGACATCGCCAATCTTTTTTTTTTTGGTATTTATTTGCCATCGAAAGACGCAGGCTTGAGAGGTGCGGCGACAGCACAAAAAAAAAAAGAGAACGAAAACTGACGGGCCCTCAGATGGGGAGGAGGAGAACAGAAAAGAGGGCAGAAAAAAAGAAAAACAATTATTTTTTTTGTAGAAATTATCAATTACTTCTTGGCCACCAACTTCTTGTAGATGAAGAAGGCAAGACCACCGATGAGCGCAGCGCCGACGACCGAGAAGACGACGGCGATGGCGATGGCCCATGTCGCCAGACCGCTGGGAGGGTTGAAGTTGGCAAAGCCGAGGACGACCGGGTTGGTGCCCTGGACGTAGGTCTCGGGGAAGAGGTTGAATCCGTCGATGATGACGCTGCCATAGTTGAAGTCTGCAAGCACACACAAACACAAAAGGAGGTTTGAATGCCGTCAAAAGTGCATTATTTGCAGTGGACATACTCAGGTTGGGGTACAGCTGGATACTTCCGTAGGCGACGACGACATTGCCGGACGAGATTCCGATCGTGGACACGGTGTTGGCTGTACATGAAGATACATCTTTTAGTGTCAACGTGCGGCGGCGGTAAAACATACATGCACTCTCGATCGAGATCGACTGGACGCCGGCGATTTCGATCTCGGTCGCGAGGTACATGTTGATAATCGAGGTCACCTGGTTTTCAGACGCAACCCAGAACGAGTTGATGCCATTGTCGACAGCGATCGAGAAGACGGGGCTGAGATCATAATTAGAATCCGGGATCGCAGACCAGCGGCCGTTGTTAAAGTTGAAGACCTATATGCAAGAGATTATTTTTCAGTACATAAGAAATAGTTGCATTGCAAGCGTACGGCAAGGTAGTAGGCGGGGATGTTGCCTGCACCGATAAAGTTGCCACCGACGATGAGGAACTCGTTTGTAGTGGCGAGGGCAGAGACGATGTTGCCGCCAGACGTCGAGTAGACACCACCGCCAAGGGAGTACCAGTTGGAGCCATCCCAAGCGGCAATATTGTTGACGAGGACTACCATGCACAGTTCAGTACCGACGAAGAAGAAGATCACAAAAAAAAAAAATACCTGTGCCAGCATACTCAAAGGTACCGGCGACGACAACGTAGCCGTTGGACTGGATGATCGACGTCACGACCACGCCGTCCTCGTTGAAGCCATCCAGCAAAGGTGCCTAAATAAAAGTATATGTATCACAAGGAGCCACTGCCAAAGTCAACGTACGGGACTAAAGATCTGGACGCCGTCAAACGCAGCGAGGCCGTTGACGGTGGCAACAACCTCGTTAGTGTAAGGGTCAACCGTGGCCGTGAACGCACCACCGATCCAGAGCAGACCGTTGGCAGGGGTGAGGGCATAGACTGCGACAATGATGATTAAGTTTCATACATAAAGACCATTGTGAGTACCAGTATCGTCGACACCGTTGGCAGGCGACAGCCAAGCCGATCCGTTGTAGTAGGCAATGTTGCTCAAGTAGTTGAAGACCGAACCCTTTTTTTTGGCGGGGGGGGGGGGGGGGGGGGAAAAAAAAAAATTAAAAAAAAAAAAAGGGTTTTTAAAAAAAC
>Ga0302233_10002723_pt1 | contig 10847 bp, 15 predicted proteins | sample II_Palsa_N3_1_FD_193516 | JGI IMG/M metagenome (GOLD analysis project Ga0302233, IMG submission 193516) | Peat permafrost microbial communities from Stordalen Mire near Abisko, Sweden - II_Palsa_N3_1 | ecosystem: Environmental > Terrestrial > Soil > Palsa > Peat permafrost | place: Sweden...
GCAATCGACTGGAACGAGCCGTGGATAAAGGAGAGGTAGTCGTTGACAAAGGGCGGTGAGAAGAAGACTCCCTCGATCCACTTGTTTAAAAGGTTCTGACAAAGCAAAAAAATAAAAAGGGGGGGGTGGGGGGGTTACATCAAGAATTGAGCCTGCTCATGATACCTGGTGGTAGGGGACAATGCTTGAAGGGAGAAGCAAAGACAGGCGCTTGGATTCCACCGTTTTTTTTGAAAATTCAAAGGGCGGAGTTCTGCACGATGAACGCATCCTTAACAACAAAGAATTTTCACATCTTGTTACCGAAGCGACCACTGTACGACATCGCTTCCCTTGGGAATCTCGGACGTGTCTCCAATCCAGTGCATGACGGCGACAAAGCCAAAGAATGGGCCGACGAAGCGGATGAGAACATCGTACTCATCCTCGAGTGGGAACCAAACAATGTTGCCTCCACGCGCGATCACCTCCTTGAGCAGGGTGACTTTGCTTTGATCCTTGTTCTCCTCGGTGACGGCGGTGAATACCACGTCGGCACGTCGAACATAACTCAGTGTGTGCGGAGACATTCCCTTTTTTAAAATAAATTTTATTTATTTATTAAAAATTGCATTTTATTTACCTGAGAAAAGACAATCAACTTTTCGTCGGCAGGGATCTCGGCAACAGACGTGGCGATTGGCACAAATTTGGCCGTAATGTTGAGCTTTCTGAGTTTTTCGACGAGGAATCGGGCATGTGCTTCGGATGAGCCAATGCCTGCGACGTTGTACGACGCTGCCTTTGGTGCCTTGGGATCGAGGATCTTGATCGAATTGTTTGGAGCCGCAAGAAGAGTTGCAATCCTACGGTTTCGTTCGTTGAGAAGCTAACAAGTGATCGTGTTAATGGGAATAGAATAAAAGCAAAGGGTAAGTTAACCTGATGGCCAAACTTGTCGTCAACATCTCCAACCCACATCCAGTCGTGAATCCGCGGGAAGTGCTTCTCGTACGCGATGCGGGAGATGTCATTGCTGTACATCATGATGAACGCGTGATTGTTGGAGTGGCGGCGGAGGAGAATGGACGCACCAGCAAAATCGCGGCCTTCCGAGCGCACCAGGCTCTTTTCGACGTTCTCATCCACGAACGAAGATCGACGCTGAATGACCAAATTTGATGATGACTTTGACGCCTTGGTCTGCGAATCGATGATGTAGCTTCCCAAACCGAAGCCACTACCAACCCCCCCACCAAAAAAAAAAAAAAAAAATTAACTTTTAGCCGCTATGCAATTAAAAAAAGAGAGAGAAAGAGAATTACGGTACCGACCGTCATGGTACATGAGTACGACCATGCCGACGCCATGCTTGATAATGGACTCGATCGAGTTATGGTACTTGCGCTTGTACGAGGACGCCCTGAGAGGGAATCGCGAAAAGATAGACTCTGAGTGGATGCGAACAAGCGGCGGACGCTTTGGGTTGCGGCAGTCCTTGTACTCAAGAACGACGAGATCACTCGATGTTTGGATGTCATAGTACACGTGCACCTGCACGTACCGTCTCATGAGAATGTTTCTTCGTCACAAGATGAAAATACCTTGAACCAGTACGGGCGGCGCAAAAAGTGGTACTTTTCCAAGAGAGAGACATGGTCACGGATGTCCAAAAGCAGCTCGCCGTCGAGTGTGAGGTCGTAGGTGAGGTTGAGGTTGAGCTCGTCGTACTCTGCCTGGGTGATGAGGGCCTTGCTCGGTTTGATCGGAAGGAAATACGACGCCACATGGACAAAGCGTGGGGCTTCGGGGAGCGAGTAGGGCGCAAAGGGCTCGCACGGCTCGGTGGGCATGGTGTACGATTGGATCTTCTCCTTGACGTGTATCAGGATGTGGCCCGACTGCTGCTTGGAGATGAGGTACTGTTGGTTCCACGGGTTTGGAGGAACCTCGATGCTCTCGACTCCGACAATGTCCATGCCCTGTTTATGCGAGGGGTTTTAGAATCACAAAACAAACTATTCTTTATTTATTGATTGACTTGATTCACCTGGCTCCGTAAACCTTTGATCTTGTCAGGGTTGTTAGTGAGCAGGACAAAGCTCGGCTTGACGGCGAGGATGTGGCACACGTCCTTGATGTTGCAGTAGTTGCGGTAGTCTTTCTCCATACCCATGCGATTGTACGCCTCAAAGGTCGTGATGCTGTCTTTGTGGTGCTACCGGTGGAACGCAATGTTAACGGGTTTATTTACTTATTTTCGGCAATTCGTTACCTGGACAAGCATGCGATCGCGAGACTTGCCCACGTAGCCGCACCCACGCCCCTCCTGAATGAGGTAAAAGAGGACGCCGCATGGCTTTTGCGAGATCAGCTCCAGGGCGCCGTTGAGCTGCTGGATGCAGTCGCAGTCGAGTGAGCCCAGCGTCTCGGAAGTGACACAGGACGAGTGCAGACGCGTGTACACGACGTCGTTCTTCTTCAGGTCGCCCTTGACCAAGGCCAAAATGTAGCCCTGCTCCAATGTTTCGTGAGAAGAGGCAAGCCACAACGCATACCTTGTGGATCAAGTCCTGGAACGTGAGCACTTCAAAGGGACCATAAATCGTGTCGATCATGTTGCGCCCAATGTAAATTGTCGTGCCAAAGAGCGGATGGGCAAGCGCCGACGGGTCGTTCTTGTAGACTGCGGGGCCGCCGTCCTTTTCCAGGTTGAGTGTGCCGTTGAGCTGATCCTCAAGCTGCTGGTCCTCAAGCTGCTGGTGCACTTTGGCTGCGAGAATACCGTCATGGTGGACATGCTCGTCGTGGGTATCCGACATTGCAGACGGCTCAAGAAACGTGAGAAACTGGTGAAGTGCGACTACGTCACCCACCCAGCGGCCGACCAATCAGGGCTTGCCAGCGCTGTCACTTTGGTTGGCAGCGGCTCTTTCAATCTTTTTTTTTTTTTGCGCGTTTCCTCAGCCACACAGAATGCAAGTACAGCGAGTCCTGCTGCAGCTGCTGCTCGTCGCCGTTGCCCTGTTTGCGGTCAGCGCCGAGGCGAAACTCCGCGAGGGCGAGTGTGGAGGTACGCCGTTTGTTTTTTTTGTTGCGCGCGGTGCATTTATTCACGCGCTGTCGTGTGTCCTAGTCTGCATTGGCACCCTCACCAAGGTGGCCAACGAAATCCCCGTGGACAACAAGACCCCGGCAGGTGCTGAAAAGTCTCTCAAGGACTATTGCAAAACAGCCGTCAACAAGGAGAACCGTTTCGTAACGTCGCACGTGGCTCAATACACACGCTGATTTTCAACCATGTAGTGCTACTATGTCGGCGCAACAGAGGATGCCGCGTCCACCATCGTCAAGGACATTGTCTCGCCTCTGTCCAGCAATGTAACTTTTGTGGTTGTTGTCTCGTGCAAATATTTTTTTTTTGGGGGGGGGTCCGATTTAGGTGCCCATCAACCTGATTTGCGAGCGACTGAAGAAGCGCGACCCTCAAATCTGCGAACTCGTGTATGATGTCGAGATCGACTGGAAAACCGTTGACTTGAGCAAGCTGCGTGTCAAGGTTTGGTGTGACTCAAACTATTCGGTTTGCCTAAAAAATCAACCCGACACAGGAACTCAAGAAGATTGCGATCGACATCAAGGCACCCTGCCAGGGTTGCAGCGAGAAGAGCGAGTTCATTCGTGTCATCAACGAGGCACGAGTCAAGGCCGGTGTGAAAACTGAGCTTTGATGATCAATGGTTGTAGCATCCATCTTGTAGATTCTTTTTCAACGATGCCAAACGAAACGTACACATGACATGTAATGACCCCACCCCAATGGAACGAGGCTGGTTGGTTGTCAACCGAGCCTCCGTCTTGCGTCCGTCGAGAAAATTAAATTAATTTTTATTTTAAACAACTGGTCATCGAAGGCAGAAGTGCGCTTGGGCGCGCCACTGGCCAGATGTCCATGAATGAACAGTGCGACCTCGGGCACGGTTGCTATGCCACTTCCAGGCGGCGGGACTTTTCAACTGATGAAGCACTGCAACGCTTGCGGACTCTATGTCAACCAGCAGAGAGGTAGGCGAAAACTCCCAAGACGAGGCCGGCGCACCATCATCTTCAAACTCCACAGACAAAATAGTCAGCCGTCATAAACTTTCACTAGATAGATGCATGATGTGCTTCAAATTACAGGTCTTTCATCAAGTGCAAAACAATCAGGAGTAGTTTTATAAATATACATGTATAGATTACGCTGCCGCCGTGTCTTCCTCCCAGAGGAGCGGACCACTCTCAGTGATCATGAACCGCTGTCGTGCACCGACTCGCGACCGCGTCGATCGTCGGAGAGACAACTCTTTGATTGCGCCCTCTGATTTGCAGTGTGCACGTCAACTCGTCGAAAATACTCGGTGGGTTGGTACCTTCTAGATCGGTTTCCACAGTCGATATTTGCACAGACGGTGCAAAGCTCCACGCCGAGCCGAGGCCGGCACGGGCAGGGGCTACGGCGCTGGCGGTCGATGTCGCATCCTGCTGTGGCGTGGTCGAATAGTTTGTCACGAGGACTGCCAGGTCATGGCTTACGGCGAGGTGTTTGAGTTTTTGAGCCAACAGGGTCGTTTGCATCGCGAATCCTAGCGCGCAAAATATGTGTGTGTGTGTGTGTGTGTGTGTGTGTTACAGAGACGCGAAAGAGAGGGTGCGTACCCGCGTAGTCGCCCGAGTGCATGAGGGGCAACAAAAGAAAGCCTAGCGAGTCGATGATCACGAGATTCTGCTCTTTCGGTGATGGCGCCGACGCATCAATGCGGTCGATTAAAGCAAGCACTTGAGCCACGTCCCCGGTCCGGACAACTTCGATCCGCTTGAGTGCATCAGAGGTTGCCTGCACATCCCAGTCCCCGAGTAGAATCGATTGTGTCCGCTGCGCACTGAACCCAGAGCACGTGTCCACATACAGCACACGCGCCATCTTGACCGACGCCGCGTGCGCCGCGATCGCCATGCACAGCTGTGTCTTACCGCTGCCCGACGCCCCAAAGATCTCGGTCAACTCCCCTGTGTGCAAGCCGCCAGCCAGAACGCGGTCAACCCTGTGCATTATTCTGCGGGTCAGTGCTCATGATTTCGACAAACCCGATACACGCTGCTGCCACTCGAAAACGTCCGCAGTCGCTCAGACAGCCAGAGAACGGCCTCGCTGGCTTGCATTCGGCGAATCGGCGAATCCGCAAAGGTGGCGCTGCTGCCAAGGGAAAAAAAAAACATCCATCATTGCTTGCTATTCATCGCCCAGAGTCTTTTTTTTTTTTTCGCTCCCGTGCCACTAGGGCAGAGACTTTTTTCGGTTTGAGGGCACGAGCCTGCCGCAGACGCTGCAATATCTGCAGTCTGCGACAAGACGGCCGAGAAAGTTCCCGCTCGGCCGGCGACAGGCGACAGCTGGTTCGCGACAGTTTGAAACGTGCGTGTTTTTTTTTTTTCGCGTTTCATGTTTTTGCAGGTGAAAAAAAAATAACAAGTCCGTACGTGGTCCCACACGTCCAACCATGCTCTTGTGTGGGTGTGTACTAGATCTTTGTCACATAGAAGCGGTGGCACGTGTGGCTGAACTATCGGCGCTCGAAGAGACACCTCTTTTTTTTTTTTCTCGGAGGACCCATGTTGTTTATTTATTATGAGCTTGTCCCTTCACTTGTTCGTGCTGTCGCTCATGTGCCGACGGAGCGGAAGAGTGTATTGTACGAGTGTGTGTGTGTGTGTGTGTGTGTGTGTTGTCACTTGCAATTGCGCGTACGCACAACGTACCAGTCCCCGGCGACCCGGCCTATGAGTGCTACGACAGCCCAATAATCCATCTTTTCTGGCTAAACCAACGACCTCTCCCCCCCACCACGTAGAGTACAAAGTCGCGCAGAAAAAGGGCGAGAAAATGGCCAACAGTATGTGAAACTACACAAGAGTCAAACAAACAAAAATCTAATAACCCGTTGCACAGTGTACTTTGACCCTGGCCAGTTCCCAGAGTCGACGGTGGTACTTACATCGCTGAACGGCACATTCAACACAAAGCGTGTCGCCGTTCCCGAAGGACAGGCCGTCGTCTTTGTACGATATTTTGTTTTTCGCCATTCAGTCGTTGATTTGAATCGGACGGGATTTGTTTCCTTTTGCAGGGACGCCTTTTGGACAGCAACGACCTTAACTCTGTTCCACGGTTCCATTCAAAGGTCGTGTCACGCCAGCACGCAATCCTTTCACAGCCCACACCTGGCCGGGTATGTCCAAAGAAAGAAACACTAGTTGTGATACGGTCTCTAAGTTGATGGACGTTTTTAGTGGCAAATCAAGGACGCGGGGTCGTCCTCAGGCACATTTTTGCAAAATCAACGTTTTGGCGATCAGCCCTATCGCCTTTCTGAACAGGGCAAGGAGAGCAGCCAATTCGAAATCCACGACGGCGACATTATTCAACTCGGCGAGGAGTTTGTGACCAACGGCGTCACGCACAACGCCATCAAGATCCACATCAAGCTGCCCACCCAGTCGCCCCAGGGCACTAATTTGTCCACTGAGGAGTTCGACAGCAACTTTGTGTACGTTCCCTTCCGTTTTTTTTTTGTTTTTTTTTGTATTTCCTTTCGGCGCACTAATTTGTGGCCACAGAGACTACACTGCCGATCCTGACGTCCAACGGGAGGTCGAGAGTGAATTCCTCGCCATCTGGCAAACGCTTACCGCACCCATTGTCTTTGGCAAGCTGAACCGCCAGGTACGCTCCACACGCACAGGAGTCTTCTAAATTACCTTGTTAAAAAGGCTCTGCCGTCGTCGGCCTTTTCAAGCGGATCGTTCCCAGGATCATCCGGCACGATCGATCCCCACCGCCAATCCTCTGGAGGATGGGTATGTACTTTGTTGTCCCCAGAAAGGATCTGTGACCTCTAACAAAATAATACGTCATGCATGCAAACAGAATATCCAGCAACAGCGAAAATACTCAACGTCGTCGAGCAATGAACATCTGGCGAGTTCGCCGACTGGCAGTGCGGGTGCTGCGAATGGAGGTGATGGAGGCCAAAAGGGAGAGTGCATCGCCTTTATCCGGCAACTGCAGTGGGACACCAATGACACACGCGATCGTCTCGTGCAGCTGGTCGAGGCGGGCGACGCCAAGATCCTGGGCTTTTACCGCTCTCTGAAACAGTTCCCATCGGCTTTTAAGGACGTCGTCTCTAAGCATGTTGCTGGCACCAAATAAACAGTTGACTCTCTTCAAATTTCCTCCCCTCCTCTTACAGTCTAAAGAATACAAGTAGTTATATCCTTTCGTTCTCTCTCGATCTCTTCTGTTTTCTTTGGCTATCTCCTTCTTTCAGCATCCTGTTTTTGTTTGTTTTTTTCAACTTTTTTTTTTTTTGCATCGGGTCGTTTTCACGTTTTTCGTTGCGCGTTTTTGATACGCGCCAAGAGGGCCTTCCTGTTTTCTCCGCAATCCCTTGTCAGCACAGTCAGCCAGCACTCGCCCCCGCACGAGACAGCCCAAGCAGCAGCAACCACACTGCAACGTGTTGCGAGAGGGGCTGCCAACGGAGGACGGATAGTCATCATGACCACCTCGGGTTCTTCGTTGACGATGGCGCAATCAAAGCAACAACAGCAACAACAGCAGCAGCAGCAACAACAGCAGCAACAGCAACAGCAACAGCAATTATCCCCAAAGATTAAGGGCACGCAGGTAGCAAACAGCGCGTTCTCTCCCTGCTCGCTATCACTAATCCGCACAACATCTCTCTCTGTCTAGTCCATCCCCTGCAAGTTTTTCAAGAATGGCTCGTGCAGCGCCGGGCGCAACTGCCAGTTCCTCCACTCCAAGGACGACTCGCTCACCGTCTGCAAGTTTTACCTCAAGGGCAACTGCAAGTTTGGGAACAAGTGCGCACTTTCACACGGCGCTGATGGTACGTGCCACTGCCAATGCTTCGGTCATTGAATTACTACTATCCTAGATGCCTACAAACAACTGGAGCCGCCACCACCGGTGCCCAACCGTCAGTCCTCGTCGGGCGGAAATATGAACTTGGGTGTGAGTGTCGTCAAGACATCGGCATCGACGATCAACCTCGTTCCCACCACCTCGTAAGTCCGGTCCCTGAAATTTTTTTTTTTTTTTTTTGCTAATTTCCCTCTTCAAGGGTGAAACTCTCCACTCCCTCTGCCACCGTCAACGGCATTGGCAACGGAAATGGCTTGAACCACTTCCGCAAATCACCACAGCTCGGACCAAGTTTGCTCCTGTCACCATTGCAAGGACCCAACATGCTCGATGGCTTGCCGCCGATGCATCGCGTCCCCTCTGGATCCGCCCTTGATGCCATGGTATGTGTTTATCTGCAGAAATATGCGTTTCTTTTCTTAAAAAAATTTTTTGTTTGGTTTGTTTAGGCGAGTCCCGTATGTTTGCTTACCAAGTCTAACAGTTTTGATGACATTCAATCTATACAGCACACCCGAGCTGCCTATGATGCAGTGCTCCTGCAAGCCTTTATGGAGCAGCAGCAGCAACAACAACAACAGCAGGCGTGGGGAAACTCTTCCATGCGGTCAACTTCGCCGATGCCAGACTTTTCCGTCCTTCCGCCCCCTATGGCGCAGCCAAACGGGCTTTCGCGCGGGATGTCGTCGTCGCCTGTGTCTCCGCACCCATTCATTCTAGCGGCTGCGGCGGCAGCGGCAGCTGCAGCTCAGCAACAAGCTTATGAGCAACAGCAGGTGCAACGCAACAACAGCAATGTGTGGACGTCCCCATTGTTACAGCACCAGCAACCCCCGTCTGTTTCAAGCAGTTTTGGAAGCGGTGGTTTGGGGTTGTCTTCCTCCCTCGGATCGGTTTCAGTATCTCCGCCATCCTCGTTGGGAGCTCTGGAACAGGTACCGTTTCATTTTATTTTTATTTTATTTTTTTATTCAAACGCTCTGGCAGGCCCAGTCTTCATTCCAGACCCTGCTGTCACCTCCGCTAGCCCCGACATCTCCTAATGTCTTGGGTGCCAACTCTGCATACAGCCGCTCGCGCTCGTCTCCTCGTATCCCGATCTCCACATCAGCCATTTCCTCGTCCTCTTCGTCCGCTGCCAACACTGCGCCGACAACCCCGGCGGTCGCATCGGGAGCCCGGTCAGGACCCAACGGCTCCATCGATTCAGGGCCGATGGGTCTGTATGACATGCCCGCGCTTTCCTTGGACGGGCCCTTGCATTCCGCGCTTGCACCGAACGACCGTGACTATGTTTGTGCATCCTTTTAATGTTTCCCTGTTTTGAAACCTTGCTTTTTTTCTTTCAGTCTGCTCATTTTGACCAGCAACAGGGGCGACGAGAACAGATCGTCATCACCAACGGCAGTGGTCACGGAGCCAGTGGCGCCTTTGCTGTGCGACCAAAGACGACTGTATGAAAAAAAAAAAGAATGTATTATGCTTCCGTTACTCAAGATACTCTTTTCCAATTGTGCAGGTCATGCAGCTTGAAAAGCGACCATTGTACGACGCCCCTTCGGATGAACTTCCTGGCATCTCGCCGATGCAACAGCAGTATTCCACGTTTTTGCAGCAGCAGCATTCCACGTTTTTGCAGCAGCAGCAACAGCAACAGCAACAAGAGCAGTCTGCCATTCCTCCGCCAAAGGTGCCTGCGACCTCTGGAATGTCCTGGGCAGCCGTCGCCAAGAGCAACACTTGGCTGGATTCGTCCGTCACGTATCGTGTGAACGACCCGTCCTCGTCGTCTTCCTCCTCGCTGTTTGACTTTGATCCCAAATTTGGCCACCGGCACCAACAGCAACAGCACTACAACGGCACTCGCGGCGACGAGGAAGAGCTGTTCTATGACGAGAGATCTGATGTCCACGGTGAGGACTATGAGGAAGGGCCCATCGCCGAGGCAAGGAAAAGAAGAAAAAAAAAAGAGATCTTTTTTGAAATTTTCCTTTATTAGCTGTGCCCGTATCATGCAAATGGACACTGCCGGTATGGTCAAGGCTGCTTGTATCTGCATGGACTAGCGTGCCCCACATGCAACCGCAACGTCATTCATCCGTTCTCTGCGAGCGAGAACCAGCGTCACATGGAAACGTGCACCGGTGACGAGGTGGCCTTTGACAACGATTCCCAAGAATGTGCAATCTGCCTGGAGCGAGTCATGGCCAAGCCCGATGCACGCTTTGGTCTCCTCGAGTGCGAGCACAGCTTTTGTCTCGAGTGCATTCGAAACTGGCGAGCGTCCACGACCTCATCCGCAGACAGCACATCGGTCCATCGCAGCTGCCCTCTCTGTCGTGTCATGTCGTACGTCGTTGTGCCGTCTCTTCGCTACCTGCCCAATGGGCCTGCCAAGGATGCTGTCATGTCAGACTACAAGGCCAAGCTGGGGTGTGTAGCTTTCAAGAAAAATTTTTTGTTGATGAAACCTTTTTCTATTTAATCTATTTAGGACGATCCAGTGCAAGTACTTTAATTTCGGCGAAGGAACGTGTCCCTTTGGGACATCTTGCTTCTACGCACACGTTTATCGGGACGGATCGCGAGAACAAGTGCGCCTGCGCAAGTACATCAGCGAGAGCGAGGAGATGCGCGTGATGGGCGGGATCAAGCTCTCGGATTTCATCGTGGCATCGGACCTGTCCCGAAGCGGTGCAGTGGACCTCACTCGGTTACCCACTCACTGAAAAAATAAAAATAAAAATAAAAGAAAAATAGATGACCCCTGCAGTTGTAATACCCCTGTGTGCAAAATGGATGAGAATCAACAATTCACGTTCATTCAACATTCATTCAACATTCAAAATTCAGAATAAAGGGGTTAGTACCTGATCACGAA
>Ga0302233_10002726_pt1 | contig 10842 bp, 16 predicted proteins | sample II_Palsa_N3_1_FD_193516 | JGI IMG/M metagenome (GOLD analysis project Ga0302233, IMG submission 193516) | Peat permafrost microbial communities from Stordalen Mire near Abisko, Sweden - II_Palsa_N3_1 | ecosystem: Environmental > Terrestrial > Soil > Palsa > Peat permafrost | place: Sweden...
TTGAGCGCCACCCCGTCGCCTTTGTGACCGACTCGGAGGCCAAGTGGTGCCTGGGCGTCGTCACAAAGATCGACCTCGTCTCGTACCTCGAGAAGCGCGGATGAATTTCTTTTTTTTTTTTTTTTTTCCCTCGGAGCTGTTGTATTTGACCCTGAAGCATTTATAATTTTTTTTGAAAATTATCCCAGGTACATTTTGAAATAGACGGATAATCTTTTTCATGTTGGAGCGGCTAGTGCGAACCAAGTGAAAAGAAAACGAGCAACACGAAAAGAAAAAAAAGGATGAATTTTTTGTTTCTCAGCCTGGGCATGACATCGACCATCCACGTGGGCTCCCGCAAGAGCGACCTTGCGCTCGTTCAGACGCGGCATGTGTGCTCGGCGCTCGAGGCCCACTGGCCGGGCGTGACGTGTGCGGTTGCGACGATGGAGACGGTGGGCGACAAGGTGCTGGACCGCGCGCTGCAGAAGATCGGCGACAAGGACCTGTGGACCAAGGAGCTGGACGTGGCGCTGGCCCGTGGCGACGTCGCCTTTGTCGTGCACTCGCTCAAGGACCTGCCCACGGTGCTTCCACACGGCTTTGTCATTGGCGCAGTGCTGCAGCGCGAGGACCCGCGCGACGCCGTCGTGTTCCACCCAAAGTACAAGGACGGGGAGGCATCCCTCGCCACGTTGCCGGACGGGGCCGTGTTGGGCACAAGCTCGCTCCGTCGTGCGGCCCAGCTCGCGCGGGCTTTCCCCAAGCTCAAGTGCGAGGTCGTGCGCGGCAACCTCAACACGAGGCTGCGCAAGCTGGACGAGGACGGCTCCAGGTACGACGCCCTCGTGCTGGCCGCGGCAGGGCTCAAGCGGCTCGGGTGGCACCAGCGCATTGGGCAGATTATCGACAAGGAGGTCAGCCTGTACGCCGTCGGACAGGGTGCGCTCGCGGTCGAGTGCCGCGCCGATGACACGGAGACGATCGAGAGGCTCAAACCGCTGGTGCACGTACCAACACTCCTGGCAACAGAGGCAGAGAGGGCGTTCCTGCGTAAACTGGAGGGAGGGTGCAGTGTGCCTGCGGGCGTCTACACGCACTACAACGCCGAGGCGGGAACACTCGACTTTGAGGTAAAAACAAAAAAACTACTATTTAATAATCGTAACGCGATTTCATTTCCTTATTAGGCCGATGTGTTTAGCCTGGATGGGAGTGAACGTGTCCACCATGCCGTCGCCAATGCCGCCTGCACGACAGTGGAAGAGGCGCAGGTCATCGGTCACGCCGTCGCAGTGCACCTACTAGCTCATGGAGCGGACAAGATTCTGCTTGCCATTCGCTCTCTGTCTGCATAGTTTTTTGTTTGGTTGGTTGTCTGTACACTGTTTTTCTCTACTACTACTGGTCGCCGACGGTTTCAGGTTTGAGGAGAGAGTCTAGGTGCTGGAGGATCGGGATGACACGCGGCTTGGCGGCCTCGGGCTGCAGGTGATCGCGGAATGGCTTGCGGATTGACTCGGCAACCTTGGCAGAGAGGAAATCCTTGAGCTGCGGAGGGGGCAGCTGAAGCATCATGTCAAAGCTGGCCGGTTGTGTTTTCTGTCGTGGCACAAGTTTACAAATAAATAAGAAAAGGCATTTATAGCGATTTGCATACCACACAGTAGCGAATAAAGCCCTCCCAAAGCGGCTTGATATCCCAGATGCGGTGGCCTTGCTCATCGCGTTTATTGACCTAAAATCAGATCAAATAAACGCAAGAGAAGGGGGGAAAAAAGGAATTTTACCACTCGAGCAACAAAGGTCAGCAGGAACGGGCGTTGCTTTGGAAACTTGTCGTGGCACTGAAGGATCTGCAGAAGAATTGCTCAATTTTTTATTGGTACAATTAAAATAAATTACAAGCCACATGAACAGGTTGGGCAAGATCGGCAAGTCAAACAGATTCTGCAGTGTGACGGTGGCAACCTCCTGCTTGTAGATCTGTGCCAGGTTTAGACAGTATTGGACGGCTGGAATAATAATGCCCTTTTTTTAGGCACATATTTTTTTTCTTTTTTTTTTTTTTTTGGATGTACCGTCCATGATCCCGCGGAACAGGTCCTTGTTCTTGTCAAAGTCGATACTCAGGATCGCCGTCAGCACGTCGGACGGGACCACTTGGCAGCGGCCTGAGCTGCTCAGGTCAGAAATCTTCTGGATCTAGAGTTTTGTTTTTTTTGTTTTGTTTTTGGTTTGTTGGCGATTACTTGAGCTAGATTTGTTAGCAATAGGCTCACAATATCAGTCATGGCGTCCTTGGGCATCTGGAGGATCTTGGGCAGGCTTTTGGCCATCTCTTCGCGATGCAACCCGGCCAGAATCGGCACAAGCAGACGCGGGTCAAGGTCGCGCTCGTAAAAGACCTTTTGAACGGCATCGACCAGTTGGCGCGATACTTTGGTACCTGTTGTATTTTGCGCTTTTAAGATGAATCCCTACTCTATTTATATATAAATATCACCTCGGTCGGTGATCAAGAACAGAATGCGCAAGATGAGGGTTTCTGCGCCGGGGGTAAAGTTGGCAATGTACTCGATCAACCCTGGACTTGCTGCCATTGCCTTGATCATTCCCGTGATCTACGTAGTTGAAGTGTCAAAAATGAGCATCTTTACTACACATTGAGGAATAAATACATACCACTGATCGCGTGTACCGCTGGACGTTTTCGGGGGATGCCACGTACGTGGTACCAAACCTGAAAGACTTTTTTAATGGCCAGCCCCAAAAAAATGAAAAGATACTCGTTCAAAAGCGACGGCTTTCGGACGCAATGGGACATAAACAGCTCCAAGTAACGCGCAACGTCCTCCTCGGTGACCTCCACTGCGGCGGCTTCGGTCGTAGTAGGCTCTTTCTTCACTACTTCCATGTCATCTGACACACTGTCTTCCATCGGTTCTGCCTCCTCTTCCTTCTTGACCAGCGCCTTTGGATCGGTGATCTTGTGCAAGTTGACCAGCGCAAATGCCTCCACCTGATTCGAAATGACGTTGTGGCCATGGAAGCTCCTGGCGGTAACGATGGCTGTGCCACGAATCGCTTTCTCTGCAATGCAAACATCAAGTCAAGGCACTAAGGGACAAGCACCTCACCTTCGTGGACGCATAATGACAGCAACAGGTCCAGGTATTCTGCTCGTACTGCGGGGCGGAACTCGATTACATCACGCAGCGTCCTGAACGCCGGACGGGTTGAGCTTTTTTTATGGAGGGGCATTAATACGAACGTTTTTTTTCTTTTTTTTTTTTACTTGGCCATTTTGCTCGTGCAGGCATCCTTCAAGAGGTTCATCAGACGGTCGTTGAGTTTCGGAATGTCCAAAAACACTTTGGTGAACGCCTTGCAGCAAGCAGTTTACAGCCAAACAGAAAACATAAAATGAAAAAGACATTACCTTGTCAGAGGGAGTGAGCTGATCGCCGATGCCAGAAATAAACTTGTGCAGGTAATCGTCGTATTGCTGCACCCGAGAATGTCATTTTATTTTTCAAAAGTGAAGAAAATAAACTACACACCTCGTTGTTGTGAATGAACTCTTCGTAGAGCCATGCGATGGCAACATCCAACCGTTCCTGGAGGTCGTCTTGGACATAGGTGAGCAGTTTCGTCGTCTAATAGGGAAAGAGCATCAATATTACTGCCTGTTTCTACGGGGCGTACCAGGTGTTCATCCATTTGCTTGGAAAAGTCGGCACCGATGATCTACGAGAAATGGGATGTCAAAAAGGTGAAAGTTGGGGGGATCATGAGCCGTACAGGAACGGCTGCTTTGACAAGGAGATAGCGCCACTGCTTGAGTTGGCCGTGCTGGTCCCATGATTCTGCGGCGCCAACAAGTCGCTCAAAGGCGGCCTTGAAGAGCTCAGTGCGCTCATCTGGGGAGTCGAGCGTGGGTGGCTTGAATTCGTACTTGGGCTTGGTTGGTTTCTTTGTATCAGGATGTGTGTTAAAAGTTAAGAAAAAATAACTACTTTCCGTGAACCAACCAGTTCAGGCTGCGCGGGGACCACTGGTGCGGCAATAACGGGCACCGCAGCCACTGCCTCGGTCTTGACCTGCGGTCTCCTTGGGTCGGCTACTGCTGCTGCTAGTGGCCGCATTGGATAAGCACCCGGTTGCATGGTGGGACCAGAGAATCGGAAGCTGGTAGGAACTGGAAGTCCCTGGGCAAACTGCGGCACTCGCTGGTAGATGGCGTCCAGATTCGGAGGGGGTGCGTGAAGTGGGGGGTAGTTTGGCAGGGCCATGCAAACAACGTCCGCAATCAGACGAGGGTGAAGCCTGGGCCAGTTGAATCCAGAGGCAAATCCAGTTGGGGGATACTGCTGCTGCTGCGGCGGCGGCGGCGGCGGCATTCCATTTGACGGCTGTTTGACCAGGGCAGCAGTAGGAGGGCCGCGGACTAGGGAAAAAAAGAGAGAGTTTTTTAGTTTTATTTGTATTGAGGAAAGCTCCAGTATATTTTGATTTTACAGCGTGGATCGCGCCCAGAGTCGGACGAAAGGACACGGCGGCGCTGGCTGCTGTGCTGACTGTCGTCAAAAGAGTGCTGGTAGTCTTGGTTCTGCACCTCGGAGGTATAGAGCCACGAATCGCGTGTGTCTTGTTCTATATTCACAGAAGAATGAATGTTCTTTTCCTTGAATAGTACTTTTTTTATTATCATACCTGTCTTGACTGGCGCGCCTCCATCGTCACGACGCCGAGCGGCGGGGAGCATCGAGAGGTCGTTCTCCATGTCGTCGTGCTTGCGCTTGCTGGCTGTCGCCTCGTCTGCATACTTTGGCACTTCTCTGCGCAGCTCGCGGTAGACCTGCGCCAACTGTGTTTTCCCCCCGAGCTCGTTCACGTCCAGCACCATTGTCTTTTCCGCTTGTTGGGTCTTTTAAAAAAAACCCAGCAGATTAGAGACTAGTTTGCTTTTGGGGAAAATTACAATCCATTTGAGCTTCAACATCGCGAGAAAGCCGAGCCGAACCGTGTGCAAAACAGATTTGAGTTGGCTGGCACCCAGCGAGGGCGGAGAAGCGACGAGGTCATGAAGTCCTATAGAAAAAAAAAACCATTGAGTGATACTTTCCAGTGGTGGTGGTGGTGGTGATGGTGGTACCGTCAATGACCTCGGCAGTGAGAAGAGGACGCGTTTTGGCGATGTGGGTGCACGCGTTGATCGCCGCCGTCAGATTGGTACTCGACATCTTTTCGTGCCTTAAACAGGCAAGGAGTGTACGGCGGTGCTGTGCGCCCTCCTCTTCGATACGGGACTTTACAAAAACCGGGTGGTTGTTTACGATCAAAGACGACGACGTGTCCTCCTAGGAGTTTTCCAGCATAAGCACACATAACAAGACAATCCTCGGTAGGTACCGATGCGGTGGGACCTGCGGGGCTCATAAACAGCACAAGGGACTGCAGAAATTTTATCGCCATTGTCCTCACGCCGTCATTGTTGTCGTACAGGTGCTTCAAGCAGTTGTCCTGATGACGCCCCAATGAGTACTAGCATCAACAATGCTGGTTGGTGTACCTTGATGGCGTTAATGTCCCTCCACACGTTGAAATTAGTCGGATGCCCGGACAGATCGAGTGCTCTGCACGTCCCCGCCCCGTTTAATAGCCGCCCGCAATAGTTGGTTCGCAAAGAAAACACGTACATTGTTCGATAGGCCGTTCCAAAGACAAAGTTGGCGGTCTGGATGCTCCGCTTCAACGCCACGCCGCTCACGTCCTCGTGCACGAGCATGTACAGCCTCCCCAGGACCGTTGGCAGCACTAGCGGACAGGTCAGGACACACGCACAGAGAAGAGGCGCCTTTACGTTACGTTCACCCTTTGCCTTGCACGCGTCCTCGATGAACTCGGCCACAAACTTGCGTGTGTCGGCCGCTTTGTCCGACTGGAAGTCCAGCACGGCGGCACAAAACTCAGGCAGGAGCTGCGGCGCCCTCTCCAGCAGCAGCACGCGCAGCTGTGTCAGCGCCGCCAGCTTGTCCTCGTTGTCCGCGGCCTGCTGGGCCCTCACGATCAAAGCCCAACCCTCCGCGGCCATATTAATAAAATGTCCAATCTAAGTGCACGTCTGGTCACCACGAAAACAGGCGAGGTTCGCAGACCACGCACGGCCTTCTCCGTCTAACTAAACACCCCAATGTCGAACGGAAACAGACCAAGGTCGAGAAGGTCCGTGTGTCGCGCTACCGTGCCGGCAAAGTGCCCGAGTTCAAGGGTGCGGATGAGGACGACAAGTTTGTCAAGCCTGCGGTGGTCCCCGGCAATAAGACGACGACGACGACGTCGACAACGGTGGTGGTCGCAAAGGCACCCGGAGGACAGCAGCAGCAGCAGCAGCAGGTGGCGGTGTTTTCAGAGGAGGACGTGCAAAAGGACGCTCGTTTGCGGCGTTTGATGCAGAACAGGCGAGATGTCTTTGAAGGTAAGTGGTGTGCGCCTCTTCCTCTCCCAAACGTGCTGAACCAATAGGCGAGGTCGTGTCATCGGGACGCAGACGGCATCGCGAAGAGGAGGACGAGGAGGAAGAGGAGGACGAGGGGCAACGAGAAGCAGGCGACAGAAAGGTGGGCGTGGAGGAAGCAACTGAGGAGGAGGAGGAGGAGGACGCGGAAGAGGAGCGACGACAGCGTCTGCGGAGGAAAGCGCTACTGCAGAGACAGCAGGAGGAGGAGGAGCAGCTGAAGCAAAGGAAGGCGGAGGAGGAGGAAGCGGCGGCTGCAGGTGCCGAAGAGGACGAAGAAGATGAGGAGGAGGACGACGACGATGAAGATGAGGACGACGATGAGGATGCTTTCTTCAAACCAGTCATGCTCAAGCCCATCTTTGTCCCAAAGTATGAAGCGCTCCCCATGATCCCCTTTTTTTTAAATAAAAAAAACAAACTAGGGCCGACCGTGTGACGATCGAGGAACGCGACAGACAAGAGATGTTGGCGTTGGAGGCAGAGAAGGAGCAGGCACAGAAGAAGGAGCAGCGTCGCCAGGAAACGGTGGACATTGTCGTGTCTGAGATCAAGCGGTCCCTCGAGAACCAGCCGATCGACTCTAACGCCATGATTGCCACGCCCGACATGGTGGACGACACCGATATCGAAAACGACGAGGAGGCCTTTATGCAATGGAAGCTGCGTGAGCTCAAGCGTTTGAAGCGTGATCGCGAGGAGTCGGACAAGTACGCCGTTGTCCTTGATCTAATTTTTTTAAAAATATTTTCTAAAAGGTTCGAGTTGGAGAGGATCGAGACCGAGCGCCGTCGCAACCTCACGGACGCCGAGCGCAAGGCCGAGGACGAAAAGATCAAGGAGAAGCAGAAGCCAGAGAAGGAAAAGCACGTTTTCATGCAGAAATACTTTCACAAGGGTGCCTTTTATCAGGTATTTTAATTGTTTTTTTTATTTTATTCAAAAAAAATTTATGTTTGCTTTCAGGATCAGGATATTGTCAAGGACCGATCCTTTGCCGCGCCGACCGAGTACGATCTCATCAACAAGCAGGCCCTCCCCAAGGTCATGCAGGTCAAGAATTTCGGTCGCTCTGGCCAGACAAAGTACACGCATCTGCTCGACCAAGACACGAGCAAAGGGTCTGGTCCCGCTGTACCCTTTGGTCCTCCAGGAGGCGGTCCAAAAGCAGACTTTGGCGGGCCCGCCGGTTCGTCAAGTGCCGATGGAGCAGGCCCCAAAAAGTACACGCCCCACACGGGCGCCGTGTGGGCACAGAAAACGGCCGTCAACCAGCGCATCACGCAAAAACTCGCGGGCTATAACTCGGCCAACTCGTTCGACAAGCCCACAGCGAGCAAAAAGCGCAAGACCAACAACGACTAGGCAGATTCGGCTATGAAAAGAATTGGAAGAATTTTTTTTTTTTTTTTTGCTTTTACAAATGCATTGGATAGATAATAAAAATATTTTTTATTATTTTTATTTGGCTAAGAATCGAGGGGACTGGCACCATCCACACGCCACGGGAGATGCGGGGGCGACTGCCGACAGAGAAGGAACCTGAACCGTCGGAGATTCATCGAGGCCAGAACGGCGGCTTGCTCAGTGGAGCCCTCGGTTTGACCAAACTGGCCGGGCGTAATCTCGAGGATCTGGGCCAGTGCACTCGACAGACACGCCACGACCAGATCCGGTGTTGCACAAGCGGCACCTGTTGTCGCGATGCGCAAATCAGCGTCAAAATTCCACGTCGTTTGCAGCGATGTCAGGGTCGTGTCCGTACAGTGCGCACAGGACCACAGCGCGCCGCCATCGCCGCCGCCCCCCGCCGGCAGGTCCGTCACGGGCTGCAGACAGAGATCGTGCACGCGGCGAAGGGCCCGCTCGCTCGCGAAACGCTTGGCTGACTGGGACGTCGTTTGCCGTAGCTGCTGCCTTGGTATTATTTCGAGCAGGGTGGCGTCGACCAGGATCGATTGTCCCGTTTGAACATCCTAAACAAAATGAATTTAAAAAAAAAAAAAATGAACAGGTTCCTACCATTTGAAGGGGCCCGCCGAGGGCGAGAAGGCCACGAGACTGAGACGTACCCTGCAAGATCGATATGTTGACGACAGATCCGTGGCAGGTGATCGTCATGGCGCGGGACACGCTCACGTGCTCAAGCAGGACGACGTGACCTGGCAGAAACCGTCGAGGCGAGTGGACCTTGGACTTGACTGCGTGGTCGTTTGGGACGCGCACAGCCACACCGCTACCGTTGCTGTCGTTGACGCGGATCGAGTAGAACGAGACCGGCTGCTGTGGATCGTTGAGGAGGTCATCTTGCGCCAGCGACGGCGGTTCAACGCTCTCGACAACGGCAATGAGCGTGACGTTGACCATCCCTGGACGCAGATCGGCCGTGCGGATGGGCACGCCCACAAAGCGGCAGTCGAGGGCGCCCTTTGAGTTGACGGGGATGACCATGTCGACTGTGTCTGCCGCCGCTGCTGCCACCATCTTGCCCATTCTGTTGGGCTCCGGGTACTGGCTGAGTGGGACGGTCTCCTGGGCAACAGCGGGCGGGGCTGGCACGATAAAGACAAGGGTTTGCGAGCCAACGAGGATCTCGGCCGGACAGGAGGAAGAGGGGAGGCCCTTTGTCGCGCGCATAAACGGGTTGATCAGGGCGAGCGAGTCTCCCTCGGCCATGAGTTGAGCCAGCTCGATCTGGTCGTCCAGCAGCACCAGGTCGGCCTCCTTTGCTGAACTGTCCTGCACGCGCACAGCCAGCGTCGATCGCCCGCCAGTGCACTCGGCCGCAGCCACGGCCGCGATCTTGACCAGGAGACACAGCGCCACGGCCGATGCATCGTCACCCTCGGCAACGGGGTACTGGTACGCGGCCCACACCGACTCGATCGAGGTGGCTTTTCCACCAGCACCAAAGTAGTGCTGCAGAAAGGCAGCGTGCAGCTTGCTGTCGAGCACAACGGCCATCGTGTCCGTGGGCAACTGGGTAAGGGTGAAGTGAAATAAACAGTTGCATAGGCCCGGTAGGGTACGTATATACCAATCGGCTCGTGACGGCCGCCTTTGAGTTGGCCGGCCTGGGCACATCGACGGTGCGCACACGTGCCATCCGTAGCCTGGCATCGCGCGACTCGAGCAGCCTGTGTGTCTCGCCCAGCAGCCACGAGTACCTTGGGTGGAGGTACATCTCCATCTGGTGCTCGCTCCACTCATCCGACACGGTGAGGATCGTGGTCGTGTTGGCGTCGCCGCCCAGCAGCCGCATGCCCACGACCTGCAGCTCGAGACACGCCTCGGTGGCCAGCGTGCCCCCGAGCAGCCCCTCTTCCAACAGATTGTCCACACACGTGTACCCTTCGCGCAGCCCGCTGCCGCGCTCGCTCAGCTTGCCCGCGTTGAGCCACTGCAGCTGGATCTCAGAGTGCACCATCGCCTCGGTCGCGCCCGCAGGGTACTTGGCAAGAAGGGACACGAGGTGCGACGCGGTCCAGCCCCAAGGCAGTGGCGACACCGTCGACGTCGTTGCTTTGTTGCTGCTGCCGCTGCTGTTGTACGGGGCAGCAACACGGGCGATGTGTGCGGCCGTCCTAGATTGCACTCGGGGAGTTGGTAACGCTAGTCAGGCTTGGCAGAACGTACTGGATCAGAGCGGTGTGCAACGTCGACATTTCGCGCCGAAAAAGGAACGACTGAATTTTGTACGTTTTTTTTTTCTGAGTTTTCTTCGCGATTGGCCGGACCTGTGCCCGTTAACACGCAATCAGTAAAGAATCACCAGAGTTCTGAGGGGTCGAAGGCCCCAACAGATTAAGAATATTCTACGAAAAACAAACAAGGAGTTTTATTTATTCTTTTATTTTTATATAGTCTACGTCGCCGTTTGGACCGATGTTGCTACCGAGTCAGCCTGAGAGGAAAGGAGAGGTCTGGCTTCATCGTTGTTAGCGCTTTTCTTTTGCTGTTTGCGACGAATGAAGAACACCGCGACAGCAGCTGCTAAAACGATGGCGAAAATCAAGACGACTGCAGCAATGACTTGCGTTTGGTCGGTCGGGACATCGTCGTCCTCTGTCACACAGGGAAAGCAAGAAGGCGTCGGTGATGCTGTCGCACTTGCGGTCGCCGTTCGGGTGACCGTGGCACTTTGTGTCCAGGATGCCGTCGCGCTGGCGGTGCGTGTCGGCGCGGTCCCAGTGTAGTAGACCTCACAGCTTGCCAACTCGTCAGGGGAATCGTTGCCTGATCCACCCACAATCATCACGCTGCCATCAGGGAACTTGACAGAGTTGCGGGTAGTCGCCCGCGCAACGTGAAGGAAGGCTGTGTATTCCCACTGGCCCGTT
>Ga0302233_10002727_pt1 | contig 10841 bp, 12 predicted proteins | sample II_Palsa_N3_1_FD_193516 | JGI IMG/M metagenome (GOLD analysis project Ga0302233, IMG submission 193516) | Peat permafrost microbial communities from Stordalen Mire near Abisko, Sweden - II_Palsa_N3_1 | ecosystem: Environmental > Terrestrial > Soil > Palsa > Peat permafrost | place: Sweden...
CCAGCAACTGGCGCTTTCGTTCGACCTGACGCAGGCAGATTTTTGCGATTGTTGCCGTCAGATCCGAGAGCTTGGGCCTCGTGCCGCTGAGCGCCCGAGTCGATGAATTGCGCGGCGGCTGCGCCTCGAAGCGGAAAATGCGCTCGATCCGTTCGGCTTCCGAGACATCCTTGCTGTGGAGCGCCGCCAGCAACAGATGACGGGCAGGCGTAAAATGGAAGCGATTGCCGATCAGCGCAGCCTCATATCGCTTTGAAGTACCGAAGAGGTTGGTCCCGCGAATATGCGCGTGCGAAATGATCAGATTCCAGGCCAAACGGGTTTTGACCAGGGTAAACTGCGCCATTTGCTCGCGCGTCCGGTCCACGTTCTCTTCGAGCGACCTCTGCGCCGCCACTGTGCGGCCGAGCCCCCGGATTCTCGCAAGATCGGTAAGCAACAGCTCATGCCGCTCGCAGCGCGTTGCGACACGCAGGATCCAGCCCCGATCGATCCGCCATGGCGCGCCAGACACCAGCCATTCGAGCCAGCATTGCGCGCAGCCAATCGAACGCAGTGCCGGTGGCAACAGATCGGCGCGCGCACAACCGACAAACGTCCTCATAATCACCTTTTCGGGCACCGCGGTAGCCCAGGCCAGCCTGCCAACTATCGCAACGCGCCGCTCCGGCGCAAGGTCGGCGGACGAAGCCAGATCCTGATTGGCGAGAGATGTCTCGAGGCCGAGATGGCCAAACAGCGCTTTCGTGGTGGTATCATGCCGGTCGGCCAGGCGGCGCAGCCAGGATTCGAGACATTCGGCGGGCAGTGGCTTAACCCGGTACGCCAGAGGCTCGCGTTCCCGTCCGCTCATTCAGCGCTGTAGGGGGTAAAGAGCTGCAAGGCCTGACTGATGTCGTCCTGTGTCACCAGCGTACGATCATGCCGCCTGGCAACCTTCCCCGACCAGTGCAGTATCCGCTTGAAATTGCCGGTTACACCGCCGCTTTCGCGCCAGATCCGCTCAGCGAACGCGGGCTCCGCAAGATGGTCTGGCTCTGCCATGTCCATCCCGCGGGCAAGCGACCGGATCAGGCGCTGCGAGGGCTCGCCTGGCTCCCACAGCGGCAATCTGAGCATGATCGAGCGAAACGCCAACTCCACATCGTCGGCAAATATCTGGCGAGCGACGTCGAGACCCGCCACGACCAGAGGCACATTGCCTGCGCTCATCAGGAAACGCAACGCATCGAGCGTATCGCGCCGCGCCATGCCGCTCGCGGTCAGGATCACATGGACATTGTCGATCGCAACCAGCCTGGTTCCTTGTTCGCCCAAGAGATCCACCACCTTGAAATCGGCGGTTTTGTGGGTGTTCGTGCGGATCGGCCAACCCTGCTTCCAGAGTAAGGCAAGGTTGATCTTGAGCGAGGTAGGACTGGAGGGAATGACCGTTCGCAGCACGGGTTGATACCTGGCTTCACCCCAACCGACCGGCTCAGGAAATGCGCCCTCAAGACGCCGCTGGGCCTCACGCAGAATCGAAGTCTTACCCATGCCGGACTGACCGGTCAGCACGATGCAGGTCGGGCGTTCCTCGGGATCGTCATGGGCAACCTCGACGATGGTCTCGACAGCGTTGCGCGCTTCGTCGAAATCGATCCAGAATGAGGATGAGAGCGCCGGGGAAAAAGCGTTTGCAGCGGGGCTCATGGTTCCACCTTCAGCCAGTTATCCTCGCCTAGTTCCGATACCGGCTTCCACAAAATTGGCGGTTTTTCAGGCTTTTCCGGTGCGCGCAGGTCGGCGAGCGTCGTCCCCTCCCCTTCCCGGCGCTTTGCCCGGTGCCGCGCCTCCTTTGTCTTGGCCCGGGCCTGATGGATTTCCTGGTTGGCCGCTGCAACCGCCCGCGCCGTCGCCGCACGGCCACCATCCGCTTGGTACGCCCGTCCCATCGCCCTTACACCGGCCCTGGCAGCTTCCCAGTCCGCCTCCCACACATCAGGATACTCGCCAGTCACGGGCATCTTCTCGAAGCTGCCATCCAATTCGCCATAAACATGCTGGATTGTGCGTTCGTCCCAGCTGACCTCGATCTTCTGACCAATCCTCGCTGCAAGCGCCTTGTGCCAGTAATGGCGGTATTTGATTTGGATGCCATTGGGATGAACCGTCAGCGACTTCGACGGCAGAAACTGGCGGAAAAGCTGGTCTGAATCGACCGACAGCGGAAGCAAGCGTCCATGACCGGCAGCTTCCTGGTCCCACATCTGCACCGGGCACAGACCACCCAGCGCAGAATGCGGCGCGTTGTGATAGATGGAGATCTGGTACAACAGCCACCGCTCGAATTCGGCAAGCGTCATTGCGGCCTCGTCCTCGGCATCATAGCCGTCGCGCGCCGAGACATTCGATCCAGTAGCCCCTGGCAAAAGCCGCAGCTTTCCGACCATTGTCCCGATCAACCGCTCAATGTGGCCACCCAAATGAGCGGGGCCAGGCAAACGTACGTCGGGATCAATCCCATTGCGCAGGCAAGCCCGTCTGAACGCCTCAGACCGGTGCGGCTTTGCCTGATCCGCATGCAAGCGCCTGAAAAGGCCATACATCGGGTAGCAAACATCCACACCCAGATGCTTGAGGATAGGTTCCTTGGGCAACAAAGCGCTGGCGACAGCCCGCCCGCACCGAAAAATCGACGGGTCTCCGAAGCTGACGTAATAGCCGATAATGGAGCGGGTCCAGATTTCTACGAGAAACGTGATCCACGGCCTGCCAAGCTCTTTCCGCTTCAGGCTGTCGACCAGGATGACATCTCCCCTGGTGTGATCCATCTGGACAAGGTCGAGAAAGCCCTCGCTCCGATATTCGCCAGGATGAGCCTCGTGCGCACTTCTGGTTTTCGAACCCATCGTAGTCCTGGCCCACACGCTGCTCGAAATTTCGCCAAGCAGCCGTTCAATCGTCTTCTCGCTTGGGATCAAATCGGCGGAAAACCGATAGTTCCCATTGTCGGCATGGAGCAGGCCCCAAATCTGACGCGCCGTTTCAGCGCGCGATGGAGAGACCATTTTCAGCGCAATTTCGCCAATCAACGCTTCAATGGCGGTCCTCACCGCGGGATCAATCCGGTGCGAGCCGACAGCAGGTCCCCGAGGTTTGGGAGCAAGCGACTCTGCAACGGGATGCGCCCTGTATCGGAGGGCCAACGTCCGTATCTGTCGTTCCTTCAAACCGGTAGCTTCCGAAATGGCGGCAACCTGGGTCGCCGTCACCGGCCCGGACAACGATATGTATTTCCGGAAATGCGGGTACAGCGCCAATCCCGCTTCGAGAGATTTGAGGCTCTGCTTTGGCGTCGGAGACGGCTTGCGCTCAATCATGGGATCGGCCCCGCAACAATTTCGCTTGCGGCCAAAAATGTAGCGCATTCTGTCCGTCACTGCGATGCCGAAATCACATCTGGACAGACTTACTTACACCGGAAATTCTCTATGTTATTGATTTTACGACGATCTGTAGAAATGCAGTGCATTCTGTCGGCTGACACCTATGCGAACTTCTCGGCGGATTTGGTGCAATGCGCTCCACGCAGATCGAAGCTGTTCTCGGTAAGACACGGCTTGGCGTGCGTGGCATACTCGACGCGCTGTTCGCGGCCGAGTTGGTTGCTCGCGCTTCGGTGTCGGGGGTATGGCTGTATCGGTTTGCCCCACCGGCCCCCGAGGCAGAGGCCGTGCTCGAGCAGCCAGTGAGCTTTGCTTTCTCCCCAGAAGTGCTCGGTGAATATGACGCGGCCAACGCCGATATCGACCGTCTGTTGGGTCAGATGGATGTTGGGCCCGTTACCTCTGAATAATGAGCGACCTAAGCCCGGTCGCGAAGGCTAGCGCAGTACATTTTCGCGTGGAAGGCCAGTACCGCTTGCGTCTTTCTATTAAATATATGGTTTTAAAGTATAAATTTAGCGCTAGGGAAGCTGGCTCGTACGGCGCGTAAATCTCATCCGAGGTAGGCAGAGTACCCAGAACGCTCGATCGCGCTCTACGGGCTTCTAAACGCGAAAATGCCCGCATCGCCTATTTCGGGAGCTTTTTAGCATTGATTTTACCTTTGCCCTTGCCGCACCAAGGGCTTGGCTCGACTGGAAGGCCCTTTGATTTACCCGCGGCGCTTCTGAGCATAGCTGCTGCAAAAATCGCCCCAAACCTTCTTCCAATCATCCAACGACCTTCGCTTATTGATATCACGAAGCCCTTTGCGGAATGTGTCAGCCATGAGGTCAACATCCCAGGGGGCCCCGCGATCAAGGCCGATCTGGCGCAGTTCGCTCTCGACCGCGCCGAAACGGAGTTGACGGTCCGGAAAGCTGATGAGAGCCTCGTCTCCCACAAGCCGCCCAACTGCGCCATTCCCTCTCAGCGCGGGCGCCCCTGCACCAAGCCTTACCTTCGTCAGCGCTCTTTTCGATCCCACTGCGTCAACTTCAACGAGTTCCAAACCCGGAAGTGTTGGATCAGATTCCTTTCCGCTTTGCACACTGCGCAGGACCATCTGCCTCTTTGTCGGTGCGTCGGCGTGACGCAATTTGACCACCAAACCCGAAAAATCGACGCTATGCCTAGCCTGAGGATAGGCACAGGCCACGTCGTTCCAGGCCTCCCGGATCAATTGTCGAAATTTTCCAAGACTTCCCGTCGCGGAGCCAAAATGAACATTCACATCGGCCCATGACAAGCGGACTTCCTGCCCTTCTGGCACTCGCGGCAGTCGATAAGAAAGCCACGCATACAGATCCAAGGCCGTAGTAGACGCTTTCAGAGCTTTGACCGCGTTCTCAGCTAACGGCACCGAATGCATAATCAGGCTCTCGTAAAACTCTTCGGAGAGGATAAAACAGCCAACAAACGTGCCTTCGGCGCCCTGAAGGCCCGCATACCTGGTCGTCAGCCTCATATCGTTGACTACGAACGCGCTGAGCTTACCTTCATCAGCGCTCATGGATTCGCGTTTGCGGGACACAGGTCCATCGTAGCGGAAGGTCCATTCGCAATTCATCAGACGATCGATCTGGTCCTGTACAAGCCGACGGCTCGAACGCTCTCCACCTGATCGTGTCGCTTCAATCCCCATACGGCGCAGCCATTCAGAAAAGCTCGAGCCTAGAAAGACTTCGCGGCTCCGATTCCGCACGGCTTCAGACATAATGTAAAAGAGAATGACCCGTGCCAACGGTCCAAACGGTACGCCCTTGCAAACTTCTTGCATTTCACCATTCGCACCGGACGGCTCCAAGCGTTTGCGGGGCGTTATAATAAGCGAATAATTCCCATCCCTACGGACGATCGGCTGGGACTCATCCTTTGGACGACGCGCGGGAAGGCTAACTGCACACATTACGCTGTGCGAATAACCGTGGCGTGAGCTACCACCAAGCGCCTGGGCGACGACTTCGAGCGCGCTTTCTGCGCCCGGTTCCGCAATTCGCCGCCGAACTTCGTCGATCGGCATTTCGCACAACGCATCGACGATGCGAACCCCTAAGGGCAGACTGAGCTGTGTTGCACTATATTTCCCAACCGAGCTCGTCATGAAGGCCTCATCAGAGCGCAAGGACAGGCCACCCCCACCGATTCGCTACGGTGTAAGCTGCAATGAAATGATGCTCTTGCCAACCCCCTGCCAATATTCGGCGGTTATCTTAGGGATTCGTGCGAGGTATGGCGCTGATGAGGGTAAATTGGCGAGGCGCGCTTTTTCGAATCATTGGGAACTGAATTCCCCCAAATCGAAATCCAATTTGAAAAACGACCTCCGGCGCGCACCGCGCGCCCATAGGGTCGCAGCAGGTAACTCGTGAGTAGGTAAGATGGCTTACCCTCATCAGCGTACCATTCATACCTTTGTCAGCGCCAAATCATACCCTTACCAGCGCGGCCTTACCCACATCAGCGCGAGTTATCCACAGAGCGTCTGCGTTACGCAGCGCTAGTGATGCCACAGGAGGCATCAAAACATCCTCGCGAACTTACTTTCATCAGCGCATCACCTGCAAGCAATTGCAATTTATCTTGCTCGAAACCTACAGGTCTACTAACCAAGGGAAATCTCCGCAACAGGAACGAAATATGCTCGACAGCCCCTCCCCTCACCCGGTTTCGACACTTGATCAGATCGCGCGCGGACACGAACTGGCCATGGATGTACTCGAGAATCTGCGAGATGAAGTAAATTCAAATCCTCCGCTGATCTCGCCTGCATTCACAATCTCTGACGCGGCGGCGCTCGTCTCGCGCTCCGCATCGGCGATCCGCCTTGCAGAAGCTGAAGGACGGCTTCCACCTCAGGCCCGCACCGAGGTCGGCCAGCGTCAGCGTTACACGCTTAAAGATCTCGATCATATGCGTGAGGTTTTCGGCACACGACCATGGCGTAAATCTGGTGACGAACCAGCAATCATTGCCTGCCAAAACTTCAAGGGCGGCGTCGGGAAAAGCACGCTGACCGTCCATCTTTCCCAATATCTTGCGATTCGTGGATACCGAGTGCTGGTGATCGATGCCGATGCCCAAGCCTCGACAACTATGAACTATGGCCACGTTCCTGATGTGGATATCGGTGAGGACGAGACCCTCTATGCTGCGCTTAGACTAGTCACGCCTCGACCACTCTCGACGGTGATCCGCAAAACCCATTATCACAATCTCGATCTCATTCCGGCAAACCTGCAACTCTACAATGCGGAGTACGAGATTGCTGCAACGCTTCGTGAACTCCAGACCGCAGGTTTCACGCGGCTTGCTCGCGCACTTGAACCGATCAAGGCGAACTATGACGTCATCATTCTCGACCCGCCTCCAGCGCTCGGGATGATTTCGCTCTCGGTTCTTTACGCTGCGAACGCGCTTATCATTCCGACACCTCCCTCCATGAACGACTTCGCCTCAACTGCGGCCTTTCTCTCGATGCTGCACACTACCATGTCGACGCTGGCCGAGCATCCCGACGCAATCGTCCCGAACTATAATTTCATCCATATGGTGGTAGCAAAGGCAGACGCGCGGAACGCGACGCACAAATCGAATACCGACCTGATCGAGGGCGTGTTTGGTCGCATGGTGCTTGAATCGCACATCTCGCTGTCCGCAGAGTTCGAGCACGCCAGCTCCGAAATGCGCAGCGTTTTCGACCCCAGGCACACCACCATGAACCACTCAGTGCGAAATCGCTGCCTCACTATGTTGAATCGTCTCGGCAAAGAGATCGAAAGCAAAATCCGCAAAACATGGCCATCTGCATCCTCTGAGCAATGATTGTCCAAGGAATTGTTTGGCTCTGTGAAAGGCTTTCAAATGTTCGATAACATCTTGAAAATAATCCGTTAAATCCAGAAACCATTCCGAGGTTTCCATGCGAGTGAAACGCCTTCACTCTGCTAACTGAAATGCAAGGATCTGCCGGTGTCTCAATCTCCAAAACCCTCGCGCGGCGCGTTAATGGCTGAGCGCATTGCTAAAAAACGCGCTGAAATTGAAGGCTCGGCCGATGCATTGGACGGAGAAGCTTCCCCGCCAATGTCTCCGCTTAATGTCCCAGGTCACGTGCGGTCCGCATCGTTCTTGTCGGGGAAAACGGACGTTCTCGCTCTCCACCGGATTAATCCGAACCTCTGCCGGCCGTCTGAGGAGAACGCCCGTGACTATGCGGTGCTCACTGAAGAAAACTGTCGCGATCTGATCGACGCCCTGCTTTCCGAGGGTGGCCAGCGCATTCCCGCGGTCGTTCGACGGACCAATGATGAAGCTCGCCCCTATGAGATCATCGCGGGCTCACGGCGTCATTTTGCAATCAGCTGGCTGCGGGCAAACAACTACCCGGACTTCGAATATGTCGTGCAGATCGAAGATATTCAGGACGAGCAAGCGTTCAGATTGTCGGACGTTGAAAACCGCGCCCGCAAAGACGTCTCCGCATGGGAGCGTGGAATCAGTTATCAACGCGCACTCACCACCTATTACAACGGTAATGTTCAGGAGATGGCGGACCGGCTTCGCATGTCATCGCGCAATTTACGCTACCTCTTAGACATTGGCCGCCTCCCCCAACACATACTCAATGCCTTCGCGGCGCCAACCGAACTCACTGTTACAAATTCTGACTCACTGATCAAACGCTTCAAAGAAGGAGCGGAGGCTCATGCGGCGCTGCTTGACGAGGCGGCCGTGATCTCGAAGCTTCAGGATGAATTGCGTACGGCCGGCAAACCCGCGATTCCACCTATTGATGTCATCAAGCGCCTTGTTTCTATTCGAGCAGGCCGCGGACAAGCGGACAAGCGTGCACGCCAAGACAATGTTGTCGCAAATTCCGATGGCCGCACTCTGCTGATATGGTCACCACCGCGGGGTAGGGGCGCGCTTGCCATTTCGATACCTAACGACAAGGCGATCGAACCCGACGAACTCAAGCGGGCGTTTGCAGACGTCGTAGATGCTCATTTTGCCAAGGGCTAAATGATCGAAACTTCAGGAACATTTCTATCGATGTATCAAGAACACATTACCGGCGCCAATGGGTGAGGAGGTGAGAGGAGGGCGGTGTCTTGACGCGACCAATCCAACAGCGGATCGGCGAGGGCGGAATACCGAGTGGAATCGGTGGCCAGGAACCGTAACGCTTCGAAGTGAACCAATCACACCTTGATATTATCCGGAATTCACGTAAATTACGGACAGGAGTGTTGTTATGACCCATGTCGCCAGTTCCGCAGAGGTTTCAAAGTCCTTTGGACGTTTCGGCCGTCAGGCACTGCAAGAGCCGGTGACGATCACGCATCACGGGGTGCCCAGCCTCGTGCTCCTGTCACATGCCGAGTACGAGAGGCTCAAGAGCCGCGATCGCGAGGTTCTGACCCTTTTTGACTTCACCGATGAGGATAGGGCCGCGATTGCAGCGTCGCGCGCGTCTGACGAAGCGCAAGCGTTCAATACCGAACTGAATTGATGTCCTTTCCGACGCCGATTCCTGGCCTTGTTATCCGCTATTCCTTTCTCTGGAGCCACGAGGCCAAGGCTGGGGCAGAGGAGGGGCGAAAGGATCGCCCCTGTGCGGTTCTGCTATCTTTGCGCAGCAAAAACGGACGCGATGTCATCACCGTCCTGCCTGTGACACATACTCCGCCGAGTCATCCGGATCTTGCGGTTGAAATTCCTCGCGCCACCAAAGCGCGTTTGGGCCTTGATGGTGGGCGTTCCTGGATCATCCTTGATGAAGCCAATCGTTTCACTTGGCCCGGCCCTGATCTGCGCCCGGTACCGGGCGCAGATCAGGGAACCATTGCTTATGGCCTGCTGCCTGAAGCATTTTACAATATCGTCCGGGAAAAATGGTTGGCTGCCTATGATCTAGGGCGAGCGAGACAAACCAAACGTAGTGATTAACCGTGCCGAGATGCATATCAGTTCAAATGGCCAGAACACTTTACGTCCACGCCCGGCATACGGACTTGCTGCAAAGGCGCGGCGACCACATGGTTGCCCACATCATAGCTACTTTGGTCATTGCCAACAAGACGGGCAAACGCCAAAGAGTCGCCATGCTTTGGGATCAGCCACTCTACACTGCTTCGCGCGCCAGTTGCGCTACGGGGACGCAAGACCCTCGGCGGGCGAGGGGCGCCTAACATGCCGAGCAACGGCACCATTGGACAATACCGCCGTTTGACGGGGGTCCTGCGCATGGCCGGGCACAGCGCAATGCTGGAGACCGGTGACGATCGTATTTTGCGTCTCGTCACGCCGGATAACCTGGCGATCTTCGACGGTGCGTCGGTGATTGTTGAAGGCAATCTTACTGGGCCTGAGCGGCTTCAGGTCGAATGGATCGGCCGCCCGGCAGCATAATTTTCTGGATTGTGCCTATGAGTAAGGCGTTTCTGAACGTGGTTGCCTAGCCAAAAACCGGAACCAATTTCTTGCGCCGTGGCGTCTTCGCTTTGACCGCCGCTGGCGCGGACTCAGGCGCTGCTGCCATTGGCGCTGGTTTGCGCCCGAGGCCGATCTTTAGCGCGAGTTCCTTGCGCTTGGCGGCATAGACCGGGGCAACAAGTGGATAGCTTGTCGGCAAGTTCCACCGTGCGCGGTATTCGTCAGTCGTCAGATTATGATCGGTTGAAAGGTGCCGCTTCAGGATCTTGAACTTGGCGCCGCATTCCAGGCACGTGACGGCATCGGGCTTTACTGACGACCGGATCGAGACGGCGGGCTCGCGCTTTTCTTGAACCAGTGCCTGAGCTTCGCCCAGCTTGGAAAGGGATGCGTAAACCGACTGGATGAGGGTAGGGAGTTCGCTGATTGCAACTGAATTATTGCTCACATGGGCCGAAACGATGTCGGATGCGAGCGTGAGCAATGTTTCGTCAGCCATAGAAGATGTGTCTCGGTGTCTTGGGAAGACACGTTCTTACAGAGTTCCCCCCATTTTGGCGAGAACTGAACTGTCGCATTTGGCGGAATTGGGTGCATCTCTCGCGCAATGCCGACTTCTTGCGTAGACCACGTCCCTGGGACGCGAACGTGCAGCGCAAAAAAATGGCCGGCCCTAAAGCCAGCCATTGGAAAGTTTGGGAGAGGATGCCTGAAAGGCAACTCTCAGATGGATCACCGCTGATTATATTGCAAGTGCGAAGGGCGGTGTTTCGGTTGCGCTTACGTCAATCGTCGTAGGAGAGCTCCCGATGGCCGCGGTGGCGTCGCGCCCGGGAAGGCCGAGCGCCGAGGCCAGCTGTTATCGCTGGTTGAATATTGGAATGCGCTCGTCTAGCGAGGGGCCGCGATAGGAAGATTGACCGAGCTAGTTGAGAG
>Ga0302233_10002728_pt1 | contig 10838 bp, 7 predicted proteins | sample II_Palsa_N3_1_FD_193516 | JGI IMG/M metagenome (GOLD analysis project Ga0302233, IMG submission 193516) | Peat permafrost microbial communities from Stordalen Mire near Abisko, Sweden - II_Palsa_N3_1 | ecosystem: Environmental > Terrestrial > Soil > Palsa > Peat permafrost | place: Sweden...
GCAATGGAGTACCTTCACAGACTGTGCCATGGCAGATGAGCTAGTCTAACCCGAAATCGACTGCGAGCCCATCCTCAAAATCGTGAACGCTTTGCGCACGCGTCCGATCTAGCCGCGTTGACCCGCGCCGGACCAAGTCGCTTCATGCACTTCTTTGTACCGCGAGATGATCTCGTCGCGCAGCGGATGTGTCTGATCTCGAAGGATAAAACGCCCCCCTACAACAACGTCACGAATCGCAGACCGACTCATCGAAAACACCAGCGTCGAAAGCAAATCCTCTGCGGAATTTCCTGCAATCGAGCTGTCATCAAGGTCGACCGTAATGAAATCGGCAACCCCGCCCGGTCCAAGCGTCCCAGCTGGCACCCCCAACGCACGACCTCCATTTACAGTGGCGGAAGCGAAGAGATGCGCCGCCAACGGCTTGCCGCCAATCTGATCCAGAATCGCTCGCTTCTGCTGCAACAGGCGCAAGTGATACTCCAACTCCCGCGCGTCTTCGAGCGGATCGATCTGCGCTTGGCTGTCCGACCCCAGCGTAAAACGAATCCCCGTGGCAAGCATTTCGTTGGCGCGCACAAATCCATCGCCAAGATTGCGCTCCGTCGTTGGACACGAGCAGATCGTAGTCTCTGTGCGCGCCAACATCGCTATCTCCTCCGCCGTCACATGCACCCCATGCACCGCGGTAAAGTCCGGCCCAAGAATCTTCTCTCCAGCGAGCAAGTCGACCGGCGTCGATCCATACTCGCGAACGCACGCAGCATTCTCCGCCACCTGCTCCGCGACATGCATGTGTATCGGCAGCCTATTCGTCCGCGCCCACGCCGCAATCTCGTGCAGCTCGCCCAGCGGCACTGCCCGAATACTATGCGGAGCCACTCCAAGGTGAACGCTCGAGCTGTTTCCCGAAACCTCCTTCACAAGCGCCGTCATATTCTCAAGAAACGTCTTCGCTGATTCGTAAAAGCGACTCTGCCCCGGCTCCGGCGGCAATTCAAATCCCGCGCGAAGATACGCGGTTCGCAGCAACACGATCCGAATTCCCACCGACTCGGCCGCCGCAATCACCTGCTTGCCCAGCAGGTTTGGATCGTCATAGGGTTTCCCATTCGGAGCGTTGTGCAGATAATGAAACTCCCCCACCGTCGTCGTGCCCGCCAGCACCATCTCAAGGAACGCCATCCGCGCAACGTCATATACCTGCTGCGGATCGAGTTGGCTCGCGGCGTAATACATCGTTCCGCGCCACGACCAGAAGTCTCGTCCACTCACAACCCGCGACTCCGCCTTTCCACGAATCAATCGTTGGAACGAATGGGAGTGAGTATTCACAAATCCCGGCATCAACGCCTTGCCCGGCATCTCGACAATCTTTGCCGATGAGCGATCCACATCGCCGTCACACTTCAAAACAAACCCTTCGGGGCTGATAAGCAGCTCACCGCCCGCGACAAATCTGCCGTCCACATATAGCAACTCTGGTCGATAAAGTGTATTCATCCCACCATCCGTTTTCCGCCTACCCACATTTCGCGAATAGGATTCGCACCCAACACATACACGAACTCACGCCAATCCTTGTTATGTAGCACCACGAAGTCCGCGACGCATCCGGCCTCCAGACGTCCTCGATCACTCACACCCAGCGCACAAGCCGCATTCAGCGTTCCCGCCACAATCGCCTCCTGCGCCGTCAGCCCATTCATCCGAACCGCAAGCCCCAAGGCGGCAGCCGTCGAATACAGCGGGCTCGAGCCAGGATTGAGGTCCGTACCGACAGCTACTGCCGCGCCCGCATCAATCAGCCGCCGTCCCGGAGCCGCAGGAATTCCTAGATGCAGCGACACTCCCGGAAGAATCGTCGCCACCGTTGCGCTAGCTGCAATAGCCTCGATCTGCGCCTCGCCTGCCGCCTCCAGATGATCCACACTCAGCGCGCCCATCCGCACACCAAGTTCGACGCCTCCGATGCTGTGGAACTGGTCGCTATGCAACTTCACCGCCAGCCCATGAGTCTTCGCGTAAACAAACATCTGCTCTGCTTCCGCAACGTGCCAGGCCTCTCGCTCAACAAACACATCCACAGCACTAGCAAGTCTCCGTCGCGCAACTTCGGGAATCAACTCCGAGCACACCTGTTCAACGTAACGCGGCCGCTCCACCGTCTCCACCGGCGGAAGATGAATCAGGAGCGTCGCAAGTATCCGCGCCTGCGACTCAGCCGTCAACATTGCAATCGCATCCAACATCGCAATCTCGGCGGAAATCGCAAACCCATATCCCGACTTCACCTCGATCGTCGTAGCACCCGATCGCAGCAGCGCTTCAACCCTGGGTTTCGCGAGCGCGACCAGCTCCGCCATCGAAGCCGCGACCGTCGCTCGTACCGTGCTGCGAATCCCGCCGCCTGCCAGCAGGATCTCCTCATACGTCGCACCCGCAACCCGCGCTTCAAAGTCTCCCAGCCGATCGCCCGCCCACACCGCATGACTATGCGGATCGATCAACCCCGGCAAGACAGCAGCACCACCCAGATCAAGCGTCGCCACAGCCTCGCCCGCCCAATCGCTCCTCGCGCCAACCCAATCAATCAACTCCCCCGAGATCGCCAACGCCGCATCCCTCACAACTTTGAGCTCACTCATGCTCCGTCCGTGTTTTGCCGACGCACCCTCAGCGGTAGCGAGCTCCGAGATTCCCGTGATGAGTAGCTCAGTCTTCATCGCACGCTCGGGAGATCAAGCCCTCGTTTCGCAGCCGTCTCTTTCGCCAATTCATAGCCCGCATCAGCATGGCGAATCACCCCCATCGCCGGATCGTTCGTCAGGCACATCCTCAGCCGCTCGTCCGCCTCATCGCTTCCGTCCGCAACCGCGACAAGTCCTGCATGCTGGCTATATCCCATCCCGACGCCGCCTCCATGATGAAAGCTCATCCATCCCGCGCCACTCGCAACGCCCGTCGCGAAGTTTAGCAGCGCCCAATCGGAGACTGCGTCCGATCCGTCCAGCATTCCTTCCGTCTCTCGATAAGGACTAGCCACCGACCCCGCATCCAAATGGTCGCGCCCAATCACGATCGGCGCGCTCAACCGCCCATCCCGCACCATCTGGTTGAACAACAACCCAGCCCGATCGCGTTCCTTGTATCCCAGCCAACAAATGCGCGCCGGCAACCCTTGAAACGCAATTTGCTTGGACGCGAACGCCAGCCATTCCGTCAACCGCTTATCCTCTGGAAACAACTCCAGCAGCGCTTGATCAGTAGCATATATATCCGCCGGATCACCCGACAGTGCCACCCAGCGAAATGGTCCGCGTCCCTCGCAAAACGAATCGCGAATAAATGCCGGAACGAATCCCGGATACGAAAATGCGTCCGTCACCCCCGCAATCTTCGCCTGCGTGCGCAAGTTGTTTCCATAATCAAACGCCACGGCTCCGCGCCGCTGCATCTCGAGGATCGCCCTCACATGCTGCGCAATCGCCGCCTGCACCCGCGCCACATACTCCTTGGGCTGCATCGATCGCAGCGCATTCAGATCTTCATCCGCCTTCGCCGGCGGCAGGTATCCCCACAACGGATCATGCGAGCTCGTCTGATCCGTCACCAGGTCAGGAATAAATCCCAACTCCACCATCTTCGGCAGCACCTCAGCCGCATTGCCCAGCAGCCCGATCGACACCGCTTCCCGATCCCGCTTCGCCGCCTGCGCCCATTGAATCGCCTCTTCTAGCGAGCGAGTAGCCTTATCCAAGTACTTCGTCTCCAATCGCCGCTCGATCCGTTTCGCATCCACCTCTACGCAGATACTCACGCCGCCGGCAAGCTTCACCGCCAGCGGCTGGGCGCCTCCCATGCCACCGAGCCCCGCGGTCACCGTGATCGTCCCTGCCAGCGTGGCGTTGAAGTGCAGCTTAGCCGCACCACGAAACGTCTCATAGGTTCCCTGCAGAATCCCTTGCGTGCCAATATAAATCCACGACCCCGCCGTCATCTGCCCGTACATCATCAGCCCCGCAGCATCCAGTTTGTCGAACTCCTCCCACGTAGCCCAATGCGGCACGAGGTTCGAATTCGCAATCAACACTCGCGGCGCAAGCCGATGCGTGTTCAGCACGGCCACCGCCTTCCCCGACTGCACCAGCAGCGTCTGGTCATTCTCCAACCGGTCAAGCGTCTCGACAATCGTATGAAAGCACTCCCAGTTGCGCGCCGCCTTTCCGCGCCCGCCATACACGATCAGCTCTTCGGGCTTCTCTGCCACTTCAGGATCCAGGTTGTTCATCAGCATCCGCTTGGCTGCCTCTTGAATCCAGCCCTTCGCCGTCCTGGTGCTACCCCGCGCTGCACGAACCGGAGAATATCCCTCGCTCATCGAACTCCCTCCTCAGTCGCCTTGCCAGCTTCCTGATCTCTCCATCCATCATCCGCCAAAAACTTCGCCGCCTCTTCCATCCACACAGAAAGTACGCAATCTTCCCGCCACGCCGGAACCCGCAGCCGGAAACGGCTCCGCGCCTCCTCGAGCGCCGGCGTGCTGACATCTCCACGAAAATCCAACGCCCGCGCTGCCGCCAACAACTCAATGGCAATCACCATCCGCGCCAGGTCCGCCGACTGTTCCAACTTCAGCCCTGACGTCATTCCCATACTTACAAAATCTTCCTGATTACCGCTCGTCGGAATCGACCCCGTCGACGCCGGCGAGGCCAGCACGCGCATCTCCGCCACCAGCGCCGCTGCCGTCACCTGCGCCATCATCATCCCCGACTCGATTCCCGGTTGCGATGCAAGAAATGCCGGCAGACCCTCATTCAAGCTCGGATTCATCAGCCGCTCCGTCCGGCGCTCCGAGATCCCTGCTAGCTGGCACACCGCGATCGCCAGATAATCCAATGCCAGTGCCAACGGAGCACCGTGAAAGTTGCCGCCCGACACGATCGCATCCTCGAACACCAGCGGATTATCCGTCGCACTGTTCAACTCAATTTCGAACACCCCGCGCGCAAACTGCATCGTATCCCACGCCGCACCATGCACCTGCGGAATACAGCGCAGACAATATGCATCCTGAATCCTGCTGCCCTCACCCTGCGTACGTGGAATCGCGCTCCCGTCCAGCAACTGCAACAGGTGCTGCGCGCTCAACACCTGTCCCGCATGCGCCCGGGCTGCATGCAGTCGCGCATCGAAAGCCGCAGGCGTCCCTCTCAACGCCTCAATACTCAGAGCCGCCGTCGTCTGCGCCGCAAAGAAAAGACCCTCCAACTCTTTCAGCCGCAGACATCCAATCGACAGCATCGCCTGCGTCCCATTCAGCAGCGAAATCCCCTCTTTCCCCTCCAGTTTCAACGGCTCAACTCCAGCGCGCTTCATGCACACCGCGGCGTCGAGCACCTCGCCCTGATATTCCGCCTGCCCCTCGCCAATCAGCGCCAGCGCCATATGCGCCAACGGCGCCAGGTCACCACTAGCGCCCACACTCCCGCGCGACGGCACCACCGGGGTAATCCCGCCATTCAACAAATCACAGATACGCTCCGCCACCACCGCGCGAATCCCCGACAACCCTTTCGCCAGCACATTCGCACGGATCAACATCATGCCCCGCACCACCTTCACCGGCAGCGGCGCACCAATCCCGCAGCAGTGTGACCGAATGAGGTTTACCTGCATCACCTCAATCTCGTGATCCTCCAGCCGAATGTTCGCCAACAATCCAACGCCAGTGTTCAGCGCATAGACAGGCTTCGTACCGCGCATCGCGCTCTCGACACGGTCCCGCGACCGCTGCATACGATCCAACGCTTCGACAGCAATCCCAACCCGCTCTCGTCCTTCAGCAACAGCAACAACGTCTTCGACCGTAAGCGAAGCTCCATCCAAAGTAATCATGCTGTAATCCTATGGAGTCGCCCGGAAGGAGGGAACCGCGCTATCGCGGTAATATGGCAAGGACACCGTTGATTCAAGGGCGAATGTCATTAATATAGGCATAATCAACGGTTGAGCGCTATCACGCATCACTCGCGTTCACCGGACGGAACGAACCCAAGGAGCGCCACATGCTTCTCCACACTGGAATCGACCAGATCGACCGCAAGATTCTTCGAGAGCTGACCGCCGACGCTCGCCTCAGCGTAGCCGAGCTCGGCCGACGCATCGGCCTCTCCCCCTCCGCCACCGCCGAGCGCCTGCGCCGCCTCGAGAGTCTCGAGTTCATCCGCGGCTACCACGCGGAAATTAACCTGCAAGCCCTCGGCTTCACCATCACAGCTTTCGTGCGGCTCACTTGCGAAGGCACACGCTACAAACCGTTCCTCAAGTTCCTTCCCACACTCGACGCCGTGCAGGAGTGCCACCACCTCACCGGCAACGACGCCTTCCTCCTCAAAGTCGTCCTCGCCTCCATGACAGAACTTGAGGACCTCATCGAGAAGCTTCTACCCTACGGCAGTCCCACCACCAGCATGGTCCTCTCTACGCCACTTGAGAGAAAGCGCCCTCTTCGCTTCTAAGCAGAAGCTCTTCCGTGCGCTCTTCCGCACCTCCAGCCAGCACCAACTCGATCTGCTCCAGCCCCCAATCCAGATCCTCGCGCCGAATCACCAGCGGTGGCGCAATCCGGATCACCGTCTCATGCGTCTCCTTACACAGCACCCCGCGATCCCGCAACGCCTCACAGATCGGCCTCGCTGGCACATTCAACTCAATCGCAAGCCACAATCCTCTCCCACGAACCTCAACCACGTTCTCACTGCGCATTCTCTGCAGCCTCGCCAGCGCATACGCTCCCAACTCCGCTGACCGTTCCGCAAGCCTCTCCTCCACAATCACGCGCAATGCAGCGCGCGCCACCGCACACGCCAGTGGGTTTCCGCCAAACGTGCTGCCATGATCTCCTGGCCGAAAAACCCCCAGCACCTCCCGAGAGCTCATCACAACCGAGACTGGATAGAATCCGCCCGAAAGCGCCTTGCCAGCAATCAACACATCGGGCGTGATCCCATCGTGCATGTATGCGAATAGTTTTCCCGTGCGCCCAAGCCCCGACTGAATCTCATCGGCAATCAGCAGCACATTATTTTCCTTACAGGTCTCTGCAACCGTCCGCAGATATCCCTCCGGCGGAACAATGACTCCAGCCTCGCCCTGGATCGGCTCCACTAGAAACGCCACCGTTTGCGGCGTGATCGCTCGCCGTAGCGCCGCTACATCGCCGAACGGAACATGCCGGAACCCCGCCGGGAACGGCCCGAACCCCGCACGATACTGCTCATCGGTAGAGAATCCAACAATCGAAATTGTTCGCCCGTGAAAGTTATTCGAGCAGACGATAATCTCGGTCCGATTCGGCTCGATCCCCTTGACCCTCTCGCCCCACTTCCTCGCCGCCTTCAGCGCCGTCTCCACGGCCTCCGCGCCGGAGTTCATCGGCAGCGCCATCTCGAAGCCCGTCAGCTCATGCAAATCCTTCAGCAACAAGGGCAGCTGATCATTCCGAAAGGCACGCGAAGTCAACGTCACCTTCTGCGCCTGCTCCACCATCGCGGCCAGAATCTTCGGGTGACAATGTCCCTGGTTCACCGCAGAGTAAGCCGCCAAAAAATCCAGGTAACGCCTCCCATTCACGTCGGTCACCCACGCTCCCTGCGCGCGATCAATCACCACATCCAGCGGATGATAGTTGTGCGCACCATACTCCTCTTCCATCGCAATTAGTTTCACCCCCACACCTCTCCCCGGCTCGACCACATCACACGCCTCACTCTTCGCATGGATTTCCGGAGTCAGCTTCATCACCAAACACTTTGCCGCTCCACCTGCCTTCAGAAACTCATCGAGCCGCACTTGGATCACCTCGAACCCGCGGCCTCGAAGCTCTTGCTCCAACACCGGGCTAATACAATTCAGCACGATCGTCTTACCCAGATTCACCGCATTGCAGGCGAATGCCAAAGCGTCTTCTTCACAAACAACAATGCGTTTCTCAGCCGTATAGACAGCCTCAATCTTTTTCAATGAAGGCTCATCGAATGCCGCCGGATAGTACAGCAGCGACCCATCCTCAAGCGGCGCAAGGCACGTGTCCAGGTGGTAGAACCGAGGATCAATCAGCCGCAGGCTGACCACCTCAACATCCCACAGCCTCTGCAACGCACCATGACTCGCCTCTAGCGTTCGTGTACCGTGCCCAGCCCACAAAAGCGAGCCGTCTGCGGAGAACAGCGCATCTCCCTCGCCCTCGAACGGCGTGTCCCGCGGCAGATCCACAACTGCGTATCCAGCCTTATGGAACCACTCACGAAAGTGCGGCTCCTCGCCCTGGCGCTCCGGATGATAGAAGCTGCTGATGGCCACCACCCCATCGCGCGCCAGTCCAGCGTTCGCCGTGAAGACCATATCCGGAGAGCCCGCGATCGGTTCCACTAAATGGATATCTGCCAAACCTGAGAGAACGCTATATAGGTCCTCCCATTGCTGCAGAGCTCTCCGCCGGGAAGAATTCCCAAGATTCCCCTTCATCCACGGATTAATTACGTAACTCACTTCGTACAATTTCGGGACGCACATCAGAAGTGCCGGCTTACCAGAATGAGTCGAGCTTGCTATGAAGGGCCTTGCCGTCTCGCGCACATTCGCATTGACTTTGTTGGGTATCTGCATAGTTTGGAGCATCGCAGGCCAAATTGAAGCCGTCAACAAGAATGATTATTCATAACTCGCTGTATAGATATGCGCATAGCTCGTAGCAACAGTTACTCCATAAGCCAGCGAAAAATACAAGATTTAATCAACGCGAACTAAGTAACACACTCACCGTGAACCCAGCGGTTTAGCGCCGACATCCCTACGCCGTAATGTCGAAACTCACTCCCTGCGCCAGCGGTAAATCCGTCCCATAGTTGATGGTGTTAGTCGCGCGCCGCATGTACTGCTTCCACGCATCCGAGCCGGACTCGCGGCCGCCTCCAGTCTCCTTCTCGCCGCCAAACGCTCCGCCGATCTCCGCACCCGATGTGCCGATATTCACGTTCGCAATCCCACAATCGGATCCAGCGGCCGAAACAAAACGCTCTGCCTCACGCACGTTCAACGTAAAGATTGACGAAGACAATCCTTGAGGCACATCGTTCTGCAATCGAATCGCCTCTTCGAGTTCGCCATACTTCAGCACATAAAGAATCGGCGCAAACGTCTCGCGCTTCACCACATCAGATTGCTGCGCGACCTCCACCAGCGCAGGCCGAACATAAAAAGCATCTTCGGTTCCCTCGACAGTAACCGGATCGCCTCCCGTAATCACCGCCCCGCTGCTTCTTGCCTCGTCGAGAGCAGCCCGCATCCCCGCAAACGAACGGCCATCAATCAGCGGTCCCACCAGTGTTCCATCCGCGCGCGGGTCCCCCACCCCAACGGACAGATACACCTGCTTCAACCGGGCAACCAGATCGTCGTAGATCGTCTCGTGCACAATCAAACGCCGCAGCGAGGTGCACCGCTGGCCCGCCGTTCCCATTGCAGAGAATGCGATCGCCCGCAAGGCAAGATCAAGGTCCGCGCTCGGACACACAATGGCCGCATTATTTCCGCCCAACTCCAGAATTGCGCGCGCAAACCGTTTCGCCAATCGCGGAGCAACCGCTCGACCCATGGCCGTCGAGCCCGTTGCGGATACCAGCGGGATACGCGCATCGTCCACCAACATCTCTCCCAGCCGCGCGTCCCCGATCAGCAGCGCCGACAGTCCCGTCGGCACGTTTCCCACCTTCGCGGCCGCTCGCTCAAACAACGCATGCGTCGCCAACGCCGTCAGCGGCGTCTTCTCCGAAGGCTTCCACACCACGGCATTGCCGCACACCAACGCCAGCGCCGCGTTCCAAGACCACACCGCCACCGGAAAATTAAACGCAGAGATCACGCCCACCACACCCAGCGGATGCCACGTCTCCATCATCCGATGATTCGCGCGCTCCGACGCAATCGTAAGGCCCGCAAGCTGTCGCGAAAGCCCCGCAGCAAAGCCGCAGATGTCGATCATCTCCTGCACTTCGCCGAACCCCTCGGACAACAGCTTGCCCGTCTCAATTGTTACCAGCCGCCCGAGCGTCTCAATCTCCGCGCGCAGCTCCTCCCCAAGCACCCGCACCAACTCGCCCCGGCGCGGAGCAGGAACATTGCGCCACTCCAAGAACGCTGCGTGCGCGGCTGCGATCGCCTCGCGTGCAGCCGGCTCCGTCGTCGTCGCCACGCGCGCAATCACCTGTCCAGTAATTGGCGTGCGCACAACCAGCTCGCCCTCGGAATACCTCTTCTCAGGCACGCCCAGCCGCGACAGCAACTCGTGAACCTCCTGCTCCAACGCAACCGTATCCGTCGTCATGCAAACTCTCCTTCTGCTTTATCCGCGCACCAGCGCTCTTCGCCTTACTGCATCACCTGAACGATGCACTCTTCCAGCAGATCAAGCGCAACGTTCGTTTCATCCTGACTCACCACAAGCGGCGGGCAGAGGCGAACCGTATTCGCTCCGCACCCCAACAGCAATAGCCCCTTCACAAATGCCAGGTCGACGATCCTATCCCGAAGCTCGCCAGCAATCGCGCGTGTCTTCTTGTTCTCCACGATCTCGACCCCAATCATCAAGCCCCGCCCGCGCACCTCGCCAACAATCTCATGCTTCCCAACCCACGTACCCAGGCGTTCGAGCGCCGCGCCGCCAACCGTCGCTGCGTTTGCCATCGCCTCGCGCTCAATGATCTCGATCGTCGCCAGCGCCGCCGCCAGGCACAACGGGTTTCCGCCAAACGTACTCGCGTGAGAACCCG
>Ga0302233_10002731_pt1 | contig 10826 bp, 6 predicted proteins | sample II_Palsa_N3_1_FD_193516 | JGI IMG/M metagenome (GOLD analysis project Ga0302233, IMG submission 193516) | Peat permafrost microbial communities from Stordalen Mire near Abisko, Sweden - II_Palsa_N3_1 | ecosystem: Environmental > Terrestrial > Soil > Palsa > Peat permafrost | place: Sweden...
CGACGATGGTCGATCTCGGAAGAGGCGCAGGTACGGCTGAAGATCAATAATATTATCTTCTTTCTTGATCGGACCGGCGCAGCGCATGGGCATCGAGACGCGATCTTCTCTGCTGTGTTCGTCGCAAAGGCCACTCTGGCAGTAATGCGGGCGCATGGTTTGGCGAAGAGGCGCGCCAAACTGAAAACTCTTGCGCCCGATATTCGAGAGCATCTTGCGATCGTTGCATCAGACGGACTCGCGTCGATTCCCCGACTGCTGAAGTTGAGCCGTGCACGGTTTGCGAAGGACCGAAGACTGCCGTCAGTTTTGCCGTCTGTCACCTCGAAGTATCTGGGGCTCTACTACCAGGCGGAGCAGGTTCCAAATCGCGATAGCCGCATTACGCTATCCCCTGATCAGGTGGACGAGCATGGCATGCCAAGGGCGTTAGTCGACCTCGCATTTACGGAGCAGGACATACGAACTGTGGTGGAAGCTCACCGGATATTCGTTGAGCGATATCGTGCTTCGGGCGCGGGAGAGCTCATCTACGATGAGAGAGAGTTGGCCAACTACGTGAGGCATCGGTTTGAGAACTTCAACTCGGGCGCTCACCATATCGGCACAACAAGAATGGCGGCGTCTCCGGAGTATGGCGTGGTGGATGAGAACTGCAAGGTGCATGGAATCGAGAATCTGTATCTCGCAGGCAGCTCTGTCTTCCCTACCGGAGGGCACGCGAATCCGACGCTGACGATCGTGGCACTTGCACTTCGCCTTGGTGATTATCTAGCGGAAGCTTACGAGGGAGAAACCTAGTCTGACGCGTTACTTCGCTTCCGGATTTCGTGACGTTGAAGTTGCGGAACGAAGTTTTGCGCGGGCCGGGGTGTCTCCTCCGAAGGAATAGAACACGTTAAGTTGCTGGGAACTCATGGTGTCGTGAGTCGCAAAGGCCGAGGACTTTGTGCCCCGATTTTCAATAACCCAGTTTGGCTGGCCACGCCCGGGTACGTCTACTTTCGTCCAACCGGTCGCGAAGAGGCTGGAGTCGGTGAGATAGATGTTCGCGGTATTGGGTTCAAGTGGTCCTCTGTTCTGATAAAAGAAGAACCCGAAGATTTCGGCCTGTGCCTTGTCTGTAAGAACGATGGAGGGCGAAGACTGCTCCGTTTTATAGCCAAGTATCCAGAGCGTGCATCCTTTGCATAGGAACTTCTGGTTTTCAGACTGCTCGAGATTTAGCTGCCTGGCCCAGACGTGCTGCGACGGATAAAAAGTTGGGAAACCGCTCTTTGGATAGTTGAAGCCATCATCTTCAATGTAGAGATCTCCAGCGCCGTTACCCGATGTGTAGCTGAAAAGAGTGGAATCGAGAACGACAAGAGGTCTGGTTCCGGTATGGACCAGTAGGCATGATTCGTAGGGGCAACCGTCGATTATCAGGGGCGTCGTGGACTTTCCTGCGATGGTGAGAACAATCTGCGGCTTGGCTGTTTGAAACTTCGATTGAAAGAACTGGAGATGGTTGACCGTGTCAGGCACAGTAATGTTTGTGGTTCCAGAAGCGTTGTAGATAGCCGGAGCAGCGTAGACAGTTGTTGATCTAGAACCGGCGATCTGTGATGGCCATGCAGTGACATCGTTTCCAAGCTTTGTCCATGTGTTGACGGGCGGGTCGGATGGCAATGGTGTTTCGTTGACGGGGATATGAAGCGAATCTGGGCCCTGACTTGAATTGAAGAGACTCTGTGGGCTTCCACTCCAGCCTTGGGTAATGTTGCCCGTCCGTATGACTGGAGTACCTGAACTTGAGTCTTTTTCAGTTGGATTGTAGCCGGTTGCGACGAGGTCTTTGATGTAGACCGCACTTCCTGACGCAACGGTGATTCCCGGCATAGAAGACGAACCATTTACAAGTTTTGATTCGAGAATGGCGATGTTTGCAGTGGCGCTCCCGCCGGTTGCTAAGGCTGTTGAAGGATTATCACTGAGCCAATGGCGAATACTCATTTTGAAGGATTGGATGTTTAGGGCTACTGAAATCTGTCCTTCGGTTGTGAGGCTTTCAAAGGTGGCGTTATATTCGGGCTGATTGCTGGAGATGGCATTCTGGCATCCATAAATAGCAATGTTTTTGAAGAATGCGGGACCAGGAAACCCACGGCGAAAGTTCATAGCATAGGGACAGTTGGAGTCATCGGCCCATATCTGCACGTTGCGAAAGACTCCCGAGTTGTTTTGTACGGTGGTGACCGGGATTGCGTTCGGATTTCCTGCTCCGATCTCGAAACCCAAGTTGAAAAGATACTCAGAGAAATTTTCGTTTCCTCCTGCGCTTTGAGGGCTGAAGAACTGTGTTGGAGTGCCTGTGTTGAAGGCTGGCGAGTTGGGGAGAAGTTTGATGATGGATACCTGCGGGCCTGCTCCCCACAGGTGCCAGAAGTTGCCATAGATGGTGAGCGGCTGGCTGGTGGCGTAGCACCCTGGGGGGAAGTACAGATTGATCGGAGCGGCTCCTCCATTCCTGAGGGCAGGTACGCGTTTGCCATCCTGGGTCAGCAGTTTGGCGAAGCTGGCGGCGTTGTCGGTCACGCAGTCGCCAATCAGATTTGCAGTTGAGTTATTGGTCACATTGATGAGTGCAGAGGAGCCGGGGCCGTTGAGGAATCCTGGAGGATAGGAGATGCCATTTGTGAGTTTGGCACCTATGTCGTCCTCTGGCACAACTTCCAGAACTCCGTTTGCGAATTTCAAATCGCTGCCGTCTACCGATGCCATGGAGCCTTGCTTGACGACAATCGGATAGCTTCCTGGACGCGAATGGGAGGTTGCTACTGTGCTGAGTGCCGGTACTCCTTTAAAGTGGCTCGCATAGCTGCCGGTATAGGCTGAGATGTTGAAGATCAAGGGAGGTAACGGATCACCAACATGCATCGTGAGATGGGGGGCTGCAACGGTGTAGGTCGCGGCAACTGCCGGAATCGACGATAGAAGCAGTAGGAACTGGCAAAGTCTTCTCATGATCACCTTTTGATTTTGAGTTAGCGGCGAATTGCCCGGACCCGATCGAAGGGAGAGAGCACGATCTACTTTAAGTTTAGGACGAATGGAGGCTGTTGGGAGCGTTGTGAGAGACACAATCGATCGAGGAAGCACCTGGAAACGCTAGAGGCTTATGCTCTCTAAGGATACGTCACGTCGAAGTTTACGAACCCGTAACCAGAGCGCGACACCGATAAAGCTCTGAAACACAAGCTGCGTGGCACACATTCCTAACATGACACCGTTGAGGCCGAGGTTCCGAGCAAACGGACCTGCTAATGCGACCGAAAAAGCGATTAAGGCTGGATAGGCCCAGAAGACAGGAGCCGTGTATTCGAGTGCCTGGAGCGCCGAGCGAAGTGGCCCCGAGATAAAGATGAAGATGTAGAGGAGTGCGTAGAGGCGAAGTATAGAACCGTCGGAAGAATATTTTTGCCCATACGCCAGCCGGAGCCAGAAGGTGGGAAAGGCGGCAACAATGCTGACGAAGATCAGCGTGACGCTTCCCCAAAGAACGATGACATGCTTCATGTACCGCAACATTGCGTTGACACCACCCAATCGCATCTGCCGGGAAGCCTCTGCCGGGACGACATTGTCCAACCCTAAAAACCAAATGTGAGCCACGCCAACAATGTTGTTAGCTGCCCTAATGATCGCGGAGGCGGCGGCACCGTAGTAGACCGGTGCGGCCATCAGAAAGAGATTCCCTGCTCCCCATTGCATGAAGGCTGTAGGAGCGAGCCATCGAGACATGAGCCAATGCCGTTGAAATACCTTTTTGAAGCTATGCTGGTCGAATGTGACCGGCTCAAACCATTTGAGGCAGGTAAGAAAGCCAGCAAGGGATGTCGCGGCGATGATCCAGAGGACGTTTGAGATCTTCGCGTTGTGGATGTGCGCTATCCAGTAGATGAAAGGAAGCTGGGTCAGATAACTTACTATATCGGTGATGAGCGCCAGCTTGCTTTGACGGGTGCAGAAGAAGTAGCGACGAAGAAACTCCTGAAGAAGGTAGGCGAGGGTTGCTCCACTGGCGGGAATTGCCAGATCTCCCACTCCCCATTGAGGGAAAAAAAATACAGAGAGCTTAAAACAGAGAAACATGACGAGTGCGGCGGAGACCGCGAAGATAATCTCCTGCAGCAGAACCGCGCCATAGTACGCAGGCCGTTCTTCCGTTTCCTGCTTAGGCCCAACACTCACCATTGGAGTGATGATCAATGCATATTGCAGACTGTTGGCGAAGAGCACAGCGACCCATGCGAGCGCGAAGACCCCGTAATCCCTGATACCAAAGCCACGTGCCAATAGGACGTTGGTGATAAAGTTTGCACCGCTGACGAGGCCCTGGTCGAAGAGTGCCGCGGGTGTACGACCTCCGCCAATCCTGGAAAGACTTCGAGCGAAAAAAGTCTGCTGTGGCGCTGCCTGATCAGTTTTCAATGCCACCTCTACATGTGTCGACATCTTTCGAAAACAACGCTGAGGCCCTCGTCAATCGAGACATGTTTGAGCATCCACAAGCTAAGAATATCATTCGGCTGTGAGACGCGAGCTTTCGGTATTCGCCTATGGTGCATTGAGCGCCCGGCACTGCTGTTCTTAAGAAGGACAGGAGGAAGAATCAGCTATCTCACACAGATGGATACTCCCACAGCAATACAGATGAAAGACGTCTATAAGAAGATGGCGTGTGTGGGCGCGAGAGTTGGCTATGCACCCACCTCGTGATGCGAGAGGTGATGTGAGTCGACAGAAACGGGGTCGTGCTTTCGTCGTGATAGTCCTGTTTGATCTGCGAGTATCCCGATGAAGGTCAATAAAAAGAGAGCGCCGACCCTGGTATAGATGAAGGTAATGTTTGATCCGCCGAGAGATCTTATGAGAAAGAGGATCATGAGGAACAAAAGAATGATTCGCCGCGGTCCAAGGTAGGCGGTACGCCAGGCTACCCATAGGGCTCGACCATAGATACATAGGATGAGGATAAGTGCGAGAATACCACCGCTGAGCATCGCTTCGATAAGTTCATTGTGCGCGTGAGGAGGAATCCAGTTCGCGTGAATCCAGTGGTCACGGATGGCATTCTTAGCGCCTGAGACAAATCCATATCCGAGAATTGGCCGCTGCTTGATTGCTTCAATACTAGCTTTCCAAACGAACGTTCTGTCATTCAATGTTGTGAGTGAGCTGGCCTTTTGACCGCGTTGAATGTAGGTAAGGATAACGTTTCGAAACAAAAGACCCAATGCGGCTATGACAGAAGCAGAGATGATTGTGGCGACACGCAGAATTATCTTTCCTGAAAAGACCACTGCATAGAGGAAGAGCAGTAAGAGGAAAGAAGCCTGTTCGAATCGGGTTCGTGCGAGCACAATGGTCACGAATGCGACCGTGCAGCCCAAGACCCTTTTTAGCCCCCGAGGAAAAAAGAATAAAGCATAGAAGAATCCAGCGATCGACAGAGTGGCGAGGTATGAGGGTGAGATAAGCTGCCCCCCCAACTGCGGGTGGCCGGTGGATACCTCTCCTTCTCCCGCACCGCCGAAGACCTGTGAGGGCATGATTGGAAGTATGATCCAGGTGATTGCGATCCAGATCCAGGATAGACGTCCTATCAACTCGACGATGAGTTCGGTTCCACGATTGATTGGGGTGCGGGTATAGAGAGCCAAGATGAGAGCGAAGCCGAGAATCCACTCCCACATGCGGTAGAAGCTCACGAAGAGATCAGTGACGGAGTAAGGGGTAAGACGACTGGGAGGCTGAAGAATGGAAGACAGGACTAATTGAAGCAGAAGAAGTATCCATAATGAGGCTGCGACGGAGACCTTTCGGCAGAGCAGAAACTGTCTTGAGAGGAGCACTACAACCAAAAGGATATAAGCCGAAACGAAGCCGATGGCTATAAGGCTGATCGAGGTGAGGTTAAACAGACCATTTCCGTGAGTGCGGCCTGTATCGTCGAAGTGGAGGAAATTCGGGACTCCTACAAGGTAAAGAACTGTCGTCCAATAGAGCAGAGGATTCAATTTGCGCAAAGGGAGGGAGGGAGCCTCCACCGTTGTGCTTCCGTTATTTTGATGAACGTTGCGTGGATTCATCGGATCCGTTTCTCCCTCTTCTGCTTCTGCTTTCGGCTTGTTCTCTTCAGACACACACGGCTCTCAACTGGGTGTATCCAGGATGGCGACCGGCTGCAGAGCGGTGCTTTGCCTCTTTGCTATGACACGTTTGCCCAAGAGTCGAGCGGGCTCTTCTATCCAGAGGTATATCAGATGCGCGCAACCCGCTGTGACGGCGTACGCGACCACAAGAACTAAAAGCTCGCCTTGGACACTCTTCGGGCGAATTACTACCCGTATCGGATTCATGATCAAGAGGTGAATGAGGTACATGGAGTAAGAACGTTTTCCGATCCACACGGGCACAGGGCTGGAAAGGATCGAGCGAGCCCAGCTAGGGACCAGCAGTAGATGAGAGAAGAAGATGGCGATACTAAGGTCCAGAAGCAGAACATATTTTCGATCAAAGAAGACCAAAGCGAGAGACAGGATGACCGCGCCTACTAAAGCGATTGCCGGCAGACTGCTGATCCACTGCGAGTAAGCTTCAGCTAGTCTGCTAATGAGAAGACACGCGAGCATGGAGCCCAGAGCCAAAGCGGCGTACGACCTGGCATGAAAGAAAGCCTTATCCGAGGAGCTTTCGAATGCCAGATAGAGTGAAGAAGATACGACGAAAAATGCCGCCGCCAGCAGTGCGCGATTCTTTAAGGTCTTCAAGAGGAGGAACGCCAGGATTGGCCATACAAAATAAAACTTCTCTTCTATACCCAAGGTCCAGCTTGCACTGAACGGTGCCTCGTGAGGCACGAAGTCCTGCATAAACGTCAGGTAGAGCGGCAGAGCGGCTTTGAATGCATGCCAGCGAACGCCATGGTCGCCAAAGTAGGCGACAGGAAAGTAGCACAGTAGAACGAAGAGAAAGACAGGCACTATGCGAAAGAATCTGCGGATGTAGAAGGGTGCAAGACGGACTGAGCCAAAGTCCTTATCTTCTCTGAGCAGCAGGGTCGTGATCAGGAAGCCGCTAAGCACACAGAAGATATCAACTCCCGCCCATCCCGGCACCCGACGGAGAAGAGGGTAATCGCTGTGAAGATGGTTCGACATGACTAACAGCACGCTAATGGCCCTGATTCCGTCGAGGGCCGCAAAGTAGCGCTGTTTCTGAAAATCCCTGAGTAAAGACACTTGTCGCGGTGCGGTCACTGATCTTCCTGAATGGCAAGTTAGATGGCTAAACGCGAGCTGAATCTCCGAATGCTAGTGATAGACATAGAGGGCGGCCTGCGAGGTGCTTGCCAAGAGTCCAGTAGTCAGAAGAGTTTTTACCTTGCTGATGGGGACGTAAAGGAGATCTTCGGCCTGGAGCCGGGGCGCCGGAATCTTTCCCTTTTCAATGTCTCTATATGCAATAGGAATCTCTTCCACTTTGCCGTCGGGAAGTTTACGGATAACGCGCATGGAGCTTACAGCTGCGTTTAAGGTAGTCCCGTAGGCCATGGAAAGAGCTTGAGCCACGTCCAACTCTCCACCCTCCTGCATGACATAACCGCCAGGCCGAGTTACTCCTCCAAGGACATAGACGATGCCTGCCTTGCGCAGTGTGACCGTGTCTCCTGGACGAACTTTGACGTCATCCAGGGTAGTGTCATCGGATTTACGGGAGAAATGGATCATTTCCTTCTGTGGACTTACGCCCGGAGCATGACGAATCTCAATGACATCTCCCGCTAACTCGGTTTCGCCGCCTGCAAGGGCGATCACGTCTTCGAGGCTATGGGGAGCTAGAAGCTCGATGCGTCCAGGATTGTGAACCTCACCGAGGACGCTGACGTTCTGTCCAGCATATTGACTGATGTTCAGGCTGACCTGTGGAGAGTTCAGGATCTTGCCATCTTTGAGACGCTGCTCGATCGACGCGGTAGCTTCGGTCATCGTCTCATCTCCGACGTGAACAGAGCCAACCATGGGAACAATGACGTTGCCTTGGGCGTCTACGGAGAGATTAGTCGAAAGCTCAGGAGCGTCATAGACATCCATGCTGAGCAAAAACCCCGGTGCGAGTTTGAGGTTGGCGAAGTCTTCCGGCACAGCAGTCAGAGTTGTGAGTCTTCTCCGACCAGTTGCTCCTTGCGTGTCAGCGGCACCAGGGCTATCGAAGGTGCTCGTTCCTCCGACCTTTGGAGCTCCGTTACCCTGTGCCATGGCACTCCATGAAGAGAGCGCGAGGATACCCGTCAATGCTGGAACAACCCAGGCTCTTCCAAGATTAGATCGTTGCATGTAGATTCTCCTCTTGCCTGGAGTAACTGTAGCCATGAAATCCGTCGACTTGAGGATTGCGAACATCATTCAGCACAACCCCGAGCACTGGAGTTTTGGTGTGACGCAGGCTTTCGATCAGACTGGAGAGCACGGACTGCGTCGTGCTGCGTGAACGTATCACTGCGATAGTGCCGCCCACCTTACTGGCGATGATCGAAGTGTCAGTTACCGACAGGATAGGCGGGCTGTCAATCAAGACATAATCGTAGTCTGCGGCACAAACCCTCAGAAGAGCGTCGAAGGTCTCTGACTCGAAGAACTCGGATGGAAACTCGGGTGGAAGACCGGCGGGAAGCATGAAGAGATTCGATAGCGAAGTGTGGCGAACCACCCCGAGAACCTCGGCGTGGGTGACGGGATCTACCAGTTCGCTTACGCCGGGTGAGATCGCGCATCCGAAGAGCCGGTGCAAATCCGGATTGCGAAGGTCGCAATCTAATAACAGGACTCGAGCACCCTGTTGTGCAAAGGCGACTCCGAGGTTGTAGACCGCTGTTGTCTTGCCGTCGCGCCCCGCGGCGCTGGTGACGAGCAGAGTTTTGGAGCCACCGGGTGGTATCGCACGCATGATAGAGGTTCTGATTACGCGAAAAGCCTCGGAAAAAGGCGCCTTCGGAGCGTCGATCAGCTTGCTGTCTCCGCCACTTGTAGGAAGCAGATTCTTGGTGCCCATCCTGGGAACGTACCCAAGCATGCGAAGTCCGGCAATTCTCTGAAGATCACGCGGCCTGCGTACTGTCTCATCGAGAGACTCCCGCAAAAAGGCGGAAGAGATTCCAAAGAACATACCGATACCGGCGATCAGAGAGAGGTACTTGAGATAGTTTGGAACCGCAGCAGTTCCCGCTGGACGAGCCATATCGGCGATGTCAATGCGGGTAGCACGGACTCCAGAGGCCAGACTTGAAGTTTGTAACTTCGAAAACAGATTCTCATAGAGAGTCCGGTTGGAGTTCGCCTCCTGTGCCAATACCTGAAGATGAACAGTGGAGTCAGCCATCTCATTGGCCGCAGATTGTTGCTTGACGAATTGCTGCCGGATGGAGTCTTCATTCTGTTTTGCGTAGAGATAGGCGTTCTCCGCGCGTTTGCTGATGCGCTGGAGTTCGTCATGCATCTGAGCCCGAACGGCGTCGAGTTGCTGCTGTGTCTGTGCAAGGCGCGGATTGTTGGCACCATACTTGACCGCGGCACCTGCATATTGCTGCGCGAGGTCTGCCTCCTGGGTTCTGAGCGAACGGATAAGCTGAATACCACCATCCGTTGCAAGTGCGCCGCCACCACCAGCCCCTGACGGATTCATAGCACCTAGGCCAAGTACCACTTCTGGATCCTGCGATTGAACGAGGTGGAAGACCGTCTCTGCAGAGATGCGATTCGATTCTGCGGTGGTGAGCTCCTGATTGAGACCAAAGAGCCGATCTGTAACGGTGCTATGAGGCGATACGCCAACACTGCCCTCGTTATCGCCTGCTGCGGCCCCGCCGCCTGAGAGTTGAACACCAGCCAGCCCGGACTCTCTCTGGTAATCAGCCAACTTCTGTTCTGAGTCTTCTACCTGTTTCTTAAGATCATCAAGCTCTTTTCGCAACCAGAAGGACGATTGAATCGTCGACTTGTGGCGGCGATCCATCGCGCTATCAATGAACTTCTGAGAGATAGCATTCGCCACATTGGCGGCTACAATCGGGTCGGGATTTTCAAAGGTAACTGTAATGAGCCGGGTATCCGGGGGGGACTCTACTGTGAGATTTTTAGCGAAGCGTTTGATCAGCTTTTCACGAGTAAGAGGCGCCTGATCGAGAGGCTTGCCTACCTCTGTCTTATCGATATCTTTATTGAATGGCCGGATTTGCGTGAGATTCAGATCGCGGATGACTGCTAACGCCAGCCCGTCGCTTTCGAGTACGCTGATGTCGGTCTCTATCTCGGCTTTAAGTTCATCGGCTGTCGGCGCAACTGCACCTGTGTCCGTGGAGATATTTGCGCTGTTATCTTCTTTGTTGATTTCAATAATGGCCGTCGAAGAGTACTTCGGCGTCATGATCAAGCAGACCAATAAACCTAGAAGAAAGATACCAAGGGTCACCAGAGCGACTGTCTTCCAACGACGGCGCAATACTCTGAGGACACCGGAGAGCGTCTCATACTCCGAAGGGCTGAACTCGAACAGAGCTTCGTCGGACAAGTTGCCTAATGCCGTAGGTTGTTGTTTGGAAAGAGTAGGATGTGGCTGAAGTGCACTCATAGCAATAATCCTTTTGTGCAGTCGCCTCGGAGGGAACTAGTCAATCGAGGGAATGCTTTGAATTGTGCTAGCTCAAGAGCAACACCCTCTTGAGGATCGAGGGTTGAAAATATTACAGTGCAGATCAGGTATTTATTCATGAATACTACCACAGG
>Ga0302233_10002732_pt1 | contig 10819 bp, 13 predicted proteins | sample II_Palsa_N3_1_FD_193516 | JGI IMG/M metagenome (GOLD analysis project Ga0302233, IMG submission 193516) | Peat permafrost microbial communities from Stordalen Mire near Abisko, Sweden - II_Palsa_N3_1 | ecosystem: Environmental > Terrestrial > Soil > Palsa > Peat permafrost | place: Sweden...
CGTCCTGGCAGGACCCGGCCCGCCGACTCGATCTGGACCTCCTCCAGCGACGAAACGTGCAGTGGTACCGCCGATTCAAGGACGCCGTCGCCCTGCACTTGCGCACGTTCCTGATGGACCGCATCTTCAACACATACATCCCGCTCTATGCATTACAATAGCTCCAAACTTATTGCAAATCTCCATCTGCTTCATTTCAAAAAAAAAAATATTTCGACGTATACATATCCTACACAGTGCGGCTTTTAGATTTTCTTTTACGACAACGGCATCTCTCTCTCTCTCTCTCTCTCTCTCTCTGCTCCGAGTGACATTCGGAGCCTGACATTTATTATTCCGTCAGCGGAACTTTTCGCTTCCGTCGCACAAATGAAGTGGGCTTTCCCCGCCGTGCTGCTGCTGGCAAGTGCTGTTGCTGCTGCCGAGGACGCGTCGCTGAGCCCGACGTCGTCGCTGCACCAGCTGGCCGCGAGCGAACTGGAGAACGCGGGGGGCGGCACGGGTCTGTACCTCACGTCGGCCTCGGCGCTGAGCGCGGACGGCGCCTGCGGAGTCGTCGCGTGGACCTACCCGGCCGACCCCAACGCCCTGTACCCCGTCGACTTGGGTATGACCATCGAGGCGCTGTCCTTCGTGCCATCTACGGGCGAGCCCGCCGCGGACAACAACAGGACCGTCGTCGTTGTCGACGCCATCCCTGGTTATGAGGTTGTAAAGCTCTTTGCGTTCCCCCTCACGAAGCACGCCAACCCTGCTGCCGTCGCCGTGTTTTACGGCGAGGTCATCGCGCTCCCCACCTTGTTCAACAACGTGGTCGTCAAGCGTGTCGTGCTGGACGCGTGCACCGGCCAGGCCATCGAGCCTGCTGCGTTTGTGCTCGAGGCCCTCGGTTCCACGTGGTACGACGAGCCCCAGTTTATCGTCTCGCGCGCCGGCGAACAGCAAGACGTGCCCGTGGTCCTCTCGCCCGTGGCCATCCTCGTTGGCGAAAATAACGCCGCCACCCACACGCTCCGTGGCGTTGTCGTCGATCCCGCAAGCGCTCTTCCGGTCGCCTCGCCCTTCGTTGTTGGCACGACGGGCCCGTGGACTGCCCTTGCCACGTCGATCCTTCCCAGCGGCAACATTGTCGTTGCCCATATGTGTGGCCGTGTCACGCCCAACTACGACTGCAGTTTGGTGAACAACGAGGCGATTGTCCGCGTGCTCGAGCTCACCGCCGACCAACGTTCGATGCAGACTGTCATCAACGACAGCCGCGTTCTCTTTGGCAGGGAGAGCTCGAGCAATGATATCGTCGCGGCTCCCACTGGCGTCGATGAACTCTCCCTTTCTATTTGGAGGACGCAGGAGCTCAACACGTATACCATCAACGCCCAAGTTTGGAACATTGTCAAGAACGCGCGCGTCGGCGCGCACTTCACCCTGCCCAACCTGTCGACCAACCCGTACCTGTACGAGCTCGCCCTCAGCCCCGTCAAGTCGCTCGCCGTGCTGGTCTACTACACCGGTGGCTCGATCTTAGTGACCGCCCTCTCTGCCAGCGGCGAGCCTCTGGCCACGGTCGCGATCGGGACCACGGCCAACTCCGCCTACGTCGGCGCCAGTGTTCACTTCACCGCTGAGGACCGCTTCACGGTCGTGTGGCAGTCGCACCAGGGCGACACTCGCAACGGCTATATCTTCTCTCAAGCGTTTGTTTTCACTGCCTAGCACATGTTAACTCTTCGGTTTCGACGAGGCTTTTGTGTGGAAATAAACTGAGAATACAAATTGCAAACAGGGGACTAAATTAATGACGAAAATAAACAAACAACACCAACTGAAGCATCAAGTTAATCTTAATTTATTTCCTATGCTCCTTTTCGTTTATTCCCACTCAGATTACAAAGGGAACGATAAGAGCAGGCCCTCCTCGAGGAGTTAGTAGTTGTTGCGGTCAAGAACGAACCAGCAGAAGACGGCCAGAATGACGAGCATCAGCAGCCAGTCAAAGCTGAGCATGCGAGCTGGGGCGGCGGTCCGATTTCGAAAGCGGAATCGAGTGTCAGGGTCGCGCATCGGCTTGCGCGCCTTCAGGTCCTGCAGGACGCGCTCTCGTGTAGTGGGCACGACGAGCGGTTGTATGGTGGGACTCGCCGGTGCGACGGGCGACTCCGCGTCCCTCTGCTGCCTCTATACCCGTGCACAAACAGTGAGTGGCGCAGGAGACATTTTCAGCGTACGTTTATCTGCTCAATCAGTTCGTGCAGGATTCCAAAGAGGAGCAGATCCTGGTCGTCGTGGAGGATAAACTCGTCACGGACGGGCTCGAATCCAATCGCAGCCAAGCAGGCCCGTCCTCCTGGGACGTCCAGGACGGTCTCGCGCAACCGCTGTGATCGCGCCGGCACACGGCGGTACTTGACCTCGGACGATGGGGTGAACACGGCGTTCTTGACGAGAACAAAGAGAGCCGACAGACATGCGAGCGTGGTGGCCGGCTGGTTCCGCGCGCGCACCATTGCCACGGCGTCCAAGAACGGATCCATGCGACCACGCATCTCCAGGTCGACTCTATCAGCCTCCTCGGCCAGCTGCCTCATTAGTTCGTAAAATGCATCGTTATGGTCAATAATCTCGTTATGGGCGAGCTCGTGGAAAAGCGTAGTGCGAATCTTCTCGAACGGGTAAAAGTTGGCGAAGCGGCCGTTCGATTGGCTCCTCAGACTGCGCAACTGCAGTCGAATCTCCTCGCCACGGTTGAGGTTGCAACCGAGAACGGGCTCGCAGACGGCGCTGTTGTTTGGGTCGACCTCTCTGCACACGAACCAAGAAAAACGCAATGCTTAGTGAAACAGGGGCGGGACGGAGGGCTTACGACAGCAGACGCACTAGATAGCCACGCCCTCTCATGGCCCCGACAATCCCGGGCTCAGTCGCCAGTCGCCACAGCAGATACGTCGCATACGCCTGCTCCGCGTCTGGCCGCAAACACATCAGCGAACGCACAGGTGGGCGGCGTCAAGCAAAACGCATACCTGAAGAGTACGCGAGCTGCGCGTCCTTGACGACAAGGAAACCGGTGCGCACACGGTCCGGCGTGCCCGTCGCGAGTGACAGATGAACCACCCGCGCAACGAGCAACTCCTCCAGTATCGCGCTGGCCCTCATTGCCTACTTTTTTGAGTGGGACAGTCCTTTCGTCGCACAGGGCAGTACCTGATCTAGCTCGTGGCCATACGTGAGATTGCTCGGCGCGGTCATCGTGAACCGTGACCCGCAGCAGACGTCTTCTCAAGGGGCAGCTGTCGGCGTCACCCACAGTCTGGAAACAGAGAATGGGTAGTCCAAACAAAAAGAAAGGAACTGACACACTACAAAAATCGAATGAACAAACCCGACTCCACAGCGACTCGGAGTTTTTTTTTACTTTCAACCCAAGAGTGCGAATGAAACTGGAACAAACAGTACAAAACAATAATCTGAGTGGTAAAAACACGGACGACATGAGGAAGCGATGCAAGCGATGTTCACAAATCAGAATAACATGGCTAGAAAAATACATTAGGATCTTGCGTGGGTGGGTAGTCACTGACGAGGCTGCGGGCAACACAAGTATATAATTTTTATGTCCTTCAGATTTCCTGCTTTTGTTTATGCTTCGGTTGGATGGTGGTCACTCTCCACTTCGTCACGCTCGAGGATGCTGAGCGAGAGGGGCAGATGTTTCTCCTCGATCGCCTGGAGAGAGCGGACGGCCTCTTGGAGGATGACACTGGGTTCCTGGTGGCGGTCGGTCGTATGCTTTTCGTAGGATAGCACGGATCGGTGGTTGTTTGAGTGGCTGCTGGAAAAGAGGCCCCAGTTCGCAATGTCAAAGATGCCGAGGAGTTCACTATGAGATCTATTAGCCGATAAAAAACGGCAAAACGTACAGGACCAAGAGACTTGAGGCAACGCTAAAGATGGCCACGCCCAGGCCCAGGTCGTAGAAGACCTGCATTATGATCGCGTACGGGTAGATGGTGTAGGCGTACTGGCCACTGACGGCCATAATAAGCACAAACACGGCGTAGAGGGACCACATCGGTGCCATGATAAATAGAAACACCTTGATCTGTATCACAAAAACAACAACCGTCAGAGAGAAAAAAGAGGCAAGTAACGTACGCGGCGAACAGCGCGGTCCATGTTGCCGTTGTTTGGGCCCCTCGAGGCGGTGCTCATGGACTCAAAATTGTGGCGAATGACCTGGGTGAGGCGCGACGCATAGTAAAAGAGGACACCGAGGAGAGTGACCAGCTCGACGAACCAGCACACAAAGTAGGCCTGTCGTGATACACCGTCAACTTACAAGAGTCATGTAATCGTTACGGTGTAGACAGGGCCACCAATGTCGTTGTAGTATCCTGTCAAGGCGCCCAGGATGAACGTATGCAGCGGGTTGCCAATGTACTGGACGGCGCAAAACGTGACGCTGGGGGCAATGGTTTAGGCTTTTCGACCGGACAAAAAAGAAAAACGTACAACATCCACCGAGGAGGAAGAAGAGTGCTCTGAACCGACCCTTTGTTGTCCATGTACGCGTTGGGGACCGAATGCGCCAGCGAGTAGATAAAGTAGACATCGCCGTGATACTTGAGCATCCAGCCAATCTGCAAGACAGCCCAGGCGGTAGTGGTGTCGGGGTAGACCTGGAAAACCACCATCGCCGCGTCGATCCCCCGCACTTCATTGAACGAGTAGGTGAAATATATCGGAATGTGGATTAGTCTGAGTATAAACAAAAGACGAGAGACGTACGGAAGAGGGCCACAATGTACATGACGACAGTGAGCTCAATGGCCCCAATGGACTTGAGCGAGACCACCGTCTTGCGCAGTCGGACGCGGAGGTACAGCAGCACCGCCAAGGCGGCCAAAAAAGACACGCCGATGGAGGCTGCCTTGATAGCGCGCTGGGTCTCGACGTGGGGCCCACAGCCCGGGGTGAGTGTTGTTATCCATGCACACGAACTGCCACCAACCAATCTGAACGTCAGCCTCGCCAAAAAAAAAAAAAAGATTGGTGACGTACTTTTCCATTGTTTGTCGGACCACCACTTGTTGACGAGCCGAACACAAGAGCTGGAAAGAGAGAGGGAGTGTTGTGTGTGTGCTGGACACAAGACAATCAGTTGACCAAACAAAAACAAAGAGCATGGAAATGTGGACAATCGTTTTTCGGGGACCAGATCTCTCCACCTCCGCCGGAACAACAAAGGCCGTTTTTCACGGTCTGCGAGGGACTTTCAAAATAGTGAGCAATCGTTCTGCCAACACGGTTTCCCCATCCCGCTTACTCAACATGTCTGCTGCAAGGTTGACCCAGGCTGCGTACTCTGCGTCGTCGTCGATTTTCGTGAACGTTGCAAGAAGTTCTCCTGCCACGTACATTTGACGTCCAGTCGCGAAATTTCAAAAGATAGGCTTCGCAAAATATTTTAATAACTGCTTGATCGAATCTCCTTCCCTCGCAATGCGACAACTCGAGATGGGTTTTTTGGCATAAAGAGTATTCTTCCTGCATGGGGGCAGCCAGCGTAATCGATGAGGTGACGTTAGCCCATGCAGATATGTACAAGTAATGAACAAGGAGGTAGAAGGGGAAGAGGCGGGTAAGCGACTGAACGGCTCGTGCGAACCAAGAAATAAAAAAAAAGGACTACAAACAGGACTCTAGGGGAGTCATTGACAAAGTATTTAATCATGGCACACTGTCACGTTCTTTTCGTTTTCAGTTGAGAAAAAAGCAGCCAGCAACAACAACCAGCAGCCAACAGCCAGCAACCGACAGCCTACTGCCAACACCAGCTCCTCTACCCGTCGCAATTTTTTGCCTGGTAAGCGGGGTTTTTGTTTGGATAGGGGAAGGGGGATTTGCTGGAGAAAACAGCAAGCCACGTCTTTCTTTTGTTTCCTTTCCTTCAAGCGCTTTCTCGGGTTAGGAGAAACTTTGGTGGAATGGTGCTGACGTGGCTGCTCTCCTGTGTGCTTTGAGCAGGTGACCCCAAGATGGACCAAGCTGGAATTGACGCGTTGCTCGACGCGTTCGCAGCCGAAGTCCTTACGTACGGTCCAGCAACCAAGTGCGATTTGCTTGAACTCGACTGGGAGAATGACATCGTTCCGCTGGTACCGCAGCCGTATGATGCCCAGAAGTTAGCTTTTATCAAAGCCAAGTTCGGCGGTGAGAAGAAAAAACAAGGTAAAAATAATGAAGATTACCCTAAAGTTTTTCTAACTTTATTACAACATTGTAACCGACCTTCACTTGATGCTCCTCTGTCCCCTCTACCCGCTGCTGTCCAATTAATTTGGGTTTTCTTTCGTTTTTTTTTCCGGCACACCCAATCTTTAACGTTTTCCCCATTTGCCTTTTCCTTTCTTTTTCGACACACACCCGTTGAAATTCAAACTCTCGGTGCCCTTTTTCGTGTCTCGTTCTTCCCTTTGTGCTGCTGTCTTCCTTTCCGTTATCGCCCAACTTTTCGGGTTTTTGTGTCGATCTTCCACTTTTTTTCCCTCGCTCCTGCTGCATTCACCAAATCTCTTTTTCATCTTTTCTAACCCCACTTTTTGGTGGGTTTTAAAAATGCTCTTCTTCTTTTCTGCGTTCTGCGACATTTTTGATGCATTGCAGAAGAAAGTATGTCCGTTTTGTGAACCCAGCAAAATAAGCTCATCTTTTCTTCCCATAGATCAACCCATCAATCCCCAAACCGTCCAAGACATATTGCAGCGTCTCCGGAAACCGGAAGACAATCAGGACCTTGTTTACTCCTGGAACGGTTCAACGGTCAATCCAAAGGTGCTCTCTTCCGTGTTCATTGCACAAGACGTCGCTGCGGTCAAGTATGGGAGTGAAAACTCGGAGGTCCCAACGCTTGATTTCATCATGCACAATAACAAGATCGCTGCCAGCACAGCCACCGCAGGAGCAGCGACTGCCAGCTCCATCGCCACCAGTTCGAGCGCCGGCTCCGCTGCCGCCAACACACGCGATAAGCACACCTTCGAAGCGCTGTCAGAGTTACAAACAAAATTGAAAGCCTTCGTAAGCCTGAAGAAGAATGGTGTTGGTATTGAGTATTGACTCTCTTAAAGGTAAAAACCCGATCGCTAACGGTCGGTCTCGGCGTCAGCGGATGTGGGAAAACATCGGCACACTTCAGTTTGGCCACAAGCTGGTACTCCTTGTACTTTGAATGTCAAGGCGATCGTGTTGCACATGCAGACTGTGCGGCTCTGAACGCATCACTGGTAACCCAGAGTAACACTGTTTTAAATATTTATTCGCTTTGCTTCTAAGGTTGCTGCCTCCAAGCCGATCCGTCAACAGACAGCCGAGAAGTTTGTCCTCGCTCTCATTTGCGCTCGGGCCCTTTGCTTCCTCAAGTTTGTCGAGCTCGTGGACCCCCCGACGCCGGAGAAGTGGCTGTTCGCCCAGCTTGACGGCGTGTCGGCTGTGAGTGCTGCCGTGTTCCGAGAGCTCTGCAAGTCAAGTTTGCAAGACGTTCGAGGGTACACTGAGGCAACTCTGGTGAAGATGCTTGAGGCGATCGTGAGACTCACAGGGGACGGTAATGTCTCCCATCTCTTATCGGACTGGCTAACATACAAAAACATAGCAAACTCTCGTGTTTTCTTGCTGTTTGACGAAGCACACGAGTGGCTCGATTCAAAGTACGGCGCCTTCCCTCGCATGAGAGAGACCTCCGCACCTTCTGGTGCAACTGATTTACCACGGCGATTCCTCTCAGTGGCCGTCTACGTCGTCGATCACCTCGAGTTCAAGTTCAGACACTCCTTTTGGACGGGGACGGCATTGTCTCTTTCAGATTCCGAGATCATCCAGAGTGGTACAGCCGGTGCAGGCCAAGATTTTCTCTTTTGGGACTTCCCCCCTTTGGATAAGCATCAAGTAGAGGCCGTTCTGCGCGCCTACATCGAGCACGAGTTTGTGGACCAGATCCCCCCGTTCTACTTTGAGGCCCTCGTCGGTCGTGGTCGCTTCGTAAATCAAGCCGTTAAGAAAATATATGGGGCAAAATGTAGCACGTCCACCGAGGTGAACAAGTCCTTGCAAGACTACATCGACAGCGTTACGTTAGCAGGTGTCGTACCCACTAAAGGAACCAAGTCGCTGTTCACGCACTGGCGTGACATACTCGAAGGTACAGAAAATTCTCTGGTTTTTATTTTAATTCATTTTTATTCTTATTTATTTTTTTTGTAAAGCTCACCAGTCAAAGCAAAGCGCCCTCAAGGTTGTCAAGAGCCTCTTGCTCACCGGATCTTTTACAACCTCGTTTGTGTAAGTCATTTACGTTGCCATGTTGCGATGATAGTAAACTGCATCCATGCATCCACAGGATTGGGACTGGAGACGACTTTGTGAACGCTGGGATTTGCATGGCTTCTTCGAACGGCACAGGGCAGTATTTCCAACGTGCATACGAGCCCATGCTGCGTATGGCCCTCAACGGGTACATGGACAGTCTCTCGTTGCAGACTCGGTTAGACCTGTTCAACTCGATCATGACCCAAGAGTACAACGCCACCTCAACAATGTCATTTCCCCAGCAACGCGGCCAAGAGTTTGACGGTCTGGTCGCCTTGCTGCTCACGTTGCCAGCAAACGTGTACACGCACTTCCTCAATATTGTTCGTCGTCACGTACCTGTTCCCCCGAAATGGTACTACTTTGAATTATAAAGTTTTTATGAATAACTCTTTACGCAATCAGGCTCGTCGAAAAAGCCAGAGTGCACAATATTGGCTTGGTTGTTCGTAGCGGCCCACTTACCATCGACGTTATCAAGGAACGATTCTTGGTCAATGACAACCTCGGCAACTCCTTGGTTTTCTTGCCAAGCCCTTACGACGGCCCCGATAATGCGACCGGGAGAGTACTGTTTGCCAACAAGACAAGTGCGAACCCACGTGGCATCGTGAGTTCCGGCGAGTCGGCGAAAAACTTGATGGTATAAGAATCTCGCTAGTTTTGCCTAATGTTTCTGTCTCGAAAGACATGCAATCCTACCAACATTGGCCTTGGTAACTATGGTACAAGGTTTCACCGACCTGGCCAGCCTGAAGTGCCAGTGGATGTGCCGGAGGAAGAAGACGTCGACGGGACCAACGGCTCCTCTGCAAATGCAGGGACAAAGCGCAGAGTACGATCCAAAACAAAATGAAATGCTTGCAACTAAAAAAATTTTTTTTCTTCCCCCCAAGTCTGCCAGTGCCGTCGGCAAAGCACCGAAGCGAGCTAAGCTGGACCCGGATTCAGAGACACGCCTCCAAACCCAGAAAGACAATGTCGCCAACGCACTTACGACTTGGTACACCGAAGACGACCCACTCGAGAATGGAATCCTTCGTTTCAATCTCCAGCTACCCTTCAATTATGAGCTGTGGAATCCATCTTTAGAGCGCAAGTCCACGCCCGTCGTCGAGCTCGTTGGTAATTAATTTTGTTATTATTATTATGTTATTGCTGGGTTTGTCTTACCTTTCATTTCAGAGGTGAACAGAAGGCATACAGACATCCTCGTTCACCTGGACGCCGTTACCATCATGGACTTCTTCCGTGACGATAAGGCCACCATCGATACAAACTATGCAATGCCCTGGATTCATGTGGTCCAAATCTTCCTTGCGCCCATGGTACACATTGTGATTTGACCAAAGCACGTGACTAATGTAAATCGCCGCAGCCGGGAGCAACCCCGTTGTATGGCGCCTTCTGCCGCAACGAGATCGATGAAAAGACTTTCATTGACGGTGTTCGAGAAACGGCGAGACAAGAGGTAAACCTGAGAAGGAAGATGCAATCCGTTCTAAACCGTACGAAAAGGGTACACTCACCATGGGTCCATCAGCGCCGAGATCGCAACGAGAACACCAATGTACCTGCACCAGCGGTGGTTGCATGGCCGGCCGGGTGTGCTCTTGTAGAGGAGAATGCCACGAACAGTGCAAGTGTGAGAAGCGATGTGGGCGAGTTTAGTAGAAGATTAGTGCATAATAGAAGATTTAATGATCCTAGGGTTTTTTCCTCGCTTCTCTACAACTACAAAAACGAAAAATGTATTTGCAGTGCATTTGAGGTGGGTTTGAGATGCAAAGTAGTGACGAACGAGGCGTGCAGTTTACGTTGTGGTTGCAGAAAGCAAGATATTCTTTATGATGAAAATTTGATTAAAAAATTAAATCAAGGATACCATTGTGTGTGCGTCACTTTTGCTGCCTTTGTGCTTCTTGAGTTGGGCGCCTGATCTGCGAGCTTTCGCTTCTTGGGCTTTGGTCCTATGAAAATAATTTAAATGAAATAATTTAAGTATTTTCTTTCGACACTGTCGCGGCAGAGAGGTAGGTCGCCAATGACTCGATACACTCAAGATTTACTCCTTTCTTTTTCTTCTTTTCTTTGCGGCGTTCCTGGGTCACGGTGGGTGGCCCTGGCCATCTCATTTGTAAAACGCGTTGCCACAAACGCATCTCAGGCGCATTTCGAAGGCGGTCAGAAATGCTTTCAAACGCATTTGAGAGGCCATCCAAAATGCGTTTGAAACCCATTTTTATTTATTGTTTTTATATGGCCTTTACACAGGAAATAATAAATAAGTCAGAAGTCACGATAATTAATTAGCAAGCGTTGAGAAATAAGGATGGCTAACTAATCGGGTAGAATGAGAGGAGGGAGATCAGACGATGGTGTAACCGACACCATACTCAACGCAGATGGCGACGATGGCGTAGCAGTCTTGGTCGTTGGCCGGGATACCAACGGT
>Ga0302233_10002737_pt1 | contig 10809 bp, 13 predicted proteins | sample II_Palsa_N3_1_FD_193516 | JGI IMG/M metagenome (GOLD analysis project Ga0302233, IMG submission 193516) | Peat permafrost microbial communities from Stordalen Mire near Abisko, Sweden - II_Palsa_N3_1 | ecosystem: Environmental > Terrestrial > Soil > Palsa > Peat permafrost | place: Sweden...
CTCCCTCTTCGTCATTTTTTGTGGAGGGTGGTCGGGGCAGCTGCCAGTCGGTGGGTGGGGGGCAACCAGTAAACTGAAACACTATGAAACACGCAGTGGGCGCAACCATGGCTGGAAACGGCCAGTACACGGGCGCCAACAGCTCCTACGAGCTGGAAATGCAGTACAACTCGTACTTTGACGAGGGCTCGGTCTACTCGCCGAGTGAAGACGACGCTGCCCCCGTTCCTAGCGCCACAAAGGTGTGTAGAGCTTTTCTCATTTCAATTTGTAAACACTTTTCTGGTCTAGGGTTTGACGTTCCAACAAAACCGTGGGCTAAATTTGCCACCGCCGCCAAAACCCATTATCCCTGCCTCGCTGGCACGGTCGCCGAGTGCCGCGCCGTCGTACCACTCTCAGCACTCTGTCAACTCTACCCCTGTCGTCTTCTCCCCCGGGGTAACGTCTTTATTTTTCTATTTTTTTCACGTCGGCATGATGATTTCCCCGCATCACCTGCTCCGCGGGTTGCGTGCATGCGACGAAAAGGGCGCTAACAATACCCCTTTGAATTCTCCAGGAGCCCCTTCCGGCGCCACCCACTGGAACCATTACCGCAAACACGTTCCGCAACCCCATGATGCGGGCAGACACCGGCACGAGCACAATGACGTTTGCGACCTCGAACGTAAAAAAAAAATTTTTTTTTACGCAATAATAGCTCACTAAAACATTTTTTTAATAATTTGTGACGTTGGCAACAGACAAACTTTTTCGACAGCAAGCCGTCACGATCGTACAACGACCCGTACAACGACTACGCCAGCCCAAAGTACCTCGGCATCAAATGGACCAGGAAGCGCTTCTACATCCTCATCTGCCTTCTCGTGGCGGCGATCATCGGCGCCATCCTGCTGGGTGTGCTCATTCCCATCGTCGGCAAGGACATTGCCTCGAGCGCTGTCTCTGGCGCCGATATCACCGTGAACTCTCTCTTGACCGAGGTCCTGTCCGACACCGTAAGCCAGAATAAATTGTATGCAAACTTCCAGTGATTGACGAAAATGTCAAGATCATGTCCCTGACCATGAACGCGACCGTGACCAACAACATGGCCCTGGGCGGCACCATCGCCGCCTTCCCCGCGACCATGTCGATGGTGGGCAGCTCCACGCCCGTAGCCAACTTTACCATGCCTCAGATCGGCATCACCGCGTCGTCCTCTGTGTTTGTGGTGCTGCAGGTCAACGCGACCATCCTCAACGGCGACGCCTTCATCGCCTTTGTGCAGCAGCTGCTCCTTGCGCAGACGATGCAGGTGCAGCTGACCGGCTCCACGTCGGTCACGGCGATCGGCCTCACGTTCAACAACATCCCCTTTGACAAGACGCTGCAGCTCACGGGCATGGACGGCCTCACGAACCTCCAGGTCGACCGCTTTGACCTCTCGCCGTCCACGGACTCGCAGCTCAAGTTTGTCCTCGACGCAACCATCGTCAGCCCCTCGGTTGTGGGCGTCGTCCTCGGCGTCACCACGTTTGAACTCTTCTACCAGAACGTGTCGGTGGGCACGGCCACCAGCGTCGGCAGCGTCAGCATCATCGAGGGCAGCAACTACTTTACCCTCAATGGCGTCATTGTCGTCAGCGAGACCGCAAACATGGACCAGCTCAACGACATGTTTTCCATCTACATGGGCGGGGGGGCCCTCACGGCCAGCACCAAGATCCCCTCGTACGGCCTGTCGTCGCCCCTCCTGGCAGAGTAACTTTGCAGCGCATATCAATATGTACTTATTTTTTTGGTCCCAGGGCACTCTCGATCCTGTCCATCACGACGACTCTGCCAGCCCTCACCGTGCCGCTCATCCACGAGGTGGACCTGGTCAGCATGTCCCTGTGGCCTCTTGACAACGTGACCGTCTACTTTGAGGCCACGATCGACATTGGCATCAACAACCCCGTGCCCAACGTCTCGCTCGATGTCCAGACCCTCACCGTCAACTGCTCCATGTACGCCCCAAACTCATTGTCCTCGTCCAAGCGAACGACCACGGACAACGAGTACAGTTTCCTGTCGATCGATCTGCCCCCGTAAAAATAAAAAATAAAAAAGTTATAATTTCAATGAGAATGTTAAATTCTTTTGCCTCAATGCAGGGCGCCTGCGCTGCAGATCGGCCCGACCACGCTGCGAGTCTCGCTCAACATGACGCTCAGTCCCGAGGGCACCGCTGCGACCAACTTTATCGCCTTTGTCAAGCAATGTAAAATAATTAAAACAAATTATAATTTTAATACTTGTGAGATCTACTGTAGTCTTGACCGCCACATCCATCCCCGTGCACCTGCTCGGCATTGCCGGTACCACGCTGCAAATGGGCACGATCGGCAACTTCTCGCTCAGCGGTGTCCCGGTTGACGTGGTCACTCCCATGCCCGGCCTGGACAACCTGAGCCAGAACACGGTCACGGGCGTGGACCTGTCGCACTCGACCGCAACATCGATCGTGGCCGAGGTCAACGTGACCATCTGGAACCCGTCGACGGCCACGGTCTCGATGGGCCCTCTGACTCTCGCGCTCGTGGCAGACGGCCAGGTCGTGGGCTCGCTGCTTGCGGCCGATGCCAACCTCGTGCCGGGCAACAACTCGCTGCCCATGTCGGGCACGATCTTCCCCGTGACGGATACCACCACGGCGGCCGTGACCACGCTCTTCAACAATTACCTCATCGGCGTGCCCACCAGCGTTGTCGCCCAGGCCACCACCGACTCGCTGGAGAACGAGTTCCTCAACCAGGCCTTCCAGGGCTTTGGCCTGTCGACCGTGTTCCCGGGCAACACGGGCCCGCCTCTGATCAGCGGCGTATCCTTTAGCGCCCTCGATCTCCGTCCCGACTACGCCAACTTTGACAATGTCTACTTTGCGGCCACGACAAACATCACGGTCAACTCGCCCCTGGGCCCCGACGCCCTGCTCGTGACCAACTATGCGGGCATCAACGCCAACGTCTACTCCGCGTCGGGCCTGGTCACGATCGGCACCTACGTCGTCTCGCCGCTCGTGCCCACGTCCAGCTCGACCTCGTCGTGGATCGTGGCTACGCTGCCGGGCAACCTCTCGCTGGCTGCGGGCGGCGTCCCCTTTGAGAACTTTGTGCTGCAGTTTGTCAACGATCCGTCGGTGCAGATGACGCTCGCAGGCACGGCATCGGTCCAGGTCACCACCAGCATCGGCACGCTCACCCTCGGCGGCATCCCCGTGACGCAGACGGTCACGATCGCGGCCATGGGCGGCCTCCAGACCATCCAGATCAACGAGCTCAACCTGCCGTCCAATGCATCACCCATGGGCAGCGGCATCAACCTGGCCGTCGTGGCCGACCTGTTCAACCCCACCTTTGCTACCCTCGCCATGGGCAACCTCATGCTGGACGTGACCTTCATGGGCACGTACCAGGGCTACGCATCCGTCGAGAACCTGGTGCTGGCCCCGGGCAACAATGCCATGTCTGGCACAGGACTGATCAACCCGGCGCAGGCAGACCTCAACGCCACCGGCATCTTCTTCTCAAACTACATCAACAGCATTGCCACGCCCGTCACCCTCAAGGCCGCCGTGGCCGACCCCGCCACAACGCCCCAGTGGCTCACGGTCGTCGTCAGCAGCCTGGCCATGAACGGCGTGCTCAACCCGCCCGCCACCGTCAACCTGATCCAGAGCGTCAACCTCGTCCCGCCGCTCAACGCGTCCCTGCCCGCTGCCCCCACAGAGCCCGCCCTGGGAGGCACCGCAAACATCATCTTCCAGAACCCGTTCACGTTCACGATCGACGTCGAGACGTACGCCATGGTCATGACCATCTCCAACCGACAGAACCAGGTCATGGGAAGCATCACTGTCCCCGTACGTGGTTGATTATCAGATTATTTATATATCAGCTTGTTAAATCATTGAATCTCAGCCGTGGTCACCCGTCAACAGCGGTCAGCTCTCCAACTCCACGTACCAGCTCACCATGATCTTTAACGCCGACCTCGACATCAGCAACAACAACAATTTTGTCGCCTTCATCCAGGTATGTTATTTATTTCTGTTATCTTATTTCTTATTCATTGAAAAATAATCGTTTCAGGACCTGCTCACCAATCAAACGATCCCGATGTACGCCTCGGCCCTTGCCAACATCACGGCCCTCACTGGCGCCGGCACGATTATCCTGACGGGCGTCAACATTGACGCCGCCCTGAGCATCCAGGGCCTCAACCACTTCAACAGTCCCAGCGGTATCAGTATCCTCCAGGTCGACGCGACCAGCGGCAGCGGCAGCACCCTCGAGTTCTTGGCCAGCATGTCCATCACCAGTGGCAGCACCGTCAACGCGCTCCTGGGGCCGTTTGTGTTTGAGCTGATGAACTCGACCATGAGTTACATGGGAACGGCGACGCAGGACTCAAACAGTATCGATATATTCTCTTTATTCGAATCTTATTAAAAATACAAAAAAAATACAAAAAAAATACTACAGTCTACCTGCCCGCCGGTCAGACATCGTACTTCAGCTTGCCTGGCCAGTTTGACTCGTCCACCTTCAATTCAAAGAATGCGATCGCCAATGTGTTGTCGAATTACATGATGCAGGACACATCCACTCTGTACCTGATCGGCAGCCCTACCGTTCCCGACCCTTCGCCCCTGCAATCGGCGCTCAACAGCATCCAGCCTCTGGTGGCCCCATTGCCGGGCGCCCCTCGCCCTGTCATCAAGACGCTCATCTATGGTAGCTTGGCCCTCCCCAATGGTGTTCTCAGTTGCACCTTCTATGTCGTTGTCAGCAACCCTCTCTCGAGTATGTCGTCCTTCCCCGTTTTTTTTTGTTTTTTTTTTTTTTTTTTTGCTGATTGATTGAGTATCGCATCGCGCAGTCAACATCACGATCGACAACGTCAACTCCCCCGGCGTCTACTACAGTTACACTGCTCTCCCCGTGGCCAGCTACGCCGCGTTTGTAGCAGAAACCAATAGTTTGGGCTCGGTGAACTACCCTTCGTCTGGCAACGCAGGAATAATCCCTCCCGATTCGAGCCCGTACAATGGCATCTGCACCAGTCTGCTCGATCTGTAAGATACATTTTGAGAGGTTCTTTTTTCTTATTTATTTATTAATTTATAAACTTGAATGGATTTTTAGTTCGGTTACAGATAACCCCGCAGTCATTCTTGACGTTGGTCTTAACTGGGTCCTCTCATCCCGCACTTCAATGTATGTGGCTTTCCAAGCAAGCATGACTGGTAAGCGTTTTTTTTTTTTAATTACAAATTTATTCATCTATTATTTTTTTAGTGACACTGGATCGCTTCGTTGCCACCATACAGTACGAAAACTACAACATCCTGTTGAGCAAGAACATCCAGTGTCCTTGATCATAAAAAAGAGCTAAAGTGTTCCGACTTGCTCACCCGCCCAAAGCAATTGATACATGTCTGCCGTTTTTGCGCTTCCTACATTATAAAACCGAAATGCTTTTTTTTTTTTTACCTGTATCAAAAGCCACTGTGCATAACAAGCATACAAACAAACAAACAAACAAACAAAATACTTTTTGCTTAGGGAAGGATGATGTATTTATGCAGGTCAGTGGGGATCGCATCCACCAGCTTCTTGGACTCAAGCCATTTGCGGCTGAAGAGGCGTGACTGGTACCGGTAAGCACCGTCCGCAATGATTGTTGCAATTGTGTGGCCTAAAAAGCAGGCTCGAGGGTTTTATTCTTAATTTTTTATTTTTTTTCTTTACCTGGACCCATTGCTTTGGCCATCTCGACCGCTGCAACAACGTTGAGCGCAGAGGAAGCACCGATGAAGATGCCGTCGTAATGCAAGAGTTCGTAGATCATTTTAATGGTCTATTTGAGGTATGACAGATTAGTCACGAAGGAGGAAAAAAAAAAAAAAAGGGAAGCGTACGGCCTCGTCGGGAATATGCAGGGCGTCGTCGATAAACTGTTCAGCCCCCTTCATGTTTTCGGTAACGCGACCCTGTCCAATGCCCTCTGTAATGGACGACTCGCCGGTGCGCGCCAGCTCCTTGTAGCCCGACTTTACGTACTTGTACAGGACCGAACCCGGTGGGTCGGCGAGGAAGGTCTTGATCTTGTGGTTCTTCTCCTTGAGGTACAAGCTGGTGCCGTAAAAGGTTCCACCGGTGCCAGACGAGCACGTAAAGCCGTCAATCTAAAGTAGTCCAAGTTCATAAAGAGGGTGTCTTGTCTTCCTTCTTTTTACCTTGCCGTTGAGCTGGTGATATATCTCGGGCCCGGTGGTCTCGTAGTGCGCGAGGCGGTTGGCCGTGTTGTCAAACTGGTTTGTCCAGACGGCGTTAGGGATGGACTGTGCGAAGCGCGCGGCCTGGTGGTTGTAGTTCATCGTGTCGGTGAAGGCAACGGCGGGCACGGGACGGACATCGGCACCCAGCATGCGGAGCAGGTCAATCTTCTCCTGCGACTGCGTGTTGGGCATGTAGATGACGCACTTGTACCCGCGCGCACGGCACACGTGCGCCAGGCCGATGCCCGTGTTGCCCGCGGTCCCTTCGACAATGGTCCCGCCAGCCTTGATCTGCCCCTTGGCCTCGGCGTCCTCCACGATCCTGCGCGCGGCACGGTCCTTGACGGAGCCGCCGGGGTTCATGAACTCGGCCTTGCCGTAGATCGTGCAGCCCGTGGCTGCGCTCAGGCGGTCCAGGCGCACGAGCGGGGTCTCGCCGATCGCGCCCACAAAGCCCACCTTTGGCTGTTTTAAGGGAGTGTTTTAGACCGGTGCGGTGTGTCGCGCGGTGTGGTGTGCACACCTGGCCAAAGGCGGCGACGCTGGTAAACGTGCGGCGGACGAGAGAAGTCGTCGTCATGTTGAAACACAATTTCGTCATCGACACAAATATATTTTTTTCGAGATTTATTTTCTACTGTGCCCGCCAACGGACTCGCCGGATCAGTCTGGTATCAGTGGAAACCCTTCTCCGTGAGGATGGCGTCCGAGAACTCGCGCAGCTGGATCTGGTACTGGCGGTTGGCGGCGTCGACCGAGCACTTGTCTATGGCATCGATGCAGTAATACTTGCCGGTCTCCTTGACGAGCTCTGCGTCGACGGCCAGACGAGCGAGGTAGGCGGGGCTGCGTGCCATGGATCCGATCTGCAGCGTCGAGCCGTAGATGCGGTGGACGGCGTTCAGGTACACATGCGAGACAAACGAGATCACCGAGGTCAGAACGCTGCCCAGGCCGCGCATTAGGCCGGTCGTCGGGATGAAGCCGGGGTCATAGGTGGCCACGGTGAGCTCGCTCGGGTCGTACTCTGCCGCCAGGTCGTTGCCAAACATGGCGTTGGCAAGCTTGCTCTGGCTGTAGGCACGAGGTCCGTCAAAGCGAGTGGGCATGCGCCAGTTCGGGAAGTTGACGATGGGAGAAGGCACGGGGGTGTGGTTGGCAGGATCGTGTGTGCCCGAGGAGACAGTAACGACGCGAGCGACCAGCTGATGTGCCTTGGCGTTGGCGAGGATCGTCGGGAGGAGCAGCTTGGCAAGGTAAAAGTGTCCTGTTTGAAGCCGGCATTGGACAAAGGGAGAAACGAAAAGGGTTAGCGTACCCAAGTGGTTGGTTGCAAAGCAAAGCTCCAGGTCATCGGCAGACCGCTGCAGGGACATCTGGGCGCCCATACCGGCATTACAGACGAGAGTGTCGACGGCCCAATCGGCATGACGCAGGACTTCCTCCGCGGCAGCCTTGACCGACGCCAGCGAGCCCAGGTCGACCGCAAGCCCGTGAATGTTGTTGTTCTTGGTTTCTTCGCGCAGCGTGGCACACGTAGAATCGACCAGGTTCTGGCGGCGAGAGGCCACGATGACGGTGTGGCCCTGCTCGGCAAGGTGCTTGGCCGCGCCTGCGACGGACAGACATTCAGTACCACCAAAGCAGACAAGCCGGGGCCTCACCAAGGCCCACGCCCGATGTTCCACCGGTGATGAGGACAGTGCGCTTGGGGTCGGTGGTGGAGGTCATCGCCAGTCACAGTCAGTTGTGTTCAACAGCAGCTGAAAAGATGCTCAAGTGACGTCAGTCACGAGTCCGTCATCATTCTTTTCACGCTTTCTTTTCCTTTTTCACAAGTGGAACAACTCCTTCTTCACCGCTGCACTCATTTGTCGTACCGACGGGCTCGCACCGCTGTCCGGCCCGGTGGCTTGGGATCTATGCGCGTTGCAGGCCGAGGAGACGAGAAGGGGGCGTAGTGCAGGCCTTGGGACTGCGTCCAAAAGGGCTCGTAGCATTTTTCACGGGCCAGGGCTGTATTGATTTTTTAACAAGTTAGAACATGCAAACAAAAATAAGAATGCATACAGACGGCCGCGTTCGTGATGCCTTGCGAAAGAAGTTTCGAGTTCTCCTTCTTGACTTTGAACTTGGTCAGGTAGGACGTAATGATGAGGCGCAGGGCGCGCGCGGCCTCTCTCTTGTCATCGGTGATATCCTAACAACGACAAGTTGATCCTTTTTTATTTTTACTTTTTCGGAATATACTTTGATCGTGTAGTTTATCTCCCAGAGGTCATCTTCCGTGTTCAGATAGGGCGTCTTGGTCTCGATGCCGTTAACGGTCGACGTCGTCTTGATGGCGAATTGTGACAGCACACTTTATAAATAAAGGAGGAGCCAAAATTTTTAAATTTTGAAAGGAATTTTTAAAAAGAAAAAAAAAAGCATACTCGAGTGAATCGTAAAAGTTCTCCCTGGTGTCTTTGGTGGCGTTGGCTGGACTGACGACTGCTTTGAGTTTGTCATAACTAAGTGCACTGGGGTTCCTGATCACGAGCACTTGCAGCTGCGAGTCTCCTTTGAGTGCGTTTAAGATGATCCCGAGATTCTAATATTGAATGGTTTAAGAAAAAAAATGCAAAGGCTATGTGTTTTTATTGTACTTGTTCGTCAGGATGCTTCTTCGTGATAACCGTGAGGATGTGGTCAAACATTTGCGTAACGGCGCTGAACACAGCGTCACCCGTGACCTTGTTGCCGTACAATCGCTCGTCCATCTCTGTCCTGCTGATGTACTGGAAGCCAAAGATCTCGCTCGTGTTGTGGTAGGCCACCATCACGCCCGACATCATGCCGATGCGTACTTGGAAGTTGTACTTGAGGAAAGCAGCTCGCATCATGTCAAAATACTCGCGCTCAAACGTGCCAATAACTCCGCGGTTCCGTGTGAGGCGATAGTTGAGGTAGTCCTTGTTATCCGTTCAGTTTACCAGCTGCATTCGAAATAGCGTACCTTATAGTTTTGAATGTCCAGTCGGATAGGAACAGTAGCACGTGTCTTGAGGTCGATAATCATACTGTTTCCCTTGGTAGTAGGGACTTCACAGTCCAACTGGGCACGCAGCAAGAATTTTCCGAGCTGCACGCGCAAACAAACAAAAAAAAAAAGCTGCATTAGAACCGTAAAATAGCAAAAAGGAACGACGTACGGTCACGTAGCGGTACGACTCTGGTACCTGGACCGACTCTGGGACATCAACGATCATCGACTTCAGGATCTTTTCAAAGTCGTCCTCGTTCAGTGTCAACATTTTCTCCATGGTTTGGCCCTAGATAGAACGACTTTGTAAAGACAACAGAGGACGAGGAATGGGCGGTACCAGTTGCGAGAGGACTGTCGATTCTGACTCATTGCTGGGCTTGTCGATGTAGTAGACGCCGTCCTTCTTTGTCAGGATCACATCGGTTGCAATCCTGGAGAATTTTGTAAAGTTGTTTGACTGCAGGCAGAAAAGAACGATTTACTTTCCAGGCAAGCCCCTGTCTTACGTACCAGTCGCTGGAACTCTGGAGACAGGTTTTCCGTGTTCACGACGGGGTGGTTGAACAAGAGGAAGAACAACATCGACAGCGAGCTCGAGACCGACGATGTCGAGCCGACAAATTGCTTGTTGGTCTCACGGGCGATTGCAAACAGACGCCCGTCCTCCGAGGGCTTGACAAACTTTGAGAACCTGGAAAGGTCGACATCGTCCGGCTGCACAATCTTCTCCAGGTACGGCGTGAACACGTGCTGGCCGGTGGCCGGGTGCTTGAGCGGGTGCACGCCATGGCTGCACGAGGTGCACTGTAAACAACAGGGCCAGCGTGCTATATACGTACTTGAAGATGACCTTCTCGAGCTGGTGCTTGAGACCGCACGCCTTGGCGCGCTTCTCCGGGCTCACCTCTGTTAGCCGGTAGGTTCGCGGTAGGACCTTGTAGTGGTACACCTTGCCCTTGGACCAGTCGATATCTTTACACGGCGCTGAATCTGCGGCGGCGGCGACAGCGGCAGCCGCTGCTGGTGCAGCCTGTCCCTCCGAAGCAGCGGCTGTGCCGAGGAAGCGGCGCAAGAACCGGGCCATTCACCTCGTGGTGATGATGGAAAATTTGCCACCATTATTTTTTTTTGTTTTTTCTTCAGCACCTTTGTTTTCTCATCATTAACTTCCCCCCTTTTTCTTGTATGAGCTTGCAGCGCGCCGAACTTTTTTTTTTTTCGAAGCCATGTTTGGAGGTGTGCTTGTGCAACCTCATCGAGCAGGAATTTGTTGGGCCACTGTTTGATTGCACAATTCAGGTGGGGCCAACTTTTTTTCATGCGCCCGTTTTTTTTCTCACTCTCCGCTCGAGCAGTTGGTGCGTCGACGCAACGTTGGCATACGAGCGCCAAACCAGAGCCTCCCTCTGTCTCTCGCGCGGGGGCCGGGGGGGGCGGGGGGGGGGGGGGGGGGGGGGGGGGGGGGGGGGGG
>Ga0302233_10002742_pt1 | contig 10801 bp, 10 predicted proteins | sample II_Palsa_N3_1_FD_193516 | JGI IMG/M metagenome (GOLD analysis project Ga0302233, IMG submission 193516) | Peat permafrost microbial communities from Stordalen Mire near Abisko, Sweden - II_Palsa_N3_1 | ecosystem: Environmental > Terrestrial > Soil > Palsa > Peat permafrost | place: Sweden...
CGCGAACGCCCTCGCTGATGGCGCTGATGACGACGTCATCGGCCACGATTTCACCGAGGTGGCAGTTCTCGCAATACCGGCCGCCAACCGCTTCGGCTGGAGCGACCACACCCGCCCAAACCGAAGTCGCTGCGCCTTGCGGGATAGTCTTCCACTGAAAAGGAGCTTTGCCTTCGGCAGCAAGTTGCTCATTCATCTTTTCGATCATGCCGTCGAGCTGGCTGTCATCCATGTGTCGTCCAAGCTCGGTCTGAATGCCGCCCGGATGGACTGCGGTAGCACGCACGCCGCGGCTCCGATGACGTTCGTCGAATGCGCGCGCAAAGAGGATGTTTGCTGTCTTCGAACGACCGTAGGCAACGAACGGATCGTAAGGTGTCTGCGCAAAGTTCGGGTCGTCCAGATCGACGTTGGAAAAACGATGACCCGAAGAGGCGAGGTTAACCAGCCGCGCTCCTGCGCCCATCAACGGTGCGCAGCGATTCACCAGCACGAAGTGACCGAGATGATTGGTGCCGAACTGGGTCTCGAAGCCATCGGTGGTATGACCGAAGGGCGTCGCCATGACACCGGCATTCGCGATGACAAGGTCAAAGCCCTTCCCTTTTGCAAGCAGGTCGTCGGCGCAGGCGCGTACGCTCTTCAGATCAGCAAGGTCCAGGGCGATAAGTTCAAAGCCACCACCATGGGCTGCCGCATCGGCGCGCACCTGTGAGGTGGCCGACTCTGCTTTGGCCAGATCGCGCGCCGCGCCGACAACATGGGCGCCATGAGCGGCCAGGGAGCGCGCCGTCTCTACGCCAATGCCAGCGGAGACGCCGGTCACCAGTATGCGTTTACCTCGAAGATCCACACCTTCGAGCACCTGGTCCGTGGTCGATGTTGCACTGAATGCGTTGGTCATCATTGCCTCGTTTTACTGAAAATCGCGGGGAATCCGGCTGTCGCGGGCGAACGCTGGGAGTGCGTTCGGCTATGATTGCGACAAACCGGAGGGCATCTCCGGATATATATACGGAGGATTCCTCCGTTTTTCAAGAGCCGCGCATGGTCATTGCCAAAAAAAAGTCTGCTACGCCGCGCAAACCGCGAGCTGACGCCGAACGAAACCGTGATCGCCTGATGGCGGTGGCGAAGAAGACATTTGCCGAACGCGGTAGCGACGTCACGCTGGATGAGATCGCGCGAGGCGCTGGCGTGGGCATCGGCACGCTCTATCGCCACTTCTCCACGCGCGATGCCATGCTGCAAGCGGTCTATCGCCATGAAGTGGAACAACTGGCCGAGGCCGCCACTCGCTTGCTCGAATCGGCGAAGCCGCTGGAAGCACTGCGCGCCTGGTTACGCCTGTTCGTCGAATACGTGGGCACGAAAAAGCTCATTATCCCCGCACTCAATGCGGCAACGAGCGACAGCACGGCGTTGCTTGAATACTCTTCGGCGCAAATCATCGATTCGGCGAATAAACTCGTTGCTCACGCTATCGAAAACGGTGACATCCGTGACGATGTTCTCGCGCTCGATCTTCTTTATGCCGTATTCGGTTTTTCAAAATCCGATGATCAGCGCGAATGGGTTACGCGCGCCTATCGGCTCATCGACATCTTGATCGCCGGTCTTGCGAGTGAGCGCGCTCACAAGAAGTAGAAGCCGACAACCTTGGCCTGGACCAGCGCCTTATGGCCAAATTTAGGGGCCTGCAGCACTGGCGACCAGGCGGTCGTACTTCTCATCCAGCGCCTTGGCGGCGTCGAGCAGTGGCGGATTTTCATCGATGACCATCAGGGTGGACGGCCGCACATAGGTCAATGTCGCACCATGGCCATCTTTGGCCTCGGTCACCAGAAGCTCGACGGGCGCAAACAGGCCCGCAGTGATGTCGTGCCGAATCATGGTGATGGCGATCAGCAGATTGCCAAGGATCCAGCGCACCGAACGTCGATTGATCCCGAACTTCGGCAACCAACCGCCATGATCTATTTCTGCAAAGAGCATGAAGCCGCTTTCACCCACGAATCGCTCTTCCACTTCCCGAACATATTCCGCTTCAGTCATTGGTGTCTTGGCCAAGGCGACGACTTCCTGCACTTTGGCACTGCCCATCTGCGCGCGAAGGCGTGCCAGTACCTCGTCGAAGCCGACCGATGTGGTGACCTCGGTGCGGATGCCCTGGAAGGGTCTGTTTTCTGTTTGGCGCGTCATACCCATATCCTCGGAGTCTTGTTGAACATTGATGAGCAGGCTTTCGGAAGCTCTGCGGGAGGCTTGGTCCGCGTCCTGGTAGCAAGAACAGGGCGACCAAGCCGCCCTGTTCTCGTGTCCTGGATCGATCGTGAAGCGCTTACTTTGCAGCGGCCTCGATCGCTTTTGCCAAGTCGTCGGGATCGGTAAGGAACGGCGTATGGCCGGTCGGCACCGAGAACTCAAGACGAACCGGGGTGCTGGCGACCATCTTGCTCTGGAACGACGGGCTGATCACCTGGTCCTCGGCGGTGTGAACATAAACCTTGTCGACCTGACCGAACCTGGCGGCTGTCACGTGTACCGGAGTGACCAACGGTCCAAGCGGCTCCGGCAGGATCAGATCAGGGATTGCGGCTCGCAGACCCGCAGGCGCGCCATTGGCAAACAGATCGGCGCGGGCGGAGTACTCGATGACGGCAATACCCTTGTCCTTTTCGATTTGTAGATGAGGCCCGATCTTGGCGTCCGCATCGTGCTGCGCCATCGACAAGAGTGAGTCGCCGTCCTGCGGCAGATAGGCGGCAACATAGACCAGCATCTTGATCTTCTGCGGTGCCTGTTCGGCGGCGGCGGAGATAACGATACCGCCGAAGCTATGGCCGACTACAACCGCAGGCCGATCAAATTTGTTCAGTGCCTTGAGTACGGTGTCCCGATAGAGATCTAGGCTGACCTTGTCGGGAGCCATTGGCGCACCCGGGCGTCCCGGCAGGTCGACGGCCACGACGTCATAGCCATCGGCCTTCAGCTTGGCGGAGACGTGGCCCCAGACCTGGGCGTTTTCAAAGGCCCCATGGACGAGGGCGATCGGCGGCTTTTCTGCAGCCATGACATTGCTGCCGAGTGAGATCGTAGCGAGGGCCAGGGCGGAAAGAATCATTTTCATTTCGGTATTCCTTAAGTCTATGTGTGGGATGATGTTTCAAGGCGGCGGCCGTTCGGATGCCGTGGTGAGAAAGGTATCTTTATGAGGGCAGGATGGGCTATGCCAGCGCCTCCGAACTTCATGATCGATCGTCCGAATCATCATTTGACTCGAGGGCGATGGCTCAACGGCGCAAGGGCAACCAACCGCCCCAGTCGACCGGGCGGCGGCCTATGCGTTCGGGGCGGGCGTGGCCATCCGGGATTGATACTGTCCATCTCCACTGCAGCACTTCACTTGGCAGGATGCCGCGAAACCGCAATGTCCCTCAAGGTCGCGCGGGCTATTTCGCAGTCTGTGAATTACATGAGGGCTCGTCCGGAATGACTCAGGATTTTGGAATGTCGGCAGCGCGCAATGACGTGCTGTCAGAGGTGCTGACCCTGATTCGGCTCCGCGGCGAACTGGTCTATACGGCCCTGCTGGGTGAGCCCTGGGGCCTTCGCTTTCAGCCTGGGCCGGCCCACTTTCATTTCGTCGAGACCGGCGCCGCGTGGGTGACCCCCATAGGCCAGCCGCCAACCCGGGTCGAGGCGGGTGACTTGGTGCTGATGCCGCTCGGCAAGGGCCACACGATCTCAGACACTTTGGATTCGCCGATCTTGAATGTCGAAGCGGTTGCGCCTGACCACTTCGATCGCGACAAGCTCGTGCTTCGCCACGGCGGCAACGAGCCGACCAGCCGACTGGTCAACGGTTTTTTCAGCTTCGAGGGCAGCCCACTTCCGGCAGTCATGGCAGCTCTGCCGCCTTTGATTCACATCCCTCGGGGCGACGCTGGTGCGCCGGCCTGGTTGGCCGCGATATCCCATTTTCTGGTTGATGAAGCGCAACAGCCCGACCCGGGCTCATCATTGATGATCTCCCGCCTGATCGACCTTTTGGTCATCCGCACGCTCCGCAGCTGGGCAGCCAGTCAGGCGACCCGCATGGGGTGGCTCGGCGGCCTGGGCGAACAGCGGATTGGCCGCGCCTTGAGTGCGATGCACGCCGACCCATTCCGGCGATGGACGGTGCAGTCGCTGGCCGGCATCGCCACGATGTCGCGGTCCACCTTCGCCGAACACTTCACCGCAGCAGTCGGCGAGCCGCCACTGCGCTATCTCGCGCGATGGCGTTTCACCATCGCCGCCGATCTGCTGCGCAGCGGCCGTTTGAAAGTGACGGAAGCTGCCTATCGGTGTGGCTATGCATCAGACGCCGCCTTTAGTCGCGCCTTCAAGGCGCACTTCGGTTACGCGCCCAGCGAGGCCAGCGGCAGGGGCGCCATGCTAGCCGGGGGTGGCAAGGGATAAGGTCGTTGGGACAATGCTGAAAACAGAGTGTGTCGATCACGGATGGACGAGAGTTCGTGAGCTAAAGCCGCCCGCTTGGATCAGCGGTCGGGCACCGGCTGCATGTGACGTCGCCCCCCAATTTGAGTAGCACGGAGCCACCGCGAGTCCTATGCCGATATCCAGGGATTCCGAGAGAGCTGGGCGATTGCACACACTATGCGGCCAAGTCGGGCTACATTGCGCGACTTCAACCGATTGGCAACTTAATTGATCCAAAAGGACGTGCAAAGGCTATGAGCGCCAAATGTGCACATAGTCTCTATCGGTGGGCCTCCAAAGCCACAAACTATGGGGCGCAAAAGTGCACAGACCTTGGTGTTCAGGGGTACGTACAAACTTTGGCACTAACAGAAGTTTTCGCTTGCGCAGATAGCGAAAACGTAAAGGGCTCCGCCGAAAGGCAGCGTTTTTTTGCGCCACGGAATTGTTTCGAATCGGCTACGTTGGCGTGCCGCGGCCCATCGGCGCGAAGATGACAGGCAAAGCAAGAGTCATTTGACGGACGATAGTTGTCAATTTACAATAGTTGTATGAACACAACTCTTGCTGACGCCCGACGGGCCAAGACCCATCCGAATCTTATTCTCGGCATTTGCTGCCTGAGCCTGCTGATGGTTGCGATGGACGCGACCATCGTCAACGTCGCGCTGCCCTCGATCCGTCACGATCTCGGCGCGTCGATATCGGGTCTGCAGTGGGTAATCGATGCCTACACCATGGTGGTGGCAAGCCTGCTGATGCTGGCCGGTTCGATGGCCGACCGCTTCGGGCGTCGTCGCGTGTTTCAGTCGGGTATGGCGCTATTCATGCTGGGATCGCTGCTGTGCAGCGTTGCTCCGGGTATTCATGGCCTGGTTGCGTTTCGCATTGTGCAGGCGCTGGGGGCGACGATGCTCAATCCAGTCGCCATGTCGATCATTGCGAACACTTTCCACGAACCGAAAGCGCGCGCACGCGCCATCGGCGTCTGGGGTGCGGTCGCTGGTGTATCGATGGCGCTAGGCCCGGTGATTGGTGGCGCGCTTACTGAAAGTATCGGCTGGCGCTCCATCTTCTGGGTGAATTTGCCCGTTGGTGCTGCGGCGATGCTGCTCGCCGCGCGCTACATTCCAGAGTCCAAGGCACTGCATCCGCGACGCGTCGATCCGATCGGACAACTGTTGGTATTCGTCATCCTGGCCTCGGTGACTTATGCGGTGATCGAAGGTCCCCATGCTGGGTGGAGCTCGACGACGATTATCGGCCTGTTCGCGGCTGCCGCGTTTTCGCTGATCGCCTTGCTTATCTATGAACCCCGGCGTCACGAACCGTTGATCGATGTACGGTTCTTTCGTAGTGCACCTTTCAGCAGCGCAACCTTGATCGCCGTATGCAGTTTCTCAGCTTTTTCCGGCTTCCTGTTTCTCAATGCGCTGTACTTGCAGGAAGTGCGCGGTCTGTCAGCCTTCCAGACCGGTTTGTGTACGTTGCCGCTCGCGCTGGCCACGATTCTTTGCTCGCCCCTCTCCGGGCGGCTGGTCGGCACTCACGGCACACGCCCCTCGTTGCTAGCCTCCGGTGCAGCCACGGTCGTCAGCGCGCTGATGATGACGCAGCTGACGGCCACGACTCCGCTGCCATTGTTGTTGTTGACGTATGTGATCTTTGGTATCGGTTTTGGCATGGTGAATGCGCCCATTACCAACACTGCCGTGTCCGGCATGCCCAAGGCGCAGGCGGGTCTCGCTGCGGCGGTTGCCTCCACCAGCAGACAGGTCGGCGCGTCGCTCGGCGTAGCCCTTGCGGGCACCATCCTGGGCGCACACATACATAACGGGTTCGCCGAAGCCTCGCATCCCTTCTGGTGGATGATCACGGGTGGCGGCGTCACCGTATTGTTGCTGGCGTGGCTGTCCAATACGCGATGGGCGCATGGCACCACCCGCCACGCGGCGCACTTGCTGGAAGAAGCACCTGCTGGAGCGCCGGCATGATGGGGCACGCCAACAGCGGCAGCGAAGCCGATCTCATCTGGCAGATGCTGGTTGGTCTGGTGTGGGAAACCCGCGGTGAATGGCGGCGAAAAGTCAGCGATGCCACCGGCCTGCCCTTCAGCCGCGTACGCATACTGTGGCGGCTGGTCGATGAGCCGAAGACCTTGAAGCAGTTAGCAGTCTCCGGCATCGATGCACCCGCCACCACCGTGGCCGTAAACGATCTTGAAAATCGTGGACTGGTCGAACGGTATCCCCATCCGGACAACCGACGCGCGAAACTGGTGTCGCTCACGCCAGCGGGTCGGAAGCTCATCGAATTGGCACGCCGTACAGTGCGCGACGACGCACCGCCAGCCGTCCAACACCTTTCCAAGACCGACCTGGCGCACCTTCGCCGCATTCTGGAGCGGATAACCAGCAGCGAGGGCTAGGAAGTGGGACCGGGCAGAACTTTTGTCGCCGGTTTCGTGGGCGGACTCCCTTCCGCGTTTGACTCGTTTTCTCACGAGCATGACGGTGACTGGCAGTTTCCGTCTGGGACAACAAACGACACGCCAGACGGTCGGATCGCTTGCTTGGTCTGCGCTTGAGTCACCGCACAAAAGGTGTCATTAATCGATTGATTGAATAAACGCCAATACGTCGGCTACAGCACCATCATGAACCAGTTCAACTGCGCAACGATCGCCAAGAGCGTGAATTGGCGTCTCTGTGTACCAGTATCGAATCGCCGCCAGATTTGGCTCAACTCGTTTTGCTGCCTCGAAAACGACGAGATCCGCTCTATTCAAATAGTCCTGTTCGTTCAATGCCGCTGTCTCCAGTGTTGTAAGGGCCCTGGGAGTATGTGTGCCTATCGATGATGAATACGGATTCATGGATGGATACTCCAATCTTTCATGAGTGACGGCTATGGGCGCATGCATTTGAAGAGCGAAGCCCCAATTCGGATGCACACCTGGGACCGATATGAAGCCCTTCTGTAGATCCACGATGATCAGAACGACTTTCGGGTCGAGTGTGGCGACAACCATGCGGCTTCCTGCGAAGACCGATATCGCCAGCTTAGGAACGAGAGTGCTCGCCCCAACGACATGTGAATATGGTAACCAGGCGTCTTTACGATGTGACGCCTACAATCATCGATGAAACGCCAATCGAATAAAGGCCCGCTATTTCGTACGCAGCGGCGCTCCAGGATGCGAGGAACAGCCGTTGCGCTGCATGCTCACGGAGAAGCACAGCTGATTTTTGCTGCCTCCGGCACAATGCAGGTCTATACCAGCTCTGGTCGCTGGCTCGTCCCGCCGCAACTTGCCGTTTGGGCGCCAGCCCGGGCCCCCCATCGGATCGAGATGCTCTCCGATACCGAACTCTGGTTGATCGATTGGCATCCAGCGCTATTGCGAAAGTGGGCGCGGTCAAAATCCCTGAATCGCGAATTCGCATTGAAGATTACGCCGCTCTTGCGTGAGCTGATCTTTGCGGCTTTTGAAGCTGATGCGGCACCCGAAAGGGGGGAGCTTATCGGTAGATTGATCCTTCACGAACTCACCGAGGCTCCAGATGCACCAACCTTTCTGCCATTGCCGGCAAGTGCTATCGGAAGACGCGTTGCCGACCTGGCCATCGCCGACCCCCAGGTGAACCTCGACATCAACGAGCTCGCTTTGCGTGCAGCGACTTCGGCCCGCACGATCAGCCGCCTTTTTCCAGGGGAGACGGGACTAACCTTCAAGGCATGGCGACAAAGGGCGCGAATCGTCTTCGCGATCGACGAGCTCTCCGCAGGAATCGCAATCTCTCAGGTGGCCGCACACACCGGCTTTGCCAATACGGCGGCATTCTCATTCGCGTTCCGACAAGTGACCAGGATGACGCCAACCGCTTTCCTCAGCCATGGACTGCTTCGCAGCTAGCGCTTTGATTCAATCAATGCGCGATTTCTTCCGCTCATCGCCATGCTGGCTACGTGTTGCGTGCCCGCTCAAACAGAACGATTGAGCTGTTCAACCAAAACTCGATGAGCACCCTTGACCGCCTATCGACCGACCGGCTGAAATCACAACCCATAGCAGACATAATTGACCATGTGGCTAAAGCCCTGGCTGTTGTTCTGTTCCTGGGGTTCGTTGCCATGTGGTTCGGTGCAAGTGAATGGTCACGGTTGCGCCCGAAAGCGGCAGGCTCCGGCGATGTGACGTTGCCTGTCCGGCAGAGCCGATAGGTGGCGTTCGGGATCAATGCGTGTTGACCCAATGCAGGCATACCAGAGTCGAGGGTTCTCGCGTGCGCAAGCTACTGACAAATGCACTTATGCTGTGCAGCGGACTCATCGGAACGCAGCTCCACGCGCAGATGTCGGCTAGGCCGCCACCGTCATCCGCATCCATCGTTGAGGAGGGAGCGCTGAGACCCTTGCCTGCCGCTCCGGTTGCGCGCAGCAACTGGGCCGTCGCGCGCGCTGGCGATCAGGTGTTTGCCTTCTACGGAATGGGTGCCGGCAAAACCAGTCGCGACGGACATCTATGCGCTTGACCTGCACGCGGGACGTTGGCGCCGTGTCGGTGACATTCCAGTAACGCAAGGTCGGCTGGGCAGTGCCGCCGTCACGATCGCTGGCAAGGTCTATCTGATCGGCGGCTACAGCGTTTCGCCCGAGGGAGAAGAGACGTCGACGTCCGAGGTGTGGCGATTCAGTCCGGACACCGGCCATATGTCTATCGAGACGACCATGCCGACACCCGTGGACGACACCGTCGCCATGCCCTGGCGCGATCGCTGGATCGTGCTGGTGAGTGGCTGGCACGACATAGCCAATGTGGCCAATGTGCAGATCTACGACACGCAAACCCGGCATTGGACCATGGGAACATCCTGGCCGGACAAACCGGTGTTCGGCCACGCCGGTGGACTCGTGGGTGACGCCATGGTGGTCTGCGATGGCGTCACGGCCACCAAAGGCAGTGATGGCAAAAACCACTACGCCATAACGAACGCGTGCTGGCAAGGCTTGCTCGACCCTCGCGCGGTCGGCCACATCCGCTGGCAGCAGGTTGCCCCACACCCCGGAGTACCGCTGTACCGCGCCGGCGCGACCGGCGCTACCGATCGCGCCGGCGTGCCAAGTGTCGTGTTCGCGGGCGGCACGAACCGCCCATACAACTATAACGGCATAGGCTACGACCATGTGCCTGCGGAGCCATCCTCAGCCGTGTTCGGCTTTGATCTGGAACACGGCACCTGGACGACCTACGCACCTGCGCCTGTCGCTGGAATGGACTTCCGTGGGCTTCTGCCACTCGATGGCTCGTTTGCGCTTTTTGGGGGCATGCGTGCCGGCCAGCAGGTGAGTGACGAGGTCATCCGATTTGACTTGAAGCCGGTGCACGGCGTGGACTGAAGTTGACGTTCTCGCGGGCATGATGCGATCCGCCGGCGGTGTGCGACTGATGTGCATCAAAGGGGGCTGTTATGGGTAATAGCCCGTCGGGCCGTTTTACCCGTGCCCAGGATGGGCAAGTGGACGCCGAAGTTATCGAGCAGCTCTTGAGCGGAGATTTCTCGGCATGTCACCCAAACGACTGTCCAGGATTACTTGCGATGACATCGCGAAAGAACACCAACAGAGCAACAGGAATAACACCCACTCGTTCCGGCATGAATCTGTCGAGTATGTCCGCTTCCGCCGTCGGAATCAGACGTTAGCTGCTATGTTGAAATCTCGCTGAGGGGAATTCATGAAGAAACTATTTTTCACTCTAGCTTTGGCATCAATGGCAATACCAGCCTGGGGGCAGAGCCCGGCATGGTCCCCTCACGATACTGAGGTATTGTGCGGCGGTGGCGCCCCCGACATCCGAATCAAGATGTGCACGAGCCTGATCCAGGCTGGGGGCGAGAGCGGGTTAGCCTTGGTGCAGGTCTACTACGATCGTGGCGTCGCTTATTTACAGCAGGGTCTTTACGACCAAAGCATCGCTGACTTCACAAAGGCGATTGAGCTCAATCCACATGTTATGTACACCTACATTTATCGCGGCATTGCCTATGGGAAAAAAGGTCTTTATGACCAAGCCATAGCGGATTACACCAAGGCCATCGAGCTCCACCCTGACCCCAACGCCTATTCCGGTCGTGGCCAAGCGTATAACGCCCAGGGCTTCTACGATCGGGCGATCACCGACTACTCCAAAGCGATCGCGCTTAGCCCGAACAACGCGCTTGCTTACAATAATCGTGCCTGGGCCTATCACGAGGAAAACCAGGACACCCAGGGTTTGTCAGACGCCGAGATGGCTGTGGCAATGGCGCCGCAG
>Ga0302233_10002746_pt1 | contig 10791 bp, 8 predicted proteins | sample II_Palsa_N3_1_FD_193516 | JGI IMG/M metagenome (GOLD analysis project Ga0302233, IMG submission 193516) | Peat permafrost microbial communities from Stordalen Mire near Abisko, Sweden - II_Palsa_N3_1 | ecosystem: Environmental > Terrestrial > Soil > Palsa > Peat permafrost | place: Sweden...
GGAACCATCTCCCCCAGTGCCCGGCAATGATATTCAGCCTCGGATACTTGTCGAAGACGCCCGCCAGAATCATGCGGATGATTTGCACGCCGGCCTCGGCGTGCCAGCCCCAGCCGAACATGGACAGCCGCGCGCTGACGCTCGGGTCCAGACCCGCGTAGTAAGCCTCTTGCACACGTTTGAGCGGCACGCCCGGGTGTGTATATATCGGTACGTTCAACGCCTCGGCCGCGGCCAGAACGGGCGAGTACCTGGGGTCGTCGAGGAACGTTTCGCCGGGACGGCCCGTGAGCATCGCGCCTTTGAAGCCCAACTGGGTCACGGCGCGCTCCAGTTCGGCGGCCGCAGCCTCCGGGTCTGACCAGGGCAGCGTCGCGAATCCGCCGAACCGGTCCGGATGAGCGTTGACTGCGTCCGCCAGCGTGTCGTTGGCATTGCGCGTCAGCTCGACCGCTTCGGCTCCGGCGAGCAACTGCGGCGAATTGCTGTATGACAGGATCTGCATGTCGATCCCGTTTGCGTCCATTTCTACCAACCTTTGCGCGCCCATGTTTCGGGCCAGCGACATCGCGACGGGCGCGGCGAGGATCTGCGGCATATTGCACTGCGCAGCCGCTCCGTCGTCGGCCTCGCGAGCCCAAACCGCCATGTAAGGCGACTCCGCAGACTGGGCTTTTGCGCACGCTTGCGCGAGCGCGGCGTCCGAAACATGTTCTTCGATAGTAATGATCTTCACGCTGCTTCTTCCTTAGGAATCTTTACGATCACCGATATTCATGAGTCGCCTGGCACAAGCAGACAGCAGCCTCACTGCCCGCTTTGTCGCTTGATCAACCGCGTCGCGGCGGCAGCGTACTCAATATCTCATGCAGTTCATTGGCAAACGTTACCGGTTCGATCGCATAAGCCAGATGGTTGCCGATGAGGTCGATGCACGGACAGGGCAGCTGTCGCGCCAGTTCGCGCGCAGTCTGGACGTAGAACGCGTCTCCGCTGGCTCGGCCGATGGCGGTGACCATTGGAACGCTGCCTTGGCGCAACGCGTCGATATTCGGTACGAAACTGTTGATCGCGTGGAATTCGTACGCCAGAAACCGATCGTTCTCGCCGCTTTGGTCGCCCGGAAGGACTACATTCGTACCGAAACCGACGAACGACGATGCGAACAGTTTCATCGCCGCGGGTCCGCCCTGGGTCCTGAAGGTTTCACTAACCTCGTCGAAAAACGTCCGCCATTTTGCGCCGTCCGGCAGGATGTCGGTGATGGGCGGCTCATGATCGACGAGCCCGCGCACCAGTTGCGGATGATCCTCGGTCAATTTCAGTGCAATGTTGGCGCCAGCGCTGTTGCCGAAAACATAAGCCTGTTCGCTACCGAGCGCGCGGATCACAGCGGCAGCGTCGCGGCCCTGCTGCGCCATGTTCAGATAACCCTGCCTGTCGCCCGTGCTGCGTAGATTCGCGCGGCGGTCGTAACGCACAACGGTGTAGCGATCGGCCAGTTGGGCTGACAGTTTGATGAAACGCCGGCTGTCACCGTTGCCGCCGACGACCAGCAGCAACAGCGGCCCCTGCCCTTCAACGTCATAGGCGATGTCGGCACCTTCCGTGTGTACGGTGGCGGATAAATGCATTTTGTTTTCCTGCTCAATGAAAGCGCTTAAGGGATCAACCGCAGCACCTTTAAATGGTTGGGCCCGCACTGAACACCCGGATTTTTATCGGCTGCACCCCGGGCGCTGCCCCGATGTCGGGAGGGGAGCCAAGATACTAGTACATCAGCGGGCTCATGCAAGCAGGAAAACATGAAAAAATTAGTTTGGACTCCGATATTGACAGGTGCGTTGATTGAAGACATGAAAACGACGATCAAACGTCACGTTACCGTCGCGATTGATGGAAATTCCTTTGTAAAAACATCCCGGCTGTCGCAGTCCCGTGCAGCTATATGCGCGGAACCAACTGCCACTAAGGTTGCAGTCCTGGCGCAAATAAAGAAGATCTAAGACATTGACGCTACGGCGATTGATCAACGGCATTTTTTCCGAAAAATGAGGCCCCGCTCTAGTTAAGCAGGTCTGTCAAACGTGCTCGTGCTCGGGCCGAATCTTTCGCGGGCGACCGCCTTTCTTCCCATTTTCCCGAGACGACGCCGCCTTCGCATCCGACTTGACTGAACCGGCGCGGCTCGCCAAGTGCTTCATCCAGACCTTTGAACCGTAGATGCCTTCGAAAAGCGCTGGCACGTACACGTCCACATCGAGTTTAGGAAAGTGCAAGCCCCAGCCCGTCGGCGAAATCTCGATCACTTTCAAGTCCGTGTCGCTCGCGCCACTCAGACCCTGGATCAGGGCAACGGGGACGGCCAGCGTCACTCCGTTATCGAAACCAACCTCTATTTTGGCGATGGAGGGACGGTAGCGCGCCGTGACTGCGCACGGCCCGATCGCCTCCCCCGCCTTGCGCGCCGCCGCGATGGACTCATTTGTAATTGCCATGAATATTTCTCCAGGCTCCGCGCAGGGTGGATAAAGACGGCACGATCAGTTGTTTCGCCACGCGGCGGATACTTGCGTTCGAAACCTTTCCTTTGATGCCGCGTACATCAAGAGGCCCATCCGGGCAGTTCAGATGGAACACGATCTCGAATCCGGCTCCTTGTACATGAACGTGGGCCGGTCTGTGATCTGCCGGGTAAATCACCAGATTGAGCCCGTTCAGTATAAGGATAGTGGGCATGGAGCGATCACAAACCTAACAGCTAGGTTTCTCAAATCCCCCAACGCTTTCACGCCACACCATTCCACACAATTACGCTTCACTTCGTTCGCAGCGCTCAAGTCACCAGAGTGACTTACACCGCGCAAGATTGCGCCAATACCGGAAGCACAGAAAAAAACCCCGGCGAGTCAAACTCAACCGGGGTTTCAGAGACTTCGCAATACTGGGTGCTACGAACTTACATGTTTTCGATCAGCACCTGCCCGAAGCCCGAGCATGAAACCTGCGTCGCGCCTTCCATCAAACGCGCGAAGTCGTACGTCACGCGCTTTTTCAGAATCGACGCTTCCATCGACTTGATGATGATGTCCGCCGCCTCGGTCCAGCCAAGGTGGCGCAGCATCATTTCCGCCGACAGGATTTCCGAACCCGGATTCACGTAGTCCTTGCCCGCGTACTTCGGCGCGGTGCCGTGCGTGGCTTCGAACATGGCCACCGAATCCGACATGTTCGCGCCCGGCGCAATGCCGATACCGCCAACCTGAGCCGCCAGCGCGTCCGACACGTAATCGCCGTTCAGGTTCAGCGTGGCGATCACGTCGTATTCAGCCGGACGCAGCAGGATCTGCTGCAGGAATGCATCGGCGATCACGTCCTTCAGCACGATGTCATTTCCCTTCGGGTTCTTGATCTTCATCCACGGGCCGCCGTCGATGAGTTCAGCACCGAACTCCTTCTGCGCCAGCGCATAGCCGAAATCACGGAACGCACCTTCCGTGTATTTCATGATGTTGCCCTTGTGCACGAGCGTGACGGTGTTTCGATTGTGGTCGATGGCGTACTGGATCGCCTTGCGAACCAGGCGCTCCGTGCCTTCACGCGACACCGGCTTGACACCGATACCCGACGTTTCCGGGAAGCGGATCTTCGTCACGCCCATTTCTTCGCGCAGGAACTTGATGACCTTCTTCGCCTCTTCCGACTCCGCCGGCCATTCGATGCCGGCGTAGATGTCTTCGGAGTTCTCGCGGAAGATGATCATGTTGACCTTTTCCGGCTCGCGCACAGGCGACGGCACGCCCTTGAAATACTGCACCGGGCGCAGGCAGACGTACAGGTCGAGTTGCTGGCGCAGCGCGACGTTCAGCGAACGGATGCCGCCGCCGACCGGCGTGGTAAGCGGCCCTTTGATAGAGACGACATATTCCTTCAGAACGTCCAGCGTTTCATCCGGCAGCCACACGTCCGGGCCGTAGACCTTGGTGGCCTTCTCGCCCGCGAAGATTTCCATCCAGTGGATCTTCTTCTTGCCGGCGTAGGCTTTTTCCACCGCCGCGTCCACGACCTTGATCATCACCGGCGTGATGTCCAGACCCGTACCATCGCCTTCGATAAAAGGGATGATCGGCTGGTCGGAAACGTTGAGCGAGTAATCCGCATTAACGGTGATCTTGTCACCGCCCGTCGGAACCTTGATGTGCTGATACGGCATGGTCGACTCCAAAGATGGCTGGGCTAGCTAAAACAGAAATGCGCAGAATGCGTTCGGAAATTCGGCGAAAAAGCGGATGAGCGAACGGTGACCGGGCTGCCAGCGCCAATGCCGGCGCGGCGCCCGAGGCGACCAGAAGGCTATTCTAGCCCACCGTGCAGAGGGCCTGCCCGGCACCCGTTTCGCCGCATTGCAGCAAAACGGTGCATCAAAGCGCGGTCCGAAGACCGTCCGTTGATGTTGCTGCCGAGGGTGTGACCCGGCATTGGCGGCGACCCAGTGTTGTTCGATTCATGTCTTATGTCTTATATAAGACATGCCACTTGGTGTTTCGGATTATGCATTAATATCGCGCTATCCGCCATAGCCGGATTCCCGCGCTGCGCTTGAGCGCCGCCTCGTTTCCTTATCGCGTTTCCTCATCGATTTCCCGCCATGCCGCTGCTTGCTCTTAACAAACCGTTCGGCACGATCTGTCAATTTTCGCCGCATGAGAAGCACCCTTCGTTGGGCGAATGGGTGAAGACGCCAGGCGTTTATCCGGCCGGCCGCCTGGACACAGACAGCGAAGGCTTGCTGCTCCTCACCGACGACGGCGCGCTCCAGGCCCGCATTACCGAGCCCCGTCACAAGCTGGTCAAACGGTATTGGGCACAGGTGGACGGCGCGCCCGACGCAGCCGCTCTCGAGCGTCTGGCGTCGGGAGTCGACCTGGGGGAATTCGTGACGCGGCCGTGCAGCGTGAAGCGGGTTGAACCCGTGGAACGGGTGGACCAGCTTTGGCCACGTAACCCGCCTATCCGATACCGCGCAGCCATTCCGACTACCTGGATCGAACTGTCGATCAGCGAGGGACGTAACCGGCAGGTGCGTCGAATGACCGCAGCTGTCGGATATCCAACACTGCGACTGGTGCGCGTGGGTATCGGCGCGCTGGATATATTCAGTCTCGGACTGGCACCGGGCGCATCGATCGAACTGCCGCCGCGCGCGCCGTGGAACGGCAACGTTTAACAATCACGTTTCGCTGAAACCCTGACATTACAAATTCATTTCGCTTTCCAAACAATCATCTCCGCACGATTCCAAAAAAACACGTCAACGGACTGCCTGCATGCAGCGTTATTCGCTGCAGATGCCTTAAAACCGCCATCCGGCATTAGCGAAGAACCGCAACACACGCCCAGCACATGCGAAGGCTTTATGTAAGGTTCAAGCGCTCGCAGCGGGATCGAAGTTTTGTTCGAATCTCCTGTCAACCAAAAGGTGGATGGCTCGTTTACCGACATGACTCCATCGACCGGGTCACAAGGTTAAATCAAACTAAAGCTGAGGATTCACAACATGAACAAACTGATCGCTGCTCTCGTCGCTGGCCTGTTCGCAACGGCTGCATTTGCACAAGCTTCGGCTCCGGAAGCATCGGCTCCTGCAGCTGCTTCGACCGCTCACAAGTCGACACACAAGAAGTCGACCCACAAGAAGGCTACGCACAAGAAGGCAGCTTCGGCTGCAGCTGCTTCGGCCGCGTCGGAGTAAGTTGGTAATAGATCGCGGTAACGCGACGCTACACCAAGCAGTGCTGCCGCGAAAGCGGCATTGAAAGGCAGACACCTGCAAAGGTTTCTGCCTTTTTCTTTGGGTCTTCGGATCGGGTGGGTTATTTGCGCGATGGTATCCCCACACCCGCTTTTTGTCGGCGTGCCCGCGCTCAAGTAACATGCGCCAGTCTTCACTGATTCTTCAGCTAACCGGCTTCATCTCACCAGGAGTTTCGCCGTGCGTCTTTCATGGCTCTCGCCCCGTTCGGTTTCATCGTTTGATCTTGGGCGTCTCGTGCGCCGCGCGCTTGTTGCGTTCTCCGTTCCGCTCGTTTCGTTGATTGCAGTCGCGCCGCTGGCAGCACACGCTCAACCGCTGGCCCCAGAAGCAGGACAAATGCCACCGGGTGCGAAAAAGCCCGCCGATTTTCCGCACACGAAACTCACCGCGGGCATGTATGTGATCGACGCGGCCGTTGCCGCGAACGATGCCGATCGCGAACAAGGCCTGATGTATCGCACGAAGCTCGAGCCCAACGAAGGCATGCTGTTCGTCTTCAATGAAACGGCCGTGCACTGTTTCTGGATGAAAAACACCTTGATCCCGCTGTCGATCGCGTTCATGCGCGCTGACGGAACGATCACGGATATCGACGAAATGCAGGCCGAAACGGAAAACAACCACTGTCCGCGAAACAATGGCGTGTACGCGCTGGAAATGAGCAAAGGCTGGTTTGCATCGAAAGGGCTTCAGCCGGGCATGCAGATCAAGGGGCTGCCGGCAGTGCAATAACGTGTGCTCTGGAGGGCGCCTGATCGGGTGTGCTTAGTCTGTCATCGCGCTCCCCCTCACCCGCCAGTCCCATGAGTCGTGCCCGAAGCCGGCTGCCCGCTTTTTGCGCGCGCCGGCTTTTTGCTTTTCGCTGCACAGGACGCAACGCAGGACTCAACCCAGGACTGACCGCAAACCGGCGCCCGGAACATCGCCCGCGCGTCATCAAAGATTCATCTTTTTTGCCAAGCTGGCGAGAATCCTGCAAAGACCCTGTCGACGCGCTATCCTAATAAACCAGCGAAGCGCTCACCAAGCACGACAAAGCAAAGCTTCGCTCCGGAGCCGCCGGCCGGGCCATCAAGCCCGGTTCGGGTTTTTAGCTCCAACCAATCAACAGGAGGTTCAAGTGCCCCGCAAGACTCCCATCGACCGCTATCGGAATATTGGTATCAGCGCCCATATCGATGCCGGCAAGACCACCACCACCGAACGCATTCTTTTCTATACCGGTGTGAATCACAAAATTGGTGAGGTTCACAACGGCGCGGCCACGATGGACTGGATGGAGCAGGAGCAGGAGCGCGGCATCACGATCACCTCCGCCGCCACCACGGCCTTCTGGAAAGGCATGGCGGGGAATTATCCGGAACACCGGATCAACATCATCGATACGCCGGGACACGTCGACTTCACCATTGAAGTGGAACGCTCCATGCGCGTGCTCGATGGCGCCTGCATGGTCTACGACTCGGTCGGCGGCGTTCAGCCGCAATCTGAAACGGTCTGGCGCCAGGCCAACAAATACAAGGTGCCGCGCATTGCGTTCGTCAACAAGATGGACCGCGTGGGCGCTGACTTTTTCCGCGTGCAACGGCAGATTGGCGAGCGCCTGAAGGGCGTCGCCGTGCCTATGCAGATCCCCGTCGGCGCGGAAGAGCACTTCCAGGGCGTGGTCGACCTGGTCAAGATGAAAGCAATCATCTGGGACGAAGCCAGCCAGGGCGTGCTGTTCGAATATCAGGAAATCCCCGCGAACCTGCTCGCAACCGCTGAAGAATGGCGCGAGAAGATGATCGAGGCTGCAGCGGACGCAAATGAAGCGCTGATGGACAAGTACATTGGTGGTGAGGAGATCAGCGAAGACGAGATCAAGGCAGCCATCCGCGCGCGCACGCTCAGGAGCGAGATCGTCCCCATGTTCTGCGGCAGCGCATTCAAGAACAAGGGCGTGCAGGCCATGCTGGATGCCGTGATCGACTACTTGCCGTCGCCGGCGGACGTGCCCGCCATCATGGGCGTGGACGAGTACGACAAACATGCGGAACGTCATCCGACCGACGAAGATCCGTTCTCGGCGCTCGCCTTCAAGATCATGACGGACCCGTTTGTCGGCCAGTTGATCTTCTTCCGGGTGTATTCGGGCGTGGTGAATTCCGGCGATACCGTCTACAACGCGATCAAGGAGAAGAAGGAACGGCTTGGCCGGATTCTCCAGATGCACGCGAACGAGCGTCAGGAAATCAAGGAAGTGCGCGCCGGCGATATTGCCGCGGCCGTGGGTTTGAAGGAAGCCACGACCGGTGACACGCTGTGCGATCCGGCTCATCCGATCATTCTCGAACGCATGATCTTCCCGGAACCGGTGATCTCCCAGGCCGTCGAGCCGAAGACGAAGCCCGACCAGGAAAAGATGGGTATCGCGTTGAACCGCTTGGCTCAGGAAGATCCGTCGTTCCGCGTGCAGACCGACGAGGAATCCGGCCAGACGATCATTTCGGGCATGGGCGAGTTGCACCTGGAAATTCTCGTGGACCGGATGCGGCGCGAGTTCGGCGTCGAAGCGACGGTCGGTAAACCTCAGGTTGCGTATCGCGAGACGATCCGCATTCCGGTCGAAGATATCGAAGGCAAGTTCGTCAAGCAGTCAGGCGGACGCGGTCAATACGGTCACGTGGTGCTGAAGCTGGAGCCACAAAAGCCGGGCACGGGGTATGAGTTCGTCGATGCCATCAAGGGCGGTGTCGTGCCGCGCGAGTACATTCCGGCGGTCGACAAGGGTATTCAGGAAACACTGAAAGCCGGCGTGCTGGCGGGGTATCCGGTGGTGGACGTGAAGGTGACGCTGACCTTCGGTTCGTACCACGACGTGGACTCGAACGAAAACGCGTTCCGCATGGCTGGATCGATGGCGTTCAAGGACGGCATGAGGAAAGCCAAGCCGGTGCTGCTCGAACCGATGATGGCCGTGGAAGTGGAAACGCCCGAGGATTTCATGGGCAACGTGATGGGCGATTTGTCGTCACGCCGCGGGATCGTGCAGGGTATGGAAGACATCGCGGGCGGCGGCGGCAAGATTGTGCGCGCCGAAGTGCCGCTGGCTGAAATGTTCGGCTACTCGACCACGCTGCGCTCGCTCACTCAGGGCCGTGCCACGTACACGATGGAGTTCAAGCACTATGCGGAGACGCCGAACAACGTCGCGGAAGCCATCGTAAATTCGAAGTCCAAGTAGACGTTGAATAGACGTTGTCAGGCTCGACCAGGTCGAGTTGGTTGATGGAATGACGTAGCGACGTCACGAAGTCCGTTGTTGCCTCCCGGCGGCAACGGACTTTTTTGACTTTAGCCGGATTGAAGGTAGCGTAGATTAACGGCGGCTTTTCCACGGATCGGAGGAGACAAAGAGAATGAACGACGAACATCAGCACGACCATGACCACGAGCACACCGACTGGCGCGAGAACGGCGTCAAGGTGATCAAGGGCGACCAACTCGATACCAACACCGCGCAAACGCCCGGCATGAATCGCGCGGCGGCGATCAACGCAGCGCGCGTAGGCGCGCAGAAAATCTGGGCCGGCACGGTGACGATCCATCCGAACGCGAAAACCGGCGCGCATCATCACGGCGCGTTGGAAAGCGTGATCTACGTCGTGCGCGGACAGGCGCGCATGAAGTGGGGTAATCATCTGGAATTTACCGCTGAAGCCGGACCGGGTGATTTCATCTTCGTGCCGCCGTACGTGCCGCATCAGGAGATCAATGCGCTCACCGACGAACCGCTGGAATGCGTACTCGTGCGCAGCGACAACGAGGCGGTGGTGGTGAATCTGAACATCGATGCGGTGGAAGCGCCCGAGGAAGTGTTTTGGGTCGATCCGATCCATAAACATCCCCATCAGCATTGAACGCGACGGGTTGAGCACACAAATGTGCGGAATTTCCTACCGCCCTGTTGACGCTTGATCCGCACGTTTTCAGCAAGCTTTTCCGCAACGTCGCGTCTGTCCTACGGCATGCGCAATTAATTGGCACGTGAAACGCGTGTCGGGAATCGGAACACTATTTGCTCCGCTAAACTGAAAGCGCATCCGATTCCGTCGCTGTCGCCGTCCCTCGTTGGGCGGCGCAGTATCGTCGAGTCAAAACAACAACCGAACCCCGAACCGGACAGCCCGATGAAAAAGACCGCAACCGATCTGGACTTGCTTTCCCCCTTCAATGCAGCGCTGGAACACTCGAGGGGATCGGCGGGAGAACTCGGCAACCATGCTATCGATGAATTTAAAACCGGCCGGCTGTCACGGCGCGAATTGCTGCGGCACGCGAGCTTGTTGGGTTTGTCGATGGCCGCCGGCGGTTTGATCGGTATGCCGAACGCGCGCGCGCAAGCGCCTGCGGGCAAGCCTGGCGGCACGATCCGCGTGGCGCATCTGACGCCGTCGGGCCAGGTCGATCCGCTCACCGTCACCGACCCTGCCGGCCTCGCGCTGATCAATCAGACGGGCGAATTTCTTATCGACGATGACGGTCAGGAGCTCAAGCTCCGCCCTTCCCTCGCGCTTTCGTGGAAGCCGAACGACAAGGGCGATGTATGGACCTTCAAGCTGCGCCCAAAGGTCAAGTTCCACGACGGCCAGTCGATGACGGCCAAGGACGTTGCGGCAACCTTCAACCGGCTCGCCGATCCGGCCAGCGGTTCGGCGGCGCTCTCGGTGCTCAAGGGCGTGTTGTCGAAGGGCTCGGTGAAGATTGTCGACGACATGACGGTCGAGTTTCATCTCGACGCGCCAAACGGCAACTTCCCGTATTACGTTTCCTCGGATACGTACAACGCGGTGATTCTGCCAGCGAATTTCAGCGGCACGTACGAGAAGTCGTTTCCAGGCACGGGGCCGTTCAAGTTTGAAAAGTACACGCCGAAAGTGGGTGCATCGTTTGTACGCAACCCGGATTACTGGGGCGAGAAAGCGCTGCCCGAC
>Ga0302233_10002750_pt1 | contig 10783 bp, 17 predicted proteins | sample II_Palsa_N3_1_FD_193516 | JGI IMG/M metagenome (GOLD analysis project Ga0302233, IMG submission 193516) | Peat permafrost microbial communities from Stordalen Mire near Abisko, Sweden - II_Palsa_N3_1 | ecosystem: Environmental > Terrestrial > Soil > Palsa > Peat permafrost | place: Sweden...
AAAAGGACCGTGCGTCCTTCTAGAAGCCGGCATCCTCCAGGATGTTGACGACCTTCTTGGTGCGCTCGCCCTTGCCAAGGACAGACAGGCAGCGGGCCTACGTAATGAAGAAAAAAAAATTTTTTTTTTAAAAAAAAATGAAAAATAAAATAGAATGAAAAATAACGACGTACCCACTCCTCCTCAAAGGTGGCCTTGGAGATCTCCGCGCCGGGCTTCTCGGTCAGGCCAGTCTCAGAGAGCGAGAGGTCGCACATCTCGGCGTCGTGCTTGCCGGCAAGGAGCATCACGGGCTTGGCGTTGGGGTGGACCTCGAGCTGGCGCTTGACACGCTGCTCGTCAAAGTGGGCCCACCAGAGACCCTTCTTCTTGGCCTTGCCCTTGGCGCCGGGGCGGGTGAAGGGGATGCGGAAGTAACGATCCTTGGCGACCGGCTGGACAAACTTGGGCTTGCTGATGGGCGCGGGCAGCTTGGCCTGCGAGGGCTGCTGGGGCAAGACGTTGGCAACGTTGGTTGCGCCCGAGGGGCCGGTGGGCGGGGCGGTGCCGGTGGGCATGGCCTTGCCTTCGTACTTTTGCTTCCAGTTGTAGTAGGCCTTGAGGCGCTTCTGGAACTCGTTACGGCAGGCCTGCAGGGTCTCGATGTCGGTCGACGAGTTGATCGTGTCGCGCAGCTGGGCGTACGACCACTTGGACAGGTCGATGCCAGTGCCGGCCGAGACGGCGGGGGCGACAACGGGCACAATGGGGGCGCGATGGGGCTCGGGGGTCGGGGGAACCTCCTCGTTGATCTCACGCGCCAGGCGCACGGCGAGCTCGTGGTCACGCTGCTCCTGCTCATACTTGTTGTCCTCCTCAACGACCTTTTGGTACTCGGCGGTTGTCTGTTGTTTTTTAAAAAAAAACATTTTTTTTTATTTAAAAAATACGATGGAAAGGATCACAAAATCCATACCTTGAACTTTTCCTCGGCCTCGGCCTGCTCCTTGGCCTTCTTCTCCTGCTCGGCAAGCTCCCTCTCCTCCTGCTCGAGGCGTTCTTGCTCTTCGGCGATGCGGGAGCGCTCCTTCTCGGCGTTCTCCTTGAGCAGACGCTCCTCGTCCTCCTCGGCCTGGCGCCTCTCCTCCTCGATGCGGCGGAGCTCCTCCAGACGCTGGCGTTCCTTCTCGGCGGCCTCGCGTGCGGCACGCTCGGCCTCCTCCGCGGCGCGGCGACGGGCTTCGGCAAGCTCGAGGGCGATGCGGGCATCGCGGAACTGCTGGAACGTGACGACGTACTTGTCGCGGGCGAGGAACGAACGCACAATCGTCGTCGTGACGATACGGGCGTTGGTGCGCAGCTTGATCTTCTTGGTGAGCTTGATCGACGAGACGGTCGCAAAGATGGCCTTGCGCCAGCGCTTGCGCAGGAGCCACTTGCGGACCTTCTCGACGATCTCCTTGGTCAGCTTCTCGTCGTTGCGCGTGATCTGATCGAGCAGGGCGTACTTGCCAGCGCGGAAGAAGACCTTGGTCAGACCAAACTTGAAGTCGTCCGCGTTGCTGCCAAGGGCATAGATGAGCGCCTCGCAGAAAGTACGGGCGTCCAGGTTTTGCATGAACGGAGGCAGGTAGACCCTAAAGAGGGTGGGCAATATTAAATTTCAATTTTTTTTTTTTTTTTTTTGGAAAAGTAAAAAAAAAAAAACGTACTTGTACATGCCGTACAGCGTTTGGAAGTCGGTACGCGAGGGATAACCCTTTTGCATCAGCTCCAACACCTCCATCATACCACCGCAGTGAAGCTGCTGGAGGACATCGACACCGTCAAACTTGCCGGCCGAAAGGCTCATGTTGGGCTTGATGCAGCGGATAAAGTGCTGAGATTTTTATTTTTTTTTTTTTTTTGGATGTTGAGAAAATCCTCAAAAGAGAAAGAGAAACATACAGCCTTGGTGTTGCTGAGCTTGAACAAGAGCTCCTTGAGCTGCTTCTTGAACTTGGCACCGACCGAGACAAAGTTGAGCTTGCCCTTTTGAGCATTGTCCTCGGGCGAGAGGTCGCACAGAGCCGCAATGAAGGGACGCTTGCTGCTGCGGAGGAGCTCCTCGAGGTCAATGGTGAGGGCATCGTTGTTCTTGTCGAGGAAGCCGACGACCTCGTAGCAAACGGCACCGGCATAGTGGCGGATGACAAAGGCCTCGTCGCGGTTGAGCTTCTGGTGCGACTTCAGGGGCGACTTCTTGGGGTCGGCAAACTTGGGGTGCTTGATGTGCTTCTCGTTGACGTTGTTGCCAAACGACTTGTCCGAGGCGCTGGGGCCCTTGGCAGACTCGTCGAGGATGGCAAAGATACCGTTCTTGTTGTCCTCGATCATCTCAATGCAATCGTCGTTCGACAGGTACTTGATCGGGGGCACAAAGATGCCCTCCTTCTCGTAGATGTCTTGTTCCTAGAGAAACGGCGTCAGCCCTCGTATCATATGATCAATTACCTGCTTGATGACTTTCTCGTTGAAGAAGCCCTGGAGCTTCTCGTTACAAAAGTTGATGCAGAACTGCTCGTACGAGTTGTGGTCAAAGTACTCGAAACCGGCGATATCGAGAACACCAATGTAGAAAGCTGATGGTATTTTACATTTAGAAACTTCTGGAGAAAAAAAAAGGTTTTTTTTTTTTCGTGCATACAGTCCTCGTTCTCCTCAGTGCCCTGGGTAGTCGAGAGAACGACACCAGAGCTCTTGCCAGCGACACCCTTGAAGGGAAGCGACTTGTTGACACGGCCGACGATAAAGTCGAACAGGGTCTTGTACACCGACTTGGCGAGGGCAGTGGCAGAAAAGTTGGCATCCTCGGGCTTGAGGGGCTTGCGGATGATGGTCATGTGCTTGCCGACCTGCGACATCAGACGCTCGGTCAGGGCCTGCTCCATCTTGTCCTCTGCAACACCGAGGAGCTAGGAGAAGTGTGTTTGTTTGTTTTTTTGTAATTAATACCGGACGAAACAAAAAAAAAAAAAAAACATACGGTGGCAGCAATCTTGAGGGCGTCCCTGTTCTTGACCTTGGATCCACCCTTCTGCGAGCCGTCATCGGCAAACTCAATGTTACCAGTGTGCAGAACAGCAGCGACGGTCTTGAACACGTCCTCCTTCTCGGCCTCGGTCATGCCAATGTTGTCCATGGCCTTGACCAGGACCGTGAACATGGCCTTGTCGTCGACCCCGTCGACCTTGGAGCAGGTCGACAGGATCTTGAACTTCTCGGGGGCAGAGAGCTCCCACTCGGACTTCCACGTGTCGGGGGCACCGCAGGCGAGCTCGTAGAACACGTGGTAGTTGCGCTCGTTGGGGTTCTGCAGGACAACACGCGACTTCTCGAGCAGGTAGTGGGAGATCGACGCGCCGTCGAGGACGGCGTTGATGTCAAAGTGGATCTTTTTAATTTTTTATTTTTTGTTTTTTGAGTTTTGCAGGAATTTTTTAATTGGTCATGTTGTACCTCAATGAACTTGCCGAAACGCGACGAGTTCTTGTTGCGCGTGGTCTTGGCGTTACCAAAGGACTCGAGGATGGGGTTGGCTGTGTACAGTCGTGTTAATGATGCCTACTTGCAAGTACTCCCCCCACCCCCCAAAAAAAATAATAATAATAGTACTCTCCAGGACAGTCTGCTCGAGCTTGTTGACGTTCTTGATGCTGGCGTCCGCGTGGCCGAGGGCGGTGAGGTACTTCATGATGTACTTGGAGGTCTCCGTCTTACCGGCACCCGACTCACCAGACACAATGATGGCCTGCGACTGCTTGGCGGCCTTCATGCTGCGATAAGCATAGTCGGCTGGATGAACGGTTAGAAACTGTGGACCAACTGCAATTTTTTCGATTTAAAAAAAGTACCGACGGCATAGACGTGCGGGGGCTCCGTGCCGATGGAGCGACCACGGTACTGCATCAGCTGCTTGGACTCGTACAGATCGACCGACTTGAAGGGGTTGACGGCGATAAGGATGTGGCCAGTGAACGTCTGGAGGAAACAAACAGAAAGCTCAGTGAAATAAAGGTGGGTTGTTTTTTTTCTTTTACGTAGATGAGATCCTTCTGGTAGCGGAGACGAAGGTTGTTGAGGAGCGAGGCAGCGTGCAAAAACATGAGCTGCGTGTTGTCGTTGTAGTCGACACCCTTGAGGTCCTGGTTGCGGTGGGCAGGCAGGGCCTTCTCAAGAGGCACGGTTGCGGTCGACTTGTCACCCTTTTTTTTTTTTTAATTTAATTCGGTTAGACAGGACCAGGTTTCCTTCTCTTACAAGCTTGGTCACAGTCACGCCCTTGTCGGTCATGTCGGCGACCTCGGCGAGGACGAAGCCTTCCTAGAAACAGGGGAGATAAAGGTGGAAAAAAAAAAGATTCACAGGTTACCACCACCCTCTCCTGTTTTATTATTATTGTTATGTTACCTTGGTGTCGGGGATCCACACGATCTCGTTCAGCACAGCAGTCGACATCTTCGGAGCTACCCTGCACGCACGGCGGAAGGGGAGTTTAGTTTTCCGGCTTGCATTTTTTATATTATTTTTTTTTTTGAAGGGCAGCATGGACCTCAGAACTCGGGGGAAAACCTGCAAAACACAGTCCTCGCACCGAATCTCCGTGAAAGAAATAAAAGAAAAGGGAGCGAAGCAGCCAAAGCCCAACACTTGGAGCTGCTAGCGGCGGGCCGGCGGCAGCAAAAAGACGCAACGCGGAAGAAGGAGCAAGCGCCAACATAGAGTGATCACATGCAAAAATATGGACGCTGAACATCTTTCTTGCCGGTCAGCCTTCTTTGCGACCTCCGATCGTCTCCTGTCCGCGAAGGACGTACGCAGGCGCTACAGTGCCTCGACGGCCACGCTGCAGCGTTGGGGTGCAAAAACAATTTTGTAACAGGCGGTCTACTCTGATCTTGGAATGACAATGCCAATAGAACCAATAGGTGGCACAGCTGCTGCTGCTGCTGGCGCAGACGACGAAGAGCTCGAGGTGGACGCCTCGGATTTCGGGGGCGCACGGCTGTGGATGGGCTCATCTCCTGGCGACGCGAGTCCGAGCTGCCGCATGATGAGGAGACGGAATCGCTTGCGGTGTTTCCTGGAATCGTCCTGCAGTAGAGTCGGATCAGGATGCAGTCACTGTGGGGGGCGAAAACAAACAAACGTACAGAATCGGATTTCTTGAAATTGAGGGCGTGCGACGAAGCGGCTTGGGTTGGTTTCTTGGCCGGTGGGGGCACACTCTTGCTCTTTGCTCTGATGGGTCAGCAAGAGGGGGCCAGCAAATACGTATCAAACCTTTGCAGCAGCGACCGGTGACGTAACGATCTTCAGTGTCGTGCTGCCATTGCTGTTGGTGATGATCGTCACGCCCGGCTCCTTGGGTACGATGCACTTGGCCGGGAGCTCCTTGGTGTCGAGGTAGTGCTGCGCCTCCTCCTTGGCCGTCTGGAATTTCTTTGTCTTGCTCCCCTCTGCGTTGTCGTTGAAAGCGGACGAATACGGGAAGATGTTGGTCGATGTGGGCAGCCATGCACTGTCAAACGACAACAACAAGGAGGGTCATGTCTTTACTCTGACGATGACAGCGACAGCATACTCGTCATAGGTGCCAAAGAAGCGAACGGGAAGGTAGCCCAGCTTGTGAATGTTTTTGGCGCGCGCTTCGCTGGGGTCAATCACCTGAACGCGGTTTTTTATTCTTTGGTTGAAAAAAAAAAAAAAATCCCTCGGACGATCGACGACACATCGTACCACGGCAGGCCAGAAGGAGAACCCGGGCGCCTTTGCCCACACGAGGTCGCCTTTGCTGAATGAAACGCTCGCCAGGATTGCACACTTTGTAAAAATGGCTACCGGTAAATTATGCCAACCGTGAAAATTTGTCCAACGCCTGGTTCCTCCGTTAGACGACGCGACGCGTGCTCTCATCGCCAAATTGCTGAGGGAAGATCAGGCGACGCACATGCAGGATGACGACGACAGCTACGATGATGTCGTGCACGTGGAAAAAAGTGGCGGCAATGGACGACGGAAAGCCGAGGACGACGCAGCGTTCGTGCCTCGCAAGGGTCCAAAGGGAGCCGATGCCGTCCCTCCAAGGCGGGTTCGTATCAGCAGGAAAACCGTGCCGGACGGTATCGCGGGTACGATCAACGGTGTGAAAAAAATATTTACGCATGCCTGGCAGACAACGACGACGAAGACGACGACGACGATTACAACGACGACGCCGGCGCTGGCGAGCCCGTGGTGGATCTCTCAGAGCAGTCACCGAGCCACCCCAAGAAGAAAGCCCTCGCAAAGAGGAAGGCGCCTTCATCGTCGTCGTCGTCGTCGTCGGGTGGTGGTGGCAAGCAGCCGAAACAGCGCAAGACTACGGGTCAATTGACGACCCTGTCACAATTGCTGCAGTCGGGTCTTCTCGAGAGCGGCGGGGAGACCCTGACCATCTCGTACCTCAACCACACGTTCAATGGCACTCTTCTCGAGACTGGCCAGATCGAGCACGTCCGATCCACCTGCCGTACGCTCGCACTTTCATGACAGAGAAACGCCCTTTTAAAATATACATGATAAAAAAAAAAATAGCCCAAGCAAAGGAAATTGTTGGCTGCAAATACCCGACGCCGTCAGCATGGTCGATCATGGCCAAGCGAATTTTGTTTCCAGGCAAGCTGGTGCGTTGGAATTTTTATTTTTTTTTATTTTATTTTTTGCTGTAAACCTCATTTTATTTTCTTGGGCAAAGGGCGACAATGGATGGACGTCGGTGGTGTACCGTGGCGTGCCGCTTGCAAAGGTCAAAGACTACTTTGAATCATGTGATAAGCCGAATGCCGAGGCGTTTTGGGCGGATACGAGTGTGCAGCGCAAGACCAAGGCAGCCCCGAAAGCCCCGAGGCCTGCTCCTGCCGCTACTTTCGCTGCACCAAAGAGGGCACTGCCAGCAGCAGCAAAGCCTAGGAAAATTTACGACGACTATGACAGCCAAGAGAGCTCATCGGGCGACGAGGACGACGACTACTATGTCAATGGCCCACCAGATGCTGTCGCCAACCCATCGTCGCCGCAAGTCTTGATCCCTCGAGCGGCGACGGCAACGACGGCCGGCGGCACCATTGTCGTAGCCATCCCAATGGCTGCCTCGCCCACGTCGTCCGAAGTCGGCACCAGCGCCGGCGGCAACGGCGACGACGACGACGACGACCACCTTGAGATGCTCCCCGGCGCAGTGGGCAGCGCGTCCTCGTATGGTGTCCCGGCGTCGTCGAAGCATAACCAGGACGGCGACGACTCCGACGATGACTATCGCGAGGCTAACAACCAGAGGTCAAAGGGCGACAACACAGCCGACGTGGATGCTGACGAAAACATCAGGTCAAGGCTACGGAAGCCCAAGCCGGTGATCTACCATGCCGATACTGCCGAGGGCGGCGGCGGCCCTGGCGCGTACGATTTCTTTTTTTTTTTTTTGGTTTTGTTTTATTGAGCAACAAATCTTTTCTAGCGACGCCCACGACCTCATTCGCCCGGACGAGTTTCACCCAGACGACGTGCCATTCGAGTTGCGCGTGTCGACGCAGGCCCTGGTGACGATGGACTTCCACTCTCATCTGTCGCACGTGGAGGTGATTGGATTTTTGGCGGGGTCGTGGGACCCCGAAGCAAGGGTGCTTGTGGCCGAGGACGCGTACCCCTGCCGTGCCCTTGACAACGCGCACAATGTCGCCGCGGCGGCCGTGGCTGGCGAGACGGACGCCGACCAGAACCGCGAGACCAATGTGGAGATGGACCCGACCTCGGAGATGGAGGTGCGCGCAGAGATTTTGGAGCAGGGCCTGATGATCGTCGGCTGGTATCACTCGCACCCGGTGTTTGAGGCGAGCCCGTCCGTGCGCGACATTGAGAACCAACGCAACTACCAAAAGCTCTTCCAGTGCGAGCGGACGCAGCTGAATCCATTTGTCGGCGCGATCATCTGTACGTTTATTACTTTGTTTCATTCAGTAAAAAAAAAATAATTTATTGTTTGTATAGCACCGTACAATGCCAAGTCGCGGAGCGAGTCCTCGTCCGTGTGCTTCTTTGTCACGGACGAACCCGTTGTGCGGCCGATGGAGATGCCCGTCAAGGTGTTCCGCCTCGACAAGGTTCCCCATCTCGAGCACACGTTGAAATTGGTATGGCTTGTCGGGCTTAACGCATTTTCGTGACCTAAGAAAGTTTGTTGTTTTGTTTTGTTTTTGTTTTCTTTTTCTTTTTTAGAAGAAGGTGGCTGCCCTCCTCGCCAACGCCCCCGAACGTGTCCAACTGGACGGCCTGTGGAAGGCGGGCATCGGCCGCCGCGAGAAACTGCGATCGTCGCTGATGTCCCATCTGATCTCGACCCAGTGTGCCAAGTGCTCCGAGTCGGACGCGGAAATCTGCGCGCCCGAAGAGGCGGTTGTCGACGAGCTGTGTAGGACTTGTTTGTGATAGGATTTTTATCGAGTGGAGTGGGCGATCGTTTTTAGTCTCGGAAATGGTCCTTCAAATCACGTCGTCAGCCGAGTTCCAGAAGGCCATTGCCGCCAACAAGGTAACGACCAGGCTCATGCAGACGTAATGCGTGTGCGGCAAGCTAAAGAGCCTCCGTTACTGGCACAGCTCACGGTCGTCGACTTTTTTGCGACATGGTGTGGACCGTGCAAGGCGATCGCGCCACTGGTTGAGCAGCTGTCCAAGCAGTACACAGACGTTGCGTTCATCAAGGTAAGTGGAGGGGGGGCGGCGTGGGCGCTGACGATACGTGCACAGGTGGACGTCGACCAGGTCCCTGACGTGGCAAAGCAATGTGCCATCACCGCCATGCCCACGTTCCAGTTCTACAAGAGTGGCAACAAGGTGGACGAGTTCAAGGGCGCCGACGCGAACCGGCTCAAGAGCACCATCGATAAGCACCGGTACGCTTGCGTGGGCCAACAAACAAACTCTGAACATGCTGTTGTTGCGTTATCTCTCAGTGTGGCTGGCGCAGGCAATGGCAACTTTCCGAGCGGCGGCGGCCACCGTCTTGGCGATGGAACACCCGCTTCCTCTTCCTCTTCCTCCGGTAACGTAATCGGTTGAACGAATGGCATCGTCTAACGGCGGCCCCACGCCAGCACCCTCCAAGCCTCAGGCTGTGGCAAACAAGCCAAACAACGGCAACAACAACAACAACAACTCTGCCTACGCCCTCTTTGCGATTGTGGCCCTCCTGTTTGTCCTCGCGTACATCCGCGGATGAACGGATCAAAGTCTCTCAGTCTAAAAAAATATATACAATACGTTTTTTGACTATGTTGCGGATGAACTTGAACCGCCGTTTGCCCCTGGGCCGTAGAAGCTCTGCAGAGGCGGGATGAGGAAGCTGAGGGGGATGAAGAGGAACAGCGCTGCGCATATCAGGAGAACCGCGACCTGGACTTGACGCGTGCAGTACTTTGTCCAGTGCTTTCTCCGGCCTGCCGCGGACCCAGCCCTCCTCATGAGCGGCGCTGTCGACGCTGTCGTGGCCATTGTGGTCCCTGTGTGCTGGCGCTGCCCTTGTCCGCGCGCCTCGAGCTCGATGGCCTCCTCCCCACCGTCGTTCTCATCGTGGTCGAACAGCATTTTGAGAAAAAAATAGACATTCGATGGCTGAAAAGGTTGGTCCGGTTCCCTCGGCTCGCACTGAACTAACACCCGTTCGTTCCGCCAGTCTCCAGAGTGGCAGGCCAAGATCGAGCTTGCGGAAAAAGGTCAGACGGTCGTGAGCGAGTTTGGCAATGCGGTACGGCAGCTCGTCAAGGGCTCTGGTGCACCCGACGTAATATTTTGCGATCGCTGTGCTGCGTGCGTATCGCTAACTCTCGCGTGTCCTGTAAACAGGAACTCAGCAAGACGCTCAAGCTGATGGCGGGGACAGACTCGACGATGCAGTCCTCGGAGCAGGTACATCCCTTTACTCGCATGCGCCAACTCACTCGTGGTGTGCGTGTATGTCATTTGTTGGGGCTGGGTGGGCCGATGTACAGGCTCTCAAGCAGTCAAGCATGCTCCTGGCATCCATGAACACGACGCTGGACCTGACGTACAAGAACCTTCAGCAGGTCCACTATGTCGACAAGCACCTCGACCTGGAACTGTGGACATCTCAGACGCCCTCATGACCATGCGATGCGTGCAACATGTAGGATAATCTGTCTTGTCAATCTGTCTTGTCTTCCCCATCAACGTTGAATCATGGCGAGTGCCTCGCAGCTCTGGCCGAGTCTCAGCACTGGGAAATTTTCCGATCGTCGAGTTCTGACGTCGCAGTTTCTTTTTCTTTTGTGTTGTCGTCAGTCGTTGAATCACGGCGCTCAGTGCTGTCACCAACCTTTTTTTTTGCCCCGCGCGTTCCCTCCTTCCTCTGCAATTACCTGACGCCGTTGAGCCTTACCCTGCGTTACTTGAAAAAAACAAGCAGGGTTTTCTATACAAAGGATGAAGCTATTTGGGTCCGCAAAGCCCAAGCCACCAAAGACCGCCAACGTCCAGGACGCGTACGTGTTATTGTCTCCCTTTCTGCACAGTCGTGCTGACCTGCCTCCCCCCCTCCTCACTTCTCTCGCCTGCGTTCGGTCAGGGTGCTGAAGATGCGCGAAAACATTGAGATGCTCGAGAAGCGCGAAAAGTTCCTCCAGACCAAGATTGACAAGGAAATCGAGACAGCACGGGCCAACGCGCAAAAGAACAAAAAGGGTAACGGGGGGGGGGGGGGAGGGGGCCTTAA
>Ga0302233_10002751_pt1 | contig 10780 bp, 11 predicted proteins | sample II_Palsa_N3_1_FD_193516 | JGI IMG/M metagenome (GOLD analysis project Ga0302233, IMG submission 193516) | Peat permafrost microbial communities from Stordalen Mire near Abisko, Sweden - II_Palsa_N3_1 | ecosystem: Environmental > Terrestrial > Soil > Palsa > Peat permafrost | place: Sweden...
GTCGCCGTCGGCGACCTTGTCGAGCAGGCTGACCGCTTCGGTCAGCGGCCTGACAACCAGCGCCCGCAGCGCGAAATGCACTGCGATGATGAGAGCCAATGCAACCAGCACGCCGAACACGACGAGTCTGACGATCAATTGATAGCGGGCGTCGCCGAGATCCGTCTCCGCCTGCGCGAGCTCATTCGCCTGCTTCTGAAACTTCTCCACCGCCACCGAGTAAGCCGTGCCCGTCGCCGTGATGTCTTTCGTGTTGATCGCCGCGTACTTGCCGGGATCGTTCGCGCGTAACGCTTCGAGCGCGCGCTGTACCGCATCAGTGTGATCCCGCGCCAACTGCACGATGCTTTGCCGGAGCGCGTCGTCCTGACCTTCGAAGCCCGGCGCGTCGGCGAATGCCTGTAGCTGCGCCATCGACTTGTTGATGCTGGTCTGCGCGGAGCCAATCGCGCTCGTGTTCGGAGTGGCGCCCGCCACTTCGCGCGCCGAGCTGTAAGCGCGGACCAGCGCGCTGCGCGCGCGTGTCATGTCCTTGTAGGCGTCGTTGAGCAGAATGCAGCGCGCCGAGATCGTGTGGACGCGATCGGTCGAACGGTTCGCCGCGCGCAGCGAGGCAACGCCCGCCATCCCGCCAGCGACGATCATCACGCCGAAAATCGCAAGGATGACGAGCAACCCCGTGCGTATGCTGACGTTTTTCATGTTGTGATCCCCTGGGACGAGCGGCGCGATGCTGCCGCCCGCCACCGCAATACCGGTTTAATTGACGTCGACGATCTCGACCCAAGACGGGTTCTTGCCGACAAGGTATGACCCCTGCAGCTTGAGCGCGCCCGTGTCCGGATCGATGCGATGCACGCTCACCGCATTCGACAGCTGTCCCGCGGACAGCAGATACCGTCCCGACGAATCGATCGCGAATGCACGTGGCTGCGTTTCGGTCGAATACTGACCGATCGTTGTCAGATTGCCATCCTGCCCGTCGATCCGGTACGCGATCACCGTGCTCGAGGTGCGCTCCGAGGCGTAGAGATAGCGGCCATCGGGCGTGGTGTGAACGTCTGCCGCCCACGGTGTGCCGGTAAAACCAGCGGGAACCGCAGAGACAACCTGGCGAATCGCGAGCGTGCCACGGTCGGGATCGAAGGCCGCGCGTTCGAGCTTGCCGTCGAGCTCGTCGACGATATAGACGACGCGGCCGTTCGGCGCGAACGTGAAATGCCGTGGGCCGGCCTGATTGGCGAAATTCAGCGTGGGTGGATCATTCGGCGTGATCGCGCCGGTCGTCGCATCGAAGCGGAGCTGCATGACGATGTCGCCGCCGAGATTGGTCGCGAAGAGCCAGCGGTTCGACGGATCGGTCTTGATGGCATGCGCCTTCGGCTTCGTGGGGATCACAATATTGGCGGGCGCCACGACGCCGTCGTCGCCAATCCAGCTCTCGCTGATCAGATTGCCGCCATAGGACGCGGCAAACAGGAAGCGTCCGGTCTTGTCGGTCGACAGATTGGCCATGCTCTCCGGCAACGGCGAGGTTGCGACCGGCGTCAGCATGCCGTCACCCGCGCCGATGCGAAAGCTCGCGACCGAATACGGCTTTGAGCGCAGTGCCGCGAACAGATAGCGGCGATCCGGGCTCACTGTGAGCGGCATCACCATGCCCGACACCGGCACGTCCTGAATCGACGACAGCTTGCCGGTCTCTTCATTCAGGCGCATTACCGAGATCGTTCTGCTGTCAGCGTTCGACACGTAGACGACGGTTGTCGCATTGGCCGCCCCGGACAACGCACCCAGGGTTGCCGCAGCCGCGGCCGTCCACTTCATCATTGCATGCACCAAAGAATCTCCATTCCTTTTGGCGCAAGGGACGTGGCCTTGGCCGCTGATTGATTTGTTCACTGCCGGCCACCCGACTAGAAAGGGCCGGCAGACATTGGCAATTACGGCAAGCGGCCAAACAACTTTAATTAGGGGTAGGGATTGTCTGACATCGATTCAGCATGCGAGAGGTTTCACGAACGCAGTTCGATGCGCTTGAGATCCGGCACGATGACGAGATAGCAGAACACAGTGAGCAGTGCGTTGGCGCCAACGAACACGAGCGCGCCGTTGAAGGAGCCTGTCGCCCCGAGCACATAGCCGATGACGATGGGCGTGACGATGCCGGCGGTATTGCCGAACAGATTGAAGAGTGCGCCGGACAGGCCGACCGCCTCGGGCGGCGCCGTATCGGCGATGACGGCCCAGCCTAGCGCGCCGAGGCCCTTACCGAAGAACGCAAGCGCCATCAGGCTGACGACAAGCCAGTTCGCGTTGACGTAGTTGCAACCGACCATCACCACCGACAGCAGCATCCCTCCCACGATCGGTACCTTACGCGCAACGGTCAGCGAATGGCCGCGCCGGACCATACCGTCCGACAGCACGCCGCCGAGCATGCCACCCGCGAAGCCGCAGATCGCCGGCACCGATGCGGCGAAACCCGCCTGCAGGATCGTCATGCCACGCGCCTGCACGAGGTAGAGCGGAAACCACGTCAGGAAAAAGTAGGTCAGCACGTTGATGCAGTACTGGCCGAGATACACGCCGAGCAGCATCCGGTTAGACAGCAACTGGCGTATCGTCGCGAAGCTCGAGGCCGCCCCGCCCATGCCGGCTGGCTGCGTTTTGCCGCGCGCCTGAATCGTGCCGCCACCCTGTTCGATGTAGTCGAGTTCGGCACGGTTGACGCGGGGATGCTCGGACGGACTGCGCATCAGCTTGAGCCACAGCAGCACCAGCACAAAGCCCGCGACGCCCATCGCGAGGTAGACGTGGCGCCAGCCGAACGCATGGGTGAGCCACGCCATCAACGGTGTGAAGACGGCGGCCGCGCAGTATTGCGCCGCATTGAAGAATGCAGATGCGGTTCCGCGTTCCGCCGTTGGGAACCAGCTTGCGACGATCTTGCCGTTGGCAGGAAAGGCGGGGGCTTCGGCGATACCCATCGCGAAGCGCAGCGCGAACAGCGTGGCAATGGCCGCGCCGCCCGCCACGATGCCGACACTGCCTTGCAGCAGCGTGAACAGTGACCAGAAGAAAATGCTGGCGGCATAGACGCGACGTGCACCGAAGCGATCGAGCAGCCAGCCGCTCGGCAACTGCGCCAGCACATAGGCCCAGCTGAATGAAGAGAAGATGTAGCCCATCTGCACCGCATCGATGCCGAACTCCTGGCGCATCGCTGTGCCGGTAACCGACAGCGTTGCGCGGTCCGCGTAATTGAACGTCGTGATGATGAAGATCATCAGCAGGATGCCGTAGCGGACGTTCGTGCGTTGAGCGACGCTCACGGCGCGGCTGATTTCCATCGTGTCTCCAGAAGCCTGCGAAGGCAGCAGGCGTGATGCATGGCGTAGCGCGGAGATGTTCGAGAAAATCTCTTGGCCACTTGTTAGACAAATATAACCATCAAACAATGTTGTCTGTCAACATTGGATTTGTCTGCCACGCGGCTGAACCGGTTTTTGTCGACTTCGTAAGACATCGATAAGGAGACCCCTTCGCGTGATGAAATCACACCATCGGTCGGCCTCCCTGCTTGGGAGAACGAAGGATCGAGCAGGCGCTGTACTTCCCCGATTGCCTCGGCCGGATCGGGGACACGACCCATGACAAAAAGATTCGTGGTCAGAGGCTATCGAGCTACGTTCAGGTAACGGTTGACCTCGGACAGGAACGCAGACCGATAAGATTCTGGTACGGTGCGGTCGTCCCAGTGCGACAGCGAAGCTTCAATCCTGTCGCGGAACGACGCGACAATGTCAGCGCGCAGTCCGTACGGCAAGTGTGTCAGTACCGAAACCAGCAGTTCGCCAACGATCGCAAGACGCGCGCCGTGCTCCACCACACTAAGACCGTTCATCTTCGACAGGGCCACGAGCGAATCAAGAAATAACTGGCTGCTGACCTGCTCATCTTCGGCGTTCCGGACTGGCGACGGTTCCGTCAGCGAAACCGCTTGGGCACGAACACCTGCATCGTTGCTAAACATTTTGAAAATCCTGGCCAAGAGCCATTAAGTGATCGGAAATTTTGCCAGTTGGAGGCCGCCGTATCGGCAGCGCTACTGGCGGGTTTGGGGGCGATGCGGGTCGGGGCAACGTTCAGCTTCGGAGACTGCGCACGACGCGCCGCTGGAGTACCGGTGCTGGAAGCGCTGGCCTCGCTCGCAGAATCGCGATGCTTGCCACAGATGGCTCCATATCGGCGAGCGTGAACACTGAAACGGCTTTCTGGAGATGCGTGGCCTGTTCTTCAAGTGACTGCGCTGCGGCGGCCGCCTCTTCGACCAGCGCGGCTCGCGACATCATTGAGCATGATGAGATTGCGCATCGTGGAGCGAACATCCCGTACGTTGTCCTGCGCCAAGGAAATCAGAAGAGACATTCTGGGAACATCACGGCCCAGCGACTTCCGAAACGGATGACTATTTAACCTTACCAATTGAAATATAAGGAGTCGGTCCGCGCTGGAAGTGACGTAAGGTAATCCTTCCGCTAACTGAGACGGAGCACATCCGATGACAACAACTGCAATTCCCATCGATCCGATCAACGGCATTCTTGAAGCCTTCAAAACACATAGCGTCGTGGCACTCTGCGACGGCGGCCACGGCTGCGAACAAGCCTATGCTTTAAGAGTCGCGCTGATCCGGGACCCGCGGACATTATCCAACGTGAAGTGCTAGCCAGGCAGCGCCGCACTTTGGTCGTCTATGGCGCTATGCACTTTTTGCGTAAGAGCCCCTACTGGCAAATGAAAGACCACGATGAAGCAGAGCGGCGATTCAGCGCGCCGGCGGATTCCATCGTTTCGTTGCTGGAAGGTCAGGGTGTCAAAGTCTATTCAGTCTGGTCCACGGTGCTTATCGATCTGGCAGCTTTATATCCCGACGTCACTTCCTGGAAGGTTCCAGGTCTCGTGCCGATTCATGACACTCCGCTTGGGGGAATGAGCTTTCGATCATATTATCCGCACGCCATGATAAGGATGCGTGACGGCGTCGGAGAAGAAATTTCTGTTGATCCGATTCGCTCTCCTGTCATGCAGGAGCAGTTCGACGCCATTCTTTACTATGGGCGACTGTCGGAATTGACCTGGAGTCAAGTCTCTCCCGAGTTGGCCTCCGATCCAGAGTACGTCAAGATGCGGTCGAACAGAATCGCATGGGTGGGGCTACCTTAAGTAAGCGCCAAGTACCCCGAGGAGGCAATCCACAGCTACTGCCAAAGCCTTGGACCTCAAGGCCCGGAGTCTGTAATCGCGCTGTAGACCATCGTCCGCAACTGACGACGCACCGGGTGCGCGGACGACGGCAGGAGTTGAGTCAGAAACAGCACGATCAGATCCTCGCGCGGATCGACCCAGAAGAACGTACTGGCCGCGCCGCCCCAGAAAAAGTCACCCGCACTGCCCGGAATCAGGGTGGCCGCAGGTGTAACGGTGGTGGCAAAGCCAAGTCCAAAACCGACCCCTTCGTAGATTGCCTCGCTGAACATCGAGCGCGACAGGCGAGGCAGATCAACACCGCCCGGCAGATGGTTGGCGGTCATCAGTGCCAGTGTCCTGGGGCCAAGCAAACGCACGCCATCCAGTTCGCCACCCTGGAGCAGCATGCGCGCAAAGCGCATGTAGTCGGTCGCCGTGGATACGAGGCCACCGCCGCCGGAAACAAAAGTGGGCGGATTGAGATAAGGGCTGATGAGGGGATCATCCTGCAGCGTCGGTGCTTGCGCGGATGTGATCTTCGAGCCGAGTGCACCGATGGCGTAGCACGCGCAGAAACGGGACACCTTCTCTTGCGGCACGTAGAAGGCCGTGTCGACCATGCCCAACGGATCGAAGATCCGTTCTTTCAGAAAGACCTCGAACGAAGTTCCGCTGACCTTGCCCACGATATAGCCGAGCACGTCAGTGGCAACGGAATAGTTCCACGCTTCGCCCGGTGAAAATTCGAGCGGCAACGTGGCCAGCTTCTCGATCATCTCCTCCAGCGTGCCCTCGGTCGCAAGCTCGCCGATCTTCAGCTTGCGATAGGCTGCATCGACATTGGTATTCTGTTGAAAACCGTAAGTCAAACCGGAGGTGTGGCGCAACAGGTCAACCACGAGCATCGGGCGCGCGAGCGGACGCGTCTGGAAGCTTTCCATGAAGCCCCCCGCGTGAACGCCGAGCTTTTCCCATGCCGGGATGTACTTGCTGACGGGATCGTCCAGAGCGATCTTGCACTCCTCGACCAGCATCATGACCGCCACCGACGTAATCGGCTTGGTCATCGAGTAGATACGGAAGATCGAATCCTCAGCCAGCGGCACCTGCCGCTCGCGGTCGGCGAGACCTAGTAACGAGTTCAACGCGAGTCCGCCACGCCGCCACACCTGGACCAGGGCACCTGCCAACTTGCCGTTGGCAATATAGTTGTCGTCGATGAAACGCTCGATCCGTTCCAGCCGTTCACACGACATCCCTTGCTTTTCCTTGTCTCCCACACCCATGCCGCCTCCTTTGTTGAACGTGCCTTCCCTGACCGGGCCCGACAAAAAGGCATCTTACTCGCCACTCGCCATGAACGTGATGAACTACATGCTCGCATCGGGCGACGGAGGATCTGTCGCTTGATATCGCGCCGGTCTTGATGCGATCATGCAGAGACGCAACCCATCGCCGACCTCAACTGCGCGAGTCCTCCTTGTCGACGCCCTCGAATCCGCGCCGCAAAACCAGCATGGCGGATGTCGCCAAGGCAGCCGGCGTCAGCGAGGCCACCGTCGATCGCGTCCTCAACGGTCGCGGCGTCGACGCAGCCAAACGCATGGCGAATGGTCTTGCGGATTTCGGCGGCGCCGCCGAGGTTCGCTGTATAGCTTGGGGCGGTTGCCCAAATGCGCGGAGAAACGCCTGACGCATGCGTTCCCGGTCGCCGAATCCGGTCTCACGGGCAATGATTTCGATCGGATGCCGTGTCGTCTCCATCATCAGCCGGGCCGCCTCGACACGCAGACGCTCAATGGCCTTGGCGGGCGACTGGCCGGTTTCCTCACGAAACACCCGGCTGAATTGACGTGGACTCAGCCGCGCGACTCCGGCCAAGGCCTCAACCGAGAGGTCGCGGCCAAGATTCTCCGTTGCATAGGTAAGCGCCATCTGCACGCGGTCGGACTTTGCATCCAGCTCCAGCAGCGCCGAGAACTGCGACTGCCCGCCGCCACGCCGCTGATGCAACACAAGCTTCGGGTCAACATTCCGAAAGAGAAACGACCATGACCTCCTCTTCCTCTAATACCTCACCGAAAGGCACGGCGCTGATCACCGGAGCATCCGCCGGCATAGGCGCGGTGTACGCCGACCGTCTGGCCAAACGCGGTTACGACCTCATCCTGGTGGCCCGCAATGCCGATCGACTGAAGGCGCTGGCCTCCCGCTTGACAGCGGAAACCGGCCGCTCGGTGAACACCATCGCTGCCGACCTCAACGACAAGGCCGGCCTCTCGAAGATCGAGAGCGTCCTACGCGACGACAAGAACATCACTGTGCTCGTGAATAACGCGGGCGTCGGCTCGGTCGCCTCGGTGCTCGGCGGCAACGTCGACGAGATGGAAGCGATGATCGACCTGAACATCACTGCGCTGACGCGCCTGACCTACGCCGTCGCGCCGGTGTTCGCCAGCAAAGGCTCGGGCACGATTATCAACATCAGCTCGGCCGTTGGCATTGCCGTCGAGCTGCTGAACGGTGTCTACAGCGCCTCGAAGTCCTATGTCCTGAGCTTTGGCCATGCGCTTCAGCGCGACCTCGCCGATAAGGGCGTGCGCATCCAGACCGTGCTGCCGGCAGCGACTGCCACCGAGTTCTGGGATGTGGCTGGCTATGCCAAGCAGAAAGAGTCCGCCAGCACGATGACAGCCGAAGACCTGGTCGACGCGGCACTCGCCGGGCTGGATCAAGGCGAACTGGTGACGATCCCCACACTGCAGGATGGGAACGACTGGACGAACTGGGAAGCGGACCGCCGCGCACTGACACCGAAGTTCGCCAACGCCAAGGCTGCGCCGCGCTACGCACTGGCGATTAACAAGGCCTAACATGGACGGCGGCCAGGGCGCCTGGTTATCGAAGACGGAGATGCTGTCTTCGACGATTCGTCGTCCTGGCCAAAGAGCTTCGTTGGAATAACCACCGCCGGGCCGCGTCAGGTTGACAATCCTCCACGTCCTGGTGCACTTTAAGCTCCCACTCGTCCATGGAGCTCTACCGTGCGCCCCGTCACGACCCTGCTTCTTGTGGTGTTCCTGCTAAACACGCTGCGAATTGCGTGCGCTGCCGATGTCGGTTTTCTGGAGGTCGCAATTCCCGATGGCGACGACAAACCGCTGAGCGCCGGCGTGTGGTATCCGACCGATGCGCAGGCGTCACCGCATCGGATCGGCGGGGCGACCCAAACAGTCGCATTGAACGCGCCCATCGCGGGCCAGGGCCTGCCGCTGATCCTCATATCGCATGGCTCTGGCGGGTGGTACGGCGGTCATTACGACACGGCGCTTGCGCTCGTACAGGCTGGCTTCGTCGTCGCGGCTGTGACACACCGCGGCGACAGTTTCGATGATCACAGCCGCACCGCGCAGCTCTGGGTTCGTCCCGAGCAACTCAAGCGGCTCACGGATTACATGGTCGCCAGCTGGCCACAGCGCGCGTCGATCGATGCAAGCCGGATCGGCGTGTTCGGCTTCTCCGCTGGCGGCTTTACCGTGCTCGTCGCTGCAGGCGGCGTGCCGGATCTCAGTCTGATTGGACCATACTGCGTTGAGCACCCGGACACCGACGCCTGTACCGTCGTGCGCAGCACGCCTGGGCTAGTGGATCGTTTCGCCACGTTGCCGGCGTCGGTGTGGGTGCACGACACGCGCATTCGTGCGGCCGTCGTCGCAGCGCCGGGTGTCGGCTTCGTCTTCGGTCGGGGAGGACTCGTCAATGTTCACGCCCCCGTTCAGCTATGGAGCGCGCAGTTCGACCACGTGGAACCCGCTCCCGACTACGCGGACGCCGTGCGCGCCGCGCTGCCCGTTGCGCCGGATTTTCATCTCGTGCAGAACGCTGATCACTACGATTTTCTGCCTGCGTGCAGCGCAGCAGCCGCGCGCGAAATCCCGGGGATCTGTACGCCCCGCCCGGGTTTTGATCGCGTTGAGTTTCATACGGAAATGAATCGCGATGTCGTGGCGTTTTTTGAACGCACGCTTGGGAGGTAATACGCGTCGACATTCGTTGGAGTGACAGGTGTGTTCGATAGATGCATCTCCACGTCTCCGATATATTCGAACTGCTTAATAGGTACGTGGTAACGATGGTCCATGCGAAGCGGCCTCTGACTCATCCGCGATCCATGTGGCGAAAGAATAGATACATGCAGACTACCGCAGCGAGCCATAACACGGCCTTCGCAATGGTTGGGCCCTTGCCCGGCCCGAAGCGCCGTCTCCACAACACATTCAGTGTCTCAAACGCCATACCCGTAAGAAGGAATGCAATGAGGTACACCGCGATTCCAACGACACTCAACCTGCCGGTCTGATAGTACTGAATGACGAAGAAGATCAATGCAGTGGGAATCAAAAGCGATAAGGTCCGCTTGGATACTTCGGCAAGCATTGCTTCCTCCGGGGCTCTTGGATTTTCGCCAGATTGTACGACCAACGGTACTGTCGAAAGAAATAGTCTGCGCCCGGTCAGATCCGCGACTTGATCGTTCGTTGATCGGGGTGAACATGCGAAAGGCATAGACCGATTGCCGACCAGCCATTCGCGAACGCCCAGAGCGGACGTTCCCGAGGATGAAGAATTGCAGCCGTTTGAGAATCTGTGTAAGCTTGCCGCGCCGCACAACGACAATATTTAGGAGGTTCGTGTATGAAAGCTCTTTCGGATGCAAGATTGGCATAGCTCATACTTGCGGTGGGGGCGCGCAACGCTCGGCTTTGACTACTATTTGCTTTCGCGCACCTGAAACTACGGGCTAATGCTCCTCGGCCGCGCAGCTTTTCGCGGCCGATCTAAGTGACCGATTCGGCCGATCCCTGTCCCACGGTGACTTTCTGTCGATGGTCCGATCGTTGGATTCCTCGCTGTCGTCCCGGGATTGCCACGGTTCAAGGCGACGAGGTTGCAGACGGTCCAAGGTGCTCGTGAATGATTTGCCATCGTTCTCCGCCCCGTACAACGACCGTGGTACCTCGCCCCGTTCCCGATGCCGGTTGGCCCTCGATCAATCCAGACCACTCGAAGCCATACGTGCAGGCAGCGCTGTCCTCGTGGACATAGGTCCAAACGACATCTTTGATAGCGTAGCGCTCGCTCTTTATCAAATCGAAGGTTGCTCTGACGGCAGGTTCGATTGCGGCCTTGCCTAAGTAAGTTCCTTCGCTGAAAATGAAACATGCGTCTTCGTGGATCAACGGCGCGACTTCGTCCCAACGTTGAGTTGCTAACGCATCCTTGTATGCCAAGATCAATGTCTTGTGGTCCATGCAATTCCTCTCGTGCCTGCGCGTCTTGACTATCAGCGATCTAGGTCGTCATGTCGGACATCCGTTTCCGGTCGTTGCTCCTCGCGCGGTCCACCTATTGACACGAGTCGATACCGCGATTGTCAACGATTCAGAAGAGCATGTCGAACGCCCACTACTGGCAGAACTACGTCTCTAGACCATCAACGACACTCGACCGGCAAGAGGTCCCCTAC